>Ga0315533_1003235_pt1 | contig 10878 bp, 10 predicted proteins | sample SalMarSW160130MG_FD_203081 | JGI IMG/M metagenome (GOLD analysis project Ga0315533, IMG submission 203081) | Salt marsh sediment microbial communities from the Plum Island Ecosystem LTER, Massachusetts, United States - Salt Marsh Sediment SW1601-30 ...
ATTTATAAGCCGGAGGCTTATTTATCTCGGCAGATTTTCCGGCGCCACGTCTTCAACATGCAGGTCGCCATAAATGACGCGATAGTTTTCTGAGCCTTCCGGCTGATACCTGAATATTACCTTGTCCGCATTACCGAGTTGTACGCCACCGCCGGTATATTGCCATCGGCCCTGCGTTTCTAAAATTTGGTGGAACAGCATCCCTTTTGCAAAACCCATCCCCAGCTGCGATGCTTCGTCTTCAGGTATGTTCATTTGGCCAATCTTTTCTGTAAGCAGGGGTATTTGTTTCATTGCATTTTCGGTGCCTATAGCCTCCGGGAACGTGCCGTCCAAGATAACCTCGGCCCAAATCCGCAGGCTCTCGATAAAGTCCTGCTCGTTGGCGTTTCCTAGATCAAAGTCAGTCTGCTTTAACGTATATCCTGACGGAACGTCCATACTTATTAGTGAGTCGTCTATCGGAGCATCGAACTGGAAATTCTTCAAAATCACAAATATTTGTCCCAAACGAAGCTCGATTCGTATTGGGAGTGCCGTTTCAGGATCGGCCCAGACCTTCACTTCTTCATTTGGGCCCCTGGCTACAAATCCGATAGCTTTTTGCCCATCAATTTCCTGTTCGCCAAGTTTTTCATAATTATCCTGCACCTTGACAATCATCTTCCGAAGAAACTCTACATAGCTTCTTGTTCTTTCCTGAACTGAGCCTTGTATATCAACATAAACGGCCGTTTGTTCTTCGGTATCAAGTAGAAGCATGTTGCCGCTTTCCAGGTCAATAATATGGATCATATTTTCCATGTTTGATATGGTCCTTCTCATTCGTGGACCAACAACTATCTCATGCATGACGGGACCTGTTTCTTCGTCGCCTATAATCAGGTCAAGAATCACAGTCCTCGCATTGAGAATAGGTTCGATGACCTCGGCAAAGGTTACAGTTGCTCCGAGTGGATTGCCAATAAAGTGAAATCCAATGCCCACTGCGATAAGTATCGCCGCTGCGACGGCTAATTTTGTAATTGTGCTTTTCATAATTATTCTCCAAATATTAGGGGCCTCGCCAGGCCCACCTTGTGCCTTTAACTGAATCTTCTGTTCCCGTATAATTCGATTCATAACTCCATTCTCAAGATCGCTGCCGGCTAGAGCCTTACCATTAGTAACCAAACGTTCACGGAGGCCCTCTATCTCTTGTACTTGCCCCCGACAAGAAGAACACCCTCGCAGGTGCTCCGCCACTGCACGCATACGTGAATCGTCCAGGAATCCTTCAACATATCCAACCAACAGCTCTTTACATTCTGCGCAGTTCATTTTCACACCTCATTTAATTCTTTATGCTGTTGCTGCAATGACGTTCGTAGTATGGCGTATGCCCGCGACAGCGTTTTTGTTACTGTGCCCAGCGGCATATCCAGCCGCTCAGCAATTTGATTGCACGAGTGTTCCCCGTAATATCGCAGCAAAATAACCTTCCTGTACGCCTCAGGCAGCTCGGCAATCGCTGCTTCAAGAGCGTAATCCTGTGAGAACTCGGGTTTGGGCGCTTCTTCTGAGAACGAGCGGAGAACCTCTCGCTGTCGGCGGATTTGCTCGCGTCTTTGATGCTCCTTGACAACGTGGTCCGCGATACCAAGAAGCCAGCAAAAGAACGACTCTGGCTTTTTCAGCGTGCCCATCTTGAAATAGGCTCGCACAAGGCTCTCCTGAGCAGTCTCTTCAGCCGCTTCTTTATTGCCCAGCTTCCCTGCCAGGTGTGCCAGCAAGACTGCCTGATAGCGCCTCAGAAGATACCGAAAATCGTCCGGATGGCCATCCAAACAACGCCCTACGTAGTATTCATCTGTCTCAGACATATTAGTACCTCGAAATCTCGTTCTTATTCGCGTTCTCACTATATAGTGTATGATGGCTTGAGTTTGCGACAGAGAAAAACAAGAAATTGTAGATCGAAAGGAAGAAATGTCGTTTGTGTGTGGTTATACGTAAAAAAAGCCGGGCGAACGAGCCCGGCTGTGGGTGGGAATAGTGTTATAAGCATACAGCAAATTTATAAGTCTGAGACTTATTTGTAAGTAAGAGGCTTATTTATCTCGGCAAATCCTCTGGCAAGACCTCTTCAACAGTCAGATCACCATATATCACGCGATAGTTCTCAGAGCCTGCAGGACGATACCAGAAAATCGGCGTGTCAGCGTCACCGTAGCTTACATTCTCGCCGGCATAGCGCCAGTTGCTTTCCGCAGGCAATTGGTACACAAACATCATCCCGCGATACATTATCAGTTGATCTCGCTCACGCTGTTCTTGAGTCGTTTGACCTTCGCCGAATTTGCCCTGTTTTTCCATCTCCATAGCGACCTTTGGTAACTGCATGCCGGCAAGTGTCGGTGGGAAAGTCCCATCCTTGGTCCAACTTGACCATGCTCGCAGGTACCCGATCAGATCTTGCTCTGTAACCTCGGAGACGTCCGCCTGGATTTCAACACGCTCGAAACCCTCCGGCGGTGTGAGACTAAAGAGCGAGTCATCCAGCTCTACATTGAACTGGAAATCTGTCATTATCACGCTCATGCCGGGAGCATCCGGAAATTCCATCACCACGCGGGCCAGTTCTCCTGTCCTCGGATCAACCCAAACGGTATTGATCACGCCCTCTTCTATCACACGGAATCCTTGAAGTAGCCGACCGTCAATTTCCTTTTCGCCAAGCTCCGCATCTGCCCGAGAAGGGAGTGTTCTCAAATTTTCAATGACCGCGAACGGATCCTGAGCCGGGTCATGCTGATAGTTGGTCGCCTCAAACTCGATGAACTGTTTTCTCGTCGGCAAGATTGAAATGCCTTTGTTCTGTGCCCAATCAATGGCGGTCAAGTAACCATCTGTGGTTGTTATTCGCATGTATCCCGGCTCCTTAAACGCCATATCTACCCGAACAGTCGGTACATTTTCAATGTTCATTTGCGTTATTAAGCTGTACGTCATTGTGCGGGCATTGTGGAGCTGCTCAACAACGCTGGCATAGACAGCACTCGCTCCATTACCAGCCAACTGATGTATTGCAATAAGCACCGCCACGATTATCACCGCAGCAGCGGCCATCTTAGTTATCTTCGTTTTCATGATTATTCTCCAAATGTTTACTCCAGTCCCAGCTTGCCTATCTTGTCTTAGCTCGTCCATACGCTCAAAGGCGTCACCAAGAATCCGCTTATCCGTCTGGGAACTGATTTGAATTTCGGATTTGTTAATCAACTTTTTTAGTTTATCTGCAGAATTCATTTTTCAGCCTCTTCGTTCAAGATTGTTCGCAATCTTTCAAGTCCGTACCGATATCGGCTTTTCGCTGTGTTCACAGAAATCGCTTGTGCTTTGGCAATAGCGTTAAATGTCATCGTCGCCTGCAGGTGCAGCATTATCACTTCTCGTTGTTCATAAGGCAGTTGCGCCATGGCTTCACTTAGTCGCTGCAATTGCTCATTGCAGGCTGTCAAAACGGACGGCTCATCCGAATTCTCAGTGATAGCTTCGCCCGGATTGCTTGTGCTGGTAAGCTGTCTTTGTATCGCTTTGTTCTTATTGCGTGCATGATTGGCAACGCAGGTAAGAAGATACCCTTTAAGGCTGCCGGTCAGACGAAATTTCTCCAACGCCTCAACAAAGCTGACAAAAACATCGTGCACGACATCTTCCGCAGCACTTACGTCGTTCAGCAAGGCTACCGCCAGTAACAGCAAATCACGTTTGTACTTTTCATAGATCTGCGTAAGAGCTTCTTTGCTCCCACGCTTGCATCGAAATACAAGCAGCTTGTCTTCTATAATTGGGCCCATCCAAAAAACCTTTAGAACAAACGTTTGTCATAAATATAACAATTTAGATGTCTATTTGGGTCTAAAGAAAAAAATACTTTTTGGCATGATTTTTCAGTTCCCACGCAAAAAACAGTATTATGCATAAAAAAGGCCAGTCCAAAAAGCTCAGCCTGTAGTTGCAAGTTAATGAATGATGGGGAATGTATGATCTTATCTTATTCTTATCGTGTCGTTGTGGATTTATTCCTCCTGTTTTTTTCTATCCTGTTCCGTCGCTCTGTCATGCTGAGCGCAGTCGAAGCATCTGGCCACTGTATATTTTGTTCCTTTCATAGTTATCGTTATCACCCACCTCTCCGTTTAACCCCCGGCATCGCCGGGGGTTCTTGTCATTCCCAACTTGATTAGAAACCCACGCAGTACGCATTACGCTATACGAAAATGTTTACCCCCCCTAATTTCTTAAGGTCTTACGCTGTTTCTCCCCGGATATATTTGTGCTTTCCGTGTTTTCATTAATAACATCAAAAACGATATTTACATCGCGGCAAATCTCGTTATGCTAAATATGTTATAGAATATACTTGGGTGGTTCTGTGGAAAGGCCATGCAGTAATGGACTCACGCATAATCAAATTAACGCTGGCAACTCAAAAATACGGCAATTTGAACATCCGCTCGTGCGGTAAAGACTTTTTCCCGCCAGACGTCTTCGGGGGCCCATCCAGAAAAACCGGCCTCGGCACGCCGATCACATTGCGTGTTGAAGGCCTGCCAGAACCTATAAAAACAGATATTCCAACCGACAAAAATACAAAACGCCCGCGATGGATATTCAGAGAAAGGTCTTGGATTAAACAGTTCATCTCCTCCAATCGTCTTGAACCTGGTGATACAATAACCATCACCCGTCTTGATAAAAGCACATACAATGTCACTCCCGACAATAACTGCACCCGAGTAATCGAAAAAGAACATTCAGTAAAACAAGAGAAACCACTTACCGGGTCCCGTCCTGCTACTGACGTAAAAATAAACCTTCTTGACATAGGCTATACACGCACGTGCGATTGTCCCAAAACTCATATTAACTGCCTAACTGCAAAGGAATGGCTTAGGTGTCAATTAGGCGTATGGCAGTTTACATATGAGGGAAGAGACATCAGGGATAAAAAAGTACACCCTGTCACTTTTCCAATTGCACTTGCACGTAAAGTAATTGATCTATTTACCCACAGAGGAGAACTGGTACTCGACCCCTTCGTTGGTAGCGGTACGACACTCAATTGCCAAATGAATCCTTAGAAGATATCGATTGGCTTGATAGGAGCTACAAGATGGTTGATGAAATGACCGATGAACAAATCGAAAGGCAAGATTTTGTAGATAATGCTATATTTTCGCTGGTTCAGGAAATAAATCCAGCAAACCAAGAAATTTCTTGGGACATCGAAATGATTGGCAAAATTCGAGACGTAATTGTGAACGAACTTGAAAAAAAATTGGGGATCACGGAGTTTGAAATATACCCATAGCAAAAATGGAAGTTAGAGAATCTCAAATTGAAGATATTTTGGTCAGTGCTCCCATTTTAACCCAGAATATACTGCGGCTTCAAGAAGAACCTCACCTTCTATCTCGCCAAATGCTAATCCCATCGGGACGTCTTGATCTTCTTTATGCACATCGCACTGATCTACTTCTAATAGAATTGAAAGCTGTTCCTTTTCAAAAGCAATTCGTTCGGCAACTTTCTGGTTATGTGGGTGACTTACTCAAACTGCAAAGCGGAGGTCAACTTCTTCAGGGACGAATCTATCCCTATTTGCTGGTTACCCAAATAACCAAGGCTCAGTCTCAAACCGCCGCTGCTAATCACATACAGTGCGTCGTTTACAACCCTGAGGAAGTCTTAAACTATTTTTACAATAACATGAAGCCAATAGCCCTCTTTACTGAAACCAAGCCGATTGACATCGGCATATGGAACATCCATCTTATTCATAAGCTCCTTTACCCAATAGAAGATGGAATAAATAGCGTGAAACAGCTACGAGAGCATATTAGCGGTTCTCCACGAACGCTCTATAACAAAATAAAATTTACAGATGAACTTAGACTTGTACATTGGTCTCCAAATAAAGACACTATCTCATTAACAGCCCTCGGTCAGCAATATTGTGAATCTAAGGACCCTATTTTGCCATCTCGTTTGAGCGAAAGACAAGCTGCCCTTATTCGATCTTTTGTAATGAGCAATCCTTATGAATCATCTGTTGTCCTTGGTATCGCCTCCGCGGTAGAGGCCGTTTTTGCCCTTGCAAAGAACACGTATCCTGTGCCAATGGCGAATATGATGGCTTACTTCACCTTTCATGCTGGAAAATACTTTGATTGGCAAACAGATAAAGCGAAGTATAATGCTACAAGGATGTATACCAATTACGCCACCGATTTGGGATTGCTTGCCAAGACTCACAACAATCTATATCTTACACCTGAGGGAATTAGGTTTACCGTCCACATGCAGTTGCACAAAGGATTAAAGCTCATTGAGTCTATGAAGGTGCTATAGGTCTTCTCCTTCGCCATACTGGGGTTTTGACGACCTTGGGCATAAAGCTGGAACTAAGCTGTTAAATTGCTTTTATCTTCAAGCCAGGACCAAAAGAGAGAAAGGGCAAGAATTATTTTCTTATGAAAAGATTTTTATCCTCACAAAATTTGGTGTTGACGCATTTGTCAACGCCATTGAGAACGGATACGTTTACGTTGATTTCGATGCCCGGACAGGCCATAATCACGGAACCAAGTTTCGACTGAAACAAGATAAACTCACAGAACTTTACAAAGATGTACAAAGCATTTGAATACAGAAGAAAAATGCGAACCCCAACCATTTTTTAGTGCTCTCTAGAATCCCCAATCCCATAATTCCCTTGAAATTTTATTTCTGCGTGGGCGAATATCCACTGCCAAAAAATCTTCTGTATCTGTAGCCTCTTTTACGACCTCAGTCATCCTGAATACGACATATGATATGCGCTATACGCAATACCTGCTGCCTCGTCTTACGACGAGAGTCGCAGAGGCAAGCGATATACGAGGCAGAAGACGGAAGACAGAAGACGTAGGACGGAATACGGAAGCCTGCCCTGAGCGACCTGTGGTGAGCGAAGTCGAACCAAGCCGAAGGGACAGAAGACAGGAATTATTCAATAAAAAACACGAGATACGAAATACGAACGACGAGCGACGCGGCGAATTTTGTTAAAATAATTCGCCGATTTCCCCTTGACTTTTCGACCTTGATAATCCGCTTACAGATTTGTTCTATGGTACTTTTCTAATTAATTTTCAAAGAATACCTAACTATCTTAGGTATTATATAGAGCATAGAAACTAAACGCGCCGACTTTTTATGAATGGGTGTCGGCACAATACCTAACTATCTTAGGTATTATTAACAAGAATGACAACACCAAATTCCGTATGTGGTTAGTCTGCGAATTAAAGGCGTCCACCTGCACCTTTTTGAGTTGTAATGGTCAAGCAGAAACTTCGGCGACAAGAGTAGAGGTAAAAAGGTTGATGACGTTTATGCATGATGTCATTATGGGCCTTAATACGCTGAAAGATGAGTAGTTGAGTCGAGTCGTAGTCATAGGGTGCGATTAAATTGCACCGACCCATCTGTGTAGATTTTCCTGTTAATCAGCTTCAAGATTTGTTTTTAGTACTTCTCTGATTGATTTTCAAAGAATACCTAAGTATCTTAGGTATTATTAACAAGAATGACAACACTAGATTCCGTATGTGGTTAGTCTGCGAATTAAAGGTGTCCACCTGCACTTTCTGGTGGCACTTTTTTAATTGTCGAGTTGGCCTCGATTTATCCGCCGTTCGTTTGATGCGTTTTCCAGCCACTGCCTTTAGGCATACTATGTAGATTTTCTTGATAATCAGCTTCAAGATTTGTTTTTTGGTACTTTTCTAATTGATTTTCAAAGAATACCTAACTATCTTAGGTATTATTTTTATAAATCCTTCAATTATAATGAAAGGAAAGTATAGATGTTTTACGAGCAGATTATAAAAGGGAGCATCAAATTTGTGATTCTTTCAATGCTTGAAAAAAAGCAGATGTACGGCTATGGACTTATCCAGACGGCTCATCAAAAAACAAAAGGATTCTTCCAATGGCGTCAATCAGCCGTTTATACAGCCCTGCGCAAGATGGAAAAAGCAGGACTGGTTAAAGGCAAATGGAAACCTGCTGGACCTTCAAGAAAGAGAAAATATTATTCTATAACCGTAAAAGGCAAAAAGCTACTTATGGCAAACCGAACCGAATGGCTTGCTTTTTCAAAGAACATGAATAAGCTTGTTTCCAATACCTAAGCATCTTAGGTATTATAAAACACGAAAATTAAGCGTGCTGTCCTTTTGGTTGATTGGTGTTGGCACAATGCTTAAGTATGTTAGGTATTAAAGCTCGAACACCTAGCATCAAATATCATGTATCGAGATTCGACTATATACCATATAATATTAGTATCGAATTAATTACCAATTGCATCTTACCAATCCCCATGTACAAGATACGATTCACGACGTTAGAGTATCAAGAATAGAACCAATCACCCAAAAATTTTTTACAAAAATTTCGTGATCCGCTCTTGACTTTTCGACCCTCATTTTTGGCTTGTTTTCGATGGTTGGTTGAACCTGGTATAAAAGTGTGTACTTTTGTGAATTTTTGTTAAAAAGCGAGCATTTTTGCTGAAAAATGTGAAAAAATGCTCATTTTCGAACTGGCTCCTTTTTGCACTTATGCTCTTATCTCTTAAGCACTTATGACATTTTCAGTCAAAAGTCTGAATTAACCAAGTGTCCAATTACGCCGCTATGAAACTGCCGATTTGATAGACGGCAAACGTCACTAAATAGGCCAGGGCAGTCAGGCCGACGTAACGAATAAATTGCTGCTGTTAAGCAGCAAAAACAGAAAGCATCCCATAAGTTGTCAACTAATGATCGGCACTTAGTCCCACCTGTGCTTTTTGATAGAGGCGAGAATTTTTTCGGCGCATTTAAGAGCTGCCAGGCCTTCTTCAGCGCTGACCTCGGGCTGGAACTTTTGATCTACACAGGCCCGAAGAAATGCCTCCTGCTGTAACCAGATAGGCTCTTTATCATCTATAATAAGCTGTTCAATATGTAGTAGATCCGGCCAATTTACCTTTGTCAGGTCAAAGTTCTGCATTTCTTTGTGCTCTTTTATCCACTTGAGCACGTTCGTATTAGGATCGGCCTTAATAATAATGCCCGTCTTTTTCAAGTAATCCACGCTCAAGTATGCCTGCCGACTGAACACTCTGACCCTTCTATCGGTTCTCAGTGCAAGCCGGGAAGCAGTGATATTCGCTACGCAGCCGTTCTCAAAAACAATCCTTGCATTGCACATATCTTCACCGCCCTCGATGACGCTCACCCCAACTGCATTAACTTTTTTAATCTTGCTCGCTGCCAGCGACAGAATGATATCTATATCGTGGATCATAATATCCAGTACGACGCCAATATCTGTTGAGCGGAAGGTATACGGGCTAACGCGGTTGGCCTCTATGAACTTCGGCTCGATATCAAGCCGTTTGATAGCTTGAACAACGGGATTGCAACGCTCGGAATGACCTACAGCTACAACGGTGTTTCTGCGTTTTGCAAGTGATACTATCTTTTTGCCTTCTTTTGAGTTTGCTGCTAAAGGCTTTTCAATCAGCACGGGAATTTTGTTTTTGATGAAGATTTTTGCCAGATTCAGGTGTGTCACGGTGGGAGTTGCTATCGTTACAGCGTCAACATTCTTTAGGATATCGTAGCAATTGTCATAAGCGGAACAACCATATTTCTCAGCCAGCCGCTGAGCCTTGCCGAGGTCGGTATCTACAACAGCAACGAGCTCACTCTCGGGCAGTTGGCTATAGACCTTGGCATGTATCGTCCCCATTTTGCCTGCACCGACAACGGCAGCACGTATCTTATTCGTAATATCTTGCATAGCTGCTACGTTCTCCTTCTGCTTTGAAGAGTTTCAGCTAAATTCATTAATAAAGCAACAGGTCAAAAGGCTTAAAATTTATATACGACAAATAACCCGGCATATTCGCCATCGAACATTGGCTGAATAGTAAGATTTCTATTTTCTTTGCGATTGTGTAAACCAATAACTGCTTTGGCTGTAAAATAGCCGAGGGCAGAACCCAAAAATACATCTGAAGCCCAATGGCTGTTGTCATTGATTCTCGATAGAGCAGTTAAAGTCGCTATCGTATACGCTAAGGGGGGAACAAACACTATGTCATCATATTCATTAGCTATCACAGTCGCTATTGAAAAGGCAGAAGATGCGTGTCCTGAAGGAAACGACAGGTTGGAGCTGGAAAAACCGGGACCATCCCATGTACTATATGGATCTCCCGAACTGGGTCTATGCCTGTGTGTAGAAAATTTAAGGGCCTGTGTAAAAATTCCAGTGAACACAAAACTCTCCAAACTTAGCCAAGCAGTCCTTTTCGCTTTTTTATTTTCAAATAAATGACCGTAAAGATAAAGCACACCTAAAGGTGGCAGAGTATACATGCCATCGCCGAAGGGCCCGGCAAAGTCCGCAATTTTGTCACTGGTGCTATTGCGTCTTCTCTGCGCCCAATCTTGTATATCCTGATCGCAAGCGTACAATCCGACCGTTATGCTTGCTACGAGCGATGCTTTTATCCAATCTGATTTCTCCCAACGCAATGGTGCTGTGAGTGTACTCTTAGAATCCGAAATAAAATCCTTTAAGTAATCTCCTTCTGATTCAAAATCGACTTCTTTGGTCTGGTTTTCTTCTGTCTGGGCTGTCGGACCATAGTAATCAGAAAACCACTTCGCTTCAGGTGGCTGGGCAAAAGATACATTAACAACTGCCACCGTCAATAAAACACGAGCGAGTAAAATTTTAACAATTTTTATTCTCATGACCCCGTCTACATGTAGTACATATACCTCAGAA
>Ga0315533_1003236_pt1 | contig 10876 bp, 9 predicted proteins | sample SalMarSW160130MG_FD_203081 | JGI IMG/M metagenome (GOLD analysis project Ga0315533, IMG submission 203081) | Salt marsh sediment microbial communities from the Plum Island Ecosystem LTER, Massachusetts, United States - Salt Marsh Sediment SW1601-30 ...
CCGGACCAACTTTTTTCAAAGCTTCCAAAATAATCCCTATTGCATCATAAGCGTAGGGACCGGTAGCTTCGTAAGGCTCACTAAAACCTGCAGCTTTATAAGCTTTCACGAAATCAGAATCTTCACCTAAGGCTAATTTCCCTACAATAATTGTACCTTCGGCAGCAAGTCCTGCAATTTCATTAAATGTTTCAGAATCTAATCCGGTTACTCCAAAGAAACCTATATTATCCATTCCCAATTCTTGCATTTGTCTTTTACAAAGAGCTGCTTCTGTAGTCAGTCCACCAAAATATATTGCTTCTGGTTTTAGTTCCTTAATTTTATTTAATATGGGACGAAAATCTTTAGTTCCAACACTAATTCCATCTTCGGATAATAAAATACCTCCTCTTTCATCTAAAACTTTCTTAAAATTATTGTTGCAATTATCGCCATAACTGCTGGTATCATAAATATTTGACCATTTTTTATATCCCAATTCGTCTATTACTAAATTAGCTCCAAAATTATGTTCAGCTATATTATCAGCACATATTCGTGAAACTTCTTTATAATCATTCCCACGAGTAACATCCGGATGTATACTGCTTGGCATTATTTGAGCAACACCAAAGCGATGAAAAGTGTGCACAGTTGCCAAAGCTACTGGACTGTTAAAATGAGAAATCACAGCAACTACATCAGGATCTGAACATAGTTTTAAGGCTGCAGCAACTCCCGTAGCTGGATCTGAAGCATCGTCTTCAGCAATTAATTTTATCTCATAAGGAAATTCACCTGAAGCATTTGCCTGTTGTACTGCTAATTCAGCACTATTCTTTGCTCCTATTCCAACAGCAGCAGTAGGTCCGGTTAAAGGATCAATAAAACCTATTTTTACTACTTTTTTTGCATCAGCCCAAACTAAATTTGTTTGACACAAGACAAACGCTAAAATCAAAGAAAAAACTAATATTAGATACATTTTATTTTTTACTATACTTTTCATTTTTTAAGTATTAAAGAAGTCAAAAATATTAGATCTCTTTAATACAAATACACCTCCCTTTTTTATGTTTTTATTTTACTTACTTTTATTTACAATTCTATTTTTATTATATCACCCCACTTTCATCTTTATTTTTTCGATAATCTGCAAGGACAAAAGGATAAATTATTTATTAATTAGACTTTTTCAATAACTTTTTTACCAAGAATACCGGAGGGTTTAAAAAGCAGAAAAAGTACCACCACGATAAATGCAAATATTTCTTTATAGGGTGAACCTCCGGGGACGAAAGCCATGGTAAAAGATTCCACCATTCCTAAAATGATCCCACCAATAATAGCTCCATATATATTTCCCAATCCTCCCATCACTGCAGCAGAAAATCCAATAATACCTCCCATTAGACCCATATCAAATTTGACTATATTATAATACATACCATTTAAAATACCTGCCACTGCTCCTATAGTAGAAGCCAAAAAGAAAGTAATCATAAAAATTTTATCTAAATCTATGCCCAATACTTGAGCTGCCTCTACATTTTGGGAAGTAGCTCGTATCTGTAAACCTATTTTAGTTTTATTTATAAAAAGAGATAAAAGAAAATAAATTATTCCCGCTGTTATTATAATCATAATATTACTAAATCTAACAGTTACCCCTCCCATTGAAAAAGCCCATTGAGGGAAACTTAAGGGGAAAAACTTGGGACTGGCTCCAGAGGGATAAAATATTTTTATCCCTTCTCGAATTATAAAGCCTACTGCAACTGTACTTAAAAGAATTATCAGTCCGGGAGATTTTCTAAAAGGTTTTACACAAATCTTTTCAACTATTGTTCCAATTAAACCTGTTATTGTTACTGCAAAAATTATTGTAAAAAAAATTACTAACCAAGTTGGGAAAAATTCTATTTTTGATAAAAAAGTCATAACTGCCATACTTACAAATGCCCCTAAAAAGCATACATCTGCATGGGCAAACTGCACTACGTTTAATACTCCAAATAATAAAGAAAAACCAGAAGCAATAAGAGCATACATAATTCCCAACATTAAGCCCGTAATAACTTGATTAATAACTAAAACCATGTTTGACTCCTTTCAATCAAATATAAAATTTTACTAAATACTATCTTTTTTAAAATTTAAGAAATTGTATTTTCTTATTCTCTCTGGAACAAGCCCTTGTGGTTTAAAGATTAATACTGCAATAATTATTATGCCATAAAACAACATTCTGGCTTCAGCAAAAAATCTAATTTTCTCAGGTACAACAGTTAAAAGAACAGCCCCTATTGCTACACCTAAAATATTATCAAGACCGCCCAAAATAACTATGCAAATTAACACAACCGAAAAATGAAAAGTAAAACTTTCTGGAGAGATAAAACTGATATAGTGTGCATAAATTGATCCGGCCATTCCCCCAAAAATTGCTCCAATTGCAGAAGCTTCTAATTTTCCTTTATTAATACTTATTCCTTGACATTTAGCTGCAATTTCATCTTCTCTAATAGCATTCCATACCAAGCCAGTTCTTGAATTATATAATCTTTTCGCTAAATACAGTGAAAATAAAACTACAGCTAATACAAGGTAATAATAATTTGCCTGATAGGGTAAATTAATTCCAAATATATTTAATGAAGAACTAAAAGAATATTTTCCTATTGTAGGAAAAGGAATGTTTGAAATACCTCCAGAACCTCCGGTAAACCTTAAATTATTCACCAACAAATGAAAGATAATTTGAAACGCCATAGTAACTAAGGCATAATAAAAACCTGTGCTTTTTAAAGTTAATGAACCTATTAATAAACCAAAGAGTGCAGATATTATTATTGCAGCCAAAATTCCCAGCAAAAATGAAAAGTGGGAATTAACTGTTAGTAAAGCTGAAGTATACGCACCTACACCAAAAAATGCTGCAAATGCAAAATTTACCATTCCAGTGCTTCCTAATTGAATATTTAGCCCTAAAGCCATAATCAAATAGAGACCACTCATAATACAAATATGAAGTAGATACGCATTATCTTTAAATAAAAAAGGAATAGAAATAAGCAATAAAATCATAAAAATAATTGAAAATGAATTACACTGGTTATATGATTCTTTCACGAGATTTGTAATTTTTTGGTTTCCTCGAAGTACAAAAAATGCAACTATTGGCAAGATAAGTAAAAATAATCTATAATCTATTCCTTCTGAGGATAAAAAATTTATGAACATGTAAAAAATAATTATTTCTGTAACAATTATGGTTAAAAAATAACTAATTTTTTTATATAATGTCTGTGAATAATCGTCACTCTTAATATTTGGGTTGTTCATTATATGCTCCTTCTAATCTCTTGCATATTTTCATATTAAAATTATTAAATAGTCAAATACGCTTTTTTAATTACTTCGTTTTCTTTTAATTCTTTCACAGTTCCTTCAGTAATAATTTGACCTTTTTGCAAGACATAACCCCGGGATGCTATTTTTAGTGCTTTAACAGCATTCTGTTCTACTAATAGTATAGTAGTTCCTTCATTATTTATCCTTTTAATTGCCTCAAACACTCCATCTACTAACATAGGTGCTAAACCTAAAGATGGCTCATCAAGAAGCATTATTTTAGGTTTACCCATCATTCCTCTACCAATTGACAACATTCCTTGTTCACCACCACTTAATGTGCCAGCTAATTGATTCTTTCTTTCCTTTAATATAGGAAATAAATCATAAACTTCTTTTAATGTCTTATTTATACTTTTTTCATCTTTTTCATAAAGAGCACCTATTCTTAGATTTTCTAAAATGTTTAAATCTGGAAACATTCCCCTATTTTCCATAACCATAGAAATTCCCGCTTTAATAATCTCGCTGGTTTTCATCTTATCTATTCGCATATCTTCTAAATATATATTTCCATGAATAGGTTTTACTAAACCTATAATGGTATTTAAAGTGGTTGTTTTGCCAGCTCCATTAGCTCCTAAAAGAGCTACAATCTCGCCTTCATTAATGTTTAGAGAAACATCTCTTAAAATTTCTACCGTACCATAGCGGGTAGTAATACCATTAATTTTTAGCATTTTTTAAATTTCTCCTCCTAAATAAGCCTCTATTACTTCTTTATTATTTGATGCTTTTTCGAATGTCCCTTCAAAGATCTTTACACCATGGTTAAAAACTATTACTCGTTGAGTACTTCCTTTTATAACTCTCATATCATGCTCTATTAAAATAATATTTAAGTCTGGTTTCTTAATTTTTATTTTCTTTATATCATCCATTAATTCTGTGGTTTCTTCTGGATTCATTCCTGCCGATGGTTCATCTAACAACAAAAGCTTGGGTCTTGAAGCAAGGGCTCTACAAATTTCTACTCTTTTTTTATCTGCTTGAGATAAATCTTTTGCTTTTTGATACATTTTGTCTACCAATTCCTTACTAAAATAATTAAAAAGAATAATTGATTCTTCAATATTTTCCTTTAACTTCTTTTCGGTATAATTTCTTCCAAACATTGAAATAAGCCAACTATAAGATTCCCACCGATGCATACCTAATAGAACATTATCTAACGCACTCAAACCCCAAAATAGACGAGTATTTTGAAATGTTCTAGATATACCTCTTTTGGTAATCTCATTAGAAGATAAGCCACTGACATTTTCACCATGGAAAAATATATTACCACTGGTAGGTTGATATATTCCGGTAATTAAATTAAAAAATGTTGTTTTTCCTGAACCATTTGGGCCAATTAATCCTACTATTTCTCCCTCTTTTACAAAAAAATTAATATCCTTAAGTGCGGCCAAACCACCGAAATTAATTCCTAGTTTTGCAACTTTTAATATTTCCATCTGGTGTTATTTCTTCTCCCCTTCCCACAAATTTAGTATTTTTCTATAAGGCTTGTACTTCTTATATATTTCTATTTGATGAAATCTATAATATTATTCACTTATTTTACTTTTAGAACAATATTTATGTATTTTTTATAGTTTCGGATAAAGATAATGACTTATTCAATTTTCTATTAAATTTTGATAATATTTTTATTTTTTGTTAAAAAAATAAATTATTTTATATTGTTAAGCAAATAATATAAAAAACCCATTTTTATAAAATCATTCGGGCGTCTACTACTTGCAAACCTTTTTCAAATACAAATATAGGGTTTAGGTCTATTTCGTTAATTTCAGAATTTTCCATAGCAAGTTTAGAAACTTTCATTAAAACTTCTTCTATGGCCTGGATATCTCGGGGAAGTTCACCTCTTATTCCTTTTAGAATTTCGTATCCCTTAATCTCGGTAATCATCTCCTCGGCATCTCTTTCTTCTAAAGGAATAATGCGGAAGGAAACATCTTTTAGCACCTCTACGTATATCCCTCCCATTCCAAACATTACCACCGGGCCAAAATGGGGGTCTTTTATCATCCCCACAATAACTTCTACTTCCTTAGGGATTACCGGGTATACTATCACCCCTTCAATCCTTGCTTCTTTATTATAATTTTTAATATTGTGGATAATCTCTTGATAAGCTAATTTAGCTTCCTTCTCATCTTTTAGCCCTATCTTTACCCCTCCAGCATCTGATTTATGAATGATGTCAGGAGAAACAATTTTCATGGCAATAGGAAAATTTATTTCTTTGGCCAAACCAATAATTTTATCTTCGCTCTTTATTAATTTAAAATCAGGAACAGGAATTCCATATTCCCTCAACAATTCTTTTGCCTCTGTCTCCAATAAAGACCTTTTCCCTTTTTTAGCTATCTGGATAATCTGATGCACCTGTAACCTCTTTTCTTAAAATTAACAGTTTAAATTCCTAAATAATGTTTCTTTACATGTTCACTATTTATAAGTTCTTTACTATTCCCTTCCATAACAATTTTACCATTCTCCAGGACATAAGCTCTTTCTGCAAATTGTAAAGCATAATTTATATTTTGTTCTATAAGTAACATGGTGAGACCTTTTTTCTTTAAAATAGACAACTTTTGATAAATATCGTCTACTAATTTGGGTGCTATCCCCTGAGAAGGCTCATCAAACATTATAAATTTAGGCTGACTTGCCAGACTTCTACCAATGCTAAGCATCTGCTTTTCACCACCGCTTAGCGTCTTCGCTAATTGCTTTTCTCGCTTTTTAAGTATGGGAAAAATCTCGTAAATCTCTTCTAAAATATTACTTTTTATTTTCTTTCTGTTTATATATGTTCCCATAAGAAGATTTTCATAAACGTTCATATTTGGAAAGAGCTTCCCACCTTCCGGTACATGTGTAATCCCAGCCTGAGAAATTAAATGAGGTGGATATTTTGTAATATTTTGTCCTTCAAAAACAATCTCTCCTGCAAAGGGAGAAATTAATTTAGAAATTGTTTTTAAAAGTGTAGTCTTTCCTGCTCCATTTGAGCCAATGACAGCTACAACTTCGTTTTCTTCTATTTGGAAGTTAATATCCCTCAAAATAGTGACTTTACCATAACCAGAACTTAAGTCTTTAACCTGTAGAACTTGATTCAATATAACTTCTCCTCCCCAAGTAGGCTTCAATAACCCGCTGATTATTACTTATTTCACTTGGAATACCTTTAGCAATAAGTTCACCGGCATCCAAGACAAAGATTCGCTCACAAAGACCCATAACCATTTGCATTACATGTTCAACTACACATAAGGTAATTTTAGTTTCTTGGTTAAGCCTTTTGAGTTCTGACATAAGCTTTAAGAGTTCGGTAGCAGTAAGTCCTGCTCCTACCTCGTCAAGAAGTAAAAGCTCGGGCTCAGTAGCAGCTGCCCTTGCTACTTCTACTTTGCGTAAAGAGGATAATCCTAAATCACTGCACTTATAGTATCGGATATCCTCCAACTCAAAGAATTCAAGGGCCCAATCCACTTTATTTTGCACTTCCTCTTCCCCCCGTCTATTATAAGCCCCTACTCTTATTGCTTCTTCGACAGACATTTCCGTAAAAGATTTAGTCACTTGAAAAGTACGAGACATTCCTAATTTACAAATTGCATGAGGTGACATGGTGGCAATATTAGTCCCTTTGAAAATAACCTGACCTCCGTCTGGGGTTTCCAATCCTGTTATTAAATTAAAAAAAGTAGTCTTGCCAGCACCATTTGGTCCGATAAGTCCAATAATTTCCTCTTTTTTAATCTCTAAGTCAACCTGGTTGACTGCGATAAGATTACCAAAGCGTTTGCTAAGTTTAGAAGTTTTAAGAATTTGTTCAGACAACACTTTTTTTCTTCACCTCCTGCTTTGCCGGCTTTTTATTTCTATATTGAAAGAAGCTAGCAATTCCGCTGGGCTTAAAAAGAACTATCAAGATTAAAATGACTGAGTAAATTACTAAGTATAAACCCGATACTTCACCACCTAAACTTGCCCTTAAAAATTCTTGGGCACCAACTAATAACAAGGCAGCTAAAAGAGGACCATAAGTAATGCCTCTGCCTCCTACAATTCCCAATATCGCAATTTTAATACTTTCCTGACCATTAAAAAAACTGGGATGAATGTAACCATAGATATTTGCATAAATTGCACCGGTAACTCCAATTAGAAAGGAATAGTAGACCAGCGCTCTCAATTTACAAGCTCGAGTATCAACTCCCAGTACTTCAGCTGCTGTCTCGTCTTCCCCTAAAGCTTTAAGATAAAAGCCCAGCTTCGAGCGAGCGATTCGAGAATTAACCAGTAAAGCTATTACCAACATACCTAATATTAGATAATAATAAGAGACATAGGAGCTAAAGCGCATATGGTAGGGTGAACCGCTAAAATAAGGTAAATATCTTTCTACCGGTCCACCTATTTCTTCCCACATATTAAAGACTACTTTAAGTATCTCAACCAGTGCACAGGTAGTTAAAGCGTACCACACTTCTCTTATTCGGAACCGAAACAAAGGAATCCCAATTAATAAAGCAAAAGCAACTGCTACCAAACCTCCCAGAATCATTCCAATCCAGGGGGTAAAATTAAAGCGGATAAGTAAAGTGCCAGAGGTGAAAGCGCCTAATCCCAGATAAGCAAAAGAGCCTAAATCAAGCTGACCGGCAAGACCACCAATAATATTCCATGAGGTAGCCATTACTCCATATATCAGTACAGTGGTAACTAAAAGTATATTATATTGGCTTGAACCAAATATTAAAGGTACAAATAGAGCAATAATTAAAAAAAATAATAATAATAAATTCTTCATATTTTGATTTTTTTTACGATTCATTACTTCCTCCCAAAAAGGCCTCTGGGTCGTAACCAAAGAACTAAAATAAATATAAGATATATTACCAAAGATCTAGCCCTGGGATCCCAAAAAGACATAGCCAGTGATTCACCTATTCCTATAATTAAACCGGAAATCAATAATCCAGGAATCGAACCTAATCCAGCAAGTGCAAGAATGCACCAGCTAAGTAATCCAAAGCGTAATCCCATAGTGGGATCTACTTGTTGAAAGGTCATTAATAAACCACCTGATATGGCAGTTAGACTTGAGCCCAATCCAAAGGCGAGGGCATAAGTCTTTCGAAAATCAACTCCCATAAGAGAAGCTGCATCATAATCGTCAGAAGTTGCCCTTATTGTCCGTCCCGGCCAAGTCTTACTCAAGAAAAAAGATATGCTTATAATAATAATCAGACTTATCACAGCCGAGATTAATCGTGAAAGAGCAATAGTATAGCCTCCGAATTGGATACTGCCTTGAATAAAAGAATAAGAAAGTGCACGAGGTCGTGCCTGCCATGCTAATTGAGTAATGGCACCTAAAAAAGTCATTAAACCAACTGTTACAGCTATTTGTATAGTATAGTGTTCTTTTAGTGTTCGATCAATTATTCCATAATAGACCAACATTCCAATTACAAATAACAAAGGAAAAGTAATTAGCGGGGTTAAGACTGCATCAATTCCCCATAATGATCCAACCCAAAAAGAAAAGTACATAGAAAGCATTACGAAATTTCCATGAGCAAAGTTTACTACATTCATTACCCCAAATATGATTGACAATCCCAAAGCAATCAGGGCATATATGCAACCCATTAATGCCCCATCAAAAAGACTTTGAATAATTACTTCCATGTTTTACACTTAATTCCTTCCCTTACTTCATTTGCCTTTAAACTAATATACATCTTTGCCTGGCTAAATAAAATTAGAAAATTATTAGCCAGGCAAAGTTTTTTAAAATTTGTTTATATTATAGTAAATACTACTTTAATACTTTTATATCCTACCAAAAAACAGTTTGAGCCCCGGTGACTAATGAAAATTAATAGGTAGCATCTAACCTGGGGAAAATAAACTCAGCTTCTGCTTCATCAAAGGGCCATACAACTTTAGGTTCACCTTTAATAACCTGCATAATTGTAGCTCTAGCATAAGGATTATCCCCTTTTCCATCGAAAGCAATATGATTTACCGGAAAAGTTTCAACTGCAGGACCGGAAGTTAAGTCAAGCTCTAAAAATGCTTTTCGTAAATTGTCTGGATTAAGCGGGTCCTCGGGGGAAAGTTTACCGGAAAGCTCAAGCGCCTCTTTTAAGATCCACATTGCGTAATAATTCATCCCAGCAGCTTCAGTAGGTATGTGTCCAACTTTAGCAGTATACTCTTCAACAAATTTACGGTTTTGTGGTGTATCCTTAGCCGGGTTGTAACTATAAGTATTGCTATAATATTCGGATGTTTCACCTAATGCTTCTATAGATTCAGGATCTGTAAATCCACATGCACCCATACCAGCAATAAATTTTGGAATTTTATTTAATTCTTTAAAGGCTTTGGCGAATATAATTCCATCCATAAAATATGGGCAGGTAATTACAAAATCTGCTTTAGCTGCAGCAATTCCATGAACAATAGATGAAGCATCGGTAATATCATAAGGATACTCCTTTTGATAGACAATAGTAAGCCCATTATCCAAAGCCGCTTGTACAGCACCTATCGCATTGCTTCTTCCAAAAGAAGAATCTTCATTCAGAATAGCAATTTTTTCTACAGAGACCCCGGATTTTTCAGCTGCTTCTAAAACAAATTCAACAGCAGATCTGCCCTGCATGCTTGCTTTAGGAGCAGGTCTAAATAGATACTGACGCCCCATCTCTGTTACATTATCTACCAAAGCATCGGCTACCAGAATTACTTTTTCTCTTTCAGTAATCTCCGACGCTGCTGTAGTTAATCGACTAATGTATAGACCTAAAACAGCTACCGGATGTTGTTTACTTATCAGACTCTCAGCAGCCAGACGAGCACTCATTGCATTTTCACCTACATCTTCAGCCACTAACTCCAGAGGAATTCCCCCTAATGATTGAATCCCCCCAGCTTCATTGATATGCTGAAGAGCAAACTCCATACCAATTTTTGCTTCACCACCGAAAACTGCATGTGCACCAGTAAGAGGTTCAAGGCAGCCAATTACGATCTTTTCAGGTAGCTTTTCCGCAAAAACCGTAAAATTAAATATTAACAAACTTACCAAAATAATTATTAAAATATTCACAACAAAACATGAACTAAAACGTCTACACAACATTTTTTTCTTACCTCCTTTTTTTAAAATTTTATTTGATACTAAATTACTAATTCAAATAAAGTATCACCCCCCCCTTTTTTTTAGTAAAATTTGCTAGTTTTATTATATTGTGTTTTATTATATTTAAAAAAGATTTTTAAGTCAAAAATGTTTATAAGGTTATTTATTATTTTTAAAAGCTTTTTAATTTTTTAAAGTATATGATGTAATTTTTTGAATAACTTTGGCGCATCTTTCTCCGGTTTCATAATTGGGGATTCCATATTTTTTTAATTCTCCAATCGCTCCTTTTACTAATCT
>Ga0315533_1003237_pt1 | contig 10874 bp, 10 predicted proteins | sample SalMarSW160130MG_FD_203081 | JGI IMG/M metagenome (GOLD analysis project Ga0315533, IMG submission 203081) | Salt marsh sediment microbial communities from the Plum Island Ecosystem LTER, Massachusetts, United States - Salt Marsh Sediment SW1601-30 ...
TGCGAAGCGAATGGATTTTGCCTGGATTTCTGTGAAGACCGAAGATGAAGATGGAACGGAGCAAACCGAAGTTTGGCGGCCAAACAACTCTCAGCCGGATTTATCAAAGGTAGTTATTATGAATGTTCCGGTACCTAAGGCACAAGTCCGCAATCACGGCTTATCTGGAGCGATAGAGTTTGAGATAGCGATTTCGGTCAATGGCTCTCTCGAATCCGCTGGCCACCGTGCCACGCTATTCAGCAGGCTAATCGATGAGCACGCTGTAGTCAGCCTATAGAGGAACCAAACAAAATCACCAGATGTGTGATTTCTTTAGTGGAAAATTCGGTAAACGGTCAGATTTATGAACGATGATGGACTACAGCCTCTGAATCAGAAAGGCTTATTAAAGCCGACGATACAAATAACATTTTTCTCCATTGTAGGCATCGTAATAAACTTTTTCACTGAGATTATTATAGCTGCTAAGTTTGGTGCCACGGCGGAAAGAGATGCCTATTTTAGTGCAACAGTCATTCCATCTTATATTTCGACTGTTCTTTTAGGATCGCTGACCGTAACCTTTGTTCCTATATTCATCGAATATGAAATTAAAAAAAGTAAAGCAGAAGCATGGAAGGTAGCCAGTATCTTTACAAATCTTACTTTTCTGGTTCTATTTGGCATTTCATTTTTGGGTTTTATTTTTGCCAAGCAATTGCTTTCCGTAACTGCTCCTGGATTTAAAGGAGGAGAGCTTTCGTTAACTACAAATCTTTTGAGAATTATTTTTCCTTCGATTATCTTCAGCGGGCTGACGAGCCTGTTATCGAGTATCTACTACGCGGAGCATCGTTTCTTTCGGCCTGCGATGGCTCCGGTTCTAAATGCAGTGCTGATGCTATTGTCTGTCGTTCTTCTTGCTCGTTACTGGGGGATAAAAAGTCTTGCCTTTGGACGCTTGGCTGGTGCAGTTGTAGGTTTTTTAATTTTAGCCCCAATTTTTTCTAAACAGGGCAGGTACCGTTTTGATTTTGATTTTTTGAATGAAGGTGTAATTCGTGTAATACGGGTAATGTCCCCTTTGATTCTTGCAGGACTGTTTTACAGAGCCACAACAGTTATTGAAAGGATGATCGCTTCTACATTGCCAACGGGTAGTATCTCATATTTAGGGTATGCAAATAGAATAAGCCTCATACTTGGTACAATAGCAACGACTGGGATTGCCAGGACCATTTTCCCGGTAATGGCAGGGAGCTGGGCGGAAAATGATCTGGCAAAGGTTCGGGAATATTTTGCAAAGGGTGTTCGGATCATAATGCTGACTACTTTTCCCATCGCGACCGTGTTTGTTGTGCTTAGAGTACCCATAATTCAGGTTGTCCTTGAGCGAGGAGCATTTACTCACGATACAACTCTGGCTGTTGCAAATGTGACACTAATATCGTTAATAGGTCCATTTATCTGCGGTGGACTTGGGAATGTAATTTGGAAGGGATTCTATATCTCGCAAAAAACAAAGCTGGCATCTTTATTGGGTGTAACACACACATTGATATACATATCTCTTGCTTATTTTCTAGCGAAGTCCTTCTCTTATCTAGGCCTTGCATGGGCTTCCACAATACAATATGTAATTGGCATACTCATGGGCATGATTGCTATGAAACTTATCTATAAAGGCATAAGTGGAAGGAAAATATTGGCAGGGCTTGTGGCGATACTTATGTCTTCATTATTAAGCGGAATGTTGGTTCAGTGTTGCTTCAACCTACTCCCAAGTGTGTATAGTTTGCCGCTCAGAGTTATCACTGCTGGATGTTTAGGGGTAATAGCATATATATGGCTTACTGTCTACATTTTTAGATTAGATGAAGCAGTAAGTTTAAAGGCAAAAGTGGTTGGCACTGTCTGCAGAAAGGTTATTATCGTTAAAAAGATGTTTTTTGCAGGGTCAAACCGAAGAAGTAATCTAGGGTTGGAGGAGGATAAGTAAACTACATATTATGATGTAAGAGTTGTGGATATTATCTTCCTGCTCGGCGGATAGAGGATTGCCACCTTCTCTGACGATAGACCCGAGCGACGCAATTTTAAACTCTGTGACGTTAGAGTCATGCGAGGACCGGAACAAGAAGGTTGTCTTCCATGAACGATGTGGAGTACCCAACTCGAAGAAATTGACTCTGGCGAATGGCCTACATCGATGATCAGGCTCTCAGGCAATTATCGCTCAATTCTCAAGTCAGTTGATGGGAAATATCTGAGAGACCTTCTTTGTCATCAGTAAATATATTTTTATCCAACTTTCAACAAACTAGAGAATTTTAATAAGGAGCTGTCAAACGTTAACACCTTTTGAAAAACCTATTTACGTGACCAAACCCTTCTTGCCGCCCCTTGAGGAATTCTGTGACGGTCTGAAGGAAATCTGGGATAACCACTGGCTCACTAACAATGGCCCAATCCTGCAACGCTTTTGTCGACAATTAAGCAACTATTTCGAGACTGACAATGTCTGCCTTTTCAATAATGGAACCCTGGCATTGCAAATCGGCCTGGAGGGAATGGGCGTTGCAGGTGAGGTAATAACCACGCCTTTTACGTTTGTGGCAACTACCCACGCCTTGTTCTGGAACAAGATAAGGCCGGTGTTTGTGGATATTGAGCCTGATTATTATACGCTGGATCCGGAAAAAGTCGAAGCAGCTATAACGCCCTGGACGACTGCCATACTGGCTGTGCATGTTTTTGGCCATCCCTGCAATGTGCATGCTCTTGCCGATATTGCGAGGCGTCACAACCTGAGGCTGATTTACGATGCGGCTCATGCCTTTGGCGTTCGTATAGGCAACAAGTCCATAGTTCATTTTGGTGACATGAGCATGCTTAGTTTTCATGCAACAAAACTATACCATTCGCTCGAAGGCGGCATGTTGACCTTCCAGGATTCCGGCTTAAAAAGCACTTTAGATTATCTAAAAAATTTCGGATTTAAGAATGAGGTTGAGGTCGTGATGCCAGGCACCAATGCCAAGATGAATGAAATGCAGGCTCTAATGGGTAGCATGGTCTTGGGTTATGTGGATAAGCTAATTGAAAAACGTCAACAAATTACTGAAATCTACCGTGAACGATTAAATGATGTCTCTGGAATTAAACTACGGCCAGGCTTGCCCTCAGATGTCAGATACAACTATGCCTATATGCCGATAGAGGTGAACGAAAAGAAGTTCGGAATGAGCCGTGACAAACTCTACGAAGAGCTTAAGAAATACAACATCCACACCCGCCGATATTTTTATCCCTTGATTTGCGATTATTCCTGCTATAGGAGTGTTTCTGTAAAGGACCCGCTAATAGTAGCACGTCATGTTTCTTCCCGGATTCTTACTCTTCCGATTTATTACGATCTTTCCGTGGAGGATGTCCAAAAGATTTGTGATATTATTATTGATCTTGGCTCTAAAGAATTCAAATGCGGAAACTCGACATTGGTTAAAAAGGCTTGAAATGGTACATTTGAACTATAATGGGAAAATTATCAGTCGTATGTTCACTTTGCTAGAGATGTTAGTACCGACTGTAAGTCATAAATAGAACTAATTTATCCATAAATCCTAACGGTAAAACACATGAACACTACGCATAACAACGAGGAAGTTTTGAATTATTGGGAGAGAGAAGATGTGGAGTCAATGTATGACAAGCATCTGCTGAACGCAGAAATCTCGCTGATAAAAAAATACATTCCAAATGGTTCCAAAGTTCTTGATGCTGGTTGTGGTGAAGGTGAAGGGACGTTATCTTATTCCTCGATAGAGGGAGTAACCATATATGGTGCTGACTTTTCTGAGACAAGGCTTCGAAAAGCACGTGAACGTTTGCGGGGACGTACCAATGTTTACCTCAAACGCGTGGACTTTCTAACGCAATACTCTATTGACAGTGACTTTGACGTTGTAGTAAGTCAACGTTTCCTGATTAACTTGATGGAATGGTCGAAGCAACAAAAGGTAATCAAAGACTTGATTGATATACTGAAGCCGGGAGGCAGACTGATTCTTTTAGAAGGAAGCAAACAGGGTCTTGAGTCCCTCAATGAGTTTCGTGCTGTTTGTGGATTAGAACCGATCCCTGCAAAATTTCACAATCTATTCTTTGATGATAATGATCTTGTTGCTTTTGTACAGAAGAATGGCTGTCGACTAATTGCCCATGATGGATTAGGAACCTATTTTTTGCTAACGAGAGGTATACGACCAATTCTGGATAAGACTTTAAACTGGGACCACTGTTTCAACCGGTTGGCCGCAACTACTAGAGTACGTGATCTTCTTGATATTGATGAAACGAAATTCTCTCGTCTAAAGATTTGGGTATTTAAGAAATAATGGGGGCAAGCTCATGAGTCACGAATTCATACAGGTTAGCTGAAAAGACCTAATTATAACAGAACTCAAGACGGAGAATTTCGCTTCCCAAAATGAATGAGGACACTCTCAGGCATAAGACCGCAAAGGCTCTCTTTTGGAGCTTCATTGAAGCCATCGGGCTGAGGAGCGTGCAGTTTGTTATTGGGATTGTTCTGGCCCGGCTATTGATGCCGGAACAGTTCGGCCTGATCGGGATGCTGGCGATTTTATTGCTCGTGGCGGGGCATCTCGCCGTAGCCGCTGTTTCACCCGGTATTGGTTGAGAACAAAAGGCCGTGATGTATCTGAATCACCAAGATAATTTAACAGAGGTTGAGTGAGTAATTCGCTTAAATCTAAAACTCTTCATGGTCTCTTCTGGAGCTTTCTCAAGCGGCTTGGCCAGCAGGGAATCCAGTTTGTCATTTCGATCATCCTGGCCCGGCGTTATTTTTACTTTGGCTACCATCGCATGGAACCTTATCGTTCCTACTTTCCATATGCTAGGAGTGTGTCCGAGTATTCATTCTCAAAACACGCAACTCCTTGCCCTTAAAGAACTTAATGATTTTAGTCCCAAAATACTTAAGTCTTTTATTTACAACTGCTTATGAATTTCATCTGAGATATCTAAGGCGTTGGAACACCGTCATTTAGAACAATCAGAAAGGAATTAATATATTATATGGCTTCCAGGCGTCCCAAGATATTGATGGTTGCGGATAGACCTGATTGGGCGTATGATCACATTGCGCAATTTGTAATAAGCGAGTTGGGTGAAAAGTATGACTTTTACATGGATTACCTTCTCTATAACCGGAAAGAGAGACGTCATGGGATTAGAGCCCGGATTAGGGGAAAGCGTAATCAGCTAAAGCACTTTCGTCGTCGGCGAATCCTACAACCTGGCGAAAAATATGACTTGATATGTTTCTTGGCGTATTCTTTTCTTTGGAGAGGCAACTTTGACATATCAGGGGAAGCAATTATTCAAGGCATCTTTACGGACGGCTTCCCACCGCAATGCTACAGTCTGATATCAAACTCAGAGATTAACATTCGGGAATTTGCAGACAAATACTTGGGAATGGCTACCTTTGTGCTGGCGGGCTCGAAAGCTATTTATGATAGGTATAGACCTTTCGTAAAGAATCTGTACTATGCTACTGGGGCTATCGATACAGATCTTTTTGCTCCTATTGATCCCGTGGAAAAAGATGGGGCATCATTCGTAGTTGGATGGACCGGAAAACCTAGCCGTCCGTTTAAAGGATTCTATGATTTTGTTGTGCCTGCGGTTCGGCAAGCAGCTTCTCTTCGTCCTGGTATATCTCTGAAAACTCGTTTCAGGGGGCCTTTACGCACCTTGCCCAGGTTTTATGATGATGTTGATCTCTTGGTGATTGCATCTATAGCTGATGCTGGTCCTTTTTCTTTCTTAGAGGCAGGTGCGTGTGGCGTTCCCGCAATCTCCACACGAATTGGCTTTCCAGCAGAAGTTATTCGTCATGGTGAGAATGGTATGTTTGTCGACCGTTCGGTGGATTCAATGGCAAGTCTGATTTTATACCTCTATGATCATCGCGATCTTCTTGAGCGCATGCGAAAAAACATACGGCGCGACATCGAAGAGCAATGGGGATACAAAGCACGGAGCAAGCTATGGGATCATGTTTTTGAGGAATCACTGCACCGTGCATCAGGCAGCGTAACGTTGAAATTGTAGAATTCCTCGGCGTGTACAACGAGGTATTTGAGCTCTTTGCATAATGTATTTGCCGAACTTAGCAAAAGGTATCCAAACGTAGTGATAGAACTGATAGGTGCTGCTAATTTGACGGTAAAGGGTGCCAACATTAGAATTAAGGAGTGGACATTAGATACCGAGGTCAAGAACCTGCAGAATTTTGATGTTGGTATTATGCCTCTCTTAGATAACGAATGGTCGCGAGGAAAGGGTGGCTATAAGTTACTTCAATATATGGCCGTGGGAATTCCTTGTGTTGCATCACCTGTAGGAGTAAATGCCAAACTGATTAGGGAAGGTATAAATGGCTATTTGGCAAACTCTGAAGATGAATGGTATAAAAAATTGGAGGTACTCATAAAGAATGAAACTCTTCGAGAATCAATGGGTAAGAATGGTAGGAAGATTGCAGAGACACAATATTCTTTTGAAGTAAGTGTACCAAAATTGATTAAGCTCATAAAGGAAGTCGGGTCAAGAGGTAAATACGATTATGAAAATAAGGTTTATACAGCCACATCTTAAGATATATGGACGCGTTAATATGACAGCGCTATATTTGCTTAAGTAATCATGTCTTGACACACAGTTCAAGTGGTAAAATTTTAGAGAAAAAATTTTGCGTGATCTTAACTTTTATTCTAATGCTCGTATTTGCATTGTTACTGGCATTATTCCACCAGCGTTTAGCGGTGCCGGCCTGCGTGCTTATTGGTAAACGGGAAACTTGAAATTTATGAAGATCAGATAGTATTATGAAAATATGCTACTTGATATCAAGTCACGGTCTTGGAGGAAAAGGTGGGGGAGGACATTTTTACAGTTTGAAGACAACTGCAGAGGCTGTGAAAGAAAAATGTGATTGTGTGGTTGCAGATATTGGAGTTAACGAATCGCCCGTCATAAAGTCGGCAAACGTAAAATCCTATCACATTCGTTTTATGGGTCTAAATGTGGTCAATGCCATGAGGTCGCTTAATAAAATAATGGTTCAAGAAAAACCAAATGTACTTCATGCTTTTGACACAGACAGTTACTTTTTTGCAAGGTTGGTGGGTTTTATGTACAAGAAACCATCAATATTAACAAACTGTCTTAGCGTAGGCCCCCCTCGATTCTATCCGTACGCTGATCATTTGATCTTCTATAGCGCAGAAAACAAGAGGTATTTCGAACAGATGAGGAAATACAAAAGGGCTGGATTGCATCTAATACCAAACCGTGCTTCGAGAGTCAAAACTGATTTCCAGAGAATAAATAATATCCGCGCCTATGTTGATAACAATAGTAAAGTATTTTTAAGAATTGTACGGTTCTCGAGAACATATAAAGCGGATATGATTCAAAGCATCAATCTCGTAAACAGGCTTAACAAAATTGGTTACCCATGCCAATTGGTATTTATTGGCGCTCTACAAAACAAAGAGGTGTTTGATGAGATTGCCCAATTTCAAAGCGAAAGAATTAAGCTCTTTCATAGTGATGAGTATACAATAAACGCCAGTGAGTTGATTGACATCGCAGATTTTGTAATTGGCACAGCGAGAGGATTTATGGAGGCAGCTTCACTAGGAAAGATTTTATTGACACCTTCGAAAAATGGCAAATATCCGTTGCTTGTTACTGAAGAAAGCTTTCATGAAGCCTTCGACCTAAACTTCTTTCCCTTAAATCGGCTGAAAAGTTACGACGAAGAAGAAAACTATAAGAATATAGTAAGGGCTTTGTCTGAAGAGAGTTTTTCTGCTATTTTGAAACGGCAATCTGGGCTGTGGTTTGAGCAGTATTTCAATATAGATAACGTCGTGGACACATATTGTGACATATATCGAAGCTTGACATACGACACTAAACACTGTCCGATTGATTTCTTACTGAATATGATTGCATGTTTTAAGCATTTCCTCCGGAGTTAATTTCGGTTATGCCAGTCGGATAGGAGCGAGAAGGGTGCAAAGAAATAAAGATTATGAGTTTATCCCTGATTTGCTGAAGAAATCCGTATTGATAGCTGACAGCAAATTCGTCGAGAAACAATGGAAGCAGTTTTGTGAAAGCCACAGGTATAGATATTTTAGTTACATCCGGGGGCACAATAGACTCTCTCGTTTTCTTAACAGGGTGTTCCACTTTTCTGATTTATTCTATTCGAAACATAAAATTGCATCATTACAAAACGTTATAAGGTGTGAATCACATAGGGAGCTTCTCGAAACAATCTTATCAAGTGATCAGCATGTGTAAATGACTCGACCTTCATGAATATTCAATTCTTAACATATTGATAATGCAAAATACAATCATATATTCGAGAATGGCAGGGGTGGATCTTAACAGCCCCGCCAGTAGGGTCTGCAAGAAACCAACATATTCTGCTTGGTTTTTATGTGTACTTCTTATTTTAGCTTCTCTGGTGGACTGGTTATTTCCCTCAAACCAAGAAAACATAGCTGGGAGAATCATACCACATATTTTACGCTGCACAATCCTACTTTTTCTGTTCGTAACCTGTATTGCCTGTCATTCCGCAAAGAGGCCGTTTCGTTCGGCCATTATTAAGTGTGCTGCATTATTTGCTGTGATGTTTTTAATGCATTTCATAGCGCGCGCCGACTTAAACTACATTTTAGTACTTACTTTTGCAAAACACGTATACTGGATCCTTGGTTTAGTAGTATTTTATCAAATGGCGTTAGAGAACGTGATCACACTGAAACATATCAGTGTTATTGCTTCACTTTCAATTCTCCTCATTGGAATACATTCAATTAGAGAGTGGTTTATTACAGGGACTCTCTATAGAAATGGAGACGCTTATCTTATTCTTTGGTTTTTGCCACTCGTATTCCTCACGCGAAAACTTAAGATTTCTTCTATCTTACTTGTGACAGTGGCTATTTTTGCAATAGTATTTACAATGAAAAGAGGAGCTATTATTGCCATGCTATCATCGATGGCCGTGTTTGTAGCTGTAAGCGTTCGGATAAGCCCAAAAGAGGCTAAAAAATATTTATTATTGTTCTGTTTAGTTATATTGATTTGTTCTGTGATATTTATTTGGAGGTGGGAAGACACGGTCCTGCGGTGGCAAGGACGGCACGAGGATGATACATTAGTATTCCTAACGTCGGGAAGAAGTGGTTATTATTCAGTCGTTCTCCGTGGCTGGTTGGAGGGCGATATTTTTGAGAAGACATTCGGTGCTGGATTCTATGCAGTTGGAGATCTTTTACGAAAAAAAACTTTACATAACCACGGGCCATATATGTACGCACACAGTGATTGGGTTGAAATACTCTTTGATTATGGTTTAGTTGGTACAGCTTTGTTTGTCTGCTTCCATATGTCAATTATATCCCTTGTTACTAAAGCATTTCAGCATCGACACATGTTTGCTCCGGCATTAGCGATGGGATACACGGTATTTCTACTAGCGAGTATCTATTCCGGCACAATCATGTTTCACCAAACCATTTTCTTTTCTTTACTGCTTGGTTATTCGGAAGCAAAAATCACAAGCGATTTATTACAGAAAATTGGACGCTTAAAATAAGGACCATGATAAGAATTGCTATACACCATGAAGAACGATCATTCTCCACGAGATGGATAGAGTATTGCTCAGAACAAGGAATATCATATGAAGTAGTAAACTGCTTCAATTCTGACATTATTAAGCAGTTAAGAATGTTCGATGCGCTTCTTTGGAATTGGAAGCACTACAGGTCTGCAAATATTTTAGTGGCCAAGAACGTCATCTTTGCTGCTGAAGCAATGGGACTAATAGTATATCCTGACATGAAAACTTGTTGGCATTTTGATGATAAGATCGCCCAGAAATACCTTTTGGAAGCAGTGAATGCACCTACGGTGCTGACATCTGTCTTTTATGAATTGACAGAAGCTCTCAAATGGATAAATACTGCACATTTTCCAAAGGTTTTCAAATTAAGGAAAGGTGCTGGTTCTGTAAACGTCAGGCTTATTAGGAATCGCAGGGAAGCAAAAAAGCTTGCGCGAAAGGCTTTCAAAAGTGGTTTTAAGCCTACTAGAAAGTTGTTTTATGATGCTAATAAAAAAATTCACGAGATACGTCGTCGCGAGGGTCTTATTGCCACATTAAGAAAGATTCTTAATACAGTAAAAGCAATAAACAGAATAAACAAGGAATTGGGGAATGAAAGAGGTTATTTTTATGTCCAGGACTTTATTCCAGACAATAGCTACGATACTCGTATTGTTGTAATCGGCAAAAGAGCCTTTGGATTTACTCGAGATGTACGTAAAAACGACTTTAGAGCCTCCGGGAGTGGAAGCATTGACTATAGTCTTGATAGAATCAACCCACAGTGTGTTCAAACAGCCTTCGACGTAGCTGGCAAAATCGGAGCACAAACTCTTACTTTTGATTTCCTCCAGTGTCCAAATGGTAGGGCCAGAATCGCCGAGGTCAGCTACTGCTTTCCTGCAGATACTCATGCCGTGTATAATTGCCCTGGATATTGGGATGACAATCTTATTTGGCATGAAGGGCACATTCACCCAGAAGATGCGATTTTGACTGATCTGATAGAAAAAATCGAAGCGAAAGACAAAACATAAAGAACGATAAATATCTCGTGTTTTCGACAACGAATCAGAATGGGCATAATATGGTTGACGAGGAAGTATTCGGAGGGATTTCAAAATTGATTGGTGGCCGAAAAATACGGGAGCATATTCAGTAT
>Ga0315533_1003238_pt1 | contig 10863 bp, 9 predicted proteins | sample SalMarSW160130MG_FD_203081 | JGI IMG/M metagenome (GOLD analysis project Ga0315533, IMG submission 203081) | Salt marsh sediment microbial communities from the Plum Island Ecosystem LTER, Massachusetts, United States - Salt Marsh Sediment SW1601-30 ...
AGAATTTTGAAAGAGCCTGCATTGTCTTGCCTCCTGAATTTAACTGTTTATGGGACAAGCACTTGTCCCTCATTCAGAATATCGGCAAGACAGCATAAATTTATTCAATATTAAAAGGACACAAGGGCAATTTACAGAATGATTAAAAATGCGAGCGAGAGGAGTCGAACCTCCACGTCCGTGAGGACACAAGGTCCTAAGCCTTGCGCGTCTGCCATTTCCGCCACGCTCGCATGTACTACTTTGTAATTCTCAATTCATAGGTGGAACCTGGTTAAACTACTGTCGGTCTGCCATAAATCTCTCGGTAGCATTAAATTCAGCGTGCTCAATTAAGTCCTCAATTTCGAGATTTAACTGTTCTTCATATAGTCCATTAAGTTTCTTGAGAAGCTCTCTATTTTCTGGAGTGTCCCCATGCGCTCTCAAATTCGCGTCGAGAAGCTCCGAAGCAGGTCCTATCTCCCGAGGAATTTCCATTTTTCTTTTGGTGTGATTGCTTATTTCCTCTTTCTTATAAGTCCAGGGTCGATGTTTCTTCTCATAATCCTTCTTATATTTCTCCCAAGCTTTTATAGTCGTAAATTCCTTTTTGGCTAATTCTGGATGAGGCGTAGCGCCGAATTTGGTGACGAATTGGCTGTAATCATTGCGAATTCTATAGTATTCATCTCGAAGTTTGTTACTGGCCTCATGCTTTCTATTAGATTCTTCGGCTAATTTCTTGCAGGTTGGGCAGGGATTAGGGGCAGTGCCTCCACGGCCTCTGCCTCTGCCGTAAGACACATCGGCATCTATTCTAACGGAACAGGTCGTGTAATGAGCCATATATTTATGCCTGGCAGCCTCGTCAGCATACCACGCTTCTTGCATCTTTTTACTTGCATTTACAACTCCTTCAGCAGCTTTTCTCAAAGCAGCAACGGCGGATGATTCCTCCATTCGAAGATATTGTTGCCATTGAGACTTGTAGATTTCGATGCGGCTATTTAATACCTTCTTTATCTTTGCTATCTGTTCATTTAATAAAGCAATTTGTTCACCGGCTGACGGATCTTTATTTTTTGCCTCCTTGAGAACTGCTACCGCATCTCCCACAATCATACCTACTAACTCACTGGTAGCTTTGAACCCGGGGCGGGTAAAGCCCAGGCAGTAATCAGTAATAATCCCTATTAAACCCGCGGATAAGCCTTTGACAGCGATCTCTTTCTTTTTAACTTCTATAGCACCGATCAACAATCCCAAGGATTTGATCTCTTCTTTACTCCTTTTAATTTCCTCGATTTTGTCCTTGGTTAATTCGTCTTTGTGAATCTTGAGGAAAAGATCGGCGTCATTGAGAAAACTAATAGCCTCATTAGGAACAGCCCATATTTTCTGCCTTTCTCTCCATTGTTTTTTTGCTTTTGCCCATTCGCTTGCTGCGCCATAATAGGTATCCATACGCAAAGAAAGGTCTTCGCCCCAATCTTTTTCCATACTAACTGTATAGGTATAAAGACTACGCAATTGCTCTCTTTGTTCTTGAGTTGACCTGTCCCAAAGATATTCTCTAACAACAGGGTCTAAATCTCTGACCTTGTATTCCTGATCTCGCCACTTTACCATCACATTACCGGCCCATAGGCCCCATACTCTACCTTTATTATAAAATTTTATATCTTCACTTTTCGTCTTTGAGGCAGAACCTGAACCTTTTGGCTTTTCTTCCTGAATTACCTGAGCATACGCATTAACTGAAAAACAGAGAAATAAATTAAGAAGTATCATTATAGACGTTCGATGACATTTTATCCTTTTGCTCATATCTTGTTCCTCATCTGTAAAAGAGATTACTGCTGAGGAGTTCTCTACAATATTTGGTCGAATCAGATTTTTAAGTGCTTCCACTTCCGTGTTTACCGTATCACTGTTCATACACAAAAGTCAAAAATCATTTTAACCGAGATTTTCACGATAAGCTCCACGTAAGACCTAAACCTTGCGCGCCTGCCATTTCCGCCACGCTCGCGTTTCGTGTATTGTATGTCGTACTGCTACTCACCAATTAAGAACTCTATAGTTACCGCTCACTTATAGTCGCGGCTCCGTCTTCTGTCCTCTGTTCTCTGTTGTCTCTTCCTTCGATATTTTTTCAATCCGCTGCTCCGCTTTTTGTAAAATTGTCCGGCAGTGCTTAATCAAGGCCATTCCCTTTTCGTATTGTGCTAAGCTGTCTTGTAATGGGATTTCGCCCTGCTCGATCTTTTCCACAATGGAAGTTAGCTCCTTTATCGCCTGCTCAAAGCTCAACTTACTTATATCATCTTGATTTTTGCCTTTAGCCATATCTTTTCCTTTTTTAACCACAGATTTCTCTGAATTAATTTATTATAAATTTGCTCCAGAAGCAACAATGAGTTTTAAAAATTGTATAGCCACAGTCCGTAATCCCGTAAGGGATGCCTTACGGCAGGACTCCCTAGGAGAGCACACGGAGAACACAGAGATTTTAACCGCGGATTGCGTGGATTATCGCGGATTTATTATTTGTCATTCTGCGAAACTTGTCCTGAGCAAGGTCGAAGGAGCAGGAATCCATTTCGCTGGCGCGATACGCAATACGAGATACAAGCGACGAGAACCAAACGACAAAAATTGTCTTGTGTTTGGGGTGAATTGGGAGGATAAATCATTACTATGAAGCGCCGCGGGGGCTGTTTTTTTAATGCTGATTATGCAGAAGCTCTACTACAAACTGTTCTATGCCGGAATCAAAATGGGAGTTATAATTTTATTATCTTAGACGCCACATATTCGAAATCCTTCGTGCAGATATAATCCCAGTTTTTTTACGACAGCAGGAAATATAGTTTCAAGAATCTCAGTCGCCACACCCAAAGCTAGTTCTGCATCTTTTTCTGATGCTGTTTCAGCCCTATGCACTACCAAGTTCCGGGTACTTTGGATATCTTTGATTTCTTCCCATAATGCTTTGTTAGATCCAGATCTCTTGAAAGCGTCAAGGTCTACACCACCATATTGTTGAAGGAGTTCCAGAAGCAATTTCCTGTATCTATCCATTGCCGCATGCGAAGCCGCTAGGTCAGTAACCAAACCTGCAACTGATTCAGCATGAACAAGACCGTAGACAATAGGCTTCAACAGCGTCGTTTTCAACCCAACTTCCACTGCTATAGCTGCAAATAGGAAACTCGCTGTTACATTTATTCCAATCAGTTCCCTTGCTGCAGAAAGAGCATCAATGGCTGGCTTTGCTAGCGCTCTATTGTCAAGAAAGTACGATTTGAGGCGCTCATCGGTGAATTCTTCTATGGCCTCTCTTATGAGTTCTTCGACTTTTAGTTCTTCATAGCGTTCGGATATGTATTGATCATACGCTGCGTCTTCATAGGACGTTGACATGATAAGTTTCTCCTGAGACACATAACAATGATTTTAAAATCTGTTTAAAAAGCTACAAAACCCATAGAATTTACTTCTTTCTGTTTAAATAAAGCTTTTGATTTTCGCTGCGCAAATCTTTTTTGTCAGTCTCTGTAATACCTTCACCCTCTCAGCCAACCCATTCGACAAGCTCAGGGTTGGCTGGTCTAAACATGAGATTCTATTTTTTCCTTGCAGATGGTTTTTGTTAGTTTCTGGAGTTTCCTAACTCGCTCCGCCAAGTATTCGAGTTTGATTTTTCTCGCCGATGTTTTCCCTCAGAGTAGCTAATTGAATTTTACCAAACTTGAGCTTATCCAGCAATCCAAATTCCGCCTCAAGTCTTCTATGACCTTTATAATCGACAATCGTCAATCGCAAATCGGAAATTCGTCTTTTCTATTTCTTCGTTACCTTACTTTCGATCAAATTTTCCTCCGCAAGCTCAGTAATCAAGAAATCACCCACTTCAATATCTCGCAAATTCCTCAAAAGCTGCCCCGTCTCTTTAGCCTTGGTAATACTGTAACCTCGCCGCAGGACCGATTTCGGATTTAATCCTACTAAGCGATTCTCTTGAGCAGTCAACTGCATCCGGCGGCTGCTCACGACAGCAACAACAGCAGCGATTGACCGGCTGCGAAGCTCATTTAGCTCAACCGTTTTTTTTGCCATTAACCGATGAGGCTCGAGCTTTACTATCTGCTCGTATGCGGCGTGCAGATTTTCACGAGCTATCGTCAAAAGCTCCTTTATCTCGTCTACAACAGAAGCTGCAAGCTCATCAAGGTGTTGTTCTCTGTTGCGTACAGGTAAAAGTGGATTTCTAAATACGGCACTTGCCAAAATGGTCCTCAGGTCAGCAGCAGCGGATTCAAACCGGCGTTTTATGTTATGATTCAAGATACGCTGCCTGTTAGCAAGGTCTATCAGCACGTCACGCATATTAGGCACCGCCTCCACGCCTGCTTTGGTCGGCGTAGAAGCCCTCTTATCAGCAACCAAATCTGCAATAGTAACATCAACCTCATGGCCGACCGCACTTATAATGGGAATTTTCGAGTCGTAAATAGCCCGCGCCAGCACTTCCTCGTTGAAAGCCCACAAATCCTCAAGCGACCCGCCTCCCCTGCCGACAATCAGAACATCAAGCTCGAGCTTCTTATTTCGCCTGTTTATGTCTCTAATTGCTGCTGCTATCTGCTCCGCTGCGCCTTCGCCCTGAACCGGCACCGGATAAAGAAATAACTTAACACACGGCCAGCGATGGTGGATGCTATCAACAATATCGTGCAGTGCCGCTCCTGATTCGCTTGTTAATATCCCGATTCTTTCCGGATATTTCGGAATCACCCTTTTATGCGCATCATCAAAAAGTCCCTGAGCACGCAGCTTTTTGACCATCTGCTCGAACGCTAACTGCAATGCCCCGATGCCGGCCGGTATCATCGACTCAACATAGAATTGATATTTACCATGCGGAGGATAGACGTCAATGTAGCCTTGAGCAATCACCGCTAATCCATTTTCCGGCTTGAATTTAACCTTGATGAAGTTGCTTTTCCACATAACACAAGGCAATTGCGAGGATTCATCTTTCAGCAGAAAATAACAATGCCCGCTATGATGCAGCTTCCAGTCTGTTATCTCGCCGGTAATGGTTAGCCTGTCAGGTAGATTATTTTCCAAAATCGCTTTGATTAGCGAATTAACCTGACTAACTGTATATATTTTCACCTTATTTTGCATTTTACCAGCATAAGTTCAACATCGGTTTACCTAACCTGACAGGGATTATAAAACAAAACTACCCAGTTATCAATTCACAATCTATCAGGTAAGATACGAAAAACTGCGAAATGATATCGCGGTGCTAAAATAACCATTTTTTTTGCAAGGAGTGACACAACGTTGTCATACCATTAGGAAAAATCTTGTGAACTCCTACCCAATTACATTAGGATTTTGCATAAGGCGAGAGAACCAAAGCCCCATTGGGGGGAATATAAACCCGGCTGGGCCGTATCTCTTGGGGGGTAGCCCGGCCGGGCTGTTTTTTTAATACCTGTTTCTCTACCCAAATCAAGTTACGTCCTTTACTCGATACGTTTCCGATACAAGCGGGTCTGCAAAGCGCTTTTCCAAGCTGTCCAGTCCGACTCTCCCGGCTCATTCTCAATCGCTGCCGTCACCTGGCTAACCTTGGCATCCAGATCGTCTACGTAATAGACCATAAAGGCCTCAGGCGTAGCCGGCAGCTTCGGCGAGCCGAATTCGTACTCACCGTGATGCGATAGTATGATATGGCCAAGAGCATCTAAGATTTGCTTGTCAACAGGAGCACCTTTGGCCTTTAATGCATCAGCCTTTTTGTTTACCATAAGCAGTGTCTGAGCGATATGCCCAATCAACTGTCCTGAATCGGTATATGAAAAAGCCATTTCGTACGAAAGCTCTTCGGTCTTACCCATATCGTGAAGAAAAATTCCTGCTAAAACCAAATCCGCTTGTACCTGCGGGTACAATGGCAATATGGCCATGGCCACCCGCAGCATATTATGCGTATGCTCCAGCAGGCCGCCTAAGTAATCATGGTGTATCTTTACCGCAGCGGGAGAGTTGCGGAATTTCTCCATTAGCTCAGCGTCAGCCAAAATTTCTCCAACTAAAGCCTTTAACTGCGGATTTTTTATCCTGCCAACAATCTTTTTTACCTCCTCGAACATCTGGTCTGTGTCTTTATCCGTCCGGGCCAGAAAATCTTGAAGGTCTATTTTACTTGCATCAACAACGCTGACACCATTAACAACGATTTGCAAGTTGTTTTGATAAAGCTCACTTCGTCCCTGGATATGGATAAGGCCGGGCTTGGGCAGCGCCTTATAAATCACTTCGGTTGCCTGCCACATTCGGCCATTCAGTTGGCCGGTGCGGTCGCACAGGAACATCGCTATATACAAATCGCCGCGGGTTGTGCTTCGCAGGATAGGTTCTTTGACCATGTAAATACCATCGACAACCTCTCCCGGCTCGATTTGGTTTATGAACTTATGTGCCATGTGTTCTCCTTATTTCAACGCAAAGAAATAAAACTCCGGGATATTCAATATAACCAAGTGCGGTTTGCAAATTCTATCCTAAATAAGAAAAAAAGCCAAGAGTATTTGCACGTATTTTTTTATAGTCGGGCTAAATCCACCAATAAATTGATGGGCTAACCATAACAATGCTTGCAAGTATCCAGGTTTTGGGCTATATACATTCAATAAGTATTTCTCATTATTCAAACCTGTCCTGAGCGACCTGTGGTGAGCGAAGTCGAACCAAGTCGAAGGATACGAGGTATAAGTTATGCAATACAGCCGAATGCTGATACCTACAACCAAGGAAGTGCCCGCCGATGCGGAAATAACCAGCCATCAATTGATGATCCGAGCAGGGCTTATCCGCAAGGTTGCCAGCGGCACATATACTTATCTGCCGTTAGGCTGGCGCAGCCTGCTCAAAATCATAGGAATCGTCCGGCAAGAGATAAACAAAGCCGGCGCCCAGGAGATTCTCGTGCCCTCTATGCAGCCGCTGGAGCTCTGGCAGAAAACCGGCCGCAGTGTCGATTATGGGCCGACAATATTCCAGCTCGCCGACCGACATGGCAAAGGAAACGTGCTTAGCCCCACCGCTGAAGAGGTCGTTACTTATATCGCTGCCGGCGAGATAAAGTCCTACAAACAGCTACCAATCAATCTCTATCAGATAAGTGCCAAGTTCCGTGACGAGTTCCGCCCGCGGTTCGGCCCCATTCGCTCACGCGAATTCATGATGAAAGATGCCTACAGCTTCGATGCCGACCCTACGGGCTTAGATAAATCATATAAAGCAATGTACGACGCATATTGCAGGATTTTCAAACGCTGTGGCCTGCGGTACGTCATCGTGGAGGCTGAGGTAGGTGAGATGGGCGGCTCCGGCTCGCACCAGTTCACCGTGCCGTGCGAGTCCGGCGAAGATACCATCGTCTATACGGAGGACGGCTCCTACGCAGCTAATCTTGAAAGAGCAGAGATTGACCCACTGCCCTCCTCTGTCATTCCGAGCGAGCGAAGCGAGTCGAGGAATCTGCCCAAACCAGAGCTTATCCACACACCCAACATTGGTTCTATCGAAGCCGTCTGCGCCTTTCTAAAGACACAGCCGAAAGATATGATTAAAACACTCATTTTTACCACCGAAGCCGGAGTTGTCGCGGCATTAGTGCGGGGCGACCATGAATTAAATACGGAAAAGCTCACACAGGCCCTTGGCGGTAAACATGTAGAACTGGCTGACGAACCAACAATCGAAAAAGTCACTGGCGCCAAAGTCGGCTTTGCCGGTCCGATGAAAATAGCTGAGAAAGTCGCGAAAATGGTAATCGACTATGCGGTTGTGGCAATGTCAATTGGCATAACCGGCGCGAATAAGACCGACTACCACATCAAAAACGTTGTGCCTGGTAGAGATTTCCCACTCGAAGGTGATAATATCATTGTTACAGACATTCGCTATGCGCAGGAAGGTGATACGCACAACGGTAAAAAACTCCTGTTCAAAAAAGGTATTGAAATCGGCCAGGTCTTTAAACTCGGCACCAAATACAGCATAAAGCTCGGCGCAAAATTCCTCGACGAAACCGGCACGGAAAAGCCCTGCCTTATGGGCTGCTACGGCATCGGCATAAATAGAATTATGGCTTCGGCTATCGAGCTCGGTAACGATGAGAACGGCATTATCTGGCCGATTTCCATCGCACCATTCGAGGTCATAATCACATCGGTTAATCAGGAAGACACGAATGTTGCTCAGACAGCCGAAAAGACTTACCAGCAATTGCTCGACAAAGGCATAGACGTCCTGCTGGACGACCGAGATGTACGTGCCGGGGTTAAATTCAAGGACGCAGACCTTATCGGCATACCGGTGAGAGTCACCGTCGGACAAAAGTCACTTGCTGACGGCAAAGTAGAAATAAAGCTGCGGTCCGAATCCAAAAGCCAAAAAGTCAGTATAGAAGAAGCTCCGGATAAAGTAATAGGATCAATTAATTTGCTGAAAGAACAATTAAAAACATAAGGAGAAAATCCTATGAAAAACAATAAAATTCCAAGACGCGTTTTTCTACGTAATTCTACCGTGATGGCTGCGGGTGTTATAGCCGGAACATTGGCTAACAAAACCCCAGCCCTTAGCATTTCCGAGGTGGAACGCATGGTAAAAAATGGACGAATCAATCAGGCTGTCAGCAGGTGGTGCTACAGCAAGTTACCTCTCGATGAGCTTTGCGAGGCCTGCAAAAAAATGGGCATAAAAGGCATCGACCTGCTTGACCCGAAGGATTTTGCGACCGTCAAAAAACACGGTCTTATCTGCACGATGGTAAATACGCACGGCCTGACAAAGGGTATAAACAAGACAGAGAACCACGCCGATTGCCTTGCCAAGATTCGCTCTGCAATCGATGCAGCCGCAGAATATGGATATCCAAACGTCATCAGTTTCCCCGGCAACCGGGCCGGAATGTCTGATGAGGACGGTATCGAAAACAGCGTTGCCGCTCTGAAACAGATTGTCGGCTACGCTGAAGAAAAGAAGGTCACGATATGCCTCGAATACCTCAATAGCAAGGTCAACCACAAGGATTATATGTTCGACAATATGAAATGGGGTGTGGAAGTGTGCAAAAGAGTCGGCTCGGAACGTGTAAAAATTCTATATGACATCTACCATGCTCAGATTATGGAAGGTGACATAATCCGCACGATTCGCACTTATAAGGATTACATCGGGCACTATCACACCGGAGGCAATCCGGGCAGAGGCGAAATCGACGAAACGCAGGAGCTGTATTACCCGGCCATTATGCGGGCCGTTGTAGAGACCGGATTTACAGGCTATGTCGCACACGAGTTTGTCCCGAAACGCAACCCACTGCAGTCTCTTTCCGACGCTGTGCGAATTTGTGATGTGTAGGTTTGAAAAACCGCGAATTTGTTCGCGTGTTTCGTTTACCGGTTGCGCCGCTCGTTTCGTAATACGTATTACGTTAAACGTAACCGAGACGAGAATCGCAACCGCAACCGTTCAACGAAATCTCTTAAAAACGAATGTGGCAACTAAAAAACCCTAAACCGGTAAAGCTCATTATCGGCATTTTAGCCGCCGACCGAAAGTCTCTGCTCGCTGCGATGGAGCTAATAGAAGACAAGTTCGACAAGGTTGATCTGGCAAGTGAGATATGGCCATTCACCCATACTAAATATTATCAAGAACAAACCGGCTCAAATATCTTGAGGCAATTCGTCAGCATCGAACGGCTGATCAATCCGGGTAACATGTTCAGAATAAAATATAAGACAAACAAGCTCGAGCAAAAGTTAGCTGCAAGGCTAAAAGTCCCGCTACCCAGGCCGGTCAATCTGGACCCGGGAATAATTGAGCCTTCCAAGCTCATTTTAGCCTCAACAAAAAACTATTCGCATCGTATATATATCGGCAAAAAAATGTATGCTGAGGTTACTCTTATTTTCGACAAAGGATATTGGCGTCCTCTGCCATACACCTATCTGGATTACAGACAAGAATGCTATTTCGAATTCTTCGAGAAGGTAAGGACCCGATTATTGGAGCAGTTAAAACAAGAAACACAATCTAAAAAGTGGAAATCACGACTTTTTGGTTCTTCGGTATCGTAATGTTGATTAAATTAACAGCAACTTTATTTTTTGGCTCGTTCGCCCTTTCGGTTTTTTTTACAGCGATTGTAAAAAATTTGACCTCCCGTATCGGCTTTGTCGCACATCCTGTTGCTGATAGATACAACCGTAAAATCGTCCCGCTGGGTGGCGGGATTGCTATTTTTGCAACACTTTTAATTTTCATGCTGGCTGCCACGGCTGTGATAAAATTTGCAACCAGCCGGATTGATTCGTTAGCACAAACCGCCAATATCGATCCTTCCGATTTTTTAGGCAAAATCGGCCAACTTTTAACCATACTGCTCAGCATATCTGCTTTATTCGTGCTCGGCTTGTGGGACGATAAAAAACATCTCAGCCCATTCTTAAAGCTGGCCGTTCAGTTCGCAGTAGCGATAGCAGCCGCTTTTTGGGGCGATGTCAGGGTTGAGCTTTTTATTGAAAATAGAATAATTGCCTCTGTGCTCTCGGCCTTTTGGATAGTCCTGATGATCAACGCCTTTAATTTTCTCGATAACATGGATGGGACCTCAGCGGGTATTGCAGCCATAGCAAGCGGAATACTATTTTTCGCTGCCGCTTCAAGTGGTCAGGTTTTTATCGGCGGCCTTGCAATTGTTTTCATAGGAGTGTTGTTGGGTTTCCTGGTCTTTAATTTTCCACCGGCCAAAATCTTCATGGGTGACGCTGGCTCATTAGTCAT
>Ga0315533_1003239_pt1 | contig 10862 bp, 8 predicted proteins | sample SalMarSW160130MG_FD_203081 | JGI IMG/M metagenome (GOLD analysis project Ga0315533, IMG submission 203081) | Salt marsh sediment microbial communities from the Plum Island Ecosystem LTER, Massachusetts, United States - Salt Marsh Sediment SW1601-30 ...
CGAGACGGGTTTGTGAACATCGTGGGGATCAAATCCCCGGGCCTCACGGCAGCCCCCGCGATTGCAGAGCACGTGGTGGACATGCTCGCTAAAAAGGAGAAATTGTCGCCGAGGCAGGGATATATTGTTACTAGGAGTGCGATACCTCGATTTCGTCACCTGAGCAGCGATGAAAGAAATCGTCTTATCAAGGAGGACCCCGAATATGGGGAGGTAGTCTGTCGATGCGAGCTTGTCACCAAGAGCGAGGTTCGAGAGGCCATCAAGCGGGGTGCCCGCACCCTGGATGGCGTCAAGTTCCGAACCCGCAGTCAGATGGGGCGATGTCACGGGGCGTTTTGCACCATGAAGATCATGGCGATCATGGCAGAGGAACTGGGCGTCGCCTATGATCAGATCACGAAAAAGGGAAGGGGGTCGGAGCTGGTCGTGTAGGCACGCTAAGATCGTAAACATGTGCTATGTGTTTATTATCCATGGGGGATGATATGCGAAAAGGCCAAAGGCACAAGGCGCACGATACAGGGTGACCATGCTATTGATGTAACATTTGCCCTACGCCCTAAGCCTTGCGCCTTGAGCCACATGACGAAAGCAATTTGGGTCATGTGTTCATCCATGCGGTACACGTTGGTTTGAGGCGGATCTTAGCTGGCAATGGTGAGGCATGAACTCATTGCATTATGATTGTATCGTGGTGGGGGGAGGGCCTGCCGGGATGGCGGCGGCCGTTGGTGCGGCAAAAGGAGGCCTAAAGAGGGTCCTGCTCCTTGAGAGGTTATCGAGGCTCGGGGGCATCCTCAACCAGTGCATCCATCTCGGTTTTGGGCTGCAATACTTCAAGGAAGAACTTACGGGCACGGAGTACGCCGCCCGCTACAAAGGGGTGGTCCACGAGAGGGACATCGAGGTGAGGACTTCGTGTTTTGTTCACACGATTACACCCCAAAAAGAGATCACCTTCGTCTGCGCTGACGGTGAGTTTGGAGTCTCCGCCAAGCACATCGTCATGGCCACCGGGTGCCGGGAGAGAACTCGAGAGATGCTGACGGTTCCGGGAACCCGCCCGGCGGGCATCTTTACCGCAGGCCTGGCCCAGGAGATGGTGAATATCTATGGGGTCATGCCCGGGAAGGAGGTGGTCGTAATCGGTTCCGGAGATATCGGGTTGATCATGGCAAGGCGGATGACCCTGGAAGGGGCCAAGGTCCACGCAGTGCTGGAGATACTGGATCACCTCTCAGGGCTGATCAGAAACAAGGTTCAGTGTCTGGATGATTTCGGTATCCCCCTCTTGCTCGAGCATGAGCTCCTGGAGATATTCGGGGGAGACAGAGTGGAGGCAATCAGGTACAGGAACAACAAAACCGGTGAGCAAAAGATCCTCCCTTGCGATACGGTGCTGTTCTCCGTCGGGCTTATACCGGAGCAGGACCTCTTGATAGATGCGGGAATCAAACCTGGAAATGGGATACATCTCGTGGGGAATGCCGATTACATCCACGATTATGTGGATGCGGTAACCAGGGAAGCGGAAAAACTGGGGGAGTCATTGACATAACCTAGGGCCAACGATTTATCATGGCAAAAAAGAGCGCGAAAAAATTCATCTGCATCATCTGCCCCAAATGCTGTGAACTGGAAACGGACGGAACAGAGGTCACAGGAGCGAAGTGCAAGAGAGGAAAGGAGTTTGCCCTTCAGGAGGCGGTCTTACCTTTGAGGGTCATTACGACTACGATACGCAGTGAGGTAAAAGAAGCGAGGAGGGTGATTCCGGTCAAGACAGCCTGCCCTGTCCCCCTTGAGGATATCCCTCAAATCATGCGCCACATTAAAGGGGCCAGGATCTCTGAAGTCCCCCCTCTTGGGTCTCGAATAAAGATAAGGGGATACTCAAAACCCATAGAGCTTGTCGTCACCGGTGAATGACCCGATTACAAGAGCGGTCTTTTTAATAGCTCGGTCTTATATTGACAAGAAGAGAACGCTATTTTATTGTTCAAGAAGTCCATATAATGGCTCTTAAGCCTTCAAAATACAAGGAAAAGGGGGTGATGACAGAAAGAGATTGATGACAGGTTATTTGAGGTGGAATAACGGGGGAATTTATCAAGGAAGGAGGTGATTGAGGAGAAACAGATGTTATCCCTTCAAATGTGACAATGTCACGAGAAAGGAGTGCAACATGAGAAAGAGAATTGTGGCCACAACAATCTTCGCTGTTCTTTCAATGGTAGTTCTGATGACCTTTGCGGCGGAAGCGCAAGCCAAAGATAAAGTCGGCTGGGTCGGTCCCGTTTACAAGGAGTTATCCCAAAGCTTGAACAAGGGCTTCAAGGCCTACTATAAGAAGACCTATGGTAAGGACGTGGACATCACCTTCGTGCGGCCGGGCGGATGGCCGGTCTGCGTGGATAAGATAAGGGCATGGGGCGGCAAACCTGATGCCGACATCTTCTTGGGCGCAGGCGCTCCAGCGCATGAGATCTTAAAGGGAGAGGGATTCCTCGTCCCCTACAGGCCAAAGGATTGGGATAAGATTCCAGCTGAATGGCACGGCATGAAGGTAAAGGATAAAGATGATTATTGGACCTGCTTCGCGCCCTGGATCGTCACCAATCTGTACAACGAGAAGATCTTACAAAGGCTCAGGCTGCCGCCGCCAAAAACGTGGAACGATCTGCTCAATCCCATCTACAGGGGTAACATCGTGCATACGCTGCCATACGCCTCCGGCACCATGCATGAAACCTTAGAAATCCTTTTACAGGCATTTGGAGAAAAAGAAGCTTGGGCATATCTCAGATCATTGGCGGCCCAGTTGGCCCGCTTCTCCACCGGCAGCACCGATACGACCCAATTAGTGGCCCGTGGCGAAATTCCCATCGGGGTTGCGCAGCCACAGATGAACGCCATGGCTGCACGCAAAGACGGCTATCCCGTGCGTGATTTGCTCCCGGAAAAAACAATCCTGGTTCCGGAGGCCGTGGCCTTGTTGAAAGGCGCGCCCAACGAAGCGACCGGGAAGATCTTTCTGGACTGGCTATTCAGCATGGAGGGGCAAAAATATGTGCTGGAGGGCCGTTACTTCGCAGCCAGGACGGACATTAAATTTTCCGTGTGGGAAAAAGAGGGCTTCGAAATGGCCACGCACGCCAAGAAAGCACTGGGAGTTGATTCGTTCTGGGATCTGGATGTGGGGTTTATTGAGTACGATTTGCCTCTCGCCACCAAGAGATGGGATGACGTCAACCGCTACTATGAGTATGAGATCTACAGAAAGTGGAGCGAGTTGAAAAGCAGCCTTTCCCTGATAGAGGAAGTTGAGGGAGAAGTGAAAGCGGCGAAAGCCCAGGAAAAAGACGTGACCAAGGCCGAGGCGAAGATAAAAGAGGCCAGAAAGCTTTTTGAGACAGACGGCAAGTATGCAGAAGCCCGCCTGGCTGCAACAGAGGCACGCGCTCTCCCCGCTGCAGCGGGTTTACCAACTGGACTTATAATAGCAATAGTGATTGCTCTTTTAATTTCAGTGGTTGCAGTTGTCATTGCGCTGCGAAGGCGACCCGGGTAGTGAATAATTCCAACTCGACTGAAGACTTTCCGCGCTTGATGTGCGGGGGAGCAAATGCTCACTCGCACATCAAGTATGAGATAGTAAAGGATCTTATATGTCTCGGGGCAACATCTTTCTTGCAGCACTCCTGTGGTCGGTCATTGCCTTCCTGGTGATCTATCCGTTATCAATTCTGGTGTTGGAAAGCTTTAAAATCGCCGGGACCAGCAGCTGGGGCATAAAAAATTACCTGGGATTCTTCCAGGACACCTATTACCTTAAAACCTTTGGAAACACCCTGCTCCTGAGCTTGCTGGTGCTCATGACGACCACCCTGTTCGGGGTACCCTTAGCGTACATTTTGGCGAGATACAGGCACTGGGGCAAGACGGTTTTCACGGCCCTCATCCTTTTGCCGATTGTTCTGCCCGCGTACGCCGGCGTATTTGCATTCGTCATCTTTTTCGGCAAGTATGGAACCGTGAATCTGCTCCTTATGGACACGGGGTTGATCGAGAAACCCATCAATTTCATCTACGGGCTACACGGGCTGGTGTTCATTCAATCCCTGCATATGCTCCCTTTCATCGTGCTTGGTCTTTCCGCGGGTTTCACCACCATAGACCCCTCATTTGAAGAAGCCGCCGAAGTCGAGGGGGCGAGCGGCTTTTGGAGATTCCTCACGGTCACGTTGCCCCTGTGCACCCCGAGTTATCTGGCGGGTGCCGTCATCGTATTCCTGTGGCCCTTTACGGATTGGCTCACGCCGTTGATTTTGGGGCAGGTGGACTTTCTTCCCTCGGTTTCCTACATCAACATCGCCTATCACTTCACCGATATGCATCGCAAGTACATGGGGATTGTGGCGGTGGTTGTTTCTTCCATCGTGTGCATTAGCATCTTTTTGCTCGCCAGATGGTGGGTCGAGAGGAGAAAGTATACAGGCCTCTCGAAAGGGACTACATCCGAAGGGAGAGTGATCGAGCCAAGCGGATTGGTGAAGGTGAGCGCGTATTTGTATATGTTTTTTATCGCCGGCTTAGTACTTTTGATTCCGATCGTGCTGGGTTTGGCCGCTTTTTCCAGGAGATGGGTCCTTGAGCCATTTCCAACGTATTGGACCCTTGAGAATTTCAAGCTAATCCTTCTGGAATCCCCGCTCCTGATACAAAACTCCTTTGTGTTCAGCGGGATAGCCCTGGTTTTCGGGATCGCCTTCGGGCTTCCGGCCGCCTATCTCATCGTGCGCACCCGTGTACCCGGGAAAGATGCCCTTGACTTTGTGATCACGCTGATGCTGGCTTTCCCGGGTATCGCGGTGGGCGTGAGTTATCTGCTGGCATTTTGGAATACCATACCCCTCGCCAGGCATTGGATCATCATGCCGCTGGCCCTGTTTGCACGGCGGCTCCCGTACTTTTTGCGGATGGCTCACTCCTCCTACTTGCAGTTGGATATCTCGCTCGAGGAGGCCTCCGAAGTATCGGGCGTGGGCAAGGTCAGGACTTTTTTCAATATATCCTTGCCGTTGCTTCTCAAAGGGGTGCTTGTCGGCGTGGTGATGTTTTTCATCATGGCGTTCCAGGAGATCTCTACCGCGATCTTCCTTTATCGAGGAGGATGGGAAACCCTGCCCATAGGGATCTATTTGAACTGGCACCGAGGTATGGAGTTCGGGATCGCTGCTGCCATGGCGTTCCTGATGATTGTGATCACCTTTATCCTTCTGTTGATCATATCAAGGATCAGCGGAGGCGTGCTCAAAGCCGCCTGGGGTCCCGGGGGAACGTAAGGAACCGTTCTAGGGTTCAGGGTTGAAAGTTCAAAGGTTCAAGGTTCAGGAGTTCAAAGGTTGAAACGCAGAACCCGGAACGGCGAACAGTGAACTCCTGAACCTGTGAACGCCCACACCGAAGGAGACAAGGTCAATGCCATTCATAGAGATCAAAAACCTGTTCAAGCGCTTTAAAAACGTTGTGGCAGTGAATCACATAGAGCTTGAAGTGAACCAGGGAGAGATGCTCACGCTTCTTGGACCCAGCGGATGCGGCAAGACAACGACGTTGCGCTGTATTGCAGGGTTAGAGACCCCGGAGGAGGGAGACATTGTTATCGACGGCAAGCCCATGCTTTCTGAAGGATTTGTACAGCCGTCAAAACGGGGAATAGGCATGGTGTTTCAAAACTATGCCGTATGGCCCCATATGAGGGTATTCAGTAATGTCGCGTACGGCTTAAAACTTCAGAAGATATCCAGGCAACATATCAAGGAAAGGGCGCAGCAAGCATTGGAATTAGTGGGTTTGGCCGGCCTGGAAGACCGGTACCCGTCCCAGTTGAGCGGCGGACAGCAGCAAAGGGTGGCCCTTGCGAGGGCGCTGGTGAGAAACCCCAAGGTGCTGCTCTTAGACGAACCGCTCAGCAACCTGGATGCCAAGCTCAGGGAAAGGATGAGGTTTGAGATAAAAAGCCTGGTAAGGCGCATGGGCATCACCTCGGTCTATGTCACGCACGACCAGGCAGAGGCCATGGTGATCTCCGATCGAATCGCGGTCATGGATGCAGGGGACGTGGTGCAGATCGGCACGGCACAGGAGATATATGAAAGGCCCGCCAACCGGTTTGTGGCAGATTTCATCGGTACCATGAACTTTATGCCCGGGGAGGTTGTCCAGGTACTCCGGGACACAGGGGAGGTTTACGTCCGGACCGAATTCAGCGACAAGATGCTGTGTAAGACGCCGGATATGAAGGAAACCACACCGGGAAAGAAGGTGTATGCCTCGATACGCCCTGAGGATGTGGAGGTATTTACGGAGCCACCCCAAGGCAGGGAGAACCTCTTCAAGGGCACCATCGCCCATAAAGCGTACCTGGGTAACTTCCTGTACTTTTTCATCAGCGTGGACGGCACCATGATCAGGGTCCAGATCCCGCATCACATGCCGCAAGAGGAAGGACAGGAACTCTACCTGTTTCTCAATCCGCAGAAATGTATGATCTTGTTCTGACGAAAAGGTTGAGGCACATACAGTAAGAGGAACATTCGCCTCACAACTCTTTGTCTATAACTCTCGCCTTCCTCTGCCACACCTTCGTCCCATAAGCTGGTTGCAGAGTAATAATCCTTCAAAGCACTCCTAATCCTCTTTTTCCCAAGTGAGAAAGAATGAGAGATGCCGATTATTTCAAGCACAAAAGAATATCGCAACATCTTGGAAGGATCGCGAATTTCAGGTGAATAGCAGTGATCTGCAATTATGGCCAAGTGTGGATTTGTCAGACAAATCACAGGATTTAGATGTTGATGATATCTTCAGGTTTCGTGTGGATACCATAAACTTAAACCCGCCACAGAAACGGCGGGTAAACTCTGAACCCATCTATGCTTTGAGCCATGAGCTTCTTACAACCCTACCCCCCGAACGATGAACCACGTGATAGTAGAGAGAACTGCGCTTAGTCAACTACGTCACCTATTATTGACGACGCTTGCGGATACCTTAAAAAAATGCTAGAAATTATAGTAAACCTGCTTAATGAAACAATAAACATCTGGATATTCCGGAAAGGGGTGATCATTCATGAAAACACTATCCATTACCATACCTGACAATCTGGCGGCCCAGATCAATGATTATGTCAAGGCAGGGTTTTTCTCTTCCGAACCTGACGTGATTCTGGCAGCCATGTCCGAATTTCTGCGGCGGAACCGGGTCGATATGATGGAACGTTTTGCCCGTGAAGATATAGAATGGGCAAAAGAAGAGGCGTTGGGTCCCGAATGAGAGTCATCGTATGCGATGCCGGACCGATTATTCATCTCTATGAAGCCCAGTGCCTTCCCCTGCTCAACCGCACAGGTAACCTTTTCCTGCCCCATCGAGTACATTTGGAAGTTCAAGCCTCCATCCACATGGGTAAACAATGGCCTGGATGGCTTCAGGTCATGAGACTTGCCGGTAATGAGCAAAGTGAAGCAAGGGGTTTGGCAGGCGGCTGGGGGGCTTCATGCCGGCGAAGCAGAGGCCCTTGTATTAGCCAGACAGAAGAAGGCTGACTGGTTTCTGACAGATGATGCAGCTACCCGTCTTTTTGTTTCTCTGTTAGGCATCGAAGTGCATGGGTCATTGGGCATTGTTCTCTGGAGCGCAGCCAAAAGGCATATAACTCGAAAAGAGACAGAAGAGGCATTAAACAGGCTCGAACAATCATCACTCTGGCTCTCTAAAAAAATTTATGAAGAAGCCCGAGAGGCGCTTGATGATATGTATGGGGGAAACAAATAAGAAAGAGCATTGAGATTATTAAATATTCACCCAAAAAGAGCTTCAGAGAATGACCATCAATGAAGGCCGCGCCACAAGGGAGGCGAAGAAGGCCGCAGCAGTTTTCACTTACTAAGGAGAGCATAGTATAGTTTCCATTTCACCGCCCGTTCGCTCCATCAGTAAACTTCAGGAGTTCACTCGAAACACAGAGGACATAGAGAAAACCCGCAGTGAAAGAGGATTGATTGCCATAGAGCAAGACGGCCTTTGAGGAAAAAATGTACAAGTTCATTTTTTCTTTAAGGCCTTCTCCCACGTGCAATCATGCCTCTCAGGATTGCACTCCCGCGAAGCGGGTATGGTAACCAATCCTCATTCCGTGTGTGTCTGTGTGAGTCTGTGGCTAAAACTTCTCAGTGCGCGTAGTGCTTACATGGTGAGATATTATAGAATGCAAACAATTTTGTGCCCCGCGTAGTAAATTGGCAGGTTGCTCGCCCCATTGAGTTACTCTTCGATTAGCTCCTTGGGCCTGAGGGAATGCTTGCAGAAATAGGTTGAAGGTGTTCAATGACTCAAAGTTATCCCCAGGCCGATTTTCCCATCAGCAGTGAGCTCGGAGCTTCTTCCAACCCTGTTCTCTGAACCCATCTACGCTATCAGCTATGAGCTTTCAGCTCACTATGGCTCTTAGCCTTTCCCACTCTGCCTTGTGCCATGCACCCTGTGCCTTACACCCTTTAGAATTACCCATATCTCCACCGTATATATCATTTAAATATTCATTTGCTTTTTAATACGCATTCTGGTACTAAAAAGGTGATTTCTTTCTCCATCTTACCAACACAAAAACCAGGCTATGAGCGATCAGCTAACAACAATGAGCTATTGGCTTACATGTTCCCCGCTTATCAGATTGAGAGCGGGGTTTTTTATGTTTGATGGCCAGTCTTGGTTTTAAAACGTACCCAGAATAAATGTCAAACGAAGGTTTGGACCCTTTATCCTAAGAGAAATGAACAAGACCATCCAGATGATAGCCCAGATTTGCGAAGAGCACCGTTTTCGGGAGAAACTCCTTTTTGTTCCCTCCTATTCCATCGGCCACCAGATAGGTGAGTATCTGGCTAAAACAGGTGCATCGTGGATTAATCTGAGAATAGCTGAGCAAGAGTCAAACGGAGACCCGTTCATTGTTACGGTAAGGTGATGGATAGACAGGAAGCCAAATATTTTGTCAAGAGTATAGACCCTGTTCTCGTATGATGCGGGATTTTCCAGGCTTCTGTATAGTATGCAAATATGGGGTTATCTAGTTAGAAAATGCTCAAGAGCTCAAAATTGGACTCGCAGATCTAAGAATATTCGCAATTAGGCAGAAACTATATACTAACTGGTTATGCTCTCTAGGGAGCCCGCTGTTCGTATCTCAAAGAATATGACCGGACTCATTCTTGCTTTAAAGAAAAGATGTGCTATAGCAACATCTCCCAAGGAGTGTACAATGATTTTCAAGTTATGGCCTAGTCCAACCCAATGGAGGAAATGGTCACTTCCTAGCAAACTCACTGCTTTTGGCTGTCTAATAGGTCTTGCTTCACTGATATTCGGGGCTGGTATCTATATCATTCAAATTGCTAGACCATCGAAATCAGATAGCGTGGCTTCGGAGATAAGAGCTTTGCGGGCTGAACTCAGCAGATCAGCGAAAATTCCTGGCGCATCAAAGGAAGCGTATTACGTGAGAGCTTGCATTGATGCAATTGCGGATCTCATACAACAATATTCCGTTAGAATAAATTTAAAAAGCAGAGATGTGCGCGGTGAACTAGTCGTCGAGACAGGAGAGTTTCAGTCAGATTGCATATTTAACAATAGGCTCAAGACAGATGTTCTAGTTCTTCAATACGGCGATGTATTTCAAATTGATGAAAAAGTCCAGTTTCTTAAGTTGGCCAAGTGGAGTGGACTACCAGAGACAATCCGGATACTCTATACACATATAGGCGACACTGAATCAGTCATTAAAACTTTTCCTGATTTAGGTCTGATTTCCCTAAGTGACTTCCTCGTTGAGCTTGGCCTCGCAGGCTTATCTATAGATGGGTTCGTTGGGTTTGACTCAAATACAGGAACTGCGAAACGAATGGTCCAATTATCAGATTCATTTATTGAGGGGGGCATGCTTGGATTGAGAATTCTCGCTTCTAATTCCGAAGTGAAATGTAATCAACAGAGGGAAAGTTTTGACGCCACGAAAGCTGATAAATTTTTCCAAAAACGTAAAATGGAGTTGAGCAAAGAGGATGCAAATGCCTTAATGAAAGAGGAATCAGGGCAAAGACCCAATGGGCAGGGAAATCCGGCTGCCACTGTAAGTTTTCGGGCGAATGGACCAATCGGTATAGGTTATCTCCAGCTTTCAGGCAATTGAAATGAAGGTTCGCAACAGGATGAAAACTGGAACGAGGAGCATAACGAGGCGCTAGACCAGATTTGGCTATGTCGCGGTTTTGCGAAATGGTGTTCGGGACTAATAGTCCCTCACTCAAAAACCGCGCCATATACACCAAACAGCTCAGCTTGTTGACATAAGGACATGACATAAGGGATGAATTGATGGAAACGGCCACTGCTGGTCTAATAGGAGCATTAATAGGGGCAACTGCTGGACTTGGAGGTTCTTTAATCACCAACTGGCTACAATGTCGCTCAGAGAAATCAAAATGGCTCCGTGAAAAAAGGGGAGAAACATATTCAAACGCTATAAAGTATCTCCTTCACGCTTTAAACAAACGTTCTGCCATTACGGCAACCGGAACGACCGTTATAGGACAAGATATTATAAAAGAATGGTTCGATGAATTTAGTGAGGCACAGCGATGGCTTACCAAATTGAGAATTTATTGTTCAAGGCAGCAGAAGACTAAAATCATTGAAGCCTCGGATAAGTTGAATCATGCAATTTTTCATCTTATCCACTCAAAAGGAAAAATAGCTGCAAGAAAATCAGAAGCCAAGGATATAGACAGCCT
>Ga0315533_1003242_pt1 | contig 10845 bp, 9 predicted proteins | sample SalMarSW160130MG_FD_203081 | JGI IMG/M metagenome (GOLD analysis project Ga0315533, IMG submission 203081) | Salt marsh sediment microbial communities from the Plum Island Ecosystem LTER, Massachusetts, United States - Salt Marsh Sediment SW1601-30 ...
ACCAGCGGGGAAACTGGGTTGAAGGCAGTGAAGGCGTTCGCCAACTATAAGGTAGTGGTAGTTACTCATACTACAGGGCTGCAGGCCCCCGATGTTCAGGAATTAACCCCGCAAAACAGGGCTAAGATATTGGAGAAGGGGGGATTAATTCTCACTGCCACCCATGCCTTTGGCGGGGTGGGCAGGGCAGTGCGCCGTAGATTCAATACCTACCAGGTGGATGAGATTATAGCTCAAACCTTAAGGGTCTTTGGGCAGGGCACCAAAGTAGCTTGTGAGATAGCTCTTATGGCTGCCGATGCTGGTCTCATAAGGACGGACGAGGAGGTAATCTCTATCGGCGGCACAGCGAGGGGAGCAGATACAGCACTGGTCATTAAGCCAGCTCATACCCACGACTTTTTTGAGTTGAGGATCAAGGAAGTCTTGTGCAAGCCAAGGTGATAGGCTATTTTATTTGCTTTAGTGAATAAGTCAAACCACAAACCCGCTAGAGAAAAAATGAATAACGAGTTACAATAAAGGGCTAATTTAGAATAATCACACCAATGGAAGGAGATACGTAATGATAAAGAGCCAAAATGTGCTAACCGAGGTCGAATCCAAGGATCTTCTTAAGAAAGCAGGGATACCTGTTGTTGAAGCGCAGCTCGCTCGAAGTAAAAAGGAGGCTATTTCTATAAGCAAGAAAATAGGCTTTCCTGTAGTGTTGAAAATAAGCTCCCCTGATGTGGTTCACAAAAGCGATTCCGGCGGTGTTAAACTAGGACTAGCCAACGCTACTCAAGTAGGCAAGGCTTATAATGAGATTATATCCTCCGTTAAACAGGCATACCTTGAAGCCCAAATCCAGGGTGTATCAGTACAACCGATGGCTCCGCCAGGAGTGGAAGTGATTGTTGGCATGAGCAAGGATCCTCAATTTGGTCCTGTACTTATGTTTGGGCTCGGCGGTATTCTGGTAGAGGTGTTAAAGGACGTCTCTTTCAGAATAGTCCCGGTTACCGAAAGGGATGCCAGGGAAATGATTAGGGAAATAAAGGGGTATCCCATGCTGGAAGGGTACAGAGGCCAGAAGCCAGCTAGCATCCCGGCACTGGAAAAACTAATAGTCAAGGTGTCTAAATTTGTAGAGGAAAATCCTCAAATAAAGGAACTTGACCTCAATCCCATATTCGCCTATCCTGATAAGGCTGTAGCTATTGATGCCCGAATAATCCTGGAGTGATAATCAAATGGCCACTACCCCAATGACCATAAGTTTCGACCAGAAGTCTGCTAAACTCGAATTTCACCAGACAGACTGAGGTTCCCAAGGATTACCTTTGTTTGAAGAAAAGCTTAAGGAATTTGAGCCTCTCTTTTACCCAAAATCTGTGGCGGTCATCGGGGCATCGTCTACCTCGATAAAAGTCGGCTCTGTATGGGTCAGGGCTTTGCTTTCCGCTGGCTTCCCGGGACCTATTTATCCTGTTGGCTCCAGTGGCGGCAAAATTTTCAACCTCGCGATTTTCCCTAACCTCAGGCTAGTCCCCAGGGACGTAGATTACGTTATTGTCGCCATTCCCCGGCAATCTGTGTTGGATCTCCTCGATGATTGCGCCATCAAAAAAGTCAAGGCTGTCCAATTCTTCACCGCTGGATTCAGCGAGATGGGTACACCACAAGGCTACAGACTAGAGGAACAAATGCTGGAAAAAGCACGACAAGGAGGTATTCGCATCATCGGTCCTAATTGCATAGGTCTATATTGCCCCGAACACAAAATGCCATCACTCATGGGGAAAATTGGTAAAACTGGCCCCGTGGGCTTCATTTCCCAAAGTGGCGGCATCGCTGTTAAATTAATCGAAATCGGGATAGCTCGCCATATCAACTACAGCAAGGGAGTCAGCTTTGGCAACGGCATTGATTTGGATGCCAGTGATTTTTTGCAATATCTGGGTGCTGACCCCAAAACCAAAGTCATTGGTGCATACCTTGAGGGAACGAGAGACGGAACTCGTATTTTCAACACAATGAAAGAAGTAACCAAGGTTAAGCCACTAGTCGTCTGGAAAGGAGGGAGAACAGAGGTTGGCGCCCAGGCTGCCATGTCCCACACCGGCTCTTTAGCCAGCTCAGCAGCCATCTGGTCAGCGATGTTGAGGCAAGCTGGCGCTATCGAAGCCTATAGTTTAGAAGAATTAACCGACACCCTGCTCATCTTCCAACAGCTTAACTGCTGGCAAGGTACCAGCGCAGCCATTATTGGCGGTCTAGCTGATGGGGGCGGTGGCATCTCAGTATCCGCCGGCGATGCTTGTGTGGAGAGAGGGCTCAGAATCCCACCTCTCTCCCCTGAGACAAAGCAAGAACTGGGCAAACTCCTGGGAGAAGTAGGTAGCATTCTGCGTAATCCTGTAGATGTAAGCCAAGCACACGGCATGGCAACTCTATTCCAAGCCATAGATTTGGTAGCAAGGGATACTGTTATCGACATCGTCTTAATTCAAGAGGACATAGACATCCTCTTACCAATTTACTCCTGGAAAGGACTGGAAGAAATAAACGAATTCTTTATAGAGCTTGGAGGCAGGCACAATAAGCCCATAATAGTCGTTTTGCCGCCTGGCTCCGCTGAGTCAGAACGATTGCAGATAGAGCAAAGGCTCCTTGCAGCTTCCACCCCAGTCTTTTGTTCCATGGAACGTGCAGCTAAAGCTATTTACAAACTTAACCAATATTCTTGCTGGCAGGAGGCTCAATAAATCCAGCTACAAAAACTGGGGCTCTGTGCAAACTTGATAGCCCCGCAATTAAGAATCTCGAATCTAAATCATGATACAGAATCATAATACGGAAAAAATCGACCTAGAATGGAGTGACGACGATGTAGTGCCCGACGTAGTCTACCCTAACCTGGAATTTTTATTCCAGCGAATGCTCCATCTAACCCTGGCAGAGGTGGACCCCAGCCATGGCGAGCTAATACTGGATGTCGGCTGCGGCAAGGCTATCGATGGCTCACGACTATTGAAAAAGGGGGCAAGAGTTGTCGGGATTGAACCTTCCAATGTAATGATAGTCCGAGCTAAAGAGTATCTCAGTGAAAACAATGCCCAAGTAGCTTTAGCCCAGGGAATAGGGGAGAATTTACCTTTTAAGCCGCACTCCTTTGACAAAGTTATGTGTAAGGGGGCGTTAGACCATTTCTTCTCGCCCAGCAAAACAATGGAGGAGATTGCCCGCGTGCTTAAACCTGGAGGAGAGATGATAATTTCCATAGCTAATTTTGATAGTCTAGGTTTCCGCTTAGGAAAGAAGCTATATCCAGTAACCGAGTTTCTTTCCCCTTCCTTGGCTAAGGAAAGGAAGCCCTGGGAGCCACCATCAGACCATACATATAAATTTGATTACCCATTCCTGAGCAGCTTGGTGAAGCAGCATTTTGAAATTAAGAAAACAAAGGGAATATCCCTGTTTTTTGGGCTTCCCCTGTGGGGTAGTTTACTTTCCAAAATTCCCCATTCTGTCTCTTATGCTATTCTGAAGACACTAGATAAATTAGCCCGACCTTTCCCTTCCCTGGCAGACGTTATACTGATGAAATGCATTCCAATTTATAAGCCAAAATGATACTGCTTCATAAAAGTCAATAGACCTTTACAATTCTTGCTGCCACAAACTATAATTCGCTGTCATGTCCTTCACAAAAAGCGGCAATTTACCTGCCACCCTAGCTAAGATATCCCACCTGTTAGCTATCCAGAAAAGGCGAGGCTATATCGTTGGTGGCTTCGTCCGTGATTGGCTTCTGGAAAGGAAGACCAACGACATAGATATTGCTGTAAGCGGCGCCGCCATAACCATAGCTCGCAAAATAGCCCAAGAAATAGGAGGCAAATTTGTGCTCCTTGATGATGTCAACAACATAGCTAGAGTAGTGGTGATTGAAGATAAACAGCCAAGAGAGACTTCACATAACCAAGAATCGCGTGGTGTAGAGTGGCATTTTGATTTCTCCCCTTTTACTGGAGACATTGAATCTGATCTTGCCCGCCGCGATTTTACCATCAATGCCATGGCTGTAGAACTCAGCCAATTTGTCACTGCCAGCACAGCCCCCAAGATGAGTTCCCGAAAATCGGCAAGTTTCTTGACTGAAAAGCAATCACCCTCAAAGCTTATCGACCCCTTTTCCGGTAAGGAGGATTTGAGGGATAAACTAGTGCGGGGGGTAAGCGAGCAAATATTTGAGGCCGATGCCGCTAGACTCTTGCGGGCAGTGAGGTTGGCTGCCGAGCTCGACTTCACTATAGAGCCAAAGACGGAATCTCTAATTCACCGCTATTCCCAGGCTATCACTGAAGTCTCGGGGGAAAGAGTTAGAGAAGAATTGCTTCGTTTGCTCACTCTGCCCCGAGCTGCCTACCATCTGAGATACTTAGATAAACTTGGCTTGCTGCTAGCTCTAATCCCCGAGCTAGCAGAGAGCAAGGGAGTAGAGCAACCAACAGTGCACTTCTGGGATGTCTTCGAACACTCTTTACAGACCGTAGCTGCCATAGAATTCCTCATTAGAGAAAGCGATTGGGAGTACAGCAACGACGCTATGCTAACTACTGTTCCTTGGTCTGACGTAATAGAGAAGCACTTATCCCAGGAAGTTTCCAGCGGAAGTGACCATAAGGTTCTACTCAAGTTAGCTGGTCTATTCCATGATATTGCTAAACCAATGACAAAGTCTATTGATGATACAGGTAGAGCCAGATTTTTAGGGCATACCAAACAAGGAGCAGCGATGACTGCGAACATTTTGGAACGGTTGCGATTTAGCAATCGGGAAATAAGACTGGTGGAAAGCCTTGTCTATCACCACCTCCGTCCAGTTCAGATGGCAAATGAAGAATTTCCTACCCAACGGGCAATTTATCGCTACTTTCGGGATACTGGCGAGGCCGGCATTGATATTCTAGTCCTAGCTTTAGCCGATTATCTGGCCAGCCGCGGGCCCCTGGCATCCATGGAGGACTGGAAGAAACATTGCCAATTAATAAACTACATACTGGCAGAACATGACAAGCAGCAAGCCAAAATCTTCCCGGTGAAACTCATTGATGGCCATGATATAATGAACAACTTTGACTTAGCACCAGGACCACTGATTGGCAAACTCCTTGCCATAGTCAACGAGGCTCATGCCAGCGGTGAGTTAAGCACCAGAGAAGAAGCATTAGCCTTGGTTCGAAGAGAGTTGTCAGCTGTGAGCAAACGGCAAACAAGAGTTTCCCAAAAATCCCAGAATTCTGGAGTAAAAACAATCCCCAACACAAAGTAGACTAAATTGAGAAGTAGAAACGTTTATTTATTGATTTTCATCCTTGCTCTGTTCGGTTTCGCCTTATGGTCTATATTGCCCGTAAACACAAAGCTACTTGGCCCAAATGGGCTAAGGCTGGGACTTGATCTTAGGGGTGGCAGCCAGTTGCTCTACGAGGCTGATTTATCTAAGAAAGACCCTTCCATCACTGATGCCGAAGCTATGGCATCGGTGATTGATAAAATCCAGCGAAGGGTTGATTTGTACGGAGTTGCTGAGCCTGTAATTCAGAAACTAGGGACTGACCGCATATTAGTCCAGCTTCCGGGGGTGAAGGATATTGATGAAGCCGTTAAGCTTATTGGTGAAGTTGCCGAGTTGAATTTCCGCGAGCAGAAGCTTGATGCCAGTGGAAATACAACGTGGGTTATAGCCAAGGCAGTTGGCAGCGATGGGCAGGAGAGAGAACTTACCGGAAAATATTTGAAACCTAATGCCACCGTGATATTGGACCAGGTAAAAAATAAGCCACAAATAGCTTTTGAATGGGACGCGGAGGGTGCGGTTCTTTTTAGGCAAATCACAAGCCGCAACTTGAATAAGCCTCTTGGCATATTCCTCGATAATAAACTTATCTCAGCACCCATAGTGCAAGCAGTGATTGAGGCAAAGGGGGTGATTACGAACGACGCCTGGACTGTAAATAACCTAAATGAGCCCAAGACGTTGGCCATTCAGCTTAACTCCGGTGCTTTAGACCTGCCCTTAACAATCATCGACCAGAGAGATGTAGATGCCAGTTTAGGTGCCGATTCTATAAGAAAAAGTATGCTAGCCGCCGCAATTGGATTGATATTACTCTCGCTATTTATGATTCTTTACTACCGCTTACTCGGTTTAATAGCTTGTTGTAGTCTGGGAATTTATGGTGTTTTTCTTCTCGCTATCTTCAATCTTTTTTCCTCGCACATAACCTTGACCCTTCCTGGCATTGCTGCTGCCATTTTGTCCTTCGGCATGGCTGTAGATGCCAACGTCCTTATCTTTGAGCGCATCAAGGAGGAATTGCGAGCAGGACGCAGTCTAGGGGCTGCCGTCGAGGCCGGATTCAACCATGCCTGGACCGCTATCAGAGATAGCAACATCACCACCTTTATCGCCTGCCTCGTCCTTTTCTGGCTCGGGGGTACATTCGGCGCTTATAAGGTTAGGGGATTTGCCTTGACTTTATTTATCGGTGTAGCCTTATCCATGTTCACAGCCATTGTTATTACCAGAACATTCCTCCGCCTGATTATAGGCAGCCAGGTGGTCACCAATCTGGCAGCTTACGGAGTTAAGAAATGATAGACTTTGTCGGTAAGAAGCGGTGGTTTTTCCTTATTTCGGAAATACTTGTAGTTATAGGAATAGTTGCCCTGGTTATCTCTCAGATACAGCTCGGAACCCCGCTGCGGCTTGGAACAGATTTTACCGGTGGCACTTCTATGATTCTTCAATTTACTCCACAAGTAGAGCAAGAGCAGTTACGCCAGGAATTAACCAATTTAGGGTATCCCGAAGCTATGATTCAAGGGAGCGGAGACGATTTTTTGATCCGTCTCAGAGAAATATCATCCCAAGAACGCCAAGACCTGACTAAAGAGTTGGAGACGCGCTTGGGCAGCGAGATTACGATCCGTGACTACGCTATGGTCTCGGGCCATATAGCTACAGATACAGCCCGCAATGCCGTCATCGCCGTAATAATAGCTGCTGTGGCTATGCTGTTTTACATTGTCTGGGCGTTTCGCCGCATGCCCAAGCCTTTTCGCTGGGGTACCTGCGCCATCATTGCTCTAATCCACGATGTGTTCATAATAGTGGGAATTTTCTCTCTCCTGGGTTGGCTTGGCGGGGTGGCGATTGATGCCCTGTTTATCACCGGGCTGCTTGCCGTTGTTGGCTACAGCATCAATAATACTGTGGTTGTCTTTGACCGCATTCGAGAAAATGTATCGAGGCACATCAGACCCGACTTTGCCGAGATTGTAAACGATAGCCTCATAGAAACGCTGGGGAGGTGTTTAAATACTGCCCTGACCACCCTTTTTGTGCTCTTAGCCCTTTTCCTTTTTGGCGGAGCCACCATACACTATTTCGTCCTGGTGTTGCTCCTCGGCGTTATCATCGGCACCTACAGCTCTGTCTGCATCTCCAGCCAGCTTCTGGTGATGTGGGAAAAGAAGGAGTGGAGAGCACTCTTGCCTTTCACTAAGAGAACTACATAATAGTTGTATGTTGAGAGCTATCACCAAATATTGTGTATTCTCTTTATTTCCCTGATATGCTCGTCAAATCCCCCGGGGTTTCTTGCCATTGATGCTTTCCCCAATGGGTCATCTACCTCTGAATTACCCAAAAGTACATCAAAAACAGCTTTTATGGAAGAAGCGACTACGTGGAGGTTATAACCACCTTCCAGCGTAAAAACGAGACGCCCCTGGCATAGTTCAACGGCCAGTTCTCTCAATACCATCGCCATTTGAGCAAAACCTTTAACACTCACCCGCATCATAGCCAGCTGGTCAGCCCAGTGAGCATCGAAGCCAGCTGAAACCAGGATGAGCTGTGGCTGAAGTCTCAGGGCTACCGGAACCAAGACCTCGTTGAAGGCTCTCAAGTACTCCCCATCGCCCCAGCCAGCGGCCATGGGAAAGTTAACCGTAGTTCCTTCTCCTTCACCTGTTCCAGTTTCATCCATCCATCCTGTCCCGGGATAAAAAGGATACTGGTGGGTGGAGAAGTAAAGGACTTTGGGATCGGCATAAAAAGCATCCTGAGTCCCGTTGCCATGATGGACATCAAAATCAGCGATAAGAACACGGTTGAGATTGAACTCGCCCAGGGCAAATTTAGCGGCGATTGCCACATTATTGAAAATACAAAAGCCCATTGCTCGATCACGAACGGCATGGTGCCCTGGTGGTCTAACCAAAGCAAAAGCGTTATCCACCTCCCCCTTCATCACCACTTCTACAGCCACCATGAGCCCACCGGCAGCATATAAGGCTGCTTCGTAAGACCTCCGAGACATTACGGTATCAGGGTCAAGCCAACCACCACCCTCTTCCGCTTTGCTCTTAACGTAAGAGATGTACTCCGGCATATGTATCATCTGTAGTTCTTCTAGCGAGGCAGAGCGCGAAGGCAGACAGGTCAGTTTATCTTTAATTCCAGTTTCTTTCAAATAGGACATCACAGCTACCAGCCTCTGAGAATTCTCCACGTGGTCACCGGTATCGTGTTCCAAATAGATTGGGTCATAAACCAGGCCTGCTTTCATATTTGCATCATATCAAAAGCACTCAGGCAAAAACAATTATGGGCGAGGCTTTCCAGAGCAAGTGTTGATTTTTATCACGGAAAACATCTATGCTGTGGGGATGCACAATTCCGTGAAGGAAAGCTTTGTCCTATGACCAGAGAAGAGATAAAAGAGTTGCTCAACGAGGCGGAAAAGAGGTTTGCCTCGGAAGCAAAGTTGATACAGTTGGAGTCAGACACAGTCATTTTCGTCGGCGATACTCATGGGGACCTCGAAGCCACGGAGAAAATTATCCACAGCTATCTCAAGTCGGAGAATAAGCTAGTTTTCCTGGGGGACTATGTTGACCGGGGACCAGCTTCCCTGGAGAACATTAACTTTTTGCTTCAGCAAAAAATTGAGCACCCCGATTCTCTTCATTTGCTTATGGGAAATCACGAAGGCCATGCTGTAGTCAGCTTCCACCCTGCCGACTTCTGGGAAGGACTGGATGCCCAACTTCGCCAACGATATAGTGAGGTTCTTTCCACGTTGCCGCTCGCCGTGTCCACGCCAAATGGAATCATTGCTCTGCATGGAGCACTCCCCGATGTGTCAGGCTTAGAGGATATAAATAGGATAAAGCTAGGTAGCACTGAATGGCATCAAGTAACCTGGGGGGACTGGCAGGAAAGGGAAGGGGGGTTCCTGGGAATCGATCCCTATACCGGGAGACCCCAATTCGGTCGAGGCTGGTTCGAGGAAATCATGTCCCGCTTGGGCAAAAATGTCTTGATAAGGTCTCACCAACCAGATGCCCCACCCACAATGTATGGCAGAAGATGCCTTACTATATTCACCTCTTCAGCTTATAGACGTTATATTTCTGAGCGCACCATAGCCTTGGTTGACTTGAAAAAAGTGGTAAAGAGCGTGGACGATATAAGGATAGAAATTGTTGGGTCTACACTATTTTAGCGTGAAGAATTTGAAAAGGATGCCGGAAAGGGAATGAGTATCTCCCAACTCTGACATCTGTTGGAGTCACTACTCTCAACTTTGGTGGTGAACCACATCAACTGATACCAAGAGTTGTAGCTATATCAGCGTCAAAATTGGCATCAATAGCTCTTCCCCACCGACCATTAATCGTTGTCTCTTTTGCCTCGGCCAGAATTTCCTCGCCAAAGTCGCGACAGCTGGCACTGTTAGCCGACCAACATTACTCTCTGCTAACCCCTAGCCCATGGCGCCATCGCACCCACGCCTGATACCCTTGACGTCTTAGCTTCTGTTTTAAAGCTTTCCTTTTTAATGCCTTTGCCTGTTAAGCTGGCCCGCTTGATAATCTGGCGGCCAGAATATCCTGGTCATAATTCTAGGCAAGTTGGAAGCTCATCCCCAACCGGAACGGGCACCCGCTCCCAGCTCGAATGGCCCGGCTGGCCAATTGAATCCCAGTTTCATGGCAGTGTCAACATCTTGGGGGGTGGCCACACCTTCCTCAACGACTTTTCGCGCCTCTGCTCCAACACCGCGGTAGAAAATGCGATTAGCTATAAAACCAGGGTCACCGGGCATGTCCTTTACACGGACAGATGTCTTGCCCCATTTCTTGCATAGCTCCTCTGCTACCTGTATTACATCTTCTTTGACGTCGGGGGTATACGTCACCTCCACCAATTTCATGATATTCGCTGGGCTGAAGAAGTGCATTCCAATAAATCTGTCTTTGCGTTCTGTTGCTACCGCCAGGTCAGCTATGGTGAAGAATGAGGTATTGCTGGCGAAAATAGCCTCTTTCTTGACTATCTTATCTAGTTCACCAAATACTTTTAGTTTCAGCGGCTTATCTTCTAGTGCACCGCCAGCACCACCCCCTACTGCTTCAATAACAAAGTCGCAGTTTTTCAGGTCCTCAACCTTCGTAGTCAGGGTAAGGCGTGCCATGGCTTCGTCAACCTGCTGTTGAGTGAATTTGCCGCGTTCGATACCGCCCTTAAAGCCAAACCGCCCATTAATCATTATGTCTTTTGTTTTGGCCAAGATTTCGTCATTAAGGTCGCGACAGATAACATTGTAGCCAGCCAAGATTATTGTCTGGCTAATGCCGCCACCCATGACACCACCACCCGCAACCCCGATACTCTTGATGTCCTCAATTTTCATTTGTTACCTCCTTTTATCTTTTATTGTAATAGTTTAGTTTGTTCTGAAATCTGCATACAATTTACCATATCCTATGTGTTAATCAAAT
>Ga0315533_1003247_pt1 | contig 10822 bp, 11 predicted proteins | sample SalMarSW160130MG_FD_203081 | JGI IMG/M metagenome (GOLD analysis project Ga0315533, IMG submission 203081) | Salt marsh sediment microbial communities from the Plum Island Ecosystem LTER, Massachusetts, United States - Salt Marsh Sediment SW1601-30 ...
CCACCCGTATCCCGTGCTTTCTCGGCCAGTTTACTACATTCTGATGCACTGTTAATAATCTTGATTCCATCTCTAAGCCACTGGATAGCAGCCCCACCTATGAAGACTACCCCTTCCAGGGCATATTCCGTTTTTCCGCCAATATGCCAGGCCAGGTTGGTGGTCAAGCCGTTTTTAGAAAGGACAGCTTTTTCCCCGATATTCATCATCAGCGCTAGTGCAGTTCCATAGGTGTTCTTGGCCATTCCGGGTTTAAAACAGTTTTGCCCAAAGGTTGCCGCATGCTGATCGCCAGCAACGCCGGCAACCGGAATCTCAGCCCCAAAGAAAACATCCTTTGCCGTAGTGGCCATCACTCCGCTAGAAGGCATTAATCGGGGAAGAATTTTTTCAGGTATCCCAATTGCATCCAGAAGCTCCTGGTCCCATTTTAGCGTGTGGATGTTGAGAAGCATTGTGCGCGAAGCATTTGAGTAATCCGTCACATGCGAGGCACCCTTGCTTAGGTTCCAAATAATCCAGGAATCAATATTTCCCATATAGACCTTTCCTTGAGCAATCTTCTCTTTGACCCCTGAAACATTTTCAATAATCCACTTAATCTTAGTGGCTGAAAAATAGGCATCTATTACCAATCCCGTCTTTTCCCGGACTTTCTGCTCCAAACCCTTTCGCTTAAGGTCCTCGCATATTTCTGCCGTTCTACGACACTGCCAGACAATCGCATTATAGAGCGGCTCTCCAGTATCCTTATCCCAGATAATCGTGGTTTCCCGCTGATTGGTGATGCCAATAGCTGCAATCTGTTGAGGCTGCACGTTTCGAGCCTTCAATACTTCCCGGGTACAGTCCATGACCGTCTGCCAGTATTCCCGAGGATCGTGTTCTACCCAGCCAGGATTAGGAAAAATTTGTTTTATTTCATGATAAGCAGTGGCATGGATTTCTCCAGCGTGATTAAAAAGAATAACACGGGTTCCTGTGGTACCCTGATCTATGGCCATGATATATTTCTTTTCCAACACTTATCCTTTTTTGTCCCACTTCTAGCTTGAGGAAGGACTCTCCTTAGATTGACTGGACCCGTTGGCGGGAGAGTGTTTAGGAAGAGCTAAGGCGCCTTTGGCTCATCTCCCGTGTGTCACTGCCACAGTATAGCTTAACCAATGTCCGGTAGTCAAGTCTCTGGCGGAAAAGATTTGGCCTTATCTCTGGAATCCTACTTGTCTTTGCCTAATCCACCGAAGCCAGTATCACAACAAGCAGGGTAGGGGAGTTTAATAGAAGGGATTCATTCCAGGGCCATTCCGGGCCTTTTCTCCCTTCATTCATATCAAAGTTCATCTCAGCCCTTTTCTCGTCCTAAATCTCTACTTTCGCATAATTACAAAAATTTATGCTTTCATACCATCACCCACCGAAAAGTATAGATGAGTAAAATCAACAAAAAAATAGCTACCACCATAAAGTTAAACTTATGTATAATATTATTATTACTAATTCTCTATTAGTAAGCATCATATAGTCAAATCTAATCTATTTCTCTATATTTTATTATATACTCCTTTATTTATCAGCATTAACGAACAACATCCATCCCTCATTTTCGGTTCCTCCAGGCGTAGAAGCAGGAACTGTTCAGGGTTAGGCCAAATGGCCTGTTATTTCATAGGAGGATGCCAATCATTCCATTCTGTAAATCCATCTCCTCTAGTTTTTCTTTGCTATAAGAAGATATCATCTGATTAGTTGTTGTAAATAAAGAACTTAAGCTACCTTTGTTGAAGTAACTGTTTATAATTGAAAGAAAATCGGTTCAAAAGAAGTCGAATTTAGTCTTTTTTGGTTTTGTATAAGTTCCGATAATACATATTATGTCACCCAAATTGAAAAGAGTGAAAAATAGACCGATTTTGAACGGGGCTTTAAAAGCACGATACCGAGACAAACTTAAACTTAATGTTAGCGATTCCCTATTTACTTTAAGTTGAAAAAAAAGCACTTTAAGTTTTGATAAAAAGGGGTGTCATTCGGGTGCCTGTCATTGCGAGCTTGACGAAGCAATCTGGGTTGGATGTGCACCAGTCCTGTCATTGCGAGCAAAGCGAAGTAATCTGGCTAGAAATGGTTACTTATTTCTCTTGCTGGTAGTCGAGTAAGGGCAGGTCTTTTGGCTCTCGCTAAAGGAAGGTCACCTGCTCCAGGCCCTTCAGGTGGGGATCGGCTGTAAGAAGCTGTGCTTCCTGTGTTAGAGCAGTGGCGTAGGCGATGGCAAGAGGAAGAGTCAGGGAATGAGCGAGGGCGAGGTCTCCGGCCAGCAATGCAATCTCTTCATCCAGCGCTATTATCCTTGTTTTCTCCATTTGCGCCACTACTGCCAGGGCCACTTCTGCCCCCTTTGTCTTCTTTACCTTCTTATATACTTCAGTAACGGCAATGGAGGGAGTGATGATAGCCTCAGGCTTAGCCAGGTATTTCTCGTACTGGGCAGCCAGAGGACCGTCGGCCAGGTACTCCAGCCATCCGGATGTGTCTATAACTGTCATTTGCGCTTCCCTTGTGTTCCGGCATCGTCCGCCTTGCTGTCTTTTAGTATGCCGCGAAGGCTCTGGATGGGTTTGTCGGGCATAAGAACAATGGATTTACCCTTTATACTTATGTGCATCTTCTGCCCTTTTCGTAGTCCAACCTTGCTTCGTATTTCCTTTGGGATTACGATTTGGTATTTTGGAGAGACTATTACTTGCATATATTTTCTTTCCTACTTTTATATTATTGTAATACGTATTTACTTTTTGTCAAACGCTTATACTATCGATAATGTTTTGTAGTTTCTTTTTAATCCCCTCCCCTACTACGTGTATGGTCTTGCGCCTGGTGGCATGGCCATTGAGTATTTCCACCTGGCTTCGCTTTACTGCGAGCTGTTCGGCCAGGAATTGAACAAGCGCCCTATTCGCTTTTCCTTCTACCGGAGGAGCGCTAATGCGTATTTTAAGCGCATCTTGCTGCACTCCCACGATTTCATTCTTGCTTGCCCCGGGTTGTACCCTGACTCTGAACATCGCTCCAGTAGCAGTTTTGATTATTTTCAGCATTTATGTAAAGTCCTCTTTTGTCATTTAGGATAGCGTAATTTCTGGGTAATGGCAAGTTGTTTTTAGGCTATAATATGGGTTTCACGGTACCGGACCGCTACCGGTTGGTTAGATTTTGATGCAGCTCCTAAAACAGCCCGTATTTGCTCTTTATTCATTCTCAGGTGAATGTATTTACATCTTTAAATAAAAGTGCCCAAGTTCACCCCTCTATGGCCGTATTTGGGGTATGAGAGGTGAAAGATTCACTTTGGGTTGCCTTTTTGCTGGATACTCCGTGCTTTTTCATCTCACTTTGGACTTTCCTACGAATCTTCCCCTACCCTATTTCAGTTGTACGAACTTTCTGTGGGTTGAGAAATGTGATAATTAAAGTGGAGTCACTGCACGACATATGACCTGCTCCCGAGGCTATTATTCCATTGACTCTGACTTAGAAAGTAGTACAGTTAATGAGGGCAGGTCAGGGAAAAGGAACATATTATAAGTTTTCAGTAGACAGGAAAAAAGATCTGGAGGTGATAAAACTGAAAAACAACATATTATTGGACTTTATGAAGGGATTGGGAATTGGAATATGTGTAATAGCCGCCTATCTGATGTTTAAAGGATGGATAGAAACTGGGGTAGTCATACTGGTGATAGGGATAATCATGATAGGCATCAGTGCAACTATTAAGCGAAAAAAGAAGTAATCAAGTTAAACAAGGAAAGTTTGGATTAAAATGGATAAGGCAATTCACGTAGGAGGTTTGCTTAAAGGACACAGAAAAGGATAATTAGAATAGAGCGATACCGTAGTATGGCAGGATGTATCTGATTCCGGTGTTTCAGGCTGTTATTCTTAAGCTAAATAGGGACAGCGCCCATTCATTGATTCTTACTTGTGGGCAATATGCCCGTATCTTCAAGAAATTTCTTTAAGTGTAATCTCCAGGACACCTGAGACGTTGCCTTAAACAATCTTTATCTTCAGAAACACATTCCTGATAATTTCCCCTTTAAGTAGGATGATGAGGAAAACCTATTGCTACAACTCTTGATATGTGTGGTATGCCAGAAGTTCGCAGCAATGAATTTGTAATCAAATTTCTAGATATTTTTTGTTTGTCTGGGATCTGACGGAATTTTCTATTAATAACGCATAATCCGTTCTCTAGCTTGCCTTCTATAGCTTGGTGAGCACAGTAGCGTGAACCGGTTTTTTACTTAGTCTGATTTTTCGGCATTGAAAGGCTAGCAGCTCTCCTTCAACACCATCACCAGGTTGGTATAATATCATTTATTTAACGCTTCTATTTTTTCTTCTTTCTCTAACTCTTCGCAAATATCGACTATAAGTTTTAGGTCTAATCCTAGTTCTGACATTATTTCCACATAATCCAGTTCTTCTCTCTGTTTAAATAGGTCTGTTATTGCTTGTTTGGCCTCTTTTTTGATTATCCTTTTTTGTTGAACAATTTCTTTTTCAACTAACCTGAACTTTGCTTTTATCATACCTAATGGTAAATTGATTAATTCTGTTTCTTGACTCTCTGTGAAAGTATTACCTTCCTCACCTATCGCCTTTTCTCCGCCTGTAATTACTGTAGTTTCCATAATTATTTCCTTTGTATAACGGTTATTGTTCTTTGTGCAATTATTTCGTCGTTGGCATATACTATGAAATCATAATCACCTTTTTGTGGTAAAGGTAAAGGTGGCAGTTTAAATATGACTTGGTATGTTCTTAATCTGTCGGGACAATGAATAACTTGAGGCAAAGAACTTGAGGCAATTTCCTTATCCTCTGTTAAATCGTGGAAAGAAACTCGGATACGAAAATCACCTGAACCACTAAATGCTAGGTATAGATAGATAGATAGATAGGAAAATTTGTAATATACATTCGGTCAAATATACCTATTAGACTGTGTTTATCTGTTCCTTTTTCCGCTATTATATTGTCATATGTTAATATTGCTTTCAGTTGAGGCTTTGTTGTCTGCATTGTGTTCCTTCAGTAATTCTCGATTTGTGAACTGAAAATATTATAAATACAGATTCGGTAAACTAAGCTATTTTATGGCAAAAACTCATCTTTGAACTTTTTCGAGCTAAGATTTCATTCTAAGATGCAAGTCAAGGTGGCAATCTTTACTCCTTATTCTTAAAGATTTACTTTTTGTCTAAATTTAAGCAATTTTTAGCGTACCTTCCCTATCAGAGGAGGAAACTTATACTGTCGTTTCAATAAGCCGAGTACTTAGACTACGTAATAAGGTTTACCTTTAGCTAGTTCTCTAAAGATATACTCAAAAAGCTCCTTATCGGATAGGGAAGCTGCTCTCTTTCTTAAGGGTCCAGTGTTCTTACTGGCGACTACATATCTGATGCCCTCTTCTTCCAGATACTGGAAGGTATTTTCTCCAAAGTAGCCTTTATCTAGTCTGACGAAAACTACCTTGTAATTTGAGGGGAGAAGGGAAAGGGTCCTCTGAAAGAATTCCTTGAAACCTTTTTTGCTGTGGGATTTTCCTCCATCTAATCTAAGGTTCACACAGTCTCCATTATTGGCAATAAAGGCGGTCTTGATGGAGTAGCTGGGTCTACCTCTTTTCTTAGGGTTATAGCCAACTTCAGCTCCTTCTTGTTTGCCATAGACTGTAGCTACGGTTGAATCTATATCAAGACCTATCTCCACTATTTTATCAGTCTGATTGGCTTTGGTAAGATTTTTGGAAATAACTGTGCGCATTCTTTCTACTTCTTTATTGGATGCCTGGATAAGTTGTCTTCTAAGATTAGACTCTTCTGGAAGTTGATCTAGACCCAGAGCTTTGGTCAGGGCAGCGTCATCTCTGATAGCGTTTAAGTGGTAGAGCCTGTCTACCCCTACTGTTATTCCAGTTATTGCTGAGAGGAGAATATCACTGGTTGGAAGATGTATCCTTGGTGATCAAATACATCTTCCAAGTCTTCTTTAATCCCCATCTTTTCTATAAAAGAGGTGAGAAGAGGCATTCCACCAAAGCCAGTTAAGTTTGGCTGATTGAAGTAGACTCTACTATTATAGGGGGTCATCTTCCCCTCTATATCACAGGCATTAATGGGATTATCCTTTTGGAAAAGCTCTTTCTGATGCTTGATCCATTTATGACATCGCTTAGGAAGAGGACTGAGATAACGGGGAGAAGATCAGCTTTAATCTCTGGCATTTTTCTCTCCTGATGTTCTTAATAAATTTTCTCTATTATACATCAGGAGAGAGTTTTAGTCAAATTTAATCATTTTATTTTTGTTTTTTATTAGATCTTTTTTCAAGAAGCAAAATTTTGAATTGCCGAAAATAGGTTAAAGGAGATTATCTTTGTGTATTATCAAGTTAAATCTTTGCAAAGATATCATAATGAACTCAATATTAGGATAAATATAACAATTACATGTAATACTTGATTTATTGTTCAACTAATTCTACTCTTCTGTTCTTTGCTCTTCCAGCTTCGTCTTTGTTTGATGCCACTGGTGCTAGTGGACCATTTCCATAAGCTTTTAGTTGGTTTTCATTAACAGTGTATTTTGAAACCAATTCATTTAAAACTGCTTTTGCTCGTTGTTCCGACAAAAGCATATTATTTTTGAATTCACCAACATTGTCTGTGTGCCCTACAACATAAAGCTTAAGCCCTGAATTGATTTTTAGCAGCTTTGCAATCTCTTCAAGGACAGGCCCTGACTCCGGCTTCAATTCAGCCTTGCCGGTGTCAAAGTGTATGCCATAAACAGCAATATGACCTGTTTTGGTAATATTCTTGGCCATTAGGTCAGCGTTAACTGTTATCATACCTGTTTCCATCGGTTTGATCTCAATGACATCAAGCTGCACCAAAGGGCATTCTTCATTCCAACAGTCCTTAGAAACAAACAGGGATATATAAATATCGCCATCCGGACGGGCAAGCTTTGCGGACAGATAGCGTTGGGCAGGCTCATTATTGCTTGGCAGGCGGTCCCCTTCGGGAAGTGGATTATTAATATCCTGAAAGATATATCCCGGCCACATATAACCCAGTTCTTCTCCCTTTCCTGAAAATAGGATATCAAAGCCGGCATCTTTCATGGCGATCTCGTAATTTCGATAGACTTCGAAGAAACTACGGTTTTTGGGGATACCAGCATATTGAATGCGTGTTACCTTGCCTTCTAAATGGAGCTTCTTGAATAGTTTGTCCTCTTCGGGTCGGTTCCCGAGAGGAAGTGTATATTCATCGAATTCGTGCTGGACGTATACTACAATAACTGAGCCCGGAAAACGGGAAATCAGAGGGTAATCTTTACTCCCCTCTACATCCGTTTCTGATTGAGCATACGTTGCAGTCGTACAAAAAATTAATCCAGCCAACAGTAATAAAAATATTTTAATCTTCATGGTAATACCTCCTTAATTTGATTATAAGGTTCATTATGACTTTGTCAATTATTTTCCCCTTGTTGCATCACGAGCGGGAATTATAATTGTCGCTCATCATATTTATTTTTCTTAAAACAAAGGTCTAACGTATTATAAAAAGCATTAAAAGCACCCATAAGCCGTTTTTACTTAAATGGGTAGAAATGTACCTGGAAATCATTGAACAAAAAAGAATCCCAGATAAATATGAAGATGAAAAGCTTAAACCCAGATTCGGTAAACTAAGCTATTTTATGGCAAAAACTCATTTTTGGACTTTCAAAAGCTATGATTTCATTCTAAGATGCAAGTCAAGGTGGCAATCTTTACTCCTTATTCTTGAAGATTTGCTTTTTGTCTAAATCTAAGCGATTTTTGGCGTACCTTCCCCGTGAGGGGAGGAAATTTATACTACCTTTTCAATGTGCCGAGTACTTAGACCACGTAATAAGGCTTACCTTTAGCTAGTTCTCTAAAGATATACTCAAAAAGCTCCTTATAGGGATAAAACTTGTAAACATAGATGGGGTCGGGTCTTGATTTTTGAATTGCTGCATTCCTGATTCTTTTTTTGTTTTTTACCTTTAGCCTTCTTCAATGCCTTGCTTGTTGGGGAACAGTGCATCCTTAGGAAATTTCCCTTCTGTTTTGTCCTCTTTTTTCTTTATAAGCTTCTTTAAGTTTTTGAGGAAATACTGTCTATTTGGGAACGTCCTTGTCGTGAAATTCGCTCATATTAATTTCTTCTTAAACTCGCTCAGAGTATAGCGACCTTGAAAAATGAGTGCAGAGGTTGATAGGGTTTTTGCATGCGGTTCGAGTTTGTCGTATTGGTTTTTTATATATCTAGAGAATTGGTCACGATGCGCTATCGGCAATTCATATGGCGGCGATAGGATAGTTTTACAGTCGTAAAATATTATTTTATCCTCTTTTATGATGCCATCCGGTTCTTCTCGACCCGGGGTTTGTGGCTTAACGGTAAGTCGGAAGATTGACTCGAAAATATATCTTGTTGCTCTTTCAAAATCCGCAGTGACTGTCCATATTTCTCAACATCGAGTTTATATGGATGAGAAGTTACGATTTTTTCGCGGTACGCTGCCTTCTTCTGCCAAAAAAAACAAAAACCCATTCTTTCAAAACTGAAAGAATGGGTTCATTAACACATAATCTTAACAGCGACATTTTCTTTTGGCTGGAAGGTCTTGATTTTTCCCTCCTTGTCGTTTCCGATAATCTTTCTTTTCGTTTACCTCTCTGTATGGATAAATTTAGTTGTGTTGTATGTAAGTACAACATTTTTCTAGCTTTTGTCAAATTTTGGGCGGGATTTAGGAAGGAAGTTATGCTCCTCTCCTATTTTTTTCTTCTCTCAGGGGAAAGACGGTAATAATAATGGTTTAAGCATGGTGTCCGCTGTCCGGACACTGGGTACTATACCAAAATAAAAATGGGCGCTGTCCCTATTTAATTAAAATAACTCCCTTTTGTAAACACGCTTTAAAAATCTCTGTTATATTCAAAGCATCATCTAAGGCGTTATGGTGCTGTCCTACCAATTCTTTATCTAATATCTTTAATACTTTCCTCATACCTACCTCTTTTATTAATCCCCATTTTAAGGCAAAAAGATTCTTTATGTTTATATGAGTTCTTCCAAAAAGATAAGGTCTCTTGTGCAAATCACTCATCTCTCTAAAATGTTTCCTATCATAATCACCATAACTGGCCCAGGTATAGTTTTTAAGATGAGGAAACCTTTCTTTTACCATATCACAAACTTCAGAAAAATTCTTTTCTCCTTCAAGTTCCTCCGGAGTAATTCCTGTTAACTCAGTGCAAAACTCACTCACTTTCGAATACTGAGGCCTTATATTATAGCCAACCTTTGAAGAAATACTTCCCGATAGTAAATTAAGCTCTACTATTCCCATCTGTATAATCTCACTTATCTGTCCATCAGGTGGTTTTTCTTTCCAACAGGTAGCTTCTACATCTACTATGTATATTTTATCTAGTTTTCTTGCCATCTCTTTTCTTTCTAAGTATGTTTGGTCGGTTCCCCTTAATAAAGAATGTGCGTATCTTTGGGTCATTAAGATAAGTATAGTCTGAATTGAGCGCTATATCTTCTGGCGTAAAAGCAGGCATACCTGACCTTTTAGTCATTGTTTAGTGCACCAAATTACAGCATTTTTTAGGTAATTGTCAAATGGAAAAGTGGAGATTGCTGAAAAAGTCTCTTTCTCGAACAAAATTATCCTAATGTCATTGCGAAGGACGAAGTCCTGGAGCAATCTAAAAACTATACTCAAAAAGGATTTGGCAATCCCAAAAACAGATTGCTTCACTTCGTCCGCTTATCTTGATCAAGTTTCATGAAGTGTGGTCCCTAAGGCTAGTGTGGTTAGAGGCGTGGTTTTGTGTTGGTAGGGTGACATTCCACGGCAAGTCTCATTCCTTTCCAAATAGCTCCCTGATTAGCGTTTTTCTGCTTACTTTCAGATAAGAGGCAATATCACTCAAGATGCTGCTCAGTGTTCCCACTTTCAAGGGCTTGTGTTTCGGAATAGTGATATGATGCTCCCCTTCCCTGATGGTCGTCAATCTAAGGTGACTTCCAGTCTATCTGGTAATCTGGTATCCATATCTCTTCAGGAGTTCAGTCAGTTCTTGTGCACTTAAGTCCCTCGGCATTCTCATACTAGCAGCACCTCATCCTTCACCAGGTGCAATCTGATGACATGAGGCATTTTTTCTTTTTCAAAATGACATCTCACCGCATCTTTCATTGCTCCTTTTAGCTCTTCGAGATCTTCCGCTTCCGTGTAGATAGAATGTCCTAAGGCCTTTGCCTCATAGCCACCTTCTGCCGATTCTTCTACAACAAATATTATTTCTTTATTCATCTCTGATTGATCTCCTCAGGTAAATCTTAACGGTAACTTGTAATTCCAATTTTCCTGGATTATATGCGAGAAACCGCCATTTGTCAAGTTTTGGTCTGGAAATGCCGTGCCTGGAATCAGGTCTTGATTTTTTTGACATATCAGAAGCCTGAATGTAGTGTGATAATAATAGTCGCTGTCCCTATTTTTCTAAAAAGGAGACCTCCTGCTCCGCAGGCTATGGTTCCGTTGACTCTAACTTAACAAGTGGTACTGATATAATATAGATAGCTGGATATAGATTATTTAGAGAAACAGGTTTTCCTTGTTCTTTGAAAGTCCTTCACCCAGATTAAGAGTTTGCCTTTTCTACTCAATGAGAGTACCATTCTCTTATGCTTAGG
>Ga0315533_1003248_pt1 | contig 10821 bp, 7 predicted proteins | sample SalMarSW160130MG_FD_203081 | JGI IMG/M metagenome (GOLD analysis project Ga0315533, IMG submission 203081) | Salt marsh sediment microbial communities from the Plum Island Ecosystem LTER, Massachusetts, United States - Salt Marsh Sediment SW1601-30 ...
GGATTTAATCACTTCTTCCGCGCTAAAAATGAAAATCAGGATGGTGACATTATCTATTTCCAGGGACATGCTTCACCTGGGATTTACGCCAGGGCATTTTTAGAAGGCCGTCTTTCAGGTTTTGATTTGGAAAACTTCAGGCGTGAATTAAGTCCGGAAGGAGGATTGTCCTCTTATCCTCATCCAAGACTTATGCCGGACTTTTGGCAGTTCCCAACCGTCTCGATGGGATTATCACCGATAATGGCTATCTACCAGGCCCGTTTCAATCGTTATCTTGAGGATAGAGGCTTAAAAAAAACAACAGACCAAAAAATATGGGTGTTTTTAGGTGACGGAGAAATGGATGAGCCGGAAAGCCTCGCAGCTTTAGGTCTGGCTGGCCGAGACAAACTCGATAATCTGATTTTTGTCGTCAACTGCAACCTGCAAAGACTCGATGGGCCCGTGCGCGGTAACGGCAAAATCATCCAGGAATTGGAGGCCCTCTTTGCAGGGGCCGGCTGGAATGTCATCAAAGTTATCTGGGCTTCCGAATGGGACTCGCTGCTGGATAAGGATAAAGACGGTATCTTAGTCAAACGAATGGAGGAGGTACCAGACGGTCAATATCAGAAATACGCCGTCTCCGGCGGAGATTACATACGTAAAGACTTCTTCGGCAAAGACCCGCGGTTGTTGGCGATGGTTAAGAATTATTCCGATGAACAGTTGGAAAAGCTGCGACGCGGAGGCCACGACCCTGTTAAGGTATACACCGCTTATAAAGCAGCGGTTGAGCACAAAGGCTCACCAACAATCATCCTGGCACAAACAATCAAAGGCTATGGACTCGGTGAAGCCGGTGAAGGGAAAAATATCACACATCAGCAAAAAAAACTCAACGAGCAGGAACTGCTGGAATTCAGAAGTCGATTCGGCATCCCTATTCCCGATGGAGAAGTGCAGGAGGCTCCATTTTATAAACCATTCGAGGACAGCGAAGAGACAAAATATTTACAGCAATGCATAAAAAAGCTGGGCGGCTACGTCCCGAATCGTATTGTAAACTCCCCGTCAATCACGACACCATCGGAAGATTTATTTCAGGAGTTCTATAAGGGTACCGAGGGACGCGAAGTCGCCACAACAATGATTTTTGTCAGGCTCTTGTCTAAACTATTGAAAGACGAAAAAATCGGCAAGTTGATTGTACCAATTGTCCCGGATGAGGCCCGCACTTTCGGAATGGAGTCGTTATTTAGACAGGTGGGCATTTACTCTCCTGTAGGTCAGCTTTACGAGCCAGTGGACAAAGAAAGCCTGCTTTACTACAACGAGCAAAAAGATGGCGCTATTTTGGAAGAGGGAATAACAGAAGCCGGCTCTATGTCGTCATTCATCGCGGCAGGAACGGCTTATGCCACGCATGGAATAAATATGATTCCATTTTATATATTTTATTCCATATTCGGCTGTCAGCGCATGACCGACCTGATTTGGGCAGCCGGTGATGCAAAAGTAAAGGGCTTTCTGATAGGAGGCATTTCAGGCCGAACCACTTTGGCCGGCGAAGGTCTGCAACATCAGGATGGACACAGCCATCATTTTGCATTTTCAGTGCCTAACCTTAAAGCATACGACCCCACCTTTGCTTATGAATTAGCAACGATAGTACAAGATGGAATATATCGCATGTACGAAAAGCAAGAGGATATATTTTATTATATAACCGTTATGAATGAATTCTATAATATGCCTCCTATGCCAGAAGGAGTTAAGGACGGAATCCTCAAAGGCATGTACAGATATAAAAGTTCAGGTGGACAAGTGCACCTTTTAGGCAGTGGTGCAATCCTTAACGAAGCTGTGAAAGCACAGCAAATTCTTGAGTCAGACTATAATGTAACCGCCGACGTCTGGAGTGTCACCAGCTACAAGGAGCTGTACACCGAAGCCTGCCAGACGGAACGCTGGAACATGCTTCACCCAGATGAGAAACAAAAAATTCCGTATATACAACAATGCTTAGGCGAAACAAAAGGCGTCTTTGTCGCCGCAACGGACTATCTTAAAGCTGTGCCTTACTCAATTGCAAAGTGGATTCCGGGTCGCTTCATAGCACTCGGCACAGATGGTTTCGGACGAAGTGACAATAGAGCGGCTTTGCGGGACTATTTTGAAGTTGATGCCCGATTTATAACGTTAGCTACACTACAATGCCTGGTACTTGAAGGTGAAATAAGTCCTGATAAGGTCAAAAAAGCAATGGTGGATATGGATATCGACGCTGAGAAGGTCGATCCGGCGCTTATCTAAAGGCACATAATAAAAAAGGACAATATTATGATTAAAGAGGTCCGATTACCTGAAATATCTGAAAACGTGGAATCAGGTGAAGTCATTGATGTTCTGGTAAAGGTCGGTGACCTTATCAAAGAGGAGCAGTCTATCGTTGAGATCGAGACGGAAAAGGCAACCTTTGAGGTCCCATCACCGGCCAGTGGAAAAGTTATCGAAATAAATGTTAAGGAAGGACAAAAGGTCAAGGTGGGAGAAGTTATTCTGAAGGTCGAGACCGAAGCTAAAGTTACAGAAAAAATAGAACCCGTACCTACCGTAAAACAGCCGGAGCAAAAACCTGTACAAAAAGTTCAAGTAAAAGAAGTTGCCAAGGAAAAGAAACAAGTAGAAAAAATTGAAGAGAAAGTCCGGCCGGCTGTAGTTGCTGTGTCAGCTTCCCCATCCGTTCGCCAGTTGGCTCGTGAATTAGGTATTGACATAAACAAAGTCACTGGTAGCGGACCTGAAGGGCAAATCACGCTGGATGATGTAAAAGAGCATGCAAAAAGAATTATTTCATCCGGACCGATGCTCTCTGCAAGCACGCAAAGCAGGCCACTTCCTGACTTTACCAAATGGGGTGATATTGAGAAGCAGCCGATGACAACCACCCGCCGAAAAATCGCCGAGACCCTCAGTTATACCTGGGCTAATGTCCCTCAGGTAACTCAGTATGACCAGGCCGACATCACAGAATTAGAAAAGTTTCGAGCCGAGTACTCAAAGAAAATTGAGCAGGCCGGTGGCAGATTGACTATAACTTCAATAGCGATGAAAGTTGTTGCATCGGCCTTAAAGATCCTTCCCAAATTTAATGCCAGTGTGGATACTGAAACTCAGGAGATTATTTACAAGAAATACTATCATCTCAGCATTGCCGTAGATACGGATCGCGGGCTTTTAGTTCCGGTTATACGCAACGTTGACAAAAAAAACATTCTGCAGCTATCGGTTGAACTCACAGAGCTGGCTCAGAAAACACGTGACAGAAAAATCTCCCCGGAAGAGATGCTCGGTGGCAATTTTACTATTTCCAATCTCGGAGGTATCGGCGGCACAAATTTCGCTCCAATTATCTATTGGCCTCAGGTCGCCATTCTCGGCTTAGCCAGAGCGCGCCAAAAACCTGTGTATATAAATAATATTCTGCAACCTCGGCTGATATTGCCGTTGTCACTTTCATACGACCACAGGATTATAGATGGTACCGAAGGCCTGCGTTTCTTAAGATGGATTGTAGAAGCATTGGAAAGACCTTTTACATTAGCTATGCAGGAGACTGAACAGACAATTTAAACAGAACTTTGAAAGGTTACATTATGGACATATTTGAATTCGCCATGCAGAAGGAAAAATATAGTGAAAATTACTACCGTGAACTGGCAGGCAAAACCGGCAATAGGGGACTTAAAAATATATGTAATATGCTCGCGGATGAGGAGGCAAAGCACTATAAAGTCGTACAGCAGATGTGCAAAAAAACTCCAGAGAAGATTACCGATACGAAAGTGCTGACAAATGCCAAAAAAGTTTTTGAGAAAATGAGAGAATCTACGGAGAAATTCAACTTTGATATTAGTGAGCTTCAGCTTTACGAAAAAGCAAAGGACATTGAGCAGGAAGCCAAACAATTTTATCTTGAAAAGGCTGATGAAGTAGATAATCCTGACCAAAAGAAGATTTTCAAAAAATTGGCTGAACAAGAGCAAAAACATTTTATTATCTTAGAGAATATTTGTGACTTCGTAGCAAAACCGCAGAGTTTCCTCGAAAATGCCGAGTTCCATCATATGGAAGATTATGTGGAAGGTGTTTTTTGATTCGTCATTCACAGCCCCTAAGGGGCGGAGAATGGAAAGGACAGCAAAATGAAAAAGTCAAATAAGACAATATTATTAGCCGTGACGTTATGCGCGTTACTATTGTTCGCTGCTCTACCTATCGCGTTTTCTCACTGCGAGATACCCTGTGGAATTTATGATGACCCGATGAGGCTGAATATGATGGCAGAACACATCACAACAATTGAGAAATCAACCAGGGAAATCCAAAGGCTCTCGGCTGAGGGCGAAAAGAATTATAATCAATTAGTTCGCTGGATTGTAAACAAGGAAAACCATGCCGACTACTTCAGCGAGATAGTGACACAGTACTTTATGACACAGCGGGTCAAGCCGGTTGAAGAAAGCGACCAGAAAGCCTATAAGGAATATGTACACAAACTAACGTTACTGCACAAAATGATGGTTCTCGCGATGAAGTGCAAGCAAACAACCGATCTCGAAAACATCGAACAGCTCAAAACATGCTTGGCACAGTTCAAAGCCGCTTATTTGGGTGCCGGAAATTAACATACATTTATTGCTCTTTTACGGTCGCGATTCTGCACAAACAAAACAGAATTTATAGGAGTTAATTATGACGAATAAAATTGTTAATATTTTAGGAGACGACTCCAAAAATTTATTGGAGCACAAATGTACTACTATTCCAAAGGATTTGCTTCATCTACCCGGACCCGATTTTATAGATAGAGTTTTTACAGCCACAGACAGGCCAAATACAGTCTTGAGAAATTTACAGATGGTCTTTAATCACGGCCGATTAGCAGGTACGGGACATCTTTCGATACTTCCTGTGGATCAGGGAATAGAGCACTCGGCTGGCGCCTCATTCGCACCCAATCCGTTGTATTTCGACCCGGAGAACATAGTAAAGCTGGCTATCGGAGGCGGCTGTAACGCCGTCGTCTCAACAGTAGGCGTTCTTGGAGCGGTGTCACGCAAATATGCCCACAAGATTCCCTTCATTGCAAAAATCAACCACAATGAGCTTCTCAGCTACCCCAATACATACGACCAGCGTATGTTTGCCTCTGTTGAGCAAGCCTTTGAAATGGGAGCGGTAGCTGCGGGTGCTACGGTTTATTACGGCTCACAGGAATCACCGCGACAAATAGAAGAAGTCTCAGATGCTTTTGAACGCGCACACCAGTTAGGTATGTTTACTGTACTGTGGGCTTATTTGCGAAATCCGGAATTTAAAAAAGACAGCGTCAACTACGAAACATCAGCGGACCTGACCGGCCAGGCGAACCACTTAGCAGTCACCATCCAAGCTGATATTGTCAAACAAAAGCTGCCGACATGTAATGAAGGTTACAAAGTCCTGAAATTCGGAAAAACTCATCCCTTGGTTTATGAAAAGCTAACGTCCGAGCACCCGATAGACTGGACGCGATACCAGGTAGCAAATTGTTATATGGGCAGAGTCCCCTTAATCAATTCCGGCGGAGCATCAGGAGATAATGATCTTCAGCAAGTCACCAAAACTGCTGTAATAAATAAAAGAGCCGGCGGAACAGGACTTATCACAGGCAGAAAGGCCTTCCAAAAATCCATGAAAGAGGGAATTGAATTGCTAAATGCCGTACAGGATGTTTACCTATCAAAAGAAATAACCGTTGCCTGAATTCCTCAATGGATAAGGTCGGCAGCTTTTACGCATCCTGATCTTATTTTACTTCGAGGTTCATTTTAAGGTCGAGAAATTTCAGCATATCTTTCAAAGTGACAACACCGACTAATCGGCCTGCGTCGACAACCATAAGCCTGCTATTACCTGTGCGATTCATTATAGATAGTGCTTTCACAGCATCTGTGTCGGGGCTGATAGTATTTTCAGCAGAACATGGCTTAACTATGTCACCGATGGTAATATCATCCCATTGCTCCCTCGGTACTTGCTTTATTTGTTCTGGAGAAATACATCCCAACAGCAGGTCACCATCACATACAGGAAACGTTCCGAGATGGAGTCTATAAAAATAATCACTGACCAGCTCTTCAATGGAAATGGATGGCGAAACCGTGACAACATCTGTTTTCATAAAACGATCAATCTCATCGCCGTCGAGCGTTCTTCGTGCCAACAACTGTTTATAAGACATCGCAGAGGCATTTCGGATAAACATACCGATCAAAGCTAACCATACGCCTCCTACAAAACCGTATCCCATAACAACACATAAGATACCCATGATAATCAGAAATAAGCCAAATCCTGAGCCTAATTGTGAAGCGATTTTAGTCGCCCATCGCAGATCGCCCCTCACGGCCCAAAGAATCGACCGCAAGACACGTCCACCATCAAGGGGAAACGCCGGCAGCAGATTGAAACCAGCCAGCAGATAGTTGATGAACCAAAGATACCACAGAACACCTTTTACAGGTTCAGACCAAACAGCGCGCTTGCCTACCACGTGAAGAAATAATAACCCTGTTGCCAGCACCACGCTGGAGATAGGCCCAGCGATGGCCATCAGGAACTCCGCTTTAGGACTTTCTGGCTCGTCGGCCATCTCAGCCACTCCACCAAAAATAAAGAGTGTGATTCCCTTCATAGGTAAGCCGTATCGCCTCGCGACCAGCGAGTGACAGAACTCATGAAAAATAATTGAAGCAAACAGTCCTAATGCCCCGGTAATTCCCATCCATAAATAGGCGACTTTTGAAAAACCCTCGAAGTAGCTCGGAAAAAAACTATCCGATAAGGTCCATATAATAAGTGCCGCAAGAATAAACCAGCTTACATCAACATTAACACTAAAGCCGAACAGCTTAAACAGAGGTATTCGTTTCCCAAACATACTCTATAAATTAAATCCTAAATTCTAATCTCTAAATCCAAAACAAACCTGTCCTGAGCAAAGCCGAAGGATCCAAATGAACAAAATTCAAATCAACGAAACTACATTTTGGGAACATTTGAATTTTGAAATTGTTTAGGATTTAGAATTTCAGATTTAGTGCTTTCATACCACTACTCATGGCGCAAGGACTCAATCGGGTCCATATTAGCAGCACGATAAGCCGGATACAAGCCAAATGTTATCCCCACCGCAGCACTAATACCAAAGGCCAACAATAACGAAGTGACCGAAATCACTGTCCGCATCTGGCTGAAATGAGTTACCATAAATGGTATAGAAGAGCCTAAAATAATTCCCAGGATGCCTCCAAACAACGTTAAAATCAGCGTCTCCGAAAGGAATTGAAAGATAATGTCTCGTTTCCTGGCCCCGAGGGCTCGACGAATGCCAATCTCTCGCGTTCGTTCGCTGACGGTAGCCAGCATAATATTCATAATTCCAATACCACCTACCAAAAGCGAAATCGCAGCGATCGATCCGAGAACAATAGTAAAGATGCGTTGAAATTCCTTCGCCCGCCTCATTAGCTCCAGAGGAACGGTTATTTCATAGTCATTTTTTTTGTGGAATCGGTTTATCAACGTCTGGACACTTCGGCGTGTCCCCAGCACCTCGTCTATATTGCGCACCTTTACAATGATTTCCTGCAATTCAACTTTTTCTATATTACGACTACCTGCGCTAATCTGCAATGACATCTCTCCGAAACGGTCCCTAGCCGTCGTCAAAGGAATATAGATACCCCCCAGGTTTGCACCAGACTTCTTTGCCCCTGTGGCATCGTTTCCTTCAAGATTGCTTGCCACTTTAGCAACAGCCCGTTCCGTGGTAATGCCTACCACTCTGTAATAATCGCTCGCTATTTTAACATCCTGGCCTAAAGGGTCATCAAAACCAAACAGCTCTTTGACCAATCTCTCATCAATAACACAAACACCCTGTTTGTAATGCATATCCGTACCGCTGAGAAACCGTCCGAACTTTACCCGGACTTGTGATATTTCGGGATACCACGGCACTGTACCAATAACTTCTACAGATATTCTGTGAGTACGGTATTGTGCCTGCTGAGAGACACGACGATTCGGTACTATAACCTGGACATCCGGTATGGCGTTACGGAAACGCTCAGCGTCGGCATAGGTAAGGCCATATTCTTGTAAGGTTTGCTGTTGACCACCGGCTGTTTGCTCTTCCGGAGGCTTTACAGTTTTTATAATAATATTGTGGCTGCCAAGCTGAGCGATTTTTTCCTGCGCATCCTGGCTGGCCCCCTCACCTATGGCCAGCATTGCGATAACTGAGGAAACGCCGAAGATTATACCCAGAGTAGTCAAAGTGGAACGCAATCTGTGCATCCACAAGCTCTTCGCACCCAGTTTAAGTGTCCGTTTGAAACGAAATAAGAACATAACGTATTCACCACTTACCGCTCCCTAACGGTCGCGGCTCTGTTTGTATCAATTTTTATTCTGTCTTCTGTTTTCTGTCTTCTGTCTTCTTATTATATTCCTGTCTTTGTATGCGCCCATCTAAGAGACGTATAACCCTTTCGGCACCTTCAGCAATGCCCTCGTCATGGGTTACTGCTATCAAGGTCTTTCCCTGCTCGTGCAAATTATCAAGAATAGTCAGTATCTCCACACCGCTTGCCGAGTCAAGATTGCCCGTCGGCTCATCGGCCAAAACAATCAGCGGATCGTTTGCCAATGCCCGTGCAATTGCTACCCGCTGCTGCTGACCACCACTTAATTCCGAAGGCCGATGTTTCATTCTGTCGCCCAGGCCTACTAATGTGGCTAATTCCCTTGCACGTTCGGCACTTTCGTGCTCGGTGAAACCCTGGTAATACATCGGAACCTGAATATTTTCTACAATATTGAGCTGGTTAATCAGATTAAACGACTGAAACACAAAACCGATGCGTCTTCCGCGTATCATCGATAACTCATCGTCATCAAGTATTGAAACACTTTGTCCTCCGAGTATGTAATCTCCGCTGGTTGGACGGTCCAGACAGCCAATCAGATTAAGCAATGTGGATTTGCCTGAACCGCTGGGGCCCATAATAGCTACATATTCACCTCTGGTAATAGCCAGGTCTATTTCCCTCAAGACCCGCAATTCAACCAAGCCGAGTTGGTAATTCTTACACAATTTTTCCATCACCAAGATGGGTGTATCGGTCTCGAAATTAACGGCCTTGTCTACCTTCTGCATCACCTTGTCCCTGTCCCATACGATTTCTGCCTTGTCTCATCATTGTTTCACGCATACTTTTCATATACCCCTCGAGCTCTGTTTTGAATTTCTCAGGATCGTCTTTGCGCAACTTCTCTAACTCTTGGGCTTTTTCCGGGTTGAACTTTTTCATACCTGTCAGCATGCGATCAATCACTTCGTCTGTCATTTGAAACTGTCTGCCCTGTGGTGGCCCTGTAGGACCTGGTGATTCTCCACCCTCCTGCGGTTTCTCAGCCGACATGTCTGGACTACGCCCTAATCCTCCAGCTCCCCTCTCGGTCTGGTCGCCAGGTCTGCCTTGGGCTTCTGTATCAGCTTGACCTTGTTCAGTTCTCATCTCTGGTAATGGTTGTTGCTGCTGGAATCCTATAGCACCTGTCGATTCACTGAAGAGTGGAGGATTCAACAGCACTTCTTCGCCTTGCTGTAAACCTTCAATAATCTGCACAAACGTATCGTTAAAAGCCCCTGTTCGCACTACACGCTCCTGTGGCCCTTGAACGAAACAGACCTTTTTGCCGCCACGATTTGACACTACCTGAATGGGCACAATTATGACATCCTCCAAGTGTTCGACGAGAACTTGAACCTTGCAGGACATTCGACTTCTGAGAAAATCATGGGAACCATCTATTTTAACTAAGGTTTTATAAACCTTAAGGTCCGGATTCATCCAGCCGCGCTGCTCATCGGGCAGTGGCGCCACTTCAAGCACTTCGCCCTGCAATACCTTGTCGGGAAAGGCATCCATAACTATAGTTGCAGGCTGACCTGGCCGAACCTTATCAACCTCGGTTTCATGGACACCAATTTCAGCAACCATTGAAGCCGTATCAGGCATAGATATAATCACCTGACCTTCAGAGACAACTTCTCCTTCAGCGACAATTCCGCTGCCCATACCGCCCCTGCCCCGCATAGCTCTAAAGAAGTCAGCTTCACCACCGGTACCATATACCACCAGTCCTGGAGCCTTTGCTCTAATCGTGCAATACTCGATCTGCTTTTCTAATTCATTTACCCTCGATTGCTGCGACCGAAACCTCTCTTGGGCGTTACTGAGTCTTGCCTGAGCCTGCGCCAGCCTTGAACGGCATTCAGCATACGTCCGCTCTAATTGCCGTCCTGCCTCAACGTAGTTGCTGAGGAGTTGCTCGACCTGCTTGGGAAAATCGTAACGCTTAAATAACTCCATACTAATTACGGCCTGTTCTTTCTGTATCTTGAGGCTGTCATAGTCCAGTTGATCTGCCTGCAGTTCGTTAGAAGAAACATATTCTTTCGCATAGAGCTTTTCTGTCCAGTCCAATGTATCCTCTGCTCGCTGGAGCCTGCTATTAGCCAGGGTAATGTTGTCAGTCAATCTTTTTAGCTCCTGTGAAGCCTCTCCACCCAGACTATCAGGATCGTTAAGCAGCGAAGTTATATCAACTTTATTGAGAATTGTTGCTGAATTCACGTCCTCAACAAATTTATTTGCGACAGTTTCGCCAAGATATTTTTTAAAATCCATCAGGGCAAACTTTACCTTTAATTCACTGTCG
>Ga0315533_1003249_pt1 | contig 10818 bp, 9 predicted proteins | sample SalMarSW160130MG_FD_203081 | JGI IMG/M metagenome (GOLD analysis project Ga0315533, IMG submission 203081) | Salt marsh sediment microbial communities from the Plum Island Ecosystem LTER, Massachusetts, United States - Salt Marsh Sediment SW1601-30 ...
CACAGGAAAAAGCCGGACCACTCCCGGTCATGGCTACTATTAAATCAAATATCTTAAGGGAAATATGCCCAAGGATAATAATAGCTCCAAAGGTAATAGGTCTAAGAAAAGGAAGAATAATATGATAAAATATCTGAAATTGGTCGGCACCATCTATCGAAGCTGCTTCTCGTAATTCTAAAGGTATGCCTCTTAATCCGGCAAGATATAAAGCCATAGTGTAGCCAGAAAACTGCCAGATAGCAGCAATGGCTACAGCTTTAATCCCTATATCGGGATCAGTATACCAGCCACAGATAAGAAAGTTCAGTCCTACCTTTTCAAATAGTTGATTAACTCCGATATTACCCATTTGAATACTGCCCGGATTAAAAAGCCAGCGCCAGATAACTCCACTAACTATAAATGAAACTGCCATTGGTAACAAGAATAAATTGCGGAATATACCTTCACCCTTAATACGTTGATCAATTAGAATAGCCAATAATAAACCAATTACCAAACAAGAAATAACAAAAATAACTGTAAAGACGAGGGTGTTATTAAGGTCTATCTGAAAGCGCATATTGGCAAATAGCTTCCGATAATTTTCAAATTCTACCAGGGTATAGTCGGGGAGAACATCATTCCATTTGGTAAAAGATATGAAGCCGGTCCAACCGATAAAACCATAAATAAAAATACCCACAGCCACTATGGAAGGGGTAATAAATAAGATGGGTGTCCACTTATCACCTTTTATTTGCATAGGCTATTCCTCCTCAAATAATTCAGTCTTTCAGGAGCACTAAAAAATGCTCCTGAAAGACCTACTACTATTCGTCTATTATTTAAGATAATCTTCAGCAGCTGTTACCAGTGCGTTCTGGGCATAGGCAACATCCGGTCTTGATACAAATAGACTTATAATATCTTTATATTCTGTAGTCCAACCTTCGCTGGCTGCTGCTCCATGCATTACACTGGGAGAAATGGCATCTTTTCCCCAATCTCTCGCAGCCGATTTCAGATAATCATTGTAATCACTAATATCTATATCTGTTCTTGCCGGGATTGAACCTTTGGCTTTATTGAAGCTATATTGTCCTTCTTTGGAACCAAGAACTTTAAGCCAGGCTATAACATTTTCTTGATTTTTACAGCCTTTAGGCAAAGCAAAACTATCAGACAAAGCTAAAAAGATACCTTCATTATTGGGAGGAGGAGCCCAACCATAATCTTCAAATCCTACTGACATAAACCATCCATTGGTCCAGTCTCCCATAATCATCATTGCACCTTTCTCTTTAAGTAAATACTGTCCGGCTTCATCCCAGGTGAGAGCAGAATGATCAGTATTTAAATAAGAACCCATTTTAGCAAATGTCTCTAATGCATCAGTAACTCTGGAATCTGACCACTTCACTTCTCCGGTCCATAAACCATTGTAATCATTTGTTCCAAGTTTTCCTAACAGGACAGATTCGAATACATGACCTGCTTCCCAACCACCTGTTGTACCCATAACAAAGGGGGCTACACCTTTTGATTTTAGCTCTTCACATACATCAAAGAATTGATTAAAGGTACGAGGGGGAGTAATCTTGTACTTATCAAATATACTCTTATTGAACCATAGCACATTAGAACGATGGATATTTACCGGAACAGACCAATAATCTCCCTGGTAGGAAACGATATCCAGAACACCTTGAGGCATTGATTCAGTCCAACCTTCGGATTTGTAAATATCAGTTAGTGGCTGCATATATCCCGGTATTACCCATGTATCAATCAATTCATGTCCGGCATGAACCTGAAAAGTATCAGGTGGATCTCCACCAAGCATTCGGGTTTTGAAAACAGCTTTAGCATTTGTTCCTGCTCCACCGGCTACTGTAGCATTGATAAATTCTATATCAGGATATTTACTCTCATATATTTTAATGAGAGCATTCAGACCTTCTGCCTCACCACCAGCTGTCCACCAACTATTAACTTCAACTTTACCACTAAGGGGTCCAGCCAATACTGGAAGAGCAAAAAACGCTCCTACAATTGAAACCAAAACCAATCCTACTAAAAATTTACGTAACATAATTAATGTCTCCTTTCAATTAAAATATTTATTCTCTATCGAAATTTAGAAATATATTTTTATAAAATAGGCATCCCTCCTTTTCCATTAAAATATCTAAATTCGGCTATTTTAAAATTAAAGGCTGGTGTTTTAATTATACTGCTTTGATTTAAAAAATGTCAAAGTATTTAATATAGTATTGAGTATAAAATTCAGTAATGAGTAATAATAAAAGAGTTAGCTGGTTAGATGGTTGAGAAAATAGGGGGGAGCGAAATAACTATATCTAATTTCTTTTTAGTTGCTACATATCTATGCACACCTATCGAAGCAGGGATTATATAAGTCTCTCCCTCTTTTGCTTCAAAGTCCCCAGCATTTGTAGAAATTATTCCTTCTCCTTTGGTAATTACTATGGAGGCAAATCTTCCTTCAAAGGATATTTCTATATCTTTTACCTCTTCCATTAATATCATTTCAAAACATGATTTCATATACTCCCCGCCATTTAATCTAAAAAGTTTTCCTCCTCTATTAGAATGCAGTGTCTCTTTTTTCATTCGGTATTTCTCATTGACTTCGGGAAGAGAATATCCTTGATAATCAAATATATCTAATGCTTTATCCCAGCCCAGACCTATATGACAATCTTTTTCTTTTAAAATATGTGTACCTATATTCTTTTCCAGCAAAATAGAAAAATCCGTAGGTTCTTGAGTTTCAATCATAAAAATTCCTTCTCCGATAGCATGGGGAATACCCGGTGCTACAAATATGGCATCTCCTGGCTTTACCTCTACTTTGTGCATAAAGGAAATCATCCCTTTAATATCCTGTTCTTTTACCATTTTTTGCATAATATCTTTAGTTATACCGGGTTTGAATCCTATAAGCACGTAGGGATTCTCCTTGCCAATCTTTCTGGTAGCAAGGATATACCAGGCTTCTGCTTTTCCAAAATTAGAATTTAAATATTTTCGGGAAAATATTTTACCGGGATGAGTTTGCAAGGGAAGTCGAATGGAAGAATCCAGAAGTTTTACTAAAAGATGTAAAGAATTTCCAAATTGTTTTATATGGTCTTTGCCCAAGATATCTTCCGGAAAATGTTTTATTAGCACATCTAAATTATTTATACCTTTAATAGTTTTAATATTAGAAATACTCTCATCAGAAATGCCATAAGGCTGTATTGCCTTCACCGTAGAGAGAATCCAATCTTCAGGATAATCAGAATCTTGAGGATTTTTTTTGCTTCTAAATTTTTCCAGAAGATATCCGCCTCTATAAACCCTGAATACCCTGGTGGGAAGAATCTGAATAATTCCTATATTACTTTTTTTCATCCTGCATATACCCTTCTTGTTAAGCTATATTAAAATATTGCCGCTATTCTCTTAGCAATTTCTTTAATTCTTCTTCGCTGGGTTCTACCGCATCTGGCATTAATTCGGGGATATAACGACAGGCTTCATAGAGTACCGGAGCAAACTTTCCGTAAATACCGGCAACATGATGAATGTAGGGACCACGAATAAATCTCTCTTCCCATAAAGGCCAGTCATTCACTTCTACCCATAGATATGTTCCACTGGTCTCCGGACCCTCTACACTATGGGCATGGCCCATTAAGAGGGAATATTTACCATTATCTCCATCAAATCTGGCTATAGTAATTTCTCCTTCTTTCAATTTCCAATGAGCAATTCCGGGAAATGCTTCACCATGCCATCTAATAGAAGCCGGTGAATCCTTTGCTTTTAGCGAATAAGGAAAATTGCCACAATGCCATAAGAGCTCAGAATTTTCTCTTTTGGGATGTCTAATAGTAAGGTCGGCAAAGAATATCGGTTCTTTATGCATATTTGCTGCTTGAAGCATCACTGCGGTAATCGCCCCGTGAATATCTGTCTCACACACTACCGGAATCTTTTCATCGGTTAACATAGAGTTGGCAAAACAAGGAGCTACACCATATTCATCAGGTAAGGCCATCCAACATTGAATAGCAACAGCGGAAAGCCTTTCTTCTTCTACCCATTTTTTTATTGCCAATTTTAGAGCAACTATTTTTTTCAGATTTTCTTCACCAACTGATGAATAATCAATATTTTTCCCTTTGATATCTTTTACCACCGCTTCTAACTCTTCGCTATTCTTATCTTTATATTCTCTGGCTAAGAAAACCATTTCCGTAAGGGCAACAGGAATTACTTCGATGCCAAATTTTTCCAGTAATTCCCCTTCATTAGCCATAACAGACCAGAATTCTCCGGGTCGTGTACTTATCATTCCAATTCTCATATTTCGGAAAGCTTTAACCACAGAGGCAGCCCGAAGAAAATTATTAAACCCTTTTTCAAATACACTATCTTCTATCCCACTATTGGTTATATAAGTAAAAGGAACTCCGAATCTGCGCAAGATTTTACTGGTAGCAAAAAGCCCGCATTGAGTGTCTCGAGCTCGTATTTCGTTACCTATGGGAGCATCATCACGAGGTCCCCATAATAGCAGAGGTTTATTCATCAACTTGCCTAATTTGGCTACTGCACTTTCCGTCCCAAAATTACAATGAGGCAGGAACAAAGCATCGATATTCTTCTTTATAAAATATTTATATACTTTTCCTACATCCTTTATGTCATAAAGCATACCATCCTCATTAAGCCAATCAATATCCACCAAATCTGTCTTCCAGGAAAGAAGTTTATCTCTAATCAGATTCTTATGTTTCTGTGCTTCTTTTTTGTCAAAAACAAGTCTACGAGTGGGAACAAAACCTAATTTTATAGAAAAATCTCTCATCTCTTTGCCTCCTGCTTTATTTTTATGTGTCCTCTCCTTTCGGATAGTTTGTCTTTTTTAATTTCCTAATTTAAATACCCTTTAAGTATTTCTCTTTTTTATCTTTAATAAGAAGATAAAAATTCCTGCAATCAAAATAAACTGTCCTATGGGGCTACTTAAATCTATGATATTACTTAAAGCTATATATTTAGGAACGGAAAGCAATATTAAATCCTCGTCCATTTCTTCAGCATTAAAATTTTTTCTTAGTTTTGTTAAAGTAAAGGTTTCATCTATTAGCCCCTGTAAGATAGGGTATTCCTTTAACTGGTCAGGAGTAATAATAGCATTATATTCTTCCGTGGCTTCGGGAAAAGTTACTCTTTCATCGGAAAAAGCATAGATTAATACTTCCGTCCCCCAGGGTGGTGCACTTAAAGTACTAATTTTTAAAGGATAGATCATTTCATCGGAAAAGAACATTATCCCTATGGGTTGAATGGCACCGGTATAATTCTCAGAACTATTTATTGTTTCTTCATGTTGAATTTTCATAGCTACAAAAAACCAACTTTGTTGTACATAATAATCCAATATCTCTTGGCCTTCTATGGGGAAGGCATAACCATTATCATTCAACCATACCACTAAACTATTGGGGTCGGTGGCAGATAAGGTGGTAGTATGATAAATTCCTACCTGGTTCTCTTCCCAAACATGTACTCCCTCATCTTCTAAACCAGGGGTTGGTATACCTGCTCCCCATCCACAAGCAAAACTCGAAGGAGGGGGAGGTTGAGTTAATTTATGTAATTCATAAAATATATCATTTTCCACGGAGAACAATTTAGGATAACCGGGCACCGGAACAACCCAGGCGAAATCCTCTGTATCCCCTTCATAGTCTATCTGAAAAATTATCTTCTCCACCATATCATCAAATACAATCATAGCTAATTGATTTGGTTCATAAATATCTCTATATAAAGGAACAAATAAACCACCATCAGCCAAAGAAATTGGGGTTAAATAGAAAGTTGCCATTATAAAAATTAAAATTAAATAGAATATCTTTTTCATAAACTTTCACCCCTTTTATTTTATTAAAAACCAATTTTTTAAATCAGAGAACCTCTGAATCATAAAATACCCGGGCTCTGCAAAATTCAAAGCAAAGCCCGGGTCAGGCGAAATTTAACCACTATTCTACACTTTCGCAGGATAGTTATACTTCCATAATTGTTCTTTAACTACTATATTGGTCGAATATCTATCCGATTGTTGTCTCACAATAATAATTATTTCCCTCGTTAGACTCGATTACTTCATTATCTGAATCCACAGTTATGCAAATAGTGCAGTCGGAATCAAAACAGTTACCACCAGATGGCAGAGTGATAGTCCGAGTTGTTGTAGCACCGGATGCAAGACTGGTAATATTTACAATGCCCTGTTGTGCTAATCCCGGGTCAGCCTGTACCAGAACCTTAAACGGACCAGCATCGGCTGGACCTGTATTGGAAATGGTAAATGTCACTGTAGTAGTACACAATCCAGCAGCTACTACACCACAATTCACAACAGGTGGGTCAAGGCTTAGTACCGTCAAATCTGACCTAGGAGTACAGCCTATCATCAATATAGCAAGGGAAAAAATCAATCCTAACAATAAAAATCTTTTTATCATCTTTTTACCTCCTATTTACAAATTTTTAGCTCTAATAAATAATCTATACAATCTCTTGACTCAAATATCCACCCCCTTTTTTTTTGAACCTATCCTAACCCTTTGCTCATAATCTACTGATTCTATTTTGAGATAAGTTCCAGTCGTAAGCAGTCAATTTCGTCTAAATATTGATATAGAAAGCTGCAATATATGCCATTTGCAAAACAATAAGCAAATCTTATAATTCCTTAAATCCACTATATATATTACTTACTATATAACCATAAAGGATTCCTTTATTTTTTTTAAAAAATTTTCAGCTCTTTTTATTGTTAAAACTAATTTTTGATTCAGAATGATTTAGAGAACCATTCCTTTAATCAAATATTATCAACTTCTAAATCAAATGTACCTTGTACTCCGTTAACATTAACAGTGTAGGTACCAGCTGGTAAACCATAAACCTCAAGAGGAATTATTTCTTCAAAAGGAACAAGCATTTGGATGCAAAATCCTTGAGAACGATAAGTTTTAATAGTAATAAAAAAGGTATTGCCTTCTTTTTCCTGAAGAACTTCGGAAATTTCAGTACAGGGGTAAGGAAGATTTCCACTGGCGATAACCTGTACCTGAACAGGGAATGACTCCAATATTAAAATATCTATCTCATCAACTAAGGCAAGACCTGTGGTAGGCAGAATAGAAAAGCAACCGGTAACAAAAATAGTAATCAACATAATTAGTCCCAACAATAGAATCTTTTTACTCATTTTTACCAGCTCCCTTTTAAATTATTGTTTCCTCCTAATTTTTTTAGTAAAAGTTAAACATATCCTGTTTCACTCTTCATTATTCAAATTATTCTAAATAATTTTAGGCTGTTACATATTTTTATTCTACAAAATAATTAAAAATCCTCTTTTTTAAAAGGCAAACTCTCGAAATATTTTATTTTTTCTTCTCAAGCATAGCCAGAGTTACCCCTGAGGGCTCATTAAACAAACAGATTCGTGAACCACCGGGAATTTCAAAAGGTAGTTTATCCTGCCAGAGGACGGTCCTCTGGCAGGTTTTTATTATTTTTTAAAGATAACATTCCCCTTACGTAGAGTATGGACAATTTGCAGTCTATCATCACCAGTTTGATAATGAAATAGGGTGAGGTTAGCAGGTGCTCCCACTTCGAGTCTGCCATAGTTGTGAAGTATTTTTATAATTTTTGCAGGATTAATGGTACATAAAGGGATGGTATTGGCTAAATTATTTCCCGTGAATTTGATAAAATGAGCAATATCCCAATCTAAAAGATGACCGGCGCCGGCAAGGATACCGGTACCAGCAAGGCCAAGGTGGCCATCTTTAAATACTTCCACTTCCATGTTACCCCATTTATAAATATCTGGGTTTAATCCTCCTGCTAAAGCAACATCGCTTGTTAATATTAGCCTTTCTAAACCTTTAGCTCGAGCAAATACCTTTACCACCGAGGAAGGCAAATGGAATCCATCGCAGATAATGCCCGCAAACAATTCATCAGCAGCTAATTGTTCCCAAATATAATTGTTTACTTTAGGAAGAATCAGATAGCTGCCATTTCCCAGGTGGGTGGAAAATTGCGCACCCGCTTTTATGGCCTCTTTAATTATTTCAGGGATTGCCCCGGTATGACCGATAGCAATTTTAACACCTGTGCGGGTAACCTTTCTAATAAAATCTAAAGAACCTTCCCTCTCCGGAGCTATGGTCACCATCACAACTCGACCTTCTGCCGCTTCCTGCCACTGCTTGAATTCTTCAAAATCAGGATCCCGAATAAAGCTCGGGTCATGACATCCTCTCGGACCTTCTTCAGAAGAGATGAAAGGACCTTCAATATGTATCCCCGGAATAGCTTCCTTGATATCAGGCGAGGTATTTATTGCTTTTGAAATTGTTTCCAAATTTTTCAATATTCTTTCCTGGGGAGATGAAACAATGGTAGGAATATGTTGGGTAGTTCCGGAAGCAGCAAGATTAATAATAATATTTCTTATATGTTCTTCAGAAAAATCTTCTAAACTATAATCGCTCCCTTTATAGCCATTTACCTGCAAATCAAAAAAACCTGGTGAGACATAAGGTAATTTTTGTTCATTTTTGGGTAATGAATTAATATTCTCTATAAAACCCTCTTTGATTTCAACTTCAATAGGTTTCTCATTAAAAACTGAAATTCCTCTAACTCTCATAATTAATACCACCCTTGCGTAAATTATAATATTTTAAACTTTATAATTGGAACTATTCTCAATATTAAATCTTAAATAAAAACTGATATTATATTTTTATAATATATGCTATTATCAACCCAGGTGTTTTATCAGGGGGATATATTTTTCCTCTAACTTACGATTTTTTTCGTCTCCTCCGGGAAGATTAGCACTTGTCCAAATTGGTGGCTCTATTCCCATAGAAACTAAGTCTCTCACCGTCTCTGCCATTAATAAATTTATGGCAAAAGCATTGCAAAAGGTCGAAGTTGGCCCAACCTTTTGCGGACAACCCTCTACCCCTATAACTGCATCACCATAAGGTAAATGACAGTTAATAAAATAATCTACTTCCTGATAAAGATTTTTACCAGTAGGGTGACGTGAGGGATGGCCTTTAGGAACGACATCAGCAAAAGACTTAGAAGTTATTCCAATAGTAATCATCTTTCTTCTTCCGGCTTCCAGGACTGTATCAATACACATAGAATTAATGCCATACGCATTCACAATAATAATGACCTCTCCCGGTTTTTTACCAACTCTATAAGCATCTAACACTTTGATGGCATAACCCGGAGTCCTTTCGATAATATTGGAGCGCTTGGCCCCATGAATTAGATTGGTTCCCGCATCAAGTATAGCATTTATAGGAGCAAGGCCACCAGCCCGCCATAGGACTTCTTCAGCAGCCATATTGGAATGCCCTCCTGGTCCTATAACATGGACCGATTCTTCGCGAGCTATAGATTCCGCTACTACTTTGGCCGCCTTTTTGATTACCACACTTTCCTCAGAAATTTCATTTAGAATATTGATTATTTTATTTTTATAAAAAACAGCTAAATTTTCCATATTCTTCTCCTTTTAATAAAATCATTAATCAATTTACTGATAGTTGTTACAAACATAATAGCACTGCAAACCGGTACAGCAGCGTAAGCATATCCAGTAGGAATATCCCACATATCAAAAGGTATTCTCATCCTTATTATACTCACTTTAAATCCTTCGATAATCAAGATAAATAAAAATATAGCCAAACACAAATCTATAAGTAGACTCAATTTTCCCCAGGCTGACTCTTTCATCTTATTAACAAAAAAATCCATCTTTAAATGCTCTCTTCGTGCATATAAAACTGAAGCACCTAAAAAAATAGCCCAAATAAAAACTAGTCGAGAAAAATCTGGAAGCCAAAGCCAACTTATTCCCCAAAAATAGCGCAACGAAATCTTTAAAATATTTAACAGAAAAAGGGTGATGAAAAGAACGCCAACTAACAGCTCTATCCTTTTCATAGTATAATCTATAATCTTTCGCATTCTTTTATCCCTCCTTATTTTAAAAATAAATCCGGAACCCAGGTTACAAACTGTGGTACAAAAGTACATAATAAAAGTACAAATATCAAAGAAAGGGTATAAGGCCATACGTGGCGAATAAGCTCTCCAAACTTAATATTGGCAATTTTTGCCTCTAAAAATAAAAGAGCACCAATAGGCGGAGTAAGTAATCCGATCATTAAGTTTATCACCACGATCACCCCAAAATGGGTTGCATCAATTCCCAATTGCAAAGCTATAGGAAGCAGGACCGGAAAAAAGATCAACATTACTGGTACTGCATCAAGGATACACCCCATAAAAAGGAAAAACAAATTAGCTAATATTAAAAACTCAAATTTACCTAAATGCAACATGTCTATTAAATTTCCCAGCTGAATTCCAACTTGTTCAAAAGCCACAATATACTGGTAAATGCCCACCACGGCAAAAATAATCATTATGGAAGCTGAAAATACACCCGCCTTAGCAAAGATCCTCGGAATATCTTTGAAGGTAATGCTTTTATATACAAACAGAGATATTAGTAAAATATACAGAATTGAAAGTACTGCTACTTCAACCAGAGTAACTACCCCTAAAATTATACCCAAAATAATAATTAAAGGAGCAATTATGGCTAGAAAAGTATCTTTTAAAAGACGCCGTAAGGTTTTTGCCGTAAGTTTCTTTTTTACCACAGGATAATCTTTTTTTCTGCAATTA
>Ga0315533_1003250_pt1 | contig 10817 bp, 12 predicted proteins | sample SalMarSW160130MG_FD_203081 | JGI IMG/M metagenome (GOLD analysis project Ga0315533, IMG submission 203081) | Salt marsh sediment microbial communities from the Plum Island Ecosystem LTER, Massachusetts, United States - Salt Marsh Sediment SW1601-30 ...
TCCAGGAATGCTGTCCGGATTCCTCAGGAATGCTGTCCGGATTTCTCAGGAATCACTGTCCGTTTTGCGCAAGAATGCTGTCCGGAATGGCCAGGAATCACTGTCCGTTTTGGGCAAGATTATGCAAAAAACTCCCGGCCAGGCATGATGATCTGAATTTACTGGGAGATTGACATACAAACCTCAACTTTTATAAATCAATAAATTTGTTATTATATTAAGATACCAGCCATTTCAATATGAATACGGCGCATTTTAGAGCATTCTAAGGCACTTTCTGCTCCTAAGTAATAATGTGGTATTCCCTGTTATTGAGAATTGTTCTAACATTATTAAGAATCATTCCAAATAAAAAGCCCCCCGTTAGCCTGAGCTTCAGGGGGAGGCCTCCTGCTTATATGAATGAAAACAGCATTAATCGCAATCTCGTATGATCGTAATCCCTCGGATTGGTTCAGTATAATCTGACCGGTGTTTCGACCGTTTTTTAAAGATATCCACGAATCCGTTAATAGGAAAGCCAGTCGTTACGTTAACGACTTTGCATCGTGGGAGTCCTGGGGGCGTAACATGAATTGGGTCTTCCCCGATCCATTGTTCGGAATCATGATCGTATTCTTTTGTATTTTCCATCAAGTGAAAAAATTCAGCTCCATGTTTTAAACATTCGATTGCCTCCACTTGCGTAATTTCAATTTCTTCTGCTTCATCAATAACATGATAAATGTTATCATGATAAAAAACATGCTCTATACCGTAACGGCGTGACAACAGGCTTTTTATCTCTTCCCTGATTAGTGTTTTTGTGTTCATCTTTGATTTTTTTTTAATTAATGACATCAATATTTTCCTTTAAATAAGCTACTATTTGTAGTAACTGCTCTTCTGTTAAGCGCTCAGGATTAACAGCAGGGGGTGTAACGTGTTTGGCCAAATTGATTAATAATGTAGCCCGATCTCTGCTCTTCATATCATCAATATCCTTCTGAAGTTTAACAAGATTATCATCTAATAATTTCAAAAGGGCCTGACGTACCTCTTCACTGGTTTTATTTGGTGTACCAGCTATCCTGCCTCCATATTTTCGTGTTCCTTTTTGTCGTGACATTTTTCCTTTTTTAACATGACCAAAACATTGATTTTTTATCTAAAGTAGTTTAAAGTAGATAAAATTAAGCCCCGGCCAAACTTCTTAAAAATTCAGGATCGGGAGTCAATGCGTATGTGTAATTTTTACCGTATTCGTGTTCGATGTATGCATCTGCAATTACAAACCTGCCCCTGCAAAATTCAATTGTAACCGGAGTTGCTCGCAAGAAGTCACCAAGTAAATGGGTGTTAAACTTGTTCAATAGTTCGCAAAGATTAATGTAATCTGTTATTATTTCCTGTTTCTCAGGATCGTCACAATAAATACTTTGTGAATCTATCAGTTCGTTTGCTATTTCCTCATTCAGGATAAAATTACCTTCTTTAATCCCCCACAATGATGTATCAAAACAATAGGGATGTTTGCGACAATCCCTACAAGCCCGGTACAACTGGTCAGGAATCGGAATTGATAAAGTCTGAATATACACGTCTTTTGCTATCTGAAACTTCCCCGGTAGCTGTGGCACCTCAACAGTCCTATGTACGGCTTCTGAATAAGCCTTTTCGGGGTCATTGATAAGCTCTATAACGTCCACGATCCCCCCAACGTCCAGGTCCATCCAAATATTAATCATGTTTTCGATTGCCTCTTTGGCCTTTTGAATATCTGCTCTTGTTTGATTTTCAAAATCTTCATTGCGATAAATACAAGTGATTTCCTCATTTTTTTTCATGTCTATATTTGTTTAATTATAAATCTGTTACTTTCACATCTACACCAGTCGTTTTAGTAATGAAATTTGCTACTTCCTGATCGTTCTTAAACAGCATAGTCGTTTTAGATTTATCAACCAATATATCAGGTGTATCACAATTAACTTGCAAGCAGATAATATAAATTTTGATTTTATTCTCAGAAACCAACATCTCATTAACTTCTGCTTCAGATAAGTTTTTCAATCCATTGCCATCAACAAAAAGATATTTGCTGTTGTAAAAAAACAGAAATCCGGTTTTCTCAAGACCTGGATCGACTTCAAGATTATGAATTTTCGCATTCAATTTGCTGACCTCTTTAAGGTCTATTGAACCTACTTTATGTGGATGCCATAAGATTTGTTTTGCTTCTTCAGCAGCTTTAATAACTTCACGTGCTGCCATTGTCTTTATGACCCTGGCTTTTTTCTCTTTAAATAATTCTTTATTCATGATTTTAATAATTTTGTTTGATAATTAAGATTTCATTATCTGATTTTATACTTTTCACAACCTCACTAAGGATATTTTGTTGCTTTGATGATAACCCGTATCTATGATTACATGATTTTAGACTTTTAACAAGTTTTATTTGTGAATCATTTAATCTGTCTTCATTCGCTTTTAGATAATCAAAACTGTCTCTGATAGTTTTATCATCAGCCATTTTTACAGTCATTTTGGGTGCCTTTTTCATCAGTTTTTCATTTTATTGTGTAAATGTTGTAATAATTTACTGTTTTCAAATTGTTATCTGTTTAATATTCAGTTCTTTCATTCACTTTGTTTGTAGTCTGCGTAGAACTAAAAATTAAAAATCTAATATGTTACATATCAATACTTTCAACTTTTTAAATATCTTAATTTCTACAACACTTTTACAATAATGAACTTAACTGAGGCAAAAATGGAAAAATTATATTATTTCAGAAATCATTTATTCTCTACTGCATCTCTTAAGAAACGTTTGTATAAAAATCGCAGGGGAGATCGTATCTTAGAATGGATGCCATGTGAGTATCATAAATTAAGTAGTATCATTCCATTCCCTGAAATGACAAATAAAGAAGTGAAGATTCTTATTTCTAAAACTCACATCAAATTATTACTTGCCAATATCTCAGACAATAGAGATACATTTCAAAAGTTTTATGATGATGATTTAAATAATTTAAAGAAAAGGTACCCTGGTTATACTGAGGCATTATATATCAAAAATCTAAAGCCGGAATTAACTGAAATTTCTTTAAATAAAGATTCCCCCCGTGATCAAATTAAAGCAGAAAGAGGGTTACAGCTTTTAGAAGAGCAGGAAAGGAGAATTTCCGAATCCAAAGAAATTCAAGATTTAAAACTATCAGATGTTCTTATTGATAGAATATTACCCGAACAAATAATAAATATGTTCAACAATGATTTTTTAGATAAGGAACAAGAAACTAATCGGGGAATTAAAAAGCAATTAACATTATTCTTGAAACATCTCTCATCTAAAGGTTATTATAAAAAGAATATAAAGTTAATAAACAGAAACTATGAGACAATTGCTAAAAATGACTTTAAAATTATTATGACAATTGATAGGCATACAAAAAATATACCTCCCAAAAAAAATAGTGCGGCTTATAAAAGCTCTCCATTCAGCAAAATACCTGAGGCATTAGAATTATTAATCCCCAAAAATAAATAATACACATAATACACATGTGCGTTGTGTGTACTTAAAGATTTGCAAATCAACTCTTTAGTTATTGCTATTGATTACTTTTGTATTGCTTAATTATTCTTAAAAAACAAAGCAAAATGGAAGATCAAATTTTAATTCACAATGTAGCAGGTGTAGATGACTTGAAATCAATTATCAAATCTGCGGTCAGAGAAGAACTTGAATTAGTGCAACTTCGACCTGATCAATTTTTAACCCGTAAGGAGTTAGCAAGAAAATTACGGGTTTCGCTTGTATCGTTGGATAAAGCAATTCGGGATGGACGGATTAAGGGTTTTCGTCTGAATGGCAGAATACTTTTTAAAGAGAATGATATCAAGTTAGAGGAAATTAAATTTAAAGGAAAACACGACGAATGAAAAAGAAACCAGTTGATATTTTAGAAGCATGGGACGAATTCTTAAAAGATATGGGAATGTCTAAGGAACAGATAGATATATTAAAAGTTGCAACAACAATTGAAGCAAGTAAAAAGTTTAGAAAGATTGTGGAGGGTAAAAGTACTATCGAATCATCTTTTGAAGATGTTTTTGTTGATGCAAGAAAATCTGAAGATAGTAAGCCTGTTGTTTCAGACGATACACATATACCGGAAGTTAAAAATAAATCAACAGTTACCAAAACGGAAACTGTAAAAATACCAGTATCTAAGAAGGAACCAAAGACACCAAAGAAGCATGAGAAGATTCTTAATCGTGAAACCTTTGAGACATCCAGGGAACTGGAATATTTTTCAGAAAAGGAACTGAGGGCGCAAATCGGGCATGATACTAATTTCTGGCCGGTAGCAATCCTTCGGGAGCTGATTGACAATTCCCTGGACGCTTGTGAGAAATTATCTACAGCTCCGGTTATTGAAATTAAGATCACAGATGATTCAATGACGGTTGCTGATAATGGTCCGGGAATCCCTGTTGATATCATAAAGAAATCGCAGGATTATTTGTATCGTGTCAGCGATAAAGCTTATTATGTTTCTCCGACACGGGGACAGATGGGAAATGCATTGAAAGTTATCTATGCTGTTCCGTTTGTTCTCGATCCTGTCAATCCGGGATATGTTGAAATCGGTTCTCATGGTGAGTTGCATCATATATCAGTGACATTGGACAGACTGGCAGAGGTGCCTATAATCGAAGATACAGTAACTCCTTTTGTAAGAAATGGCACTTTTGTAAAGATCAATTTAACTGGTTTACTATCTCTTTCAAATAATGAAGATTCTTACAATTCAGCTCCTACACCAGAGGAGTTAATTGAAGGATATACAGCATTTAATCCGCACGTTACCTTTGTGTTAAACGGAATTAGGTATGAAGCAACAGATCCAGACTGGGGAAAATGGTCAACGGATCAACAAACGTCCGCTCATTGGTACAATGAAGAGACAATATCCGAACTGGTTAGGGGATATCTTGTAAAAGAACGCAGTAACGGCCAGCATAAGAAGACAGTCAGGGAGTTTGTAAAAGAATTTCGGGGTCTATCCAGTACAGCAAAACAGAAAAAAGTCGCTGAAGGTTTTTATCGTGCTGATCTTTCTATGTTTGAAAAGGACGGAAATATTGACCGGAAATCCCTGAAAATCCTGCTGGGGAAGATGCAGACGGAATGCATTGCACCAAAACCGTCGGTCTTGGGAATTATCGGGAAGGATCATTTTACTAAATGGTTGCTTAGTCACGGAGGTGCTGAACCTTCGATAACCTACATTAAGAAACAAGGTTTTGATAACGGGTTACCGTATGTTCTGGAAATAGGTTTTGCAGTCAAAACAGATAACACTTTGCATAGAACACAAACGACCGGTTTGAACTGGTCACCGGTTATTGGTGAACCACCTGATCCGTCACTTAGACAAGCTATCCAGGACGCAGCAATCAAACCAAGTGATCCTGTTATATTCCTGGCACATATCGCTAAGCCGAGGTTTGAATTTATGGACCGTGGTAAGACAAAGATAGAATTATGAGCAACCTGTCAATAGATATTGCTTCCGCTGTCAAGAGTGCCACAAAGAAGTGGAAAGCTGAAAAACGCAAAGCTGATAAAAATGATAATCTGCATCATTACCAATACAGGACATTCTATCAATACAGTGATCGGGTAACAATCCGTGAGGTTGCTTTTGATGTTATGGAGGCAGCATATAACAAAGCCAGTTCTAATGGTCAGTATTATGCCAATGCCAGGCAGATAATGTATGCTGCCAGACCCGAGATCCTAAATCAAACCGGCAGAAATGAACTTCTTAGTGCTACTTTTCAAACCTTACTGAAGGATTATATCGAGGAAAAGAATCCTAACTGGAAAATCGCCTGGGATGCAAGGGGACATATCATTGAACCACACACTAATAAAATAATTGGACTTGGCGGTATTGAAGTTGAGGACTATATGAAAGGCTGGAAATCTTTAATTCCTTTTGATGTTCCGTCTGTTGAATCACTGATAAAAACCAAAGGTCCTGAGAATAGATTTAATAATGCATTATTTGTTGAGAAAGAGGGCTTTAATGAGATACTATCAGATGCTAAATTTCCGGAAAGATATGATCTGGCTTTAATGAGTACTAAAGGATTGAGTAATAAAGCAGCTTGTGATCTCATCTATCAGATGGATCTTCTTGGAGTGCGGGTGTTTGTATTACATGATTTTGATTATGCAGGATTTAAGATATTGCGCACATTAAGAGAGGGTGTGAGATTATCTCAGGGAACCGATGTTATAGACCTGGGATTAAGGATGGCAGATATCAAGGATCTTCCATCTGAGCCGGTCAATTACAAAGCAAAAAATTATCCCGGTACTTATTTGAAATATGATTGCGGTGCTACACAGGAGGAAGTTGATTTCCTGATTAATCCTGAAAAAACATATCATTATGCTTTTTATGGCAAGCGGGTTGAACTTAATGCAATGACTTCAGAAGAATTGATTGCCTGGCTGGAGAGAAAACTCATTGAATATGGAGTTGAGAAATATATTCCTGATCAGGATATACTTATTAAGGGCTATCAGCGGGCAAAATACCTGCAATTGATACAGAACAAAATTGATGAGACTATTGAAGAAAATTTTGCAGAATATGAATCTCAGGAAATATCAGAAGATGAATTGAAGGAGATAACTGAAGATTTAAAAATGAAACTGAAAGAAGATCCTGGTCTCAGTTGGGATGAAGCTATCTGGGATATTGTAGAAGATAATTAATAAAAAATAATGACATGGGATCAAGTAACAAAATACGGGAATTAAATAATATTGAAGCGCACCCCGGGACGCCTAATCCTTCCGGGTCTGACTAATCCCAGGGTGTTGCTTCTTTAAAAAATCAGATATGGAAGGATGGATAAAGATAGATCGAAGTCTGAGAAAACATTGGATTTGGAATGATGATAAAAAACTTAAATGGTGGTTAACTATACTGATGGAAGTCAATTTTGAAGATAAAAAAGTTTTAATAGGTAATCGTGTTTACGATTGCAAAAGAGGAGAATCGATAATGTCATTGCGTACTTGGGCGAAATTATTCAATACAACTCCAAAAACAGTAAAAACATTCTTTCTGCTCCTCAGTAATGATTCAATTATAGAAACACAAAGTATCGGAATTAGTACACACTTAAAAGTATGTAATTATGATACTTACCAGGAATCAGTAAACGCAAAGTATACACCTTTGACTACACAAAGTAAACAGGAGTTACCTACAACTAAAGAAAGAAAAGAAAGTAAAGAATATAAGAAAGAAGAACCGGAAAAAATTCCGGCAGGGTTTAATGTAAATTTTATTGATTCTATTATAAACGAGTTTTTAACTGTATTTCCCGAATATATTATTATAACTCTCGGCAAAGAAAAAGCTATGGCAGGTAAACTTTTGTCAGTATGGAAAAAAAATAATCCTGGCTTAAATACTGAAGAAACATTAAAGTCATTGCGAGTACATTTTGAGCATTGCAAAAATATTTCCGATGACTGGTATAGGACAAATATGAGTTTAAGTTTAATGGTTACAAAGTATAATCAAATATCTAAACTGCTTAAAAATGGAAGTAATAAATCAAAAGATAGTCGAAGCTCTAAGCGAGTTAACGACTTATGGAATTAAACGATTTCAATATATTCCATACAATATGGACTTTGCTATTAATGTAGTTGAAAGAATTGGCAGGGGAATAATTCCACAATTCATATTAACACCGGAGGTTGAGGAAGTCTATAAACAATTGATTCAATATTTTCATGGTGATCCTGATTTTGCCGGAGACCTTAACAAAGGATTATTATTGATGGGTCCGACCGGATCGGGAAAAACACTTGCCATGCAATTGATGAGCATTTACAGGCAAATTGATGATACTAAATTCTCCATGAATGGCAAAATTTACCGAATGAATTATGAAATTATTGATGTCAGTACGATTGTCAATGGTTTTATGATTAATGCTTATGATGGTATTAAAATCTATTGTAACCGATATGTTACTTGTATTGATGACATAGGTACTGAATCGGATGAAGTCAAATATTACGGTAATAATCTGGATGTTATTAGTTATGTTCTTGACGAGCGTTATAGAAAACGACTAATAACATTTGGTACGACTAATTTAAACGAAAATAAACTTGAAGATAAGTACGGGGATAGGATAATTAGCCGTATGTATGCTTTATTCAATTTTATTATAATGAAAGGCGATGATTACAGAAAAAATGAATATTTAAATCCTATTTTAAGTCATAAAAAAAGCGATTTTAGTCCTACGCAGACTAAATCACTTTTAGACCATTTCTGAAATACTCATGAGTAGCCAATTTTCGTGCATTTTCTTCCTGAGAAACCCTTATGTATAAAAGGAAGCTTTTTTCTGATCTATGGCCTGTAATTTGCATAATCGAAATACTTGGAATCCCACTCAAATACATATTACTCGCTGCGCTTCTTCTGCCTGTGTGGCAGCTTATTAATTCCCATTTATGCGCTTTCTTCTCAAACTTTTTACCATATTTTTCAGTCTCCCATGTTAATACTTCATTAATACCGCACAATTTCGCGACAATTTTTATTCGTTTATTGATGTACTGATCCAATAACCTCGGTAATTTATTATTATACTTTTGTAAAATAGCTTCCAATCGTGCAGATAATGGAATTACGATCACATTTCCTGTTTTTGATTGTGCCAAATGAATCAGCTTAATGCCATCTTCACTTTTACGGATACTTACATCCACTTTCCGATAGTCGCTGATCCTGAGTGCGGTTTCGCATAATACCATAAAAGCATCACGGGCAATATCCAGTTCATGATTATTTGAAAGATCAATGTTATATATCTTATCCAGCTCAATTCTCGTTAAATAGACTGCAAATGTTTCAGAAGTAAAAACCCGAAATGCTGAATGCATAAAATCACGATTATTATGCAATTTATCATCCAAAGATTTTCGCATAAACATTTTAAGTTCTTTAATGAAACGGCCGATTGTGCCCTTTACATAACCTTCGTCAGAAAGAAATTTGACAAAGTTGTTGTAAAAATCAATATTGATATTATCGAAGTCAACTAATTTTCTCGGTCTAATAAGCTTATTGTTCTCTTTACGCTGTTTAAGACGTTCATCTGAATAAACCCCTTGATATTCATTAAATATGCGCTGAAAGCCCTTCCATGTCTTTATAGTACCAAGGGTCAGATTCATTGCGTTTTTATTTTTCCGTTCCCCTGATTTGGCATCTTTAATAAATTGATCAATATATTCATTTAAAGTCGTTGCATCAGCAGCTCTTTTGTTATGATATTTATAAATAACGTTATTTAACCATTCCTTAGAATATTCTTCGGAATAGTTTCTGATCTCATTGACAATATGTTCTTTCAAACCAGAAAGATTCTTAACGAATTTTTCATCAGCATCAGTCCTGATCCTTTGTTTTATGCTCTGTGTAGTATTGCTCCATGTATGCGGATCAACTGTTAATCCGGAAGAAACAATGAGATCAATTTCACGACCAGCAGAAAGTCTGCAATAAACGGGAACCAATTTTCTCTTTTTACCACTTACGAAATAATTTATTGTTGCCATGATTCATAAATTAAAAGAGCCCTTTCAATGTAATGGCTAACCCGTGGTACACGGTATTACATTTACTCAGGCTCAATATTTTTATGATTTGTACCATTTTGCATTGTTAGCCGGGGACAAATATACGAATTATTACAACATTTCTACAACAATTCGCTAATCTATTTTTGTTTATTTTTGTTAAGTTATCAACAATTTTCAAGAGAATCAGTGTATTATGCCAGAATTCCACAAAATCAAACAAATGTAAAACAGCTATTTTTAGTCTATATCGGATTCGATAACTTTAATTATAGAAGCATCGGAGCAAAAATCGTACTCAGGTTCAATTAGTATCATACGAAAGGAGGCTCGTTCTGTATGTCGAATTCATCATTGAAGCCTCCGCGGGATTTTCTGAAGTTATCAGTGTTCATCTTTGATCCGAGAGTGATGCTCTGGGCTCCTTCCCTTATCTCTGGACTTGTATCTATCTCAAAATCATCAATATCCACAAATTGTGCTTTTTCTTCACGGAATCTCAGTCTCACATCATCCACAGGGCCGTTACGATTTTTAGCAAGGATAATCTCAGCAATTCCTCTGGTAGATGAACCGTCTTCAAATGTCGGAATCCCGAACTTTTCCTGCCTGTGGATAAATACCACCATATCTGCATCCTGTTCAATAGCTCCTGATTCGCGCAGATCGGAAAGTAGCGGTCGTTTAGTTCCACCTCTCATCTCAACTGATCTGTTAAGCTGCGACAATGCAAGAATGGGAACGTTCAGCTCCTTGGCAATACTTTTCAGTGACCGCGAAATATTACTTACTTCCTGTTCACGGCTTCCTGCATTTTCTGGTCCCGACATAAGCTGCAGGTAATCAACTATCACAATATCAAGCTTATGCTGGGCCATCAGCCGACGGCATTTTGCTCTTAGTTCAAAAACCGAGATTGCGGGAGTATCATCAACGAAGATGGGAGCTTGTACGAGTTTTTTTATTCTGGAGTCAAGTTGTTTCCATTCATCTTCGGTAAGTCGGCCATTCTTTATCTTATCGCCGGGAATATCAGTTTCTGCTATTATAAGCCTGTTTACCAGCTGTATGGAAGACATTTCACATGAGAATACCGCTACCTTTTTCCCATGATCAATAGCCATATTTC
>Ga0315533_1003257_pt1 | contig 10796 bp, 11 predicted proteins | sample SalMarSW160130MG_FD_203081 | JGI IMG/M metagenome (GOLD analysis project Ga0315533, IMG submission 203081) | Salt marsh sediment microbial communities from the Plum Island Ecosystem LTER, Massachusetts, United States - Salt Marsh Sediment SW1601-30 ...
GAAGGTTTGTGCTTGTCGGCGTCGTCGTGACCTCGAGGTGGTCTCCGAGGTCTACTGAGATTCGCCGTCACTTTGAACGGCTGGTGAACCGAGCGCGGCGCGGCTCAGGCCGACAAAGCCGTTCACTTTTGAGAGTTGTGCGATGCAACTACAGAGTGGATTAAGCGTGGTTACTACCACCATCCGTGTGATTTTCCCCGCAACGACTCAAGCCAGTTGGGCAGTCGTACAAGCCAACGCAGGAAACTCTGATCTTGTAGTCATCGGAGCAGATACCGTTGTCGCCACGGAGGCAACTCGACGAGGCATCTTGTTGAACACCGCAGGCTCTCAAGAACGCCGACCATTGTTTTTCCCATGCCACCACAGGTAATAGATCGTATCTTTAGTCGCGCCGTTGCAGGAGCCCAAAAACTCCAGTACCTATACCGAGAACAGGGGTAAATCAAAATGTCCATGCAGATTCGTGACGGTCTCAAAGCCATCACCGCAGCAGGCACCGCAGAACGACTGGTAGCTGCTGATACCCTGGCAGCTTGGTTGCTCATTCAGGGCAACGCCGGCAACACCGGCGAAGTTGTTGTCGGCGGGTCAACCGTTGTCGCCGCCGAGGGAACCCGACGCGGCATCCTACTTCATCCGGTCGCAACGTCGGTCGAGATGCTTCCGGTGTTCATCCCCGGTCCGATCAACTTGTACGACGTATGGGTGGACAGCACCGAGAACGGCGACTTGTGCCACTATATATACCTTGAACCATGAACGATCGAACCCGTGGCAACAAAAATGCTCATCGACGGCAAGAAGGCCCTTGTGCCTGGAGGAGTCAGCCAACTGACAAGCATCAATACGTTTGTTGATTGGATCAGACTTCAAGCCGGGACTGCCAGCCACGCCTCCGTCATTTTTGCCGTTGGAGATTCTACAATGTCCCCTGTCGAAGGAACCCGTCGCGGAGTAACGCCTTCTTCGGCTTGGGGAACCTCTCTGGAGCGCCCATCTGTATTTCTCCAAGGACCACTAAACTTAAAAGACGTTTGGGTCGCCATTGAACCAAACGGTCGAACCGGCAGTCTTACCTGGCTTGCCTTGCAAAGAGAGTAAGTCATGCCCCACGAAGCTATCACCACAATCCTCTCTCTGGTGGCCATCCTCAGTGCGACCGTCTCCGCGTTCGTCTCACTCTACGTGAAGTCGGCAATCGGACCCACCATCGTTCGAGTGCAGGAACAAGAAAAACGCCTTAACGACCGCCACCAGGAGTCTATCGAACTGTGGAAAGAGCTTCGCAAGATCGGAGCACAAATCGCCCGAATCGAAGGACGCTTGAACCCAACAAAATCGGAAGAAAATACTCGAGAAGGAGAATCCTAAAATGGCACGAGTAGCACAGTACAGCGGCGACGTGAAAGTTGCCGGAGACCTAGAACTAGGAAACCTCACCAGCCCGGTCAAACACAGCGCCGGGTCCGGGGCAATGACCACCACGAACAAGCCCAATGGCTCAGCCCACTTCCGCACGGACGGCCTGATCGAGACCTTGTTCAACTCCGTCGTCCGCAAGCTGGGCTTGGCCGACCGGGGCGTCGAGCTGCGCATGGGCACCTTAACCGCCAATCAGGCGAACACTTACATCAGCTACATGCCCCATGCCATGACCATTACGGACGTGAAACGGCGGTTCACGCTCAAGCCCGCGTCGGCAGCGGGGACCGTCGTGACCGGGATCACTATCGGCGGAAACCAGATTTTGAACAGCGCGTCGGAGGATGAGGAAGGGATCACCAACGATACCCTGACTTCCTACGCTCTGACCGGAACAGCCGCTCACTTGGTCGTTGACGCTGGCGACAAGATCGTCGTGACTACGACGTCCGACAACGCCGACATGACCGACGGAACGGACATGATGTTGTACATCTTCGGTGAGGACAACTAAGCCGACTCGCGGGGAAAGGTGACGACACAACTCCATCCCCAAACTACTGGCCTCCCGTCGTCACCTTTCCCACCCCTTCACGGAGAAGTCGACCATGCTACCCTACGGATTCGCCACCCTCGCGGAACTCAAGGCCCGACTGGGAATCAGTCCCACCCTGCTCGATCACGACGCGGTCTTGCAGGAGATTATGAACGGCGTCTCCGGGGCAATTGAAGCCCTCGTCGGACGCCAGCTTCGCCGCTACCACCGCCTTGTCGAGTATTTCACGGGCGGGGAGTACCTGATCCGCACCCGGATGTTCCCCATTGCGAAGGTCCACTCAGTGCGCGAGTCCGATACGCGCGACTTCGAGACCGCAGCGAACTACGAGGAACTCACCGAGGACGCCACGGACGGCTTCATGCTGGACCGGGGCACCAGGGGCCGCGAGCCCGGAGCGAGCGGGTTCATCCGTCGGCTCGGTCAGAAGTGGCTCGGAGACAAGGACGACCCTGGGATGGTCCGTGTGGAGTACACCGGGGGGTACAAGTGCGAGGAGGAAACCGCTCTCGAAAACGCAGTGATAACGCTCTCGGGGGCCGACGTGATCGACTATGGGATCAAGCAAGTTGCCGCCGGAGAAGATGAACCAGTCTACACCCTTGAAGAGTCGACCAACGAATCGGTCACTATCGGTAAGCTTGGAGGGGTACTAACCCGCCGAGGCTTCATTCGTTTTTCGGCAACGGGCGTCTTATCTGTCTGGAATTTTATCGCTGCCACTTTGACGCTCACGATGAAGGCGACTGAAGAGGGCGGAATAGTCAATAACCCCCAGGTCTACGCCATTCAACAAGACCCATTGATGTGCGGTCAGTTAGGTACTGTGTGGAGTTCGCCGTATGACGCCAGCAGTGCGCTCGCACAAGAGGTTTACGGCCCATTCACAACTGACTGGCTCACGAAAACACTCCAATTGCTGCCTTACGCCAATGCCAACGCCGTGAAGGTCGTTTTTCAGGAAACCCTCAAAACTGGATTCTTAGGATTGGCCATTGTCGGACTCGAAGAAGAAGGCAAGTATCACCATTTTGCTGCTACAGAACACGTCACCAGTGCCTACCGTCCGTCTCTTGAAATCGAACATGGTCGAGTGTTCTCCGATCCGTTTTCCACACCCGACGACCTGCGCCACGCCGCCCTCATTCAAAGTGCCCACGACTGGCAGACCCGCCGCCATCCCGGTATGACTGGACAGTCGATGCGCGGCGTCGCCATCGCATCGGGAGCGTCGTACATGAAACAACCGAGTCACCTGCTGCCGGAAGTCCAGGACATCGCCCAGCGCTACCGGCAATACCGCTAGGAGGTCAACCCTGTGGCAGAAACTAACACCATCGAGGCCGTCTGGACCGCCTTTTTCAACCACATGAAAACGCTGATCGGCAGCGGGGCGCCGTCGCCTACGATCACCAACGTCGTCGAGGGCGAAGTCACTTACGACGAAGAAGTCCCGCCTTTCCTCTCCGTCCAGTTGATCGACGCGGAGCCCGAACAGCGAACCGGCCAAAACAAAATCTGGCAGTGCCGAGTCAAGGTCCGCCTAGTGGTCCTGCATTCCGTCGGCGGGATCACCGCAACAATCCTGCATCGCGTCGGCGACATTGAGGATGCAATCGAGGCGTTCACCAAGCCTGACGGCGTGGCCGGGTTCGAGGATGCCAAGTGGTCCTACACCTACCCCAACACGCCGACGCACGGGAACCTCGTCGTCGCAGAGTCGCTTCGTAACTTCACTGTGGTGGTCGCTCGCGGAGCGAACTAATGAAGGGCGCGAAGCTCTACAAGGTGGAAGTCTGGCACTACGACGACGATTTCCCCGAACTCGAATGGACCAACCCGCCCGACAGCACTACGACGGTCCCAGACTGCGAATCGTTTGAGTTCGACTTCGCCTGGGATGACGTGTCACAGACCGGCGGGTTCCATCCCGGCAACTTGCTCATCTACGGAACGGTCAAGTGCTACGATCACAAGGCCGCGTTCGACCTCATCAGTCTGATCACCACTCAGGACGAAATGGTCATCGGGGACTGCCTGCTGCTGTACTACCAAACGGACGACGGGGAGCGCTATCGTTACCGTTTCAACGGGGTGTACTTCGGGTCCACCAGAACCATGCGGACGTACTTCACCGAGGCGGTGGACACCGGCGAACTGCCCCATAGTCTACTGACCTGGGTGCTGGCCCGGTTCCATCACAACAGTTCCGGATGGTGGAACATCTACGCCAATCGTGTGCTTCACCAGTGGTGGAATGGAAGCACCTGGGTTGCGGCCCCTCTGCCCGGTCCGGCCCCGTAACTGCCGAGAACGAACCATGAAAGGCGCGAAGCTCTACAAAGTCGAAGTCTGGCACTACGACGACGGCAGTCACGATTTGCCTTGGCAACACTGGACCGAACCACCCCAAGACATCACCGAAGTTCCCGACTGCGAGAGCGCCGAAGTAAACTACCTCTGGGAAAACAACGAAGGCGACAACTCCCCCTCTCCCGCCAGTCTGTCCGTCTACGGCACGATCAAAACCTACGATCACCAGATTACCGAGTACCTTGCCAGCCGTTATCCACAGCAAGACTATACGGTCATCGGGGACTGCCTGCTGCTGTACTATCGCACGTCCGACGGAGAGCGGTGGCTCTACCGCTTCAACGGCGTGTACTTCGGTGGCGGGCGGACCATGCGAGACTACTCCGTCAAGGAAGTGGACACCGGCAAATCCGAGCACAGCCTACTCACCTGGCGGCTGGCTCGATTCCACCACGGCAACGAAACCCTCTACCTGTCCAACTGGACCAACCGCGTAACGCTCGAGTCCATCGTGTAAAGGAGCCGCTACCATGCCCGAGAACTCCATCAAGCCCTTCCGCCAGATCGGCACCGGTCCAATCGACGTACAGTTCGGTCCTCCGCAGACCAACGCCTTCCGGCTGGTGTATCTCCGCGGTCACTTCGCCGCCTACGAACCGGCGGCGGGCGGGGAGGCGTCCGGGGCAGTGCTGGACGACTTTCAAGTCTGGCTGGAATCCGACGCTGGCGACGAGTACAACGTCCACCTGTTCACCTACCGCAATCGCGGGGTGAGCAGCGATCCGACCGGAGCACCCGCCGACATCAACATGATCCTGGGCGGCGACGAGACCGCCCGACCGTCCGGTTGGACCTTCCAGGCGGGCGACAAGCTCAGGCTCAAATGGAGCCCCGCCGAAGCTCAGTACACGAAGTGGGGCATCGAAGCCGGATATGTGGTATCCTAACCAACGTGCGGTCCTTGTGGGGCCGGTCACCCGCTGAGAATCCCGCCAGAGCCTCGCAGGACTCTCACCCGGCCTCGCAGAGACCGCACGCACCGCAGGAGCCGAACACGCTGGGCAGGAAGGAAGGTGTCCCATGATGGAGACAATGGAACTACTACTATGGCTGTTCAAGTGTTTCATCGACCAAATCCCGGCGTAATCGAGGTGATTGAAGATTGGGGAATCTTCTCCCCCTAGCCTAACCGCCTCAGCGTGTTCGGTCCCCCTTTTGCTCCGCAGGACCGCAGGACCGCAGGAGGAAAACCCACCCATGCCGTCAACCCACCGCGATCAGAACTACCACCGGCACCAGACTGTCGGCGACGACGCGATCATCCCCGCCGGCGAAGCACTCGACCTCGAAGCCCGCGCCGAAAACCTCACTGAGCCCGCCGCCGGCGTGGACGCTGGTTGGCTCCGCCTCCGCACCCGCGACGGATATCTGCTCGAGAGAGCGGCGGCGGGCGGCAGCGTCCAGGCCGTCGAACACATGGCCATGCGCCCTCCGAGCGGCGCAATCTACCTTGGTGATGGAAACATACGAGTCGCTCTTTACTTGATCGCGATTCCACAGGTTGACCTCCTGTATGCAATCCCGTTCGTCGTTCCGTTCCGCTTGCAAATCGACGCGGTGGCCTTCAGGGTCAATACACAAGACCTCGGTAACTACATTCAATTCGGCCTCTATGACGCCGTGCCAGACGAGAGCTTTCCGCGAAACCTTCTTCAAGCGTTTGGACCGGAAGAACTCTCCGCCGGCGTTCACACGCTTACCTGGGAAACCACACTTGAGCCCGGATATTATTTCTGGTGCTACAACACCGATTCGGCAACGGCGAAACTTGGAGTCCACTCGAACTTGATGAAGCACGTGCTCCACGTAACGAATGCAATGGAAGGGGCGTACACATGCGTCTACTACACTCTGCCCTATGCGAACGGAATGCCGGAGACCTGGAGGGAAAACGACGAAGCTCTTACTTATCTGACTAACGCACCGTGGGCCTTTGGAACACAAATCGCCTGACTACGAACCGCCGCAACTCTCGCGGTCCCACAGGTAGTACACCGGACGGACCCCCACCAACCCACGGAAAAGCTGCACCAACAACTCCGGCGACTGACGACGAACCCGATGACGGCCCCCGCCGGTGGTGTTGCGGTACCACTGGAACACGGACCGCTTCACAACATTGCATACCGCCGGATCGTTCCGAACCCGATCCGTGAAGTCCGCCGCGAAGGGATCAACCTCCAAAGCCTTGAGACTCGCCAGAGCCTTCTCTTGATCCGGTGGAACCGGACACAGACCGATCCGCTTCATGCCCGCCCGCTCGAACACCGGGTTCAGTTCCCCCATCGCCGCCAAGCATTCAACATACCGCGTGCCGACCAGTGGCAAGGTCTCACGCACAAGCCGGTATCCCAACCCGCACCCACGAACGTCGGGGTGGACCACCAGCCGACGGAGAATCCGAAACTCCTTGTTAAGCAGCGCAGGATTCCGACAGAACCGTCCGTCGGTGGCCTGGTTCCGCAGCGCCAACTCAATCGGACCGTGAGCGTAAACCACCACCGCCAGAGCTTCCCCACCGACCTGCTCCCGAAGCACGAACACGCGATCCACGAACCCCAACGCCTCGTTCCGGTAGTGCATGGCGGAAAACTCGGCGTAGTCCTGCTTGTGCCCGCGTCCGATAACCAGCGCATCATCGAAGCTGATCGGACGGCGGACCGGATTACTCAGCACCGTCCGGTGACTCCCGTTGCTCCGCAGGAACACCGTCACGTCCGGCTGGAGGTCGGCCAGCACGTCCTCATTGCTGGTCGCCACGACCATGCACAGCCCGCGTCGAGTCACCAGCTTTCGCAGGTTGTACGAAATCGCCTTCGCCAGCCGACGGTGCAGCCCGCTACAGAACTCGTCGCAGATCAGCACCGGCAAGACCGCCCCGGACGCCTGCTCGCCGCTCCCGCTCCCGCTCCCGCTTCGTGGTCCTAGCCCGCCGCAGGCGCAGGCGACCGCCAGGCGGACCCGGAACCGCTCACCGTCCGATAACTCGTCAAACCGGCGAAGCCACAAATGGACATCACCTACGCCACAGGCCGTCAAAATCGCCAGGGTCGCGTCTAAGCCCTCCGAAGGAGCTACCAGGTCCACCACCGTCCGGTCCGTCACCAAATCAATCCCCTGCACGTCCAACACTCGAAACCCGCCCGGACGCCTCCCTACGCCGCCTCCAGCCTGCCGGAGTCCCCCAGGCCCCGCCAGGACGCTGGACTTCCCGCTCCCAGACGGACCCACCAACGCCGTTAGCTGACCACCCCAAAAGCCCAACTCCAACGCCGCTAACGCCCGGACCTTCCCAGGCCCCGCCGGGGCGAGACCAAACTCCAACAACACCGCCGACGTCCGGCTCGTCACCGGAACCGCACGCAGGCCCCGCCAGGACGACAGCCGAACGTGCGGAAAGCCGGAAAACAAATCGGACTCGACAGACTCGGTGCACTCACCACACATGCTCGGTAAGATAACTCAGCAAAGGTAGTCTGAAAAGCGGGTGTTGCGAAAATGCGCAGTGAAAATTTTGTGAACAGACCCCACAGCGCTTCCCGAAAACGTCAGGGGTGGTTTTCTTCCCCCGAACCATCTTGTAAGGTCTGTGGGGGATTCGATCATCTATCAGAGTTCCCCGAGATCAAGGTAGTGTGTACAGTCTGTCAGTTGGGTCGGGAGTTACCAGTTGGTGCAGACGTTGAACTCCAACGCACCATCGACATCACCATTGCTCATCTCACTCACATCGGACACGGGAGACAAGTTCGTTCGTCGGGCGTAGTGTTGAAAGCGGCGGCGGTTGTCTGATTGGTTTGTCGCTTGCTCCTTCCCTCTTGCTTGCTTCCGTTCCTGTCCTTCCGTTCCTGTCGTGCGGTCAGTTGCTACCTACTGGTCGGTCGGTCACTGCCTACTGCCTGCCGCCTGCCGCCTGCCGCCTACTTGCTGCCTGGACCTCCCTGTCTGGGCCTCTCACAGAGTTGTCGCCTTCGAGGCACCATCACCTGCTTACGTCGTCACGGCATCATCACCACGTTGCTCGCCTTTGGCTCGCATGGCACGCGCAGAATTCGACGCCCCTGTCGGGGCTTGGGCACCGCGTCCCTCGCCTTCGGCTCGGGATGGCACCCGCAGTTATCGACAGAGCATCACCGGGCCTCCGACAGCGTGACCGCAGTTCGAGGAGGCGTCACCGCAATTCGAGGAGACATCACTGGGGCCATCGGGAGTACGTCGTATTCCTACAGGCTGTCGCGGGGTCGGACGGTTGGAATGGGCCGCGCCGTCCTTCATCCTCACTCCGGCTGAACCTCCCTTTGGGGGCGATAGGTCCAATGGGCCGTCGTTCGGCGGACGGCTTGGCCTTCCTGCCGCCGCTGCTGCTACTTGCGGGGCCTACGCTCAGGGGAAACCCACGGGCCTCAAGGATACGCTTGAACAGCGCGTCTCCGATTCGGCCCTAGTGGGTTCCCCCTTCGCTCCGGCCCCTTCGTGACATCACCTGCCGTCGTCTCACGTCACCATCACCTGCTGTCGCCATCACAGCACGACTCCCTGGTTGCTCGCCTTTGGCTCGCAAGTCACCCGCAGCATTCGACCGCCCCTGTCGGGGCTAGGGCACCGCGCCCTCGCTTTCGCTCGGGTGGCATCCGTAGCATTCGACCGTCTCCCCTGACGGGGAGACTCGGGCACCGCGTTGCTCCTGCTGTGCAGTCGCAACTCACCCGCAGAGTTCGACGCCCCCTGCCGGGGCTTGAGCGCCGCGTTGACTCGCTGTCGCTCGCAAGTCACGATACCCACCCACCACCCCCCACCCACCCACCCGCCAGATTTAACTTCCACGCCATCGGGCTCGCCGACAGAACCACTGACTTCGGCGCAGCATTACTGGGCCTCCGACAGAACCACTGACTTCGGCGCAGCATTACTGGGCCTCCGACAGAACCACTGACTTCCCTACAGGCTGTCGCGGGGTCGGACGGTTGGAATGGGCCTCGCCGTCCTTCTCCCTCGCTTGGCGGTTACGCCCCATTGGGGTCGGATCGTCCTTTACGCCTGCGCTCGGCGGACGGCTCGGCTTATTCGCCGCCGCTGCTGCTACTTGCGCCCTCCGCTCCGGGGGACCCAGGGCCTCGATGGCCCCATCCGTGGGGCCTGCCGGGCCATCCCTGGCCCGCCTACTCGGCCCTTGGGTCCCCCTCCGCTCCGGGCTTCTCGTATCGTTCACCTGCTGTCGTCTCACGTCACCATCATTGGGAAATCCATCGGTTCCAGCATTCCCGGAACGAATACCTGCTGCCGTTACCACGGCACGACTCCCTGGTTGCTCGCCTATGGCTCGCATCTCACCTATCGCGTTCGACCGCCCCTGTCGGGGCTTAACAACTGCGTTGCTCGCACAAGTGCTCGCATGGCACATACGCCCACCGTCCAGCCCCCCGACCGCCCACCCCCCAGAGCACGCTCGTGCCTAGCATGTCTCGTGCCGAGTCGGCACTGTGCATGGCGCACACATGCTCGTGCCGACGCACGATCCATGCCAGGCACAGCGCGTGCCAGAGGTGTCGCGGGGACATCCCGCGACTGGCGGCATCCATGCCGCGGATTTCGTGGACCATCCTGGTCCACGGAGGTTCCGCGGGTTAATCCCGCGGAGGGTGGGGGGTTCCCCCCCCCCCACACCCACACGCAGATTATGTCTCAGGTTTTGCCGGGAAGTTCCCTCGGTGAGTACACCTCGGCAAATGCAAAATGACGTTCGCCCAAGAAAAAAAGATTCGGTACTACACGCTGCTGTGGGCGGAGTACCGCCCTTGTTGCAGCGTGTAAGTATCTTACTTGTTTTTTCTTGGGCTCACTCCGGTCTCCCAAAAAAGATGCGAGTAGAAGCGCCTGCTGCTGTGGGCGGAGTACCGCCCTTGTTGCAGCAGGCGATACGACTGCATCTTTTTTGGGACCCTCCGTCATTTTGCATTTGCTTCCCGGCAAAACCTGAAAAGCTCTGCGTGTTGGGTGTGGGGTGGGGGGTGGCGGGGCGGGGTCTCACAGAAAGGCGGTGTCTCATGATTCTTCGGTGTTATCGGTGGTGGTGGGTCGTGGTCCGTGTTTGTGGTCGGTGGTGTCCCGTGGCGTTGTTTCCGTCTCATCGCGTCGCCTGGTCTGCGGCGCGTCTGCTCGGGTGTCTCGGGTTCGCCTTCGGTATTTCGTCTCTCTTTCGTCGCTAGGGGGTGTTCTATGTCTCCGGTTCTCGTTCAGTTCTGGTGTGGTCGTCGGTTCGGCGGCTGGTATCTCGCTTCGTCCTACGGTCGCGTCGGCGCTCTGCGTCGTCGCTGGTCGCGTTTCTGCGCCCGCGTCTGTCCGGGCCAGCGCGCTTCGCTCCGTCTCGGCGCTCCGCGCTCGTGCCAGCTTGCCGCGGCGGCCGGGTCGTGGTGGGCGCCCTGGGTGCTGTCCGCTTGCTAGG
>Ga0315533_1003264_pt1 | contig 10788 bp, 7 predicted proteins | sample SalMarSW160130MG_FD_203081 | JGI IMG/M metagenome (GOLD analysis project Ga0315533, IMG submission 203081) | Salt marsh sediment microbial communities from the Plum Island Ecosystem LTER, Massachusetts, United States - Salt Marsh Sediment SW1601-30 ...
AAATATACCTGCATCATTGCGATATATCTTTGAAATACTTACGGATCCCGTGTAACCAGTCAGCAGTATATCCAGGTCGCCGTCATTATCATAATCTCCCCAGGCTGATGAACCTTGAGAAACTCCTGTAAGGCCGGCTCCGATATCGGTGAATACTCCTGCATCATTACGATATACCTTCGATATCCAATAATCACCTGAACTCCAATAATAACCTGTCAACAGAATATCCAGGTCGCCGTCATTATCATAATCACCCCAGGCAGACGAACCTTGTTCTACACCAGTAAGACCGGCTGCTATATCTGTATACACTCCTGCATCATTACGATAAATTATTGAAGTATAACCATATGAATCTGAGTATCCTGTTAATAAAACATCAAAGTCGCCATCATTATCATAATCACCCCATGTTGTTGAACTGCGGGTAACACCTTCCAGGTTAATCCCTGTTTGTTCAATGAATTCCGTAACAATTATTTTTACCTCGTTACTTGTATAGGAAATACCTCCGTAAACTGATTCACAAATAACATAATAGATACCTTCATCCGGAAATGATGAAGTACATGTTGTTTGTGTCGCTCCTGAAATCAGCTGATCGTACGGACCTCCTTTAACTGTTGAGTATTTCCACTGCCGTGAAGAGGGCGTAGATGATTCCGTAACGGTCAATGTGGCAAAATCCTGGCCTGGTAAAATATACTGATCAGCAACAGGACCAACCGAATTTGAAAAAGGAACAGTAAAGGTACCTTCTGTGGCAAATTCTGAACCGGCAAGACCATTGTCTATTGCCTGGACACTCCAGAAATATGTACCGGCAGGGAGTCTGTTTATCTGCCACATATTACGTTGAATTGCACCTGTACGGGCAATTTTTCTCAACCCGCCAGGAAGATAAGACATCGGGCTTCTTTTATTTACCCCCCCGGTTGAAGTACCTATATAGATGTTATAAGTAAGTCCTGTCTGGGCTGTTTGAGCGTCAGTAGATTTGTTCCAGGAAAGAATAACCTTGTTCCCGACAGGAGTAGCAACAAGAGATGAAGGTGCGGAAGGTGAACTATTTGCAGTTGTACTGTTATTGGAATATATTTTTGATACAGTACTTGATGAACCGTTTCCTGTTAATAAAATATCCAGATCGCCATCTTTATCATAATCTCCCCAGACGGCAGAACCGTATCTGACACCTGTCAGCCCTTCACCTATATCTGTAAAAACACCTGCGTCATTACGGTAAATAATTGAAACATAGCTACCGGAACTCGTATATCCGGTTAATAAGATATCCAGGTCTCCATCATTGTCATAATCACCCCATGCAGCTGAACTATACCTCACGCCTGTAAGTCCGGCTCCGATATCTGTGAACACACCTGCATCATTACGATATATTTTCGAATAATAGCCGTAGCCATAACTAGTATCATATCCATATCCTGTGATTAAAATATCCAGATCACCATCATTATCATAATCTCCCCAGTCTACAGAACCAGTATAGGTTCCAATTAGGCCGGCATCAATTTCTGTAAATGAATTATCATCATTTCTGTATATCCTTGAAATATATCCACTTGTACTACTCGAACCACAAGCAAGTATGTCGAGGTCATTGTCATTATCATAATCACCAAGTGCTATTGAAGGACGATAAAGCCCAGCTAATGAATTATAAATGAGTTCTGTAAATGTATTATTTTGATTGTTATGGAAGATTCTTAAAATATAATTATTATATTCATCTTCTCCAGCTATAACAATATCAAGAAATCCATCATTATCAAGATCGCCCCATTCAGCACGACCTCTATAAACATAGGGTAATACTATTCCTGTTTGTTCCTGGAGTGTAGTATCAGCCATATTGATGGTGTAGACTGAAGTACCACTATTACCTGCTAAAAGAATATCTATATCGCCGTCATTATCATAGTCGCCCCATGCAGCTGAACCATCGTAAACAGTTGGTAATGAAATCTTTGTTTCCTCTGTGAAGGTATTATCACCATTATTATAGTATATTTTTGTGGCATTGTCTCCTGCTATAACAATATCCAGGTCGCCGTCATTGTCAAAATCACCCCAGGCAGAAGAACTATATGATGCCGCGGTTAAAGTTATGGCTTGTTCAGTGAATACCTGGCTTTGAAGGTTTGGGGTTATCAGAAAGAAGAAAAAAAGCCCCGGTAAGATAAATCGGAGTAAAAGAGTTCTCATAACATTAATTTTTAATGTTCAAAAGAATAAGAAATCTGATGGAATTCATATTTCTTTTTTCTTTTATATTTTATGACTCCCGCTAAATATTAGAATCAGAAACGGTTATCAATAGTTAAATATAGTAACTACTTCCTGAAAAAGAAATCGCCGTTCAGTTTATTCCACTCTGTAGGCACCTGTGCGCCGTTACTTAACTTTCTTACCTGTGCCCGGGTATTCATAAAGACACTCAGTATTGATTGCGGAACCGCCATCTGTTTGACAAGCTCCTCTGTAAAGAGCCCGTTGGCTCCCTTACCGTCAGCGGCAGTGGCGCCCTCTGATGTGGCAAAGGCAATTATCGTTCCGCTTGAGAATGACATTGCCCTGAAGCCGGCATCTCCTCCTCTTGCCCAGGCAGTATAAGGATTATTCCGGCAGGCATCAAGTATAACAATGTTAGTATTATCCTGATACCTTTCGAATTCCTCTACAATAAAATCAACCTCTATGGCTTCAAACCTGCAATCACTCGATTTTTCAAGGAGGGCATCTGTTGGTACCAGGTAGTTCTTACCATCCACCTGATTACCGTGTCCTGCGTAATAGAATAATGCAACATCATAATCGGGCAGTCTCTCATTGAACTCCCTGATAGCATTCATCATCTCCTCTTTATTTGCATTAAGTTTTTTTATGACCTCAAAATTGAGTTCTTTTAATGTTCCCTCCATGAGGTTAGCATCATTAACAGGGTTTTTAAGAGGTGTTCCGTTCATATATTCTGAATTCCCGAAAACAAGGGCAATCCTTTTTTCTGTAAATGCAGGTTCCAGCTTGATCACTCTTTTTTCAGATGTTGTGCTGCCTGCTATATTTGTTGCTATGAGGAAGACGCTGTTATCACCTTCCTTTAATACTACCGAACCCTGCCATGTGTAATTACATTCACCGGCAGTTGAAGCCTGGAATACATTGTCCTCAGAAAAAATAGTACCATTGACGAGTAGTTTGATTGATCTTAAATCGGATTGTGAATTAATACAGGCACCTATGGTTAACACTTCGGTGTTTACAATAGTATTTGGTGATTCAGGATTTGACCAGTTGATTTCCGGAGATACCGCAAAAGGATTAGTAAAATACCTTATCTCTGACTTTGTTGCTCCTTCACTGTTAGTAGCCACCAGATAGATTTGATTTTCACCCGGACCGAAGTTCAGATTTTTTTCTATCATGAAGCTTCCGGTTTCATCAGGTACAAGTTTTATATCTGTTTCCCCCTTTGAAACACCGTTCATGTATAACAGCACTGACTTCAAACCTGAAGATGATTTAACTTGTGCTTTTACCGTAGCATTAAAATTTTGTAGAGTTGTACGACTCCCCGATGGACTTGTCCATGTTACTACAGGTGCTCCGGATGTGATGTCACCTGCAGTTTGTGGTTCAACATTTGCAGTACTGACAGGAAAATCGACTGTGAAATAACGCTTGTCAGAGGAAGATGAGCCGCCAGGGTTAGAAGCTTCAAGATAAATACTGTTCTCTCCCAGATCAAAATTTATCTCTTTTTCAATAAGGAAAATTCCCTGCTCATCGGGCGATGGTTTCATTTCAGGATAACCATATATAACTCCATTCAGATAAATTACCACTGATTGTATACCTGACGGTGAATTGATCTTTGCTTTAACTAAACTTGAATTTGCTGACCTGAGATTAGTATTTGATTTTGTCGGATTTTCCCATGTAATGACAGGTGGCGGAGGCTTGATAGTTTCAGTTGGTACGTTTTGCTGTACAGCCTGAGCATTTTCAGCCAATAGCGGGGCAGTCGTGGTTTTAATTTCAGTTACTTTCAAATAATCAACCGATATCTCTGATTCCGTCCCTACATTGAATCCAATCTGGTTTCCTGCAAGTTCGATATCATCCAGTTTAACTACAAGTGATTCATTTGCAAAAATATAATAAACCCCACTTACACACCTGACTGTCAGCTTATTGTAATCACTTGTTATTTGAGACCTTCCCGAAAATAATTTTTCAATTTTCTTTCTTTTGGATGGAATATCCTTTAAAACCTGCACATTATCACCGATAATCTCCACACGATAATGGTCATATTTATCATTCATTCCAAAGACCAGTGCACCTGTGCCTTTGACTATTTTCAGGGCTGCCTCGATCTCAAAATCAGAATTTGGCGAAATGGCTACCGGTTTGAAAGAAAGACCTGTTGATGACTGATAATTCTTACAAGTGATATTATAATATCCATTATCAATCCTGGCACTTATCCACAGATTATCAGTAAGCCACTGATTGGCATTATTATCAAAATCATCAGCAAACACCTGGGTTTTTTCCGCATCATTATAAGCTGTGTAATCCTGCTGACCAAAGGATGATTGAACCTGAATAAACATAAGACTCAACAGCAGGAATCCGATCTTTGATTTTATTTGTTTTTTCATTTTTCAACAATTTTAAATCCTACCTTAATGTGTTATTCGCAGATTCTATTTAAAAACAATGTTAATCAAACCATGAAATTACGTATTTTTTTTAATTTTTCATCATATATTGCCGGGTTTTTGACAAACAAACCATTTGATGGTTTGAATAACCATAGTTTAATTGATTAAAATATATTATGTATAACCAAAAAAAAATCCCGCTGCGCGCCATTGTGCTGATGTTGTTTTTTATTGTTGTTATTCCGCTGCTGCCATTGCTGATATCCCGGCGGTGGGACTGGTGGGAAGCTTGGACATATGCGGGTATCAGCATACTGGGTTTCGCGATAAGCAGAATGCTGGCCGCACAGCGTCATCCTGACATTCTTTCTGAACGGGCAAAGTTTTTGCAGCATGAGGATGCTAAGACCTTTGACAAAATACTGTCTCCTCTCGTTGGACTTGGCGGGGGAATAATTCCTATTATCGCCGGACTTGATGAGCTGTTCCAGTGGTCACCCGGATTCAGCCCCACGGTAAAAATAATATCGCTGATTATCATCCTGGCAGGATATACACTGGCATCCTATGCCCTTATTGAAAACAGGTTCTTCTCGGGTATGGTCCGTATTCAGACTGACCGCGGTCACGAGGTCGTATCCGGAGGGCCTTACCGTTGGGTCCGTCATCCCGGTTATGCGGGATCGTTAATAACTTATCCCGTTATACCTCTGCTGCTTGATTCAGAATGGACATTTATACCTGCTATTCTTCTCATAATAATACTGGTTATCCGTACTTATTTGGAAGACAAAACATTACAGAAGGAATTACCCGGATATGCCGATTATGCAAAGAAAGTCAGGTATCGCCTGGTACCGGGAGTGTGGTGAGGGTTGGATTGCACTCTTAAGTCCCTCTCCCCTGGGAGAGGGATTTAGGGTGAGGTTATTAGTCAGGGGGATTGCTCCTTCACTACGTTCAGTCGCGATCCCTTTTGGGATACCTGCAACTCCGGATTACTTCCGGCTCGTTTCACTCGCCTTATTTTTTGTCTCGCATCTTTCCTCACTCAGGCAAGCCTGGTTCGGAAATCTGCGAGACAAAAAATCCCGTCCGCCACTGGCGTCCGGGAGTAATCCTTCGTTGCGGAGAGAGGGGGATTCGAACCCCCGGTACAGTCACCCATACGGCAGTTTAGCAAACTACTGGTTTAAGCCACTCACCCATCTCTCCCTCTGTCCACCGTAGCCTTGGCGAAGGTGGAATCTGTCCTCCGTATCCGCCAGCCGGCGGAGAAGGAGGGATTTTTATCTGAGCGCGACAAAATTAGAAAATCGTGGATTAAGTGCAAAATAAATTACTGATTATTTCAATCCCTTAAAAATATCAACTACCTGCCTGAAATTCTCCAGTGTCTCCTCATCAAAATCGGATATCCTGACCACCGCTGATTTAACATCTGCAAGAAACTTTGAGAACAGGAAATTGCGTGGCATTTCCTTTTCCTTTATATAATCTGAGTTGGCAACTGTTATGCCTTCCCGGCTTTTTAAAATATGGTTCTTGAAATCGAGAGTGGATAAGAGATCCTCCGCATTATAAAATAATCCCGGTAAACTGATTATCATATTTCTTCCGCTGTTGTCAGTTTTGAAAACTGTCTCCTTCAGAAGGTCATGCATCTTGTTCTCCTCCTCATTTTCAAACAGCAAGACTGCAAAATCGAGTCCCCAGCCCATGAGAATATTACATAGTAAAGGTATTGAAGAGACATTCGTGGAAGGAATAACACTTATCTTTCCTTTAAAACCGGTCAGGATAAAAATCGCATTCAAAATGTAAAACGAACCAGTATCATTTACTATCAGGTTGATCTTTTTTGATGAAAAACCTTCATTGGCTGCCGGATTACCCAGAATACTCTGAAGCGGAGAGAGGGTATCGGGAGAGGCGGCAGAAAGTTTTAAAGGATCAAGTATCCGTGTTGCACTTCTCAGGTTATCGAGATCATCTCTCTGAACCGCCAGAACACGGTGAAGTTTGTTTATCTCTACAAGATGTGGAGAATGGGTGGTATAGATCACCTGAATCTTATCCTTTATGTCTTCAAACACCTTCAGCACATCCTCCTGTGCTCTTGCATGAAGGCTTACTCCCGGTTCATCCACAAGCAGGATCATCTTTTTATTTATGTTTGCTGCTGCCTTCAGTTCCATATAGAAAGAGAGGAACCAGCGAACCCCTCTACTTCTTTGCTTTGGATAGAGCCTCTCCCCCTCATCCTTGATCCAGAATTCAAGATAAGGTTTGCCTGACTTTTCAGCATAGGTTGTACTGTAATGATCCAGTTCAAACTGAATGTTTATTTTATTATTACGTCCAATAGACTGCTGCCAGAAATCCTGGAAATTACGTGTTAGCATGTGATTGAGATTCTCAATCTTCTGCTTCAGGATACGGCTTGAAGGCTGCTGGAAAAATGAATAATCGAGCTGTGCAATTGAAAGGAAATTCCGGGCTGCCTTGTAACCTTCCACCTGGTCGTTGCCGGTGACAATATCATCCATGTCTATCCGGTTGGGCAAAAGGCTGCCAAAGTCCTCAAACAGCACAAAGACCGGGCAGTATTCGAAGTATTTCCTGCCGAGTATTTCGCTGTTATATTGCGATTTATATGATTGAATTACCTCATTCACCTTCTTTTCCGCCTCTTCTTCAGAGCTTCCCCCTATTATATAACCCGACATTGCTATGTGCCTGTCGAGTTCAGATTTCTTCTGATCCCTCTCGTTACGGGTTTTCTTATAATCACTGAGAACGGCCTTCCATTCCTGGTCATCCTCATCTTCAGCAGGGCGCATCAGAAGAGTCATTTTCTGGTGTCTCTCCTCAAGCTTGACTTCCAGTTCTGCCATGTGATTATCGAGGGAAACAAATTTTTCCATTAGTTTCTGCCATTTCTCACCCGCTTTTTTAACCAGCTGTTTTGCAAGCAGTTCAGCAGACAGAGTCTCACGCTTTTCCTTAATTTCCTTAAGCTGTTTTTTCAGATCGTCAATTTGTTTGCTATCAACAGAACCATGTGGTTGAGATTTTCTACCAAATAACCTGAATCTCTTTATTGTCATTTCAGCAGATTGCAACCTGGCCCTGGCTTCATTTTCCTGTTTGTTAAGCTCCGCAAGCTCCTTCTCATTTTCGGTTATAATACTGATCTCCTGTTCAAGCTTGACGGTAACGTCACCCAGGTACAGACGCCAGGCATCTTCAAGGGAATCAAGATACTGACTTATCTCACCGCTGACCACTATAACCGACGAGAGGTCGGCGATCCATACCCTTGTAAGTTCAATATGATTAAGTCCTGAAAGAAGTTCTTTTAATTCTGTTCCCGGGTTATCAGTTACCTTCAGGAGCCATCCCTCGGGAATACTGAACCGGCAGCTTACTTCCGGCAGAGTAAGGTCACTGCGAAGGATATCTTCTGAAATAATCCCGGAATAAAATACCATCAGGGCCTCCAGGACAGATGTTTTTCCCGATTCGTTCTGACCGATGAGACAAGTAATATTATCGGGGGAAAGAGATTGCCACCCGGTATCGATAATTGAACGGAAGTTTCTGATCCTAAAAGCTGTAAGCTTTATCATAATGAAGAAAATTATATCTTAAAACCAAGAACAAGAACATCATCTATCTGCTGCGTGTTTCCCTTCCAGTCGTTAAAGGTGTTCTCGAGGATTTTTTTCTGTTTTGCCATCGGAATGCCTTTCATTGATGTTATCACTCTTTTCAGGTGTTTATATTTGAATTTTTTATCTGTCAGTTCACCAAACTGGTCAGCAAATCCGTCGGAGAAAAGATAAAAATTGTCTCCGGGCTGTGTATCTATTATCTGGTTTGTAAATGGTTGTTCAACCAGCGGGGCAAGACCGATAGTCATTTTATCGGCTTTAAACTCGGTGAGCTCTCCTTTCCTCATCCTTAACAGCGGTCTGTTTGCTCCCGAATACTGGAATTTGCCGGCATTGGTGTCGATGATACACAATCCGATATCTATACTGTCTTTTGCAACTGATCCTTTATCTGTCTGATGAAGGGCCTTCATCACTTTCTCCCTCATAAGGTTCAGCACCCTGTTAGCTTTGGGTTCACACTTTGACTGCATTATCTCATTAAGGAAACTGATGCCCAGTATGCTGAGCAGTGCACCCGGCACTCCATGTCCCGTGCAATCACCTGCTGCAATACATAAGCACTGTTTGTTGCTGAATGCATAATAAAAATCACCGCTCACTATATCCCTCGGCATGAAAAGCACAAAATGGTCTTTCACCAGACCTTTCAGGTATCCGGGCTCAGGCATCAGGGCTTTCTGAATAATCCCGGCATATCTGAGGCTGGCTATATGATCATCAATTCCCTGGCTTTGTATCAGGGCAATGATATCAGGATTATGTTGAGCCTTTACTGTCATCACTCACCTTAAACTGACTGGTAAAAGTTAAAGATACATTAATTTGTATTGCAGTACAACTGGACATGCACCTTTACTGTCGCTTCCTCTCCAGGCATACTACATTTTCGACATGATGTGTCTGGGGGAACATATCCACAGGCTGTACTTTTGTTACATTGTATTCTGATGAGAATAATGCCATATCACGAGCCTGGGTTGAAGGATTACAGCTTATATATACTATCCGCTGCGGTGCTGCTTTACGGATATTATTAACCACATCCTCATGCATCCCTGCTCTGGGCGGATCGGTTATGACAATATCAGGATATCCTCTTTTTTCCATAATGCCATCCGACAATATCTGCTTTATATCTCCCGCAATAAACTCTGTATTCCTGATATTATTGACAGAGGAATTTAATGCAGCATCTTTCACAGCTTCTTCAATATACTCAATACCAATCACTTTAAGAGCCTTTGATGCTATAAAATTTGCTATTGTACCTGTTCCTGTATAAAGGTCGTAAACAATTTCCTTCCCGGTCAATCCTGCCATTTCTGACACAATACTGTATAACCTGAGAGCCTGTTTTGTATTGGTCTGGAAAAACGATTTGGGACCTATCCTGAATTTTAGTCCGTCCATCTCCTCTACAAGATGGTCCTGCCCCTTGTACAATACAGGTGTCTGATCTGAAAGAGAATCATTTCGTTTTGAATTGATAACGTAAAAAAGGGATGTAATACATTTAAATTCCGAAGCCAGATGATCAAGAAGCCTGTCTCTTCTTTCCGGCTCATCATGTAAGAAAACGACAATAACCATAAATTTTCCGTCAATTGAATTACGGATCACCAGGTTTCTAAGGAAACCGGCCTGCTGGCGGGGATCAAAAAAACGCAGACAATTTTTATGTGCATACCTTCTGACTGAATCGCGTATGGCATTGGACGGTTCGGGTTGAAGATGACATTCCCTGATATCGAGAACCTTATCATATACACCTGGAATATGAAATCCCAGTGCATCCTCCTTTTCAAAATCGTGGTCGGAATTTATCTCTGCCACTGTGAGCCAACGTTTACCGGAAAATGAGAACTCCAGCTTGTTCCTGTATCTTAAAACCTCCCTGGATTCGCAAATAGGAGTTATCGCCGGCAGAGTGATTTTCCCGATCCTGGAAAGATTCTCTGCAACCTGTTTCTGTTTATAGTGCAGCTGAAGATCATACGGCAGGTGCTGCCATTTGCAGCCTCCGCATACACCAAAATGGCTGCATACCGGAGCAACCCTGTCGGCTGAATATTCATGGAACCTTATAGCTCTTCCTTCCATGTAATTTTTCTTTTTCCTGGTAATCTTTATGTCTACAACATCGCCCGGGATGAGCATTGGCACAAATACGACCTGGTTATCAACCCTGGCGAGGGCGTTACCCCCGGCACCAATATCGGTTATCATGATTTTTTCAAGACGTGGCAGCTCTTTCTTCCTTCCCATTATCCCGTGAATTATCTTTCCCGAAGAATCAGCATAACAACATCCTTCGTGTTAAATGAAGTTTTACATATTTTGAAGAGTAAAGATAATTGATATTGAGATATACTGTGCTTTCAAAGGCTGGCATACTTTTTCTATATTTGCGTCAG
>Ga0315533_1003267_pt1 | contig 10785 bp, 10 predicted proteins | sample SalMarSW160130MG_FD_203081 | JGI IMG/M metagenome (GOLD analysis project Ga0315533, IMG submission 203081) | Salt marsh sediment microbial communities from the Plum Island Ecosystem LTER, Massachusetts, United States - Salt Marsh Sediment SW1601-30 ...
TCCTGGCCCACGTGCTAGCGAAATGAGCTAAATAGCTAGATTTTTGCCCGAATATTTTGCCCTGAGCTAAAGAATTTAGGAAGTCGTCAGGCCCATCGAATTCGGGCATTTCCACATATGCTCGGCCGATTTCGCCTAAAGTATGGGCATCGCTGCCAGCGCTGGCAGCCTTTCCCTGCTCTTTGGCTAGTTTCCATGCGCTGGCGTTGCTACTAGAAAATGGCGTACGAGAATTAAAAGTTTCAATAATATCAACCTGGGATAAAACTTCTGCCGAGGTTAGCGGGTTAGGATTCCAGGGCAGCGACCTGCCAAATGGGTGGGGAATAGCCGCTAGACCGCCTTGGCTTCTGATTCGAGATATTGTTTCCTGGGGAGACAATCCCCGGGGAACTGCTTCACTAAGAAAGAGCCCCATTATTTCACCCACAGGCGTTAAGATCTCCTCAGCAACGATTACTTTAAACGGGGCAAATTCTCTTAACTTTAAGGCGCCAGCAATGGTGTTGTGGTCAGCTACAGCAATACAATTTATGCCTAGCTCGAGGCAGCGCTCGACTATTTGCTCCAAAGGTGTGAGACAATCTATAGAGTAGCAGGTATGGACATGTAAATCAGCTTTTATCAATTAGCTTACCCGTCTTGTTGTTGTCTAGCGGTCATTCTGAGCGACCGAAGCATCTGCCCCTTTCGCCTGTTACCTGATTATACCAAATTCCTTAAAGTTTGCAGCTAAATTCGTTCAGCCTCAGTGTGGTAAAACTTTTGGGGAAAGGAGCCAGCATTGCTGATAAGAGAAAGGCGAATCAAGCGATATTAGCCAGCCTTCTCCAGATATTCCCCGGTGCGTGTATGGACTTTGATGATGTCGCCTTTATTAATGAAAAGAGGAACCTGGATGGTTGCTCCCGTTTCTAGTTTAGCTGCTTTAGTGCCTGCGGTGGCCCTATCCCCCTTGAAGCCAGGCTCTGTCTCCGTAACCTGAAGCTCTACCGAAGTGGGTAGCTCTATGGTCACTGTATCCCCCTTGCAGGTCAGAATCTCTAGCATCAGACCCTCTTTTAGATAATTTGTGCCCTCTCCTATTTGAGCCGAAGTTAACATAATCTGCTCGTAACTTTCGTTATCCATGAAGTAATAGAGGTCGCCATCGCTATAAAGGTACTGGACTGGACGATGCTCCAGAAATACTGGTGTAACTTTATCCCCGGATTGAAAATTCCTCTCGGTGGAATTCCCGCTACGAACACCACGAAGTTTCAACTTAACTACAGGCTGTCTTTGCTGCATCTTAACATGTTGGTATTCCAGAATTTGGTATATTTCGCCATCTAGCTCTATGGCGACTCCCTTTCTCAATTCCCCGGCATCAAGCATTTAGTAACCTCCGTGTTTATTGAGAGTGAATTGTCAGTCTGAGTTTTTCGCTCCTTGTCAGAATAACAAATCCCTCTTTGCCTTGCTAAGCACTTTGGCCTTGCCATTTTCCAAAACTACCATGTCCTCAATTCTAACACCCCCGTGTCCCGCAAGGTAGATTCCCGGTTCTATGGTAAAAACCATGCCATCTGCAAGTGAATCGGAGGAACTGGGACCAAGCGTGGGAAATTCGTGCACCGCTAGCCCAACACCATGTCCTAGACCGTGTCCAAAGGCATCTCCATAGCCAGCTTGTTCGACAACGCTTCGAGCCAATCGGTCTGCCTGCGAAGCATTCATACCTGATTCAACTCTCTCTATGGCAGTGGTCTGTGCTTTGAGAACTATATTGTAAATTTCCTGTAGGGATTTGTCTGTCTCGCCCAAGAATAAAGTGCGACTGAAGTCGCTGCAATAGCCGCTGATTCTGGCCCCCATGTCAATCAACACTGGTTCACCAGAGCAAATTATTTTTTCTGTAGGTTGAGCATGGGGCAAAGCTGAATTTGGGCCTGAAGCCACAATGATTTCAAAGGGCATTCCTTCACTGCCTTCTTGGCGAAGGAATTTTTCTATCTCCCAGGCTGCCTCCTTTTCCGTTATGCCAGGACGAACTATTGCCTTTGCCTGTTCGAAGACGGCATCGACTAGTTCTACTGCTTTTGTGATAAATCCTAGCTCTTCGGGCTCTTTTATGGAGCGAAGCTGCTCTACTATGCCAGTAGTGGGAACAAGCTCAAGGTTAACTGGCTTGGTCTTTATTGCCTCGCTGATCTTGTGATAGCCCTCATAAGAAATAAAATTTGCCTCGAAGCCTAATTTGTGCCACCCCAAATCAGAGACCAAACCAGGAAGCCAGTCACGTAACTCTCGCTTAGTCTGGATAATTTCAAAATCTGATGACTCTCCCTTGGCTTGCTCCACATAGCGAAAGTCAGTAGCTAAAATAGCATTCTGTCCTGAAATGAGTAGCCATCCGGAGGAGCCGGTAAATCCAGAAAGGTAGCGGAGGTTCTCTGTCTGAGCAAGCAGGAGAGCATCTAGTCCCTTTTCGGCGATCGCCGTTCGCAGCTTCTGCAATCGCTTTATTCTCGACTTTCTCCTCGGGCTTTGGACAATTCTATTCGTCATTTCGAGTTTCCCTTTACCCGTGAACTTCTCTATCTTATCCCGGTAGGCTGATTACAATCGTATTATCATCTGCGCAACCCCAAAGTAAACCGCCACGCCGAATATATCCATAATCGTAGTTATAAAAGGGGCGGATACCAGAGCCGGGTCAATCCTTAATCGACGAAAAATAAACGGTAAGGCTCCGCCTGCCAGGGTTGCCATTACTGAGATGGCCACCAGGGTCGTGCTCACTACGGCGGCCACCTGTAGGTTTCTGCCGAACATATAAGCCCAGCCCAGGGCAACCGCACCAAGGACAATGCCCAGGATAGCACCTATCCCGGCCTCCCGCAAGACCACGGCCAGAGCCCGTCTTGGTTTCACCTCCCCGGTAGCCAGCCCACGAATAACGACGGTGGCCGATTGCGCTCCCACATTCCCGCCGGTGCCAATCAACAGCGGGATAAAGTAAGCCAGTATCAGTAGCTCGCCGGTAAGCAGCGCTTCATGCCGGGCAATAATAGTGAAAGTAATTGTGTTCACCACGATAAGCAGGAGGAGCCATACCCCCCGGCGCCGGACAACATCAAAGATACGACTGGCAAAGTAACCTCGCTCCGTACCCGGTACCGCACCAAAGCGATAAATATCTTCGGTGGCCTCTCGTTCCATGATGTCCGCCACATCATCATGGGTGATGGTACCGACGAGGCGCTGTTCTGCATCTACCACGGGAATTGCCAGCAGGTTATGCTCCCGGAGTTCCCAGGCTACTTCCTCGCGGTCGGTGTTGGTAGAGACAAAGGGTGGGTCTGGTTTCATGATATCGCTTACCTTTGCATTCGGGTCAGCGATGACCAGGTCCTTGAGTGAGACAGTGCCTATAAGATAGCGGCGGCGGTCCATGACATAGCACTCGTACACTGTCTCCCGGTTGATGGCTAGCTGTCGGACTCTTTCCAGAGCCTGTGTCACAGTCATATCGCTGTGCAGGTCTACGAATAGGGGAGTCATCTCACGTCCGGCCGTTTCTTCCTCATAGCCCAGCAACTGCAGGGTGACGCGGCGCTGGTCGGGCGAGAGTATCTGTAACAGTCTGCGGGCTACCTTGGCGGGTACCTCGTCCAGCAACTCCGTCCGGTCATCGGGTGGCATTGCTTCAAGGAAATTCCTCGCCGTCTGGTCACTGAACGCCTCAAGCAGCTGGTTCTGAAACGCTCCATCCATATCGTCGAAAACAGAAATGGCAAGATTCTTCGGGAGGAGGCGAAACGCTATCACTGCTTCGTCTGCCGGTATGCTGGTCAGGAGGTCGGCGATATGTGTGGGTTCTGAGTCCGCTAGCCTCTCTCGCAACTCCCTGTATTGCTTGTTTTCCAGCAACTCCTTGAATGTGTCTTCATTCAAAACTTCCAATGGCAGCCTCCCAGGAAAATCTTCGACCATGTCACGACAAACAAAAGCCCCACGTCCGGTGGGACGTGGGGCACACACGCCTCAATCACAGACCTACACTAAAGCAAGCCCCACCACCATCGAACGAAAATAGCAATCTGTCGCCGTTTACGGTCTGGGTCTGGGGATGATTTCGTTTCCATACCTTATATTCCGTTCCAGAAAGGATTATAGTCCGCCCATACAATCATGTCAATCTAAGAACGCTGGGGTGGCAACAACATATGGCTTATTATTCAACGAGGATTGTATCGGCTCACTCCAGGCTATAGTTTGTACAATTTGTTAAGAAAAGTCTGGGTGAAAGAAGTCCTTCATATTAATTTCTTAACATTTCTGTTATAACATTAAAGAGGCGTGAAGCATCGCCAGGAGACTAGGGATGGCAGGCAAAAAGGTTTTAGTAGTTGATGATGATGTAAAGACTGTGGAGTTGGTCAAGCTCTACTTAAACCGGGACGGCTACCAGGTTCTAACTGCTTATGATGGTATTGAAGCTCTGCGCCTGGCTCGAGAAAGCTGCCCCGACCTTATTGTTCTTGACCTTATGCTGCCAGACATCGATGGACTTGAGGTCTGTCGTATCCTCAGACATGAATCCGATGTACCAATCATTATGCTTACTGCCAGGACTACTGACCAGGACAAGCTAACAGGCCTGGGCTTAGGAGCCGACGACTATGTGACCAAGCCTTTTAGCCCTAAGGTGCTAGCGGCTCGAGTATGGGCAGTGCTAAGGCGTCTTCCCGGAGAGCGTGGCCCCGAAGAGATTAAGCGTGATGAACTTAGTATGAATTTTGTGAAACACGAGGCGTGGTTTGCCGGCAGACCACTGAATTTGACCAGTGTTGAATTTAAGTTACTGGGGGTTCTCGCCAAGGAGCCGGGTAGAGTCTTCAGCCGGGCAAGCCTTATTGAAGAGGCCTTGGGCTACGATTTTGAAGGTTTCGACCGCACTATTGATGTTCACATCCTCAACCTACGCCGAAAGCTGGAGCCAGACCCCAGCCACCCCAGATATATAAAGACGGTATATGGAATCGGCTATAAGTTTGTCGGAGGTGAACAGTGATACATAGGTTGTGGTTTCGTCTCTCGATAACTTTCGCCGTGATAATAGTGGTGACCGTCGGCACCATATATTTCTTCGTCAGTCAGCGCATCGCTGTCGAAGTGGAATATTATGAGAAAATAAGTGAGCAATATCGTACCGATCAAATACCAAATAGGCTACGTGCCCATTATTTGAGTCAATCACTAAGCTGGGAGGGCGTCCAGTCCGTGGTTGAAGAGACAGCGAGTATCTCCGGGGCACATATTATATTGACCGCTGCCAACGGGACAGTCATAGCTGATTCACAGGAGACACTTTTAGGGCAGTATTATAATCCTGACTCACCAGGCAGTAATCTCACGATGCCCTGGAGCACAGAGATTTTGGGAAAAGTTTACATTATCTCTGACCCGGAGGCAGACCCATATGTTGCTCCATTCCGAAGACTCTCCGAGTCAATAAATCGCTCTCTTCTCTTGGGAGGCGCGGTAGCAATTGGCATCGCTTTGCTATTGACCTTCGTCCTGTCGCGGAGAATGTCGTCACCCATCGGTGTCCTTGCCGAGGCTGCCAGGAGATTGGGGCGGGGAGACTTGTCCCAGAGGGTTCAATTCCAGGGCAAAGGCGAAGTTGGGGAGCTGGCTCAAGCCTTTAACTCTATGGCTGACGACTTGGAGCACGCCGAGCAATTACGACGGAATCTGGTTGCTGATGTTGCTCACGAACTGAGAACTCCTCTTTCCAATATTCAAGGCTATCTTGAGGCAATTCGCGATCGGGTGATGAAGGCAAATGTCGCTACTATCCGTTCCCTTAATGAAGAGACAGCTCTGCTTTCACGACTGGTTGATGAACTCCAGGAGCTAAGTCTTGCCGAAGCCGGCAAACTGAAGCTGGTTTATCAGGCGGAAGACATCGCCAACTTAGTTAAGCAGGCAGTAAATTCCTGGCAGCCCAAGGTAGCAGCAAAGGAGATATCACTGTCCCTTGACCTGCCTCGTAATCTGCCACCGGTTAACATTGACCGGCAACGGGTCAACGAGGTGCTGCATAACCTTCTGGAAAATGCGGTGGCTTATACCCATAAGGGAGGCACTATCAATGTGGCTGCTATGACACAAGGTGACTGGGTAGAGATTAGCGTATCGGATACTGGCGAAGGCATTCCTGCTGAAGATTTGCCTAATATCTTCGAACGCTTCTATAGAGTGGACAGGTCCCGCGCCAGAGCTACCGGAGGCAGTGGTCTGGGTCTTACTATTGCCAGGCGTCTGGTGGAAGCCCATGGCGGACAAATCACAGTCCAGAGCGAGCTGGGAAAGGGAAGCAGTTTTTCATTCACTCTCCCTATTGCGGAATAGTATTCACCATTTCTCCAAATCGCTATTATTATCAATGATGAAAGAGAGATAAATGTAACAGTACTGTGTGCTTGATGCTTAGCTATTGAGCATAGCACCAAGCCTTTCCTTTTGTTTGGCGTTCTAGTATTATACTATACGAGCCACCTGCTTGGAAGGGATTCTACATATGAATAAGAAGCTATTGATTGGTTTATTGGCTTTCGGTGTGGTAATGATAGTGGTAGGCCTGGTGATAGTGTTTGTGGGCTTACCTTAGCTTAATCGCTCTTGCAGCTTATTAGTCTTTTAGCTCGTCTTCTAAGTTCTCTTTCTTGGAATGTTTAGTAATGTCATACGGAGGAGTCCAAATGAAGTTAGACACCCCGGAAGGCATTGACATTGTTGGCTATATAGGCTATCATTGTTATAAACAAAGCCAATATCTTAGAGGAGGAAAGATAATGCCGAATACAGCCAGCAGGTCAAGATATTTCTTGGATATAGAGCCGGAACTTCGCAATAAGGTTAAGGCCTTTGCTGCTTTAGAAGGAAAGACAATGAAAGGCTGGCTAACTGAAGCCATAATTGCCAAGCTAGAGGATGAGATTGATGCCTCTGAAGGCTTAGCGTCTTTAGCAGAGACTGCGGGCACAATGTCTTTAGAGGTCTACCTTGAATCGCGCCGCGGACGGAGTAATGTATAAAATTGAACTAAGACGCCGGGCACAACGCGCATTAGACAGACTGTCGGAGACGGATTTTCAGGCAGTAGTTAAAGCTATGAAAGACTTAGCACAAACACCGAGGCCAAGAGGCATTGAAAAGGTTAAAGTCACTGGTTTGTGGCGAATACGACAAGGTGATTACAGAATAATCTATGCCATTGACGATAACCAACAACTCGTCACCATTGTGCGCATCGGGCATCGCCGGGAGATATATAGGTCGCTTTGATTTAGGGGTGAGATATACGAATTTACCACTGAACAAACATCGGGATGTCTGCCCTTCCACGCGTATATCGCATCGAGGAGAATGTTACAAAGCATTGTTTAGGTCAATGTCCAAACCTGAAGCTTTAAATTCTTTGGCTAACGAGAGCCGCCAAGCTCCAGATGCATCAAGAGGTATGTATACGACTCCTTGAAAATCTGAGGGCAACTCAACACCCTCGGTATAAAGAGCGCATACTTTTCCTCTGCCGAGCCTTCCAATAAAGAAGCCTAACTCAAATACAACGTTCTGACGAGCTCGTGACTTTGGTTCGGAAGGGTCTGCAATTGGGCACGCTTTGTCATCAGGAGTAAGCAAGACGACCGAGAAAGCCACGGGTGACGTGCGTTCAAGCTTCTCGATTATCGTATCACCGAGGTTTGGTTGCTCGTGTAAGATTATCGGGTTGAGGTTCAACTTCGTCAAGTAGCGCGCAACAGTATCTTTGACACCGTGGTCTGCCCCATGCACTAAAAAGACTTCTTTTATAGTCGGTGCGGCGTGCTTGGCTGGCGTAGGTGAGATAGCTCTTGAAAGTTCGGGCGGTTCGGGATAAAGAGGTAAACGTTCTTTTATTGACTCAAGCCTTTTTATATGAGTAGCAATCTCCCCGGAAAGTCTATTAATTTTCTCGCCTAAACTGGAAGCAGCGAAGGAGACACGCCAAAAACTATACTCTTTGGACAGCTCGTCAGAGTCAAACATTCTTCGCAGAAGCTCTATATTGAATTCGTGCCATAGAGTGTGTTTGTAATCAACTCTTTGGTAACCTTGACTGGTGTTCATAGCCTCGGAAAGAAGCTCTTTTCCCTTGGCAATTCTGGATGCTAATTGCTTAGCAGCTTTTAACCTAGATATTGTTAAATTAGGTGGCTGTGATTGTGTCTGCTGACTTGGTGCGGTGCGTTTTGGTGTCATGGAATTATTCTATGTAGACAAGACAAAGATGTCAATATAGATTATAGGTTAATTGGGGGGATGAGTACCTGTACTTAATGACCTATATTTGATGCTAGAATAGCTAGGCATGACGAAGAACGGCGAATTAACAGAAGCTCTAAAAGCCATCAAGAATGTAGGGGATAATACATCCTGGTTTAGAGGCACTCCCCATCGTTGGGCATCCGGCTCGTTGCCTTTAGCATATGCAGTGGCTTGTGTTGAAGTTGTGTCCAAAAATTCGGAATCTGAACTGCACTCGATGCGGGCATGTCTGGATCCCACGCATACCACGCAAGCCAAAACAGTGCCCGAAATGCCGTTCACCTTACTGGAATAGAGGAAAGGTAAAACAGTCTGGTCCTAAAAGGACGATGAGAACGTGAAAAAAGATAGACCAGAATCAACTTTTCCCTGGGAAGGAGTAGTCGCTGAATACCTACTTTCTAGACCAAGTAGAAGTAGAAGCGATTCTGATAATTATACTTCGGTATGGGTGGCATTTAATTCCTGGATGAAAGGTAACTTCGGAACTAGAATGAGCGATAGACAACTCATTAACGCTACGAAGGAATACGAACCAATGAGAAAGGATTTCTATGATTTAAAGCGTACTGATATGGACTTCGCCGGAGCTTTGGAATCTTTTGCAGAATACGAAGTCAGAAACGAGAGGAATTCGAAGGTAATTAGATATGATGGTAGCTTTGATTCCCTGTTGGAAACTCTCTATACAATAAGAGGTAACATAATACACGGCGCAGATTTTTCAGGAATGAACAACGAATGTCACAAGTTAGCCTATCAAATATTGTATGTACTACTTCATAAGCAGGTGTTCCCGAAAAGCACTCGTACTTTACCTTGATAGTTATAGAGTTATCAACTGGTAATTAGTAGCAGAAAATTGAAGGAAGGTAACAAATGAAAGCAGCTATCTATTGCCGTGTAAGCACTGGAGGTCAAAAATAAGATGGCACAATCTTGCAGACTCAACTTGAAGCCTGCCGGAAGTATTGTGAAGCTCGGAGGTATGAAGTCAGGCACGAGTTGAGCGAAGCCTAGTCCACCGGAAACGAATAGGCGCCTGATTTGCACCAGATGCCTATTTCAATTTACTTGAAGCTAAAATTTATCACCACTGGACGAACATGGGCATGACTACGTGAACATAATTGTCCACGCCTATAGGGCGGATGGTTCCCGGGCTCAAGGGGGTGGTGAGTTCTAGAGCGACCTGGTCTTGGGAGAGGACAGATAGAACATCGGAAAGATATTTTACATTGAAGGCGATTTTCGCCTCTTCTATCGTCATTATCTCGTCTTTTCAAAAGATTCTAGGAGTGGAACTTCTCTTCGGGAATGCCACTCCCTTCAATGATGCTCCTCAGCGTGCCCACTGGCAATTGCTTCCCCTTGTGATAGGGGACACAATCACCTGTTTGCCCGTATCATCATTCCGCCATTTCTGATGGCTGCCTCGTTGCGAGATGAGAGCGAATCCGTGCTGTTGCAGTATTCTGACAACCTCGTTGGCTTGCAGTCTTGGTAGCTTCCGAGCCATCAGGCTGGCACTTCCACCTCAAAGACCTTCTCGTCAGGGTTCAGTTTGACTGGTGCTGGTTCAAGATATAGAGAGATAGCCTCCCTCGCATTCTTCAATGCCTCTTCCTCGGTATCACCAGCACTGCAACATCCTGGAAGTTCTGGACAGTAGGCGGCATAGCTCTTTGTTTCAGAATCGTATTCTAAAACAATACGGAACTTCATTTCGCCTCCTCCCTACTGAATTAAAGCACCTACCACTGCACGAACATCGGCATGACTACGTGAACATAATTGTCCACGCCTATAGGGCGGATGGTTCCCGGGCTTGATGGGGTGGTGAGTTCTAGAGCGACTTGGGCCTGGGAAAGGACAGATAGAACATCGGAAAGATATTTTACATTAAAAGCGATTTTCGCCTCTTCTCCGTCAGTGAGAGCGTCGATTTCACCAACATTGTCTCCAACCTCCTCAGCCTGAGCAGAAACAGTTACCTTTCCCGGAGCAAGTTCAGTACCCGGGGTAATGACCAGGCGAACTATGCCACTGGCATCGCGAGCAAATATGGAGGACATTTTAGTAACCCGCAGAAACTCATTAATGTCCACTACAGCTCGCGTGGTATAGCTTTGAGGAATAACCTCGGAATAATTTGGGAAGGAACCTTGAATAAGCTGAGAAACCAGCTCAGCATTCTTGAGGCGGAAGAGAACCTGGCTCTTTTTTTCGTTTATGGTGATTTCTACGGGTTCCTCCTGCTCACTAAGAAGACGATTTAGTTCATTGAGGGTTCTTGCTGGGACGATAACAGTAGTTTTCTCGGTGACTGGCGAGCCGAGGGTTGTCTTATGAACAGCTAGCCTGAAGCCATCGGCAGCCACCAGGTTGAGCTGCTCGCCATCGAACTCAGTGTTAATTCCGGTT
>Ga0315533_1003268_pt1 | contig 10782 bp, 9 predicted proteins | sample SalMarSW160130MG_FD_203081 | JGI IMG/M metagenome (GOLD analysis project Ga0315533, IMG submission 203081) | Salt marsh sediment microbial communities from the Plum Island Ecosystem LTER, Massachusetts, United States - Salt Marsh Sediment SW1601-30 ...
TAGAGCATCTTTTCCCTTTTTTCCCATGCAAGAGTCTCCTTTTCTCCACACTGTTCAGCCTGGCAATATCTCACATAATACGGCTATCCTTTTCATCCTTAATTTTGGTAGGCGCCCACACTGAAATGAGGTAACGCCCATTCTTGAGCTAATGAATCACGTGCCTCACATTCCAGCGGAATATCTATGATATCGATGGAATCAAGTGCCAAGTTTCTTCCCTGAGGCAAGACCAGGAACAGATGCTAGGCTGTTTTCGCCCCTTCCCTAAGGCTTGAATAGTACTCCCTCAGAATTGCCAACACCTCAGGTCGGCTGAATTCCTTTGGGACGGGTTCGCCCTCGGTAAGCATCTTACGCAATAGGGTACCACTCAAAAGGAGATGGTCCTTCTCACCGTGGGGACAGGTCTTAAATGACGCCATTGCCTTACAACGGTAGCAGTAAAATGTCCAATCTATGGGGAGCACCTTAATGGCAAGCGAATTTGCTGGGATCTCGTGGAATATCCTCTGGGCATCAAATGGCCCATAGTAATCCCCTACACCTGCGTGATCACGTCCAATTATCATGTGGCTTGCCCCGTAGTTCTGGCGAAACACTGCGTGAAGCAAGGCTTCTCGAGGGCCGGCGTACCTCATCGCCATGGGGTACACAGCCGTAACTACCCTCTCTCTCGGAAAATAATTATCAATCACCGCTTGTACACACCGAACTCGGACTTGGGCCGGGATATCCCCTTTTTTCAGCTTCCCTACCAGCTGGTGAACAAATAGACCATCCGAGATCTCAAGGGCGATTTTGGCGATATACTCATGTGACCGGTGCATGGGATTTCGCAGCTGGAGGGCCGCTATTGTCTGCCACCCTCGCTCCTCAAAGAGTGCACGCGTCTCATCAGGGCGGGCATAGAGATGGGGGAACCGGTCAGGATAGTCAAGCTCACTGAATACCTTCACCGGCCCCCCGATATTGAGCTCTCCCTGTTCCATCACCTTGGCCACGCCCGGATGGTTAGGATCATCGGTCCTGTAGATCTCCTTGCACGCGTAGCGCTTATCGATGGCATATTTCTCCTCTACTTTCATGGAGCCCATTAATTCTCCACTTTCACCATCAATGAGGGCCACCTCACTGCCTTCTCTTAATCCGGAGGCCACATCCGTGGATACTGAAAGTGTGATCGGAATAGGCCAGAATATGCCCCTCGCCGTTTTGAGCGCCTTACAGACTTCTTCCCAGTCCTTCCTCGCCATAAAGCCATCTACTGGGCTAAATGCCCCTATGCCAATCATAATCAGATCTGAGGTCTCCCTGGACGTCATCCGAACCTTAGGGAGCTCTGCTGCCCTCTTTTTGGCCTCAGCCAATTCCTCACTTTTCACCAACCTTGGTATCAATTCACCACCGTGTGGCAGCACTAAATTTGACATATGCTCCCGTCCCTTCTTTTGGAATCAGCGTTAAAAAACAATAATAACCTCATTAGGGGAATGTCAAAAACCCATAATCGAATGCATTATCCAATGTATATAGACTATAGACCCTAGAATGTGGGGTAATAGTTATTCGGTTTGACTTTGTGGTTAGGAGGGCAACCTCACATGTATCCCAATTTGCGCATCTTAGCCATCATTTGCTCTTTGTCCTGCCTCCTACCCGCCCTCTCCGTGGTGTGCTCAAGATCCTGCTCCCAAGCAGGAACCCCTTCCACAGCTATCTTGCTAGTGGTGGCAGCCCCCAATGAGCGGTATCCCTGCTCGTAGAGGACACAGTAGGGAATCTTGTTCACCATAATATTATCCCAGATACCCCTTTCGCTGAAGTGGAGAATAGGCCTTATCCGGGTGTGCTCCGGCATCAGAGAGGCTGCCTTGCAATGCTCAAAGTACTCGTCCTGGAGTCTCGCGGTTTGTTCGTCACGGCGAAGCCCCTGAAAGATCCCTTTTATTCCATGTCGCTCAATAAATTCATTAAAAACCACTGTCTTCATCAAATGGTTGCCCACGTAGGATTCAGCCTCAAACGGGAAGGAATCTTCTTCGTAACCGATACGCTTAATCTCGGCCTGGTTACGTTCATTCAGATTCTTGACCGAAATGATGGCGTTTAATTTCCCACCAGCCTCATCAACTACATCTTGGTTGATGCACCACTCTAAGTCCAGGTTCCACTCCTTTGACCACTTAGTGAGAAACTCGTGTATCTCAGGAAAAGAATCACCTTCATCAATGGTCATAACCTTAGGTAACTTAATACTATCCTCTTGGCATACCTGACGGATAATATAGAGGGTCGTAGTGCTGTCCTTCCCGCCTGTCCAGGTAATGGCAAGTTCATTAACGGAAAACCTTTTAAACGCTTCTCGGACCACCTCCTTTGATTTCTCCACCAATCCAGCGCACATCTGTACCTTGTCCTGCTCTGTCATTTCTCCCCTCCTTTTAATGTTTCTATTGCAGCCATCTCTTGACTGTGTGCTTGACAGCGATCTCCTAACCTTCCTTCAGAATGGATCTTCTCAATTTATTGAGTCGACCCATTAATTTCACTCCTCCATTGTGAAGTATTTCTAATTTACGATTATGTAGTGCCCAGCATTCCTAAGAGGGCCAATAACTGGGGATATTTTAATTCATTAGACCCTATTGAACATGACATTTTTTATGAACACCATGCCGCTATCATTGACAAATAACCGCAGCTCCGCGAAGGTGGCCTGAGGTAGCGCCTGGGCCTCGAACATGTCGTGAGTCCAATCTGTCGTGCCGGTGAAGTTCTCACCCGATGGCATCTCCGTAATCACTTTATAGAGGCTCCCCCCCAAGCTGTCAAAAAAATCCACATGAAGGCAGGCACTTCCTTTCACATTCACTGTCTTAATCTCAGCACCCACCTTATAGGTCGCTGTTTGCTCCACGGCAATGCTCTGCTGAAGAAAGAGGGCGCCAGGTCTGTCAAACTCTAATCCGGGACATGGACGCGGTTTATTTTCATTGTCCCATATGAGCCTTCCGCCCCCTTCCGAAAGCCTGGTGGCCAACACCCAGTGTTGTGGCGTCCCATCCGGGCCGACCTCTTTAAAAAATCCGTTGGTAAGCCGTGCATAAACAGGAGCGGGTCTTCGATAATTCCGAAAGAGCCACACAATGTTTCCAGCACGATCCACCTCAATTACCTGATGGTGGCCATCTGTACAGGCAACCAGAAAGGTACCCTCCTCGGTGCCATGCGTGATGTAGAATTTATCCACATGAGCGGTTTGAAACTTCCACACGGTCTCTCCCTCAGGGGTTACCTCGATGATCCGATGGTTCTTGCTGTCGGCGATAACGGTGTTTCCATTCGCTAGTCGAATTGCGCCCCTGGGCCACCAGAGTGTCTCAATAGACCCATCTCCGTAGGACCACACGATCTCCTTTTTCCGATTGATTTCAAGAATCCTATTACCGTCAGAGTCTGATATCAAAATATTCCCATTGAGCAAAGGATTTGCGTTATGGGGATGATGGACTTCTTTCTCAAATGACCAGATCACCGCCCCCGCCCGATCCACCTGAACGCACCGGTCGTTGTTCCGATCCGTTACCAGAAAAGTCCCGTCTTCGAGCTCAAAGGCTTCATTAGGATAGTGTAAATGGGATCCGTCTGAGAGCTTCCCCTTACCGCCACCCCATTCATCAGAGTTCGTCACTATTATTTTATCAGGTGTTACCTCGATAAGACGGTTGTTAGTAGTATCAGTGATCAGGGTATTACCATTTCTCAGTCGTCGACCGCTGTGAGCAAACTTGAGTCCTTCGTTGTAGTTCCAGACAATATTGCCCACACAATCAATCTCGATGATTTCACTCCCAAATCCTGCTTCATCTCCGGCGTCTGCGATGAGGGTGTTGCCGTTGGGTAGACGTTCTACCGCAAGTGGCATTTCCACATTACCAGGGATACCTCTCTTACATCCAGGACCAACGATATTTTTCATATTTTGCACCTCCTATAGTTCCAATTAACCTAGCAAAGCTCTGCTTCATTTTGGAGTTAGACTAACCTTTTCCCCAGCTTTTTTCTTTCGGTCGAGAATCAATGGAATAACAATGAGCAAAATACATGCAATCACAAATCCTAGTGAGATGGGGCGAGTGATGAAAATGGTGGGATTTCCACTCGACATGCTCAGTGATTCTCGCATTCTGCCTTCAATTATGGGACCAAGGACTAATCCAAGGACCCATGTGACAATTGGCCATTCAAGGCGTAGCATAATGTAGCCAAGGACTCCCATGAAAATCGCCACACCTACTTCGAAAAACTGTAAGTTCATCGAGTAGATACCAAGAAGCGAAATAACCATGACGCATATGGCCAGATATGAACTTGGAAGTTTTACAATAGTGGCAAAAGGCCTCAGGAAGAAGGCTAGCAGAACAATGGCAATGATATTGATCACAAACATACTAAAATAAATTGTATAAATCAGAACCGGTTCTTTCACCAGCAGTAACGGCCCAGGATAGATCCCATTTGCCGTGAAGACACCCAGTAAGATGGCAGAAAGGGCGTCACCTGGAATGCCAAGGGTCAGCAATGGTATCATAGCTCCCGCTGGTACAGCATTATTCCCGGCCTCAGAGGCCAGACAACCTTCAGGAGTGCCGCTTCCAAATTGTTCTGGATTCTTAGAGCTTCTTTTGGCTTCGGTGTAAGCGAAAAACGAGGCCAAGATAGACCCTGTTCCAGGAAGCAAACCTGTCAGGCTTCCGATAATACCTGATTTAATAAGGGTCAATTTATACTTAAAGGCCACTAAGAGCTTGCTGAAATCGAGAGTTCGACGAGTAAGGTTAATTGTCTCGCTCTGGAGTATTTTACGCTCTAAAAGGAGCAAAGATTGTCCAATCCCAAAAAACCCGAGACACATCGGAGCTATATTCAGGCCAGTCTGCATCTGAACCGTTCCGAAATTGAATCGGGGTACCAAGGTCGCAGCATCTATTCCCACGGTACTAAACCAAAGACCTAAGGCTGTAAGGAGAAATCCCTGGGCCATATGTTTCCTATAAGCCATTATAACGATAACCAGACCAAAGAGTGCAACCATGGTATATTCGGGTGATCCGAAACTCGCGGCTATCCGGGATAAGACTGGAGCCATAAGCATAAGAATGAAGACACTTATAATTCCTCCTGAAAATGAACCCACAATGGCCGCCGAGAGGGCTAACTGAGATTCCCCTCTTTGAGTTAGAGGGTAGCCATCAAAAGAGGTGACCAAAGAAGAGGGCGTGCCAGGTGTTCGCATTAAGACCGCAGGAATTCCGCCACCGAAGTATCCCCCACAGAAGACGCCAAGAAGCAGGGACAGGGCAATGCTTGGACTGAGAGAGAAGGTAAAAGGGAGGAGTATGACCATCCCTACCATTGGCCCAATCCCCGGGATAATACCAACCGTAATCCCCATAATTGTCCCGAAAGACAATGCTAATATATTTCCCAATGCGAAGGCATGGTAAAATGCCTGATTGATTGTTTCTAACATATACCTAATCCCAAATTAGGCGTAATAACCAGGGTTGAGGAAACCAGATGTCAAAAATATATTTGAAGATAATTACAATCAGGGCCGTATAGAGCAATGGGAGAACGATAATGATTTTTATCCCCCTATATCCTAACCAATAGGATGAGATAAGTAGAAAAAGAAATGAAGAGGTCTCTACTCCAATAAATGGAATCCCAAAGATAAAAAAGGAGATCAGAAACACTAAGATGACCGCTGGACGGTGAGGCAAACCTTCCCCGTCCAAGTACCAGTCTCCCCCGGGAGCCCCTTTTATGAGACGAAAGAATGCTGGGAGACACGCAAGGACCATAGTTGAAAGAACAATGAGGGGGAAGAGAACAGGCCCTTTATAGAATGGATAGGGCACGGCGGTCGTATCTATGTGCAGTCTTAGGGTTGCCAATAGAACGGCTGCCCCTCCTCCCAATATCACCGTGAAAAGGTCATGAACAAGGCTTTTTGGATTTGGCCCCTTCCTCTCCTTTTTGTCAGCCATAACGATCACCTCTTTTAAGTGCGCCCCAGGGGAATGATTTTCTTTAATGCCTTCCCCTGGGTTGAATGGACCTTAAATCCGAAAATAAGACCTCACTTCTTTTTGATGAGATTTAGTTCCGTCATGACCTTTGTAAAATATTCACGTTCAGCGGCAATCTGTTTCTTCGCAGCCTCTGCACGCATCTTGACAACAACAACCCCAACATTCTTTATCACTCGTTTTACCTTAGTGTCTTCCATGGCCTTAAACCAGCTTTCCTCAAGCTTCTTACAGACGTTATCAGGTGTGCCTTTTGGGGCAAAGAGGCCAAACCAGACGAGATAGTCTTTGCCGAATCCTTGTTCAGAGACCGTCTTAACCTCCGGGCAGCATTCATAATGGGTCGGACTCATGACCGCTAAAATTTTTACCTGACCGTTCTCGATATAATCCATTAAGCTGGGAGTAGATGCGGTGATGACGTCCACATCTCCTGAGGTGAGGAGCAGGGCATTTACCGGACTAAAGGCTGTTTCTTTCCACTTGAATCCTCCGCCAGTGGCAACATTCATTGCAATCAGCGTGGGGACAGCACCCAGTCCCCAGTGACCCAGTTTCAACTCATGGGTTTTTGCATACTCGGCAAGTTCCTTAAGATTATTGTAAGGTGCGTCTCCCTTGGCCGCCAATGTCATGGGAGTGGCCCATACAAGGCCCAGTGGAATAAAACTCTCAATCTTATAAGGGGTTACCCCCCTGATAGGCTGAGACAACATGGGGCCAATTGACGAAAGAGCCAATGTATAGCCGTCTGGTTTGCTTGTGGCAACGAAGTTAGTTCCAAGAATGCCACGGCCACCCGACTTGTTGATCACCTTGACAGGAACTCCGAGATCCTTTTCCAAGACTGGAATCATTGCATTTGAAACAATTGTGGATGGGTCATTTGTTGCCCCCCAGGGAACGACAATGATGATAGGCTTGGTGGGCCATTTGGCCTCTGAAGGCATCACGGTGGCTAACAATAAGGAGATCGCGATACCTATCGCAACTAAAAAATGTTTCTTTTTCATGGGACCCTCCTTTTAATAATAAATTAATTAATAAAAAACTTGAAAATACTTTGGATTAAGATTATATGTTAAACCAAACTTTTGTCAAGAATTATTTTGGTTCTTTCGTAAAAAAATTGAAAGCATTTTTTAAAGTTCTCTAACTTACTAATACTACGTGATAATTCTGATTACAAATTTCAACTTTTTTACGAAAGAAGGATTATTTTTTCACTTTAATACAAAGCGGAGCAAGGAAGTATGACAACATTCAAGCCGATCAAGCAGGCTCGTGTCTATAAAGAAGTACTATTGCAGCTCAAAGATGCCATCCTCTCTGGCAGATACGGGCCAGGAGAAAAACTCCCTTCTGAGCGTGAATTGAGTCTGCAGTTTCAGGTGAGTCGGGTTGTTATTAGGGAGGCCATTCGAGCCCTGGAATTGACAGGCTTTGTTACATTGCGGCAGGGCCCGTCCGGTGGGGCATATGTAATGGACCTGTCCCTTGAGCATCTCTCAAATGCCTTTATGGACCTATTCCAGGCAAACAAACTTTCAGCGCGAGAATTGATTCAAGTGCGTCTCCACGTTGAGTCCGAAGTCACCCGTCTCGCCGCCATGAATATTAATGATGAATCAAGTAAAAGACTGGAAAAGGCATTTCAGGCAGAGCACGACTTGACCCTCTCCCATTCGGAATGGGTGATTAAAAATTTAAAAATCCACTATATCTTAGCTGAGATAAGCGGGAACAGACTTTATGAGGCCGTTGTCAATCCGCTTCTAGACTTGACCCGAGAGATAGTGCTCGTCGTCAAACCTAGTCACAAGGTCATCCATGATCATCGTGAACATAAGGCGATTATCGATGCCGTATCATCCAGAGACCCAGACGCTGCTGCCGCTGCAATGGTTCATCATGTCTCCAAAGTGGGATCAGCCTTAGTTGATCTGGAAGACTCGTATCGCAGAAAAAAAGGCCTGAATTTGAATAATTGAAGATATACCTTGCTTGTTTGAGATAATCCGAAAAAGCCCTGTTCAATTTCTCTTCACTTATGGCTTTCAAATTAACATTAGATATACAGGTGGAAACCAGCAAAAAACAAGGGACTAGAGATAATAATGGGAGTTTAAGACAATGAGTTCAGAAGGAATATTTAGCTTCATGAAAACGAAAGACCTCACTACCTTGGAGATTTTCTTTAGCCGAAGAGAAAATAAATTTCTCATGAAGGGACTGAAAGAGTGGGATGATGACCTCCAGTTCAGTACCTATGCGAATGAGTTTACCTACCTCGATGTCCTCACGGAGAACTACAAGGCGTCAGGCACCGAGGAGCTGCTCTCAGGGTTTCGCGAGTTGGGAATAGGAGATTACCTTGAGCGAATAGAGAACCTTATGAGAGATGGAAGACATGAGGGCATTGAGTTCTTCTACCACCGCAAGAAGGATATCAGGGTCGCCTTCTGCAAACACAGCGTCACACTGGGCCTCGGCAACAGACAGCACGCCATTCGGGCCGGGGCAATGAGAAGGCACGAGCCCAATGAGCCGGAGATCGAGGTTATTACAGATGGCATCAATCTCTCCAGGGCGATGACTTACAAGAATGCTATCTCCTCGCTCCCCTATGGCGGCTGCAAGACGGTGATCCAGTGCGAGCCGGTCAATTTAGATGACCTCGAGACCATGGGGTTTCTGAGCTACGTGGCGGATAGAACTCGGAACTTTCCCGGCGCTGATATGGGGCTTGATGAGGAGATGGTAGATGTTATACGTAAGAGGTATACCAATAACTTTGTTGGCGGAACCAAAAGTCCATTGGCTTCCACGGGTAGCCCTACCGCATACGGCGAGTTTTTGGCCATAAAAGAGGCTTGTGATTTCGTATATGGCAGCAAAGACCTATCGAGTAGGACGATCGCTGTTCAAGGATTAGGTCATGTGGGCTTCCCTTTAGCGGAATATCTGCTGGACGATGGTGCAAAGCTTATTGTTACCGATGTTGAAAAAGGCAAAGTAGATAGACTGCAAATGAAGTACGGCTCAGATTTAGTCAGCTATGTGGCGCCTGATGAGATATGTGCCGTAGATGCCGATATATTTTCTCCCTGTGCGATGGGAGGAATCATCACCGAGGAGAAAATACCTAAATTCAAGTGCAAGATCATAGTTGGTTCGGCGAACAACCAGCTTAAGGCAACAAGCAAAGAGGCTGAGATAGAGCTGGCGAGAAAGGTCGCCGATGTGGGAATACTCTTTGTGGTGGATTGGGCGCACAATAATGGAGGTGTCATAGCTGCTTCTGTGTTGTGGAAGCGGCAAGATGAAGCGACTGAAGATCAATTAAATCCAAAAATTGAACTCACATGCCGCACTAACTTCAGAAAACTCCTCGAGGAAGCAAAGGAAAAGCGTAAGACACCGACTGAGCTGGTATATGGACAGGTGGAAGATATGGTTTATGGTGGTGCTCAGCAAGATAATCCATCTGCTTCATTTTCTTAGCTTACTTTTCCGACCATTCGGTGTTGGTAAAATAGACATGGGATTCTACATTACTGGAATCGGTAATCTCAAGAACAGCTCTGAGTTTCCTTCTAAGCCTCTTATGCTATCTAACCATTGTAGCATCTGCCACAACAGCATAAGTCTTCAAGAGAAATGCGCTTTTGGTATGTCTTATCAATAGTACTGCCAATGATAATATGATGAATACTCATATAACCAGTTTTTAAGGGGAGTATCATCCTCCATACCCCTGAAGATAGCCATAGGAGAATGGCAATGGGTGTTTATGAGTCCAGGCAATATTATGGCATCCGTGGCATAGATAATTTCATTTGTTTCAGGGAGAGAATTATTATGGCTGACAGAGACTGCCTTAATTCTATCACCAGAAATAATTACCTTCGCATCATAAATGGGCTTTCCCTATCAACCATTGTCAAAAGAATGCCCCCTTTTATTACGATATCAAAAATTTTTCCCTAACATTCTTTTTTGTTAATTGATTATACTATTTTGAAATTTTTATTTATAGAATAACGCAATCGAAAGTAAAAGCATAGTTATGATTACGACCGGGATTTAGAGTTGAAGATGAAAGCAAATGAGACAATAGATAGCTTTTTGAATGGTAAATTGCAAATCATTCAGTCTCGACAGGGGTATAGATTTTCTGTCGATGCCTTACTTTTAGCCGAATTTGTCTCTATAAGAAGCAATGATGTTGTTGTTGATCTTGGTGCCGGTTGTGGGATCATCTCCCTGGTTCTGGCTGTCAAAAGGAAGGTGGGCTTTATTGTCGGCCTTGAGCTTCAAGAGGAGCTCGCCTCTCAGGCTCAACGGAATATTGCCCTTAATAAATTAGATAAAAAAATTGCTATCATCCGGGGAGATCTGAGATATCTCCCAATAGGCCCAGGATTTGCTCATGTGGTGGTATGTAATCCGCCATATAGACGACAAAAAAGCGGCCGAATTAATCCTGATTCCAGCAAGGCTATTGCCAGGCATGAGCTGTCAACTAAGGTAGATGATATTTTGGCGGCAGGTAAGGCACTTCTCAAACCAGGGGGTAGATTGGCCTTGATTTATCCATCAAATAGATTGGCGGAGATTTTTGCAAAAATGAGAATCCAGGAGGTAGAACCTAAGATGCTTCAAATCGTCTTTCCGAACTCAT
>Ga0315533_1003270_pt1 | contig 10774 bp, 7 predicted proteins | sample SalMarSW160130MG_FD_203081 | JGI IMG/M metagenome (GOLD analysis project Ga0315533, IMG submission 203081) | Salt marsh sediment microbial communities from the Plum Island Ecosystem LTER, Massachusetts, United States - Salt Marsh Sediment SW1601-30 ...
AAACAAAAAGAGTTTGAGAGATTCTTCTCTTTTGTATTTTTGTTAGCAATTATTGCTTTTATCACCCAGATCTTCTCTGTATTATTTGGTGCTTCACCCCAGGTAATTTTAGGTTTAAGGGAAGGGCGTATCATTGAAGAGACTCATGAACAAATTTATAGAGGATTTTATAATAACTCAGCTAACTTACTTTCATTTTTTTGTGCCCTTTTTTACTTGGCCAGCAACAAGGCACCTTTTAAACGCATTTATTTACAGGTAATTCTTATATGTGTTTTTCTAACAGTTATATTTACTGCTTCCCGTGGCTGGATTTTAGGGTTTAGTCTCACGTTGATCTTATATTTTACTATTGTGCAAAAAGTAGATTTGAGAAAGATTATAGTTTTTGCCTTAAGTATCTTTTTAGCCATTCAGGTATTAATGATATTTCCTCGATTACGTGCACATACCATTTCTTCGTTTGAACGTTTAACGACGGTAGGGTATATTATGGAGGGTGATGTTACGGCAGCAGGTACGGTATCTCGTTTATCAGAGTACAGACCAGAGGTTTTGCAGAAATGGAGGGAGAGCCCACTTTGGGGGTGGGGCTACTCAAGTGTCTATTATAAATATTCAAATCCTCATGTGGGCAATGAAAATATTCTATTGCATTCCGGAATTATAGGCGCGACATTAATGGGATTATTTATTATGTTCTTCTTTGGTAAATTATACATGATAAAAACAAAGACAAGAAGAACACATAAATACAATAAATCCTTATTAGTCTTCCCGGTGTTTTTTATAGGATGGTTTTTTATCCACTCATCCTCAGGTCAACATTTTGCCTATTTGAGTTCTTATTACCTTGTTTTTACACAAGCTACATTTTTAGGATTTGGAGCAACAATTTATCGTGAAATAATTGAAGAGAAATATAAATTTAAAACAACTTACGAGCCTGCACTTATTATCAGGCACTGACATTGGGGGTTCAGAGATGTTTGCATTAACTCTGGCAAATGCCTTTGACCAAGATAATCAAAAATTATGTATTGTTGCCACAAAGAGGGGGAATCTTTATCATTATTTCCAAGAAAATAACTTCAGTTTAAGAATTGTAAAGAGAAGGGTTTTGGTTGATCCGGTTTATATCTATAGGATTTATAAAATATGTAAGTCCAATAACATTCAGATCATTCATGCTCATCAATTACTGGAATGCCTGAATGCTTATATTCTTTCAATTTTAACAGGGTATAAGGTTTTTCTTACTTATCATGGGTACTATTATTTTACTAAGAATAAGATTGTAAAAGTCTTGGGTTTGTACATTGCAGATAGAATTGCTGCCAATATTTTTGTAAGCAATACTCTCAAAAAGCATTATGAGCAAACCTACAAATTAAATAAGACCCAAAATTTAGTTTTATACAATGGAATTACTCCTATCGCCCTAGATAAAAATAAAGAATATGTACTCAGAGAAGATTTTAATATATCTAAAAGGGCGTTAGTATTAGGAATGGTGGGGAATTTCAGCAATGCAAGAAACCATCTCTTAGTCTGTAAGGCTTATAACCTAATTATTAGAAAAGCAGACCAAACCAGGGAGATACACTTGATTTTTATAGGGGAACATGATAACGGAAATAATTCATCTTTTAAAGAAGTTTATTCTTATTGTGAAAGGCATGGGCTTTTAGAAAAAGTGCATTTTACAGGTGCTCTGCCAATGGCCAGAAATTTAATTCATAATTTTGACGTTTTTGTTTATGCAACACATCGTGAAACCTTTTGCTTATCTGTTATAGAGGCTATAATTGAAGGAATACCTGTTGTGGTTAATGACATCCCGGTAATGAAAGAATTAAGTTTAGATGGTAATCTTGTCACATTATATAAAACGGACAATGCACAAGAAATGGCAAAAGGGATAAATAAAATTATTAAAAACATGCCGGTACAATTAATAAAATCTAAAAAAGCTAAAGACAAAGCTATTGAATTATATTCCATTGAAAAGCATATTCAGAATCTATTAAATATTTACCAGAATTACTAATGGGTGCTTTTTATATTAGTCCTGCAAATTATGTCGTCCCACCAGATGTCTATAGACTATTCGAGAATAAAGGATTTGTTGAACCTCTCCTGGCTGAACATGAAAAATTTAATTTATTGTTTTATAAGAAGCAATCCTTTACCACTATAAATCACATTGAAGATTCAGGATTTTCTCTTTATATTTTTGGTACCTGCTTCTATAAAAATAAGAATTATGAAGAAGGCTTAGAAGCAATTTTGTCGGATTTGAGACATCATAGCCTTGACCCTGCAAACATTATAGGGAACTATTTTTTACTTTTTTTTGAGCATAATAACTTTTCATTCTATTCAGATGAAGCATCAATTCAGGATATTTTTTTCCACCCCGCCTCAGGATTGATTTCTTCATCATTTTTAGCTTGTATAATCGGAGCATCACATATTTCCGGAAAACTTAAGCTAAATAAAGAAGCATTAACGGAAGTATTGGTTACAGGTAATCTGGTAGCCCCTGAAACCCTTGTTGAAGGCATTTATAGGTATGTGTCTACAATATATCAAGATTTACCAAATTTAAAGAGGTTAGCTGTTGAATACAAAAAAGATAATACGTACACTAACAGAAAAAGAAGTGATTTCAATTGTGAGATAGATCTACAAATTCATCAGCTGGAAGACTATTTTAGTAGTTTGAAAACAAATCTTGATACATTAGGTGTAGCCACTGGTTTAACTGGAGGTTTTGACAGTCGGTTGTTACTTTTAGCATTGAAAAAAACAACTAATAATTATAAAGTCTATTCCACAAAAAGGATTAATCCAACAAATGAATATTTTTATGCAAGAGAATTTACCAGGGAATGCGGTGATGATTTGGTTTCTCCCCCACATAAAACAACTTATAATATATCCACAGAAGAGTTAAAAGAATTATTGAGAGATAATTTTCTATTTAATGACGGACAGATACGTACAAATCAACTTTGGACCGAAGATATAAAAAGCAGGAATTATGTGAAAAATCTTTACGGGAACTATAAAATTGGCCTAAGTGGTGTTGGAGGTGAGCAATATAGAAACGGTGAATATTTAATTAAGAAACGATACAACTTAGCAAACTGGATTTTCTATGAACTAATATACAAAAATTGCGGTAATCCTTTTAGCACTAGAAAATCTAAAAGACATATTGTGGAACACCTTCAAAATAAAATATATAGGCTTTTGAGCTTAAATGATTACTCTCAGAGTATTTCATTTAACGAAATCAAGAGATATTATAATGAGATTTACAATCCTGCTAATCGTACATCACGAAATAATATTGAAAATCAGCTTCATTTTTTCCTCAGCCCTTTTACTGATTACACATTGTCACATGAGGCTTATCACGCCATACCACATTTAGGATGGAATCATAAGTTTGAAAAAGAGATGATATTGCGTTTATCTCCCCATCTGGGACATCTAAAAATGGATTATGGTTATGCAGTTGAAGAGGACGTCCCTTTTAAGTTCTATTTAGTTCCTCTTTTAAAGGCGCTAGTAGGATTAAGGTTATATAACATGGGCTACTATTGGAGGAAAAAAAGGAAATCCACTTTTCTTAAATCCCTGAAAGAAAATCATGATTTTGTTAGTGAGTATCTTGAAAGCCTTGAGAAATTACAATTACCAATAAATTTATTGACGATTGAGAATAGTCATTTATTAGCGACACTTTTATTAGAAGCAGCTTGGTTTCTTAAAGAATTAGAAGGCTATGTTGAATAGAATTCAACATTTGATAAATATCTTTAAAGAGAAAAAAGTGAATTATGCTATTAGTCGCAAATGGCATAAAATAAAAAAGAACGTTAACACTGAATCAATACGAACAAAAGAAATAACCCAAATCTATAGAAATAAATGGATTAATCTTATTAATCGCCCTAATGCCCTGTTACCAATAATATATGGGAATATCTCTGGTATTATATCTACAGATTACGTACCGGAAAATGCATACTATAATAAAATAGAACCTGTATTAAATAATAGAGCTTATGCATTAGCTTATGCAGATAAGAATTTTTATGAGCAATTTTTCGATGATTTTATATCATTATTTCCTGAGACTCTTTTAAGATGTATAAACGGTATATATTATGATAAAGATTATATCCCACTGGAGACTATGCCATCTTTGTCAAAATTATTAAGCAAACGGGGAAGTTATATTATAAAGCCTGCTACTGAATCGAGTGGTGGATTTAAAGTGTCAGAATTACTAATACATGACGGCAGCATTTACTTCAATAAAGGAAATTATCAATTGCAGAAGTTCTTAACTACAGCAAAGGAATATTTTGGTCCGGATTTTATTATTCAGGAAAGGATAAAACAAAATGAATGGTTTGCCTCTTTTAACGTAACCTCAATAAATACAGTCAGATTGTTTACATACCGATCTGTTAAATCGGCAGATGTAATACCATTGCATTCTATAATTCGTTTTGGAAAACCAGGAAGTTTAGTGGATAATCAAGCTGCTGGAGGGCTTAGCTGTGGTATAGATAAAAATGGGAAGCTTAATAATTTTGCTATTGATAAATATGGTACTAAATATGTCAAATTGTCTTTTATCAAAGAAAAATCTGGGCAGATTGTTCCTGGATTAAAAGACATGATACACCTAGCCAAACAATTGGCTTCAAAATATTATTATCACAGATTGTTGGGATTTGACTTTTGCCTTGATATTCAAAATAAAGTCCGCTTACTCGAAATAAACTGTAAGAATATTGAAATCAACTTTCTGCAAATGAATAACGGTCCACTTTTCGGGGCTTATACAAATGAGGTTATTAATTATTGTGCAAGTGGTAGAAAATCTGTAGTGCTTGATTTCTATGTATAACAGAATACCGGTTTTTTACTATCACTCAATATCTCCTGCGAAGTCCAATTCCTGGTATAAATCCTTTTTAACAATTGAATTATCTTATTTTGAAGATCTGCTTAAATACCTTGTTTCAAAAAAATATGAGTTTCTTTCCCTGGACGAATATTTTATCCGCAGAACCGATTCCTCTTCAAAAAATAAAAGAATGATATGCCTTACTTTTGATGATGGTTACCTTGATAATTATGTATACGTTTATCCTTTGTTGAAGAAATATCAAGCAAAAGGGACAATATTTGTAAGTCCCTTATATGTCCAGGATAATTTATATTTACGCCCGACCCTTGAGGATGTATGGAATAAGAAAATTAAGTATGATGATTTGGAATCAATGGGTTTCATGTCCTGGAAAGAAATGCAATTGTTGGAGCAATCAGGAATAATCGACATTCAGTCCCATACATTAACACACACTAAGTATTATTCTTCAGATCAAATACGCGAATTCCACCACCCAAAGGCTGATTATCTATATGCAATTGGGAACATTTTCCCGGAGAGACTACCTTATTATATGACAGATTCTGACTTTATAAACCTCATTTCCTATGGGACACCATTTTTCGAGGAAACCTCATCTGTCATTTGTAAAAGAGTTTTTATTAACCAGAATTTTGTTGAAGAATGTAAAGATATTTTAAAAGGATACGATTGGAATCAATATAATTTTGAGGATTGTATATCAAAAACGAAGCACATTTATGAATATTACAAATCTCAGGATAATCTTATCGTGCATAGGGAAAATGAGGAGGAATATTATAATAGGGTAACATACGAAATTGCTGAATCAAAAACAATCCTGGAAGAGAGATTGGGCAAATCTGTAAATCATATTTGCTGGCCACACGGTGATTATAACGAATTCTGTCATGAGATTGCATTAAAATCAGGCTACAAGTCGTCGCATATAGTTATTAATAAATTAGGAGAAATTAATACACATCCCAATAAATTTGACAGGACGGGGAGCAGTATAGTGATACAGAACAGACTCTTATCACTCTGGAAGGCTAAATACAAAATAGGTAGTTATCAGAATCAGATACCTTATAGCTGGATTAAAGGAATATATACTTTATTAAGATATGGTAAAAAATAAAAAGCGACTGGCAATACTTAAAAATGAATTGCCTGATGACCATATTTTATGGGAGAGAGCCTGTGATGAGTTCAGTGATCATTTGGAATATGAAGTCGTTGATATTTTCTCAAATCAATGGTTTGAGAGTATAGTTAAAGGTGAATATGATTGTCTTTTAGCTAAGCCATCAGGTCTTTCATCTTTATTCAAACAATTATATGATGAACGAATAATGATTTTGAGATCAGCCCTTAATATTCCCATTTATCCCTTACCAATCGAAATATATTTTTACGAAAACAAACGGTTTTTTTATTCATGGTTAAAAGCTAATAATTTGCCTCATCCTGAAACCCATTTATTCTTTTACAGAGATGAAGCAGAACAGTATATTCGAAACATTCTATTCCCTGTGGTTGCTAAAGCTAATCTTGGTGCTTCAGGCAGCGGTGTGCGGATTTTAAGAAACAAGAATGAAGCTTATGACTATTTACATGCATCCTTTTCAGGTAAGGGTGTACCTCGAAGATGGGGCCCTAACTTAAGTTATGGAGGATGGTTTAAAAGGGGAATTCATTATATTATTAATCCGGCTGATATATATAAAAAAATAAGAATATATACTGCAAAAAGAACTGACGTACAGAAGGCTTTTGTTATTTTTCAGGAATACATCGAGCATAATTATGAATGGAGAGTAGTAGCAATTGGTGGATCTTATTTTGCACATAAGAAATTAAAAATAGGTGAAAAAGCAAGCGGCTCATTACTTAAGAATTACTCAAACCCTCCACATGGACTTTTCTATTTTGCTAAAAGCATTATAGATAGGTTTGGGCTGTACTCACAAGCCATAGACCTTTTTGAAATTAGAGATGGCCATTATCTAATTAATGAGATGCAATGTATTTTTGGTCAGTCTGATCCTTATCAAATGATTGTTGATGAGAAGCCTGGCAGGTATAGATTTAACACTGGCAAGTGGATATTTGAAGAAGGTGAATTTAATCAAAATGAATCTTATAATCTGAGGGTTGATCATATTTTGAGGTTATTAGAAAAATAATGAAAGTCCTTTTTGTAAGCAGTGGAAAAAAAAACGGTCAACCCGGTTCCTTGATTTGTTCCCAGGGTGATTCTTTAAATAAGCGGGGTCTAGATGTAAACTACTTTACCATAAAACATAAAGGTGTTATTGGCTATCTTAAAGAAAGTGTGAACTTGCGTCGTATTCTTAAGGAAGGCAACTATGATATCATTCATGCTCATTATGGACTGACTGCAATTATTAGTCTAGTTGCCCGTCGTAAGGAGAAACTAATAGTATCTTTTATGGGTGATGATCTTGTCGGGTCTAATAAGCAAGACGGTAGAATAACCAAAATTAGTTTAATCCTCGCAAAAGTAAATTCCTTGTTTGCCAAATGGTTTTATAATTTTTCAATCGTAAAGTCTGAAGAGATGTCAAGATGTCTAAAAACATATAAGACTTCTTTAATCCCAAATGGTGTTGATATTAATATTTTTAAACCAATTGATAAATCGACAGCCAGAAAAAAACTTGGTATCACTTCTCCTGACAAAATTTTACTTTTTGTTTCTAATATTTCCCGTAAAGAGAAGAATTATAAACTGGCACAGGAAGCTGTGGGGCTTTTAGGTAACGCAGAAATAAAAATAATATCTGTGAGCGGTGTAGATCAGGATAATCTAACATATTATTATAATTCTGCCGATGCACTTTTACTTACTTCCTATCATGAAGGATCACCCAATGTAATAAAAGAAGCAATGGCATGCAATTGTCCTATTGTTTCAACTGATGTAGGTGATGTGAAATGGATATTTGGGAATACGGAAGGGTGCTACATTGCGTCATTTGACCCTAGAGATTTTGCTAAGAAAATTATTCTTGTGTTAGAATTCTCTAAGAAAAAAGGCAGAACAAATGGTCGCGAAAGGATTATCAAGCTTGGACTTGATTCAAATACTGTTGCAAATAGAATTATTGAAATGTACAGAAAAGTTTTAATCTGATGTGTGGGATATGTGGAATAATTAACTTCAACCAACAACCAGTTCAGGAAGCCAAAATACGCAGAATGATGCACCTTCAGAAACATCGGGGGCCCGATGATGAGGGTATATTTCTAGATTATAATATTGGATTAGGTTTTGTTCGTTTAAGCATTCTGGATTTATCCCCAGCGGGTCACCAACCTATGTTTTCGCATGATGAAAGATATGTAGTCGTTTTTAATGGTGAAATTTTTAATTATATAGAACTCAGGGATGAATTAAGAACCAAAGGATACCATTTTAAAACAAATACAGATACTGAAGTTTTACTTGCTGCTTATCAGTATTGGGGGAAAGAATGTCTTGATCGCTTTAATGGTATGTGGGCTTTTGTTATATACGATACAATAGATAAATCAGTTTTTGCATCTCGTGACAGATATGGCATAAAACCCTTTTATTATTATACTACGGAAGAATTCTTTGCGTTTGCATCTGAGATTACTGCTTTACTGACACTCTTGCCTGGTAAGCCAAATCCTAATAATCAGGCTATTTTCGATTATCTAGTCTTTAATCGGACTGACCAGACAGATAGTACATTTTTTCAGGAAATCAAAAAGCTTCAGCACGGGAATAAATTAACAATTATAGATTCAAATCTGAAGATTGAGAGATGGTATTATCTTAGAGAGAGAATTAAAAATACTGAGGGTTTTCAAGATCCGGAAGAATTCCGGGATTTGCTCAGTTCATCTATAGGGTTAAGATTACGTAGTGATGTACCAGTAGGCGTTTGCTTAAGTGGAGGGTTAGATTCTTCAAGTATTGTGTCCATTTTAATGAAGGATTATCAAAAGTATGACCTTCAGACATTCTCAGCAGTTTATTACGAAGGTCAGTATGGTCATGAAGCAGAATTTATAAATGAATATAATTCTGAACTACATAATATGTTCTTTACTACTCCTGATGCTGATAGTCTATATTCGGATCTTATGAATTTTATAAAAGCCCATGCAGAACCCCTGCCCAGTACAGGCCCATATGCTCAATATAAAGTAATGGAATGTGCTAAAAATAATGTAGTGGTAACACTTGATGGACAGGGAGCAGATGAACTGCTCGGTGGCTACCATTATTTCTTTGGGTTCTTATTCAAAGAACTTTTAGTCAATGGGAAGCTGGGTAAATTATCATCCGAAATATTTAATTATTTTATTAATCATCGCAGTATTTATGGACTTAAGACTTTTATCTACTTCCTACTTCCGGAAAAGCTCAGAACTGAAGCAAGGGTGCAAGAAAAAGGGTATTTAAATAGACAATTTGCAGCAGCTAATAAGTTAAATAATACAATTACTGGAAATCTTTATGGTGCAACAAGTTTGAAAGATTCTTTACTGGATCATTTTGAATATAAGCTCGAACATTTATTGAAATGGGAAGACAGAAACTCAATGTGGTTTTCACTTGAATCAAGAGTTCCGTTTCTGGATTATCGACTTGTCGAAAAAGCATTAGCCACAAGCTCTGATAAGATCATCCATAAAGGCATTACAAAGCATATTTTACGTGAAGCTATGAAAGATATTGTGCCAGTAAAGATACGTTTAAGGAAAGATAAAATGGGCTTTGGAACTCCCCAAGATGAATGGTTTAAAACATCTACCTGGAAGGCAATTATTAAAGATATTCTCGAAAGCAAATCTTTTCAGGGCAGAAGTATAATAAATCGTGAAACAGCAATTAACAAATACCATCAACACTTAATTGGTAAAACTAATATATCTAAAGAAATTTGGAAATGGATTAATCTAGAACTCTGGTTCAGAGAATTTATTAACTAGAGCTTATCAGAAATACATATTGTATCTAAAATAGTCTTATGCAAATTTTATATAATGACTCAATTCCTATAGGCTTATGGAGAGAGTTCCTTTCAGATAATCCTTATGCCTCTCCTTTCCAAACGCCTGAATTTTATGAAATATTTAATTCTGTATCTCAGCTATCAGCAACTGCTATTGCCATTAGAGATTCAAAATCTTTAGTGGCGTTGACAGTTATAACTTTACAAAAAGAGAAAGGAATAATAGGTCACTTTTCAAAACGAGCTATAATTTATGGAGGACCGCTATTCGCAAATGGGAATACGAATGCTCTAAAAATATTACTGGACGAGATTAGTTACATATATAAGGGTAAAGCCATCTATGTTGAAATCAGGAATCTATTTAATTATTATAAATTCAGAGAGGTTTTTATAAATTCAGGCTGGTATTATGAGCCACATCTGAATTTCAGGGTAAACTGTGAATCTGAAGAAATTATCTGGAAGAATCTTAATCGTTTACGCAAGAGGCAAATAAAAAAAGCAATTAATAACAATGTTGTTATTAAAGAAGCAGATAATATAAATGAAGTAAAAGATATGTTTCATTTACTTGAACATACATATAAAAATAGAATAAGAAAACCTCTTTTTGAATGGGATTTTTTCAGACTCTTTTTTGAAAAAAAATTCGGTAAAATTTTTTTAGTAAAGAATAATGATAAGGTTATAGGTGGGCATTTTTGTCCCCTTGGTGATAAAGTGATATATGATTGGTATGGTTGTGGGTTGGATAGAGAGTTCAGAGATCTAGCACCAAGCACCATGGCAGTTTATGCTGCATTAACACACGGAGCAT
>Ga0315533_1003272_pt1 | contig 10769 bp, 6 predicted proteins | sample SalMarSW160130MG_FD_203081 | JGI IMG/M metagenome (GOLD analysis project Ga0315533, IMG submission 203081) | Salt marsh sediment microbial communities from the Plum Island Ecosystem LTER, Massachusetts, United States - Salt Marsh Sediment SW1601-30 ...
CAACTCCTTCGAAGCTGCCTGCAATCTCTTCAAGCTGTTCGAGCCTCTTGATATATCTTTCGAGAGTTTCTCTTCTGACGCCCGGCCGCGAGGCACTGATAGCATCGGCAGCGGCCACAAGAGGTGCATAATGGTTTTCAGGCGGCACGTCGCCGTGATGAGCTGCGACTGCGTTTAAGACAACCGGCGATTCATTAAATCGCTTCAGAAAGTTCGCCCCTATGATAGCGTGGCCGCCCTCAACTTCGTGGTCAATGGCCTTTCCTATGTCGTGCAAAAGTCCTGCACGTCTTGCTATGGCACCGTCCAGACCGAGCTCATCTGCCATAATCTGGGACAAAAATGCAACCTCAATACTATGTCGAAGCACGTTCTGGCCGTAACTCGTCCTGTAATTAAGAGCACCAAGCAAACTGAGAACCCTGTTACTCAGCCCCCTGACATTGGCCTCCACAGCGGCATCTTTGCCAAGCTGCAGCACCTTATGGTTAACGTCCTTTTTCGTCTGGGTAACAAGCTCTTCAATCCGGGACGGATGTATCCGACCATCCTGTATAAGCCTTTCCATAGAAAGACGTGCCACCTCGCGTCTGACAGGGCTAAAGCCGCTGACAACAATCATACCGGGCGTGTCATCAACAATTACATCCACACCCGTAGCCTTTTCAAACGCCCTTATATTTCGCCCCTCTCTTCCGATGATTCGGCCCTTCATATCATCATTGGGAATCTCTACTGTCGAGACAGTGACCTCGCAGGTATGCTCAGCAGCATAGCGCTGAACGGCCGTGCTTATAACCTCACGGCTCTTTTCATCAACAGTCTCATTCGTTTCTTCGAGCTTGCGAGCGATTAAAGCTGACATCTCATGCTCACATTCCTCTTCAAGCCTTTTCAGCAGCATCTCCTTCGCCTCTTCAACGCTCATCGCCGTAATCTTCAGCAACTGGTTTTTCTGCCGAGCCAGCAAAGCCGACAGCTCTTTCTCCCTGTTGCCGATGTTTTCGAATCTCCTTTCAACTTCTTTCTCCTGCTTGCCCAGTTCCTTTTCCCGCTGCTGAAGCTGTTCAACCTGCCTGTCGATACTGTCTTCACGCTTTGTCAATCTTGTTTCAATTTCGCGCAGTTCGCTGCGTATCTGGTTCGTCTCTTTTGTAAACTCTTCCTTTTTCTTGATGGTTTCCGCTGCCGCATCTATCTGTGCGGATCTAATTATGTTTTCAGCTTCTCTTTTTGCGCCCTCGATTTGGCGCTCCATATCATGTTCGAAGGTTTTCGTTCTCGCCTTGGATACCATCTGATAAACTATCGCAGCCAGGCAAATCCCCAGAACAAAGGTTATTATAGGCACGATGACATCAGGAAGCCCGATTTCCATTAGTATGCTGTTCATAGTTATTACCTTTCAATTGCTTTCAAACGTCTATCAACTCGTTGACGTCGCAAAACTTGTTCGGCACAATCTGCAAAAACAAACAAACGGATATGAGGGACAACTGGCAGGAAAACTACAAAGAAATGGTCTGTGACAAACGAAATCCCTTCCGCCTCAATTAACTATCAGCCCTAAGATACCAGAAACACCGCTCCTGAAGATAAGCTTTTGGGTGTTGAAGAGTTAATTTTTCTCATAAAATCGGCTATTTTACGCTCACTATGAGTTTGCAACCCTTTGCACGTCAGAGCTGTTCTTAATAGATTTCGTTTCACTTTTTAACCATTTTTCCTACATCGCTGCCGACTGCTGCTGTAAAAGGCAAAATTAACACTTTATCTATACCAGCCGAAAGCGGCTTTGTAACTTAACTGCCTTTCAGACAAGAGGTTATCTTCTCTCATCTGCCCCTCGCGCTTCGGTACAAATCCACATAGATTTATACGAAACGCATACAATGACGTTCATCAAAAGCTGCCTATACATTCGACAGGATACACAATTAAATTAAGCCGGTCAAGTAAAAAAAATACATTAAAAGACTTAAAAAAAGCCTGGTTTCAGCCTGAAAAACCGCTTGCACTAAAATTCATCAGGTATTTATAAAAAATTTGAACTCCGCAGATGATTCCTTATGATATGAGTGCAAATGAGTTGTGATTCAAAAAATTTTGACAAATCGGCCAAGGCATACACTGAAGCCTGCAGGTATCTTACCGGCGGCGTTAATTCTCCGGTTAGAGCCTTCCGCGGTGTGGACACAAAACCGCTTTTTATCGCCTCGGCAAAAGGCTCAAAAATCTATGACATCGACGGCAACGAGTTCATTGATTACGTCGGCTCCTGGGGTACGGCAATTTTGGGCCATGCACATCCCAAAGTGCTGAAAGCAATCAACAATGCCGCGAAAAAGGGTGCTTCCTTTGGCGCGCCAACTATCGCAGAGACAAAGCTTGCCAAAAAAATTGCCGCAGCATTTAATTCGATCGAGAAGCTGCGCCTGGTCAGCAGCGGCACCGAGGCGGTAATGACAGCCATTCGGCTGGCGCGAAGCTACACAGGCAAAGATTTTATTATAAAGATGGCCGGCTGCTATCACGGCCACAGTGACAGCCTGCTCGCAGAAGCCGGCTCTGGTCTTGCTGAACTATCCAGCCCTTCAAGTGCGGGTGTCCCCAAGCCAATAGCAAAATTAACCATAGTTATACCCTATAACGACATTGAAGCAGTAAAAACCGCCTTCAACAAATTCACCGGCCAGGTTGCAGCTGTACTCGTTGAGCCGGTAGCTGCGAATATGGGTGTTATCCCGCCGGCTGATGGTTACCTTCAGGTTCTTCGAAGCCTGTGCGATGATAATAAAGCCCTGCTAATATTCGATGAGGTAATAACCGGTTTTCGGATAGCAGCCGGCGGAGCACAGCAGCTTTTCAACATAAAAGCTGATATAACCTGTCTGGGAAAAGTCATAGGAGCAGGATTGCCTCTGGCCGCCCTCGGAGCAAGAGCCGATATTATGGATATGCTCGCTCCTGTCGGAAAGGTCTATCAGGCAGGGACATTGAGCGGTAATCCAATAGCAACAGCCGCAGCAAATGCCACGCTCGATTTGCTCGCCCAAAATGACTGCTTCAAGCGGCTCGAGGCAACATCTGCCTTACTCGAAAGCTCACTCGCACAGGCTGCAAAGGAATCAAATATACCAATAACAATCAATCGCGTCGGCTCGATTATGAGCTGCTTTTTTACCGACAAATCCGTAAGAAATCTTGAAGATGTACAGTCAACAAACATCGGGCAATTTAAAAAATTCTTTTCAAAAATGCTCCAGCAGGGCATTTACCTCGCGCCAAGTGCTTACGAAGCTATGTTTGTCTCACTCGCTCACACAGGAGAAGACATTGAAAAAACTACAAAAGCTGCTCAAAAAGCCTTTTCGAACATAAAAAACTAATAGTAACTCCTTGACAATCTCCGATTCTCTGGTAAAATACATTCGATTATGTTGCGAAAGAACGAGATTTATTAAGGAGGTAAAGACATGAGAAGACTGCGTAGGGCCCACCAGAAGTTTCTCAGAGAACAAGCCAAAAAGCACAAAAACCTTAAGCAAAAGGCACTCGCAACCGGCGCAGCAGCCGCAATCGCATTAGGTTCCGGCGCCGGCTTGCACAAAGCTATTGCTGCCGTTCCACCCGACCAACATCACCTGCCGGTTACTCAGGATTACGACACTGACCTGCTTTCAGACTCCGAGGAATCAGCAATCGGCTATCAGCCATTTGAAGGTGATCAGAACAAAAATTTAGTACAGGATGGGGCAGAGCTTGCGAATCGCTGCGCAGCAATTATTGACAATCTCCCCTGGCGGGAAGAAGCACTGCCGGGCCAAACTTACAAACAGTGGTGGCCGCAGATGGGGCTACATACCTGCGACATATGTGGAGCAACGATGGCGATGGGACCGGGTGTTGTGGTGAATCCGAAGCTCGGCATCACTGTCGATTTCCCATTTAACCTGACACTGCATTACCTCGAACACGGCTCATTCAGTTATCTTGGTCACTATGGTGTCCCGGGGGATGTCGAGGGAAGAATTGATGTGCCGCTACTGCTTCGCGCACTCGAAAATCGATTTCCATACGAGCCTAACGAACATCAGCTGCAGCTTTACACACCCGACAACGATGGCGACCTCCTGGATGATAATGAGGAATTAAAATCCAACCTGAATATGTATGATGCAGACCAGGATGATGACATTACGCCGGATGGCATTAAGCTTGCCAAACAGTGCGCAAAGGTCATCGAGGAATTGCCCGTATGGGACGGCCAGGGACAGGAACCAAACGAAATTTATGTATTCCGACTCGAATGTGACGGCCTCGAGCAGTGCGACATTTGCGGCCAGTGGATTCATATGTGCGGCGGGAAAATCGTCAATCCCAAGCTTGGACTGAACTACCCCGACGCAAACGACCCGATGAGCACAGAATTTCTGCCTGACCTCGCACTGCACTATATGAGTCACGGCTCATTCAGCTTGGCCGGCAGTGACCACACCGGGAGAGTCAATATTCCGCTATTGATGCAAGTTTTAGAGATGCCGCAACAATGCGGACACTTAGGGACAATATATCTGCCCGGTGACTTTAACAAGGACTGCAAAGAGAATTTCTCTGACTTTGCCGACTTTGCAAACAAATGGCTCGAAAGCACTGACCCGGCTGAACAATAAAAACTGAAGGGGACACTTTTGGTTATGCAGTTACAACCGAAAGTTAAAACAGCCATTGCAAAACTCAAAGACATTGATTTCGAACTTGCTTATCTGGCTCTGCTAACAGCCAAGGGAATAAAGCCGTTAAGCAGATGGGAAAAACCTTTAGCCGACAAAGAACTGAAAATGCTGCAGCAGATAGGCCTGTTTACTAAACGAATCAAACGAACAGTCAAAACGGGCAAGACTATAACAGAGACTATTTTCAGTCAATCAGCAGGCTACATTGAGCTTTACGAAAAGCGTTTCGACGGCAGGCCAATCGACAAATCGGCCCGGACTATGCACTTTGAAGGGTTTTTGTTTGGCTATCCCCCCTGCTGCGTGGACCAATACATTCGAAAACCTTATGCAAAAAACGACCTCGCTGCTGAAAAGCAGAAGATTCTCTTCCACTGGGCCTGTAAAAACTGCAAAATCACTCCTATCCTGCTGCCTGTTTATGAAAATATCTACAAATCGCTCAATAATATATAGCATCATTTCTGAATTGAGAAGCGATGTTCTCAAACAAAATCCTTGCACTTGCACATACCGCCGGAGATAATAACGGGCACCTTATATAAGTATTTTCGCCGTTTTGAAATCAGATAAAAATAAAAACGACAAATATATAAAAGACTCAAAAAATTATGGATTTCAGTTTCGAAGAAAGGCCGGAATTTAAAACAGGAGATTCAAAAATGAACCAGGAGCGGAACATACAAACTAATCTCATAGACACAACCGACTGCCTCGAAGCTGTCAGTGTCCTGAGAGGCTGGAAAAACTTCCTATTCGTAATTACCATCCTTTCCCTCTTGCTATTACAGGCTTCCTTCTGGCTGGTAACCACCGACGCAGTCAAAGCCTCCGATGGGACACAGGACGAATCTCTTATCATAGCTGATGAAAAAACCGAACTAACTATAAAAGCCGCAAAACAATCACCCCAAGAGCCTAACCAGCCGATATTGCTCACATCACCTCAAGCCAAACATAGCTTGTCGCTTCCTAAAGACATAGAATTTGAGCATCTGGCCTGGATGATTAAATTCCTGAACTTTGTCCTCATTTTGGCAGCGATGCTTTACTGTCTTGCAACGCTGTTCATATTAAAAATTTCAATTGTAGGCAGACTCGGAGGAATCAAACACATCTGCCGCGCATTGTTCCTGTCGCTCGTTTTCATCGTATTGCTTGTCCCCTGGCAGAAGATTTTCGGCGGTGTAGTTGCCGGCGCCGTCTTCACGCCGCAGGAGCTTCTCAATTCCTGTCAGGCCATAAAACAAGGCGGAGTATTCGACCAGATACTGCACTACCTGCGCTTCAGCGTATACTGGCTGATAGTTACTCTGCTTGTCATACTTGCCCAGATTAGAAGTGGCCGCTGGACCCGTGCCACCTTACGCAGGCTCGAGGTGATATAAGAAGCTGCCGAAACCCCCTCACGTCAGCCTTAAAATCAATTCGCTCTGAGAAGGATACAGCTTCAATAACTTCTCTCTGTCCGCAGACTCGAAATCTTCAAACTCAAAACCCGGGCAAACGGTTGTCCCCAACAGGGCGAATTCGCCGCCCGCTTTTAATAAACTGCCCATCCAGACCCCCTGCAACACAACAACCTGCAATAATTGCCCATCTGCTATATCGCAGCCTAACGTTACGACTCTGCTGGAAACATCAGGAAAAAGCTGGAGCATTGTAACCTCATCGCCCAGATAAAAATGATATATCTCATCACTTTTCAGACGGTGCAGCTTTGAGACAGTATCGGCAGTCAGCAAATAAAGAATAGCCGTGCCGAGATTCCGCTGGCCTTTGAGTCCTTCGACAAGCGCTTCAGGACCAATTTTTTCTTTCGACCTGTAGGTTTCGACATAGTATCCCCCCTCTCCTGGTAACGGCTTCATTCCAAATAACCGGATTATCTCCTCTGCCTTTGTCATTTATCGGACTGTATCCCGATTAACTATATGATTAAATCAGCTATCATTACAATCCTGCGAGGCCTTTTTTAACCAAAAACAGCTGCCAAAGCAAATTTCGGATATTCTAAATTGCTCATTTTAACAACCTGAAGCATCTTTATACATAAAAACAATGTTTGTTTTCAGGCTCTTTTGAGAACTTTTCGAGTCGAAAGCACGTTTATACCAAAAATTGCGCAATTTTGGAAAAAAATCATTGTTAACAGCCACAAAGACGATTAATATATACGGCTTGGCTGTAAAAATACTTGTGAAAGGCTACCAGAGCCGAACTTTGAAGGAAAGGTCTTACAATGTTAATAACAGGATTGGCGTACCGTGCGGGGTAGGCGATTAAATTGTCTGCCCGGCCGAGCTTCCCGAAGAATCGGGACGGTGGCCTGGAAACAAAGGTTTCCGCTGCTATGGCAAGTAGCTAATGAGAATCGCTGCCGGGGTACTGTTTTGCCAGGCATTGCAAAATGGTGCCCTCTGATGGAGGTGCTTGATGTAGTGTAAGGATAAATTACAAACTCGCCGTCAACTTGCCTCTAAAGTGGAAACTGTTTAAGTTTCCACTTTTTTGTTTAATTTAAGGACGACAAAAAAATATGAATCCGGAGCTTATAAGAATAGTCGATAACATCGCTCGTGACAGAAAAATAGACAAAGAATCGATTTTCATCGACCTCGAGGAGGCGATGGTCTCCGCAGCAAGAAAGCACTTCGGCGAGCCCGACAGCGATATAAGCGTCCACATCGACCGCGAATCAGGCGATATTACTACTTACAAAAACGGAGAGCAGATAGATATTAAACAGCTCGGGCGAATACCCGCACAAGCCGCAAAGCAAATTATGATACAAAAAATAAGAGCCGATGAAAGAGACAGCATCTATGCCGAGTTCGTTCAGAGAAAAAATGAAATCATAAGCGGAACTGTCGTCCGCTACGAAAGCGGCACGCTTATTGTCAGCCTGAATCATCGCACAGAAGGCTTTCTGCCAAAAACCGAGCAGATAGCCGGCCAGACTCATCGGCCGGGAGAAAGAATCCAGTGCCTGATTCTCGATGTCAAAGAAGTCTCCAACCAGGTAAAAATCATCCTCTCCCGAACCCATCCGGAATTCATCAGAAGACTCTTTGAGCTTGAGGTGCCCGAGATCGTCGAAAATATCATCGAAATCCGGGCTCTGGCACGCGAAGCCGGCTATCGAACAAAGGTCGCTGTTGCTTCAAATGACGACAGAGTTGACCCCGTCGGTGCCTGCGTCGGCGTTCGGGGCAGCAGAATCAAAAATATAGTCGACGAGCTCGGGGGTGAAAAAATAGACATCGTCCGATGGAGTGACTCGTCACAGGTCCTTATCACAAATGGACTTATGCCGTCAAGAGTCAGCGAAATTGCCCTGTGTTTTGAACTGGGCAGAGCAACCGTGGTAGTTGATAACGACCAGCTCAGCCTTGCCATCGGAAAGCATGGTCAGAACGTCCGCCTGGCAGCAAGACTGACAGGATGGGATATCGATATACTAACACCCGAAGAATATAACCAGAGTATCGAACAATTGACTGAATGTGTAAAAAACGTAAAAAATGCCGATGATATGATAATTGATAAGCTCATTGCCCTCGGGATAATATCCGTTCCGGACCTTGAGGATGTCGGGACCGAACCTTTGGTTAAAGAGCTTAATATCGAAGCGACTCTTGCTGAACAGCTTGTCGGCTCAGCAACCGAGCACGCCAGGCGACTGGCAGCAGAATCAAGGCAAAACAAGGCCGAAAACCTGCTAAAACAACAGGCAGAGTCGGCTGAAAATGAACAGTAATCTCGCGGACCTAATAATATAAAGGAGTTTTTCTGGCGACTACAAGAGTCTACATTTTGGCAAAAGAGCTTGGCGTAAAAAGCACGGCAATCGTCAAAAAATGCCAGGACGAAGGCCTCGACGTCAAGAACCATATGTCAACAATCTCAGCCGGGCTTGCAGCCACTATACGTGAATGGTTCAGCGAGGGCGAACACATTACGTCAGTCGAAACTGCTGAAAAGGTAGACCTGAAGAAAGTACGAATCAAAAAGAAAAAGAAGAAAAAACCAGCCGCAAAAAAGAAGGCAAAAGCAAAAAAGCCCAAACCAAAGGAAAAACCAACGGACAAAACCGCTGAAGAGACTGCCGTACTCGAAGAAAAACCGACAAAACCAAAAGAAAAAACAGTTACGAAACCCAAAAAACCACCGAAACCTAAACCTATCAAACCCGCAGGCCCAAAACTTAAAAAACCCAAGCCGGCAAAACTGGCCGGCCCCACTATTATACGTGTCGAACAGGCAGAGTCTCTGGTCGCCCCAAAGCCCAAACCACGCATCAAATACAATAAGCCGGTGACCGAACCGCTTATAGCCGACGAATATAAAGATGAGCGACTTGGGCTCGGTCAAAGGCCAAGAGAGGGAAGAAAATACCCACACCAAAGAAAAGACAGAGCACAAAGACGCGGTAAAGATGATGGTTATCCGGAAGAGGCAAGAAAGCTCAAATATCTGACAATCCGGCGACAAAAAGACATTGAAGAAAGACGCGCAAGACTTGACGCCGCCGGCGGTGAAAGATTACGCCTTAGACCTGTAAGGAAAATCGAAACCAGAGCCCAGCTACAGGCTCCTGCCGTAGTAAGACCTACAAAAGCTATCGTAAGTGAACCTGTCACAATCAAGGACCTGTCCGCAGCTCTCGGCATCAAGTCTACTAACATCATAAACAAACTGATAGAACAGGGAATACTGGCAACTGCCAATGAAGTGTTAAGCAACGAGGCTGCAGAATTAGTAGCTATGGATTTTGGATACGAACTGACGATTGAATATAAAGGCACCGTCGAAGAACAAATCGAAAAGCAGTTCGAACAGTACGAGCGAAAAAGTCTTAAACCACGACCCGTGGTGGCAACAATGCTCGGCCATGTAGACCACGGCAAGACAAGTCTTCTCGATAAAATACGGTCAACAACGGTAACAGCCAGCGAGGCTGGAGGAATCACTCAGCATATCGGAGCATACCAGGTCGACATCGGCAACAGTAAAGTAACTTTTCTCGATACTCCAGGACACGAGGCCTTCACCGAGATGCGCGCAAGAGGCGCCAATATGACCGACGTCGTGGTCCTCGTTATCGCTGCCGACGATGGTGTGATGCCCCAAACAATAGAGGCAATCGCACACAGCAAGGCTGCGAGGGTGCCGGTTATAGTGGCCCTTAATAAAATAGACCTGCCCGGCATCGACACAAATCGCATTTACGCCCAGTTAGCCGAGTACGACCTCACGCCGGTAGAATGGGGAGGCGAAACCGACATCGTAAAAACAAGCGCCGTCAAAGGACAGGGAATCAACGACCTGCTCGAGCATATCGATTATGTACGCCAGGTACTCGACCTCAAAGCCGACGACACAATACCCGCAACCGGATGGGTCGTCGAGGCGAAAATGTCACCCACACGCGGTGCTGTGGCCACGCTGCTGCTAAAAGAAGGACAGCTCAGCAAAGGCGATGTCGTCCTCGCAGGCGCCGCCTACGGCAAAGTCAAAAACATTAAAGACAGCTTCGGCAAAAACATTAAAACTGCAGTACCCTCAATGCCGGTCGAGATAACAGGACTCAACGGCGTGCCGCTGGCAGGCGATAAATTTTATTGCCTCGGAAACGACCTGGCAAAAGCCAAGGCTGCAGCCGACGAAAACCAAAGCCGTTCAAGACTAAATATGCTCACAAAAAGAACACAGATAACTCTCGACAACCTGTTCAGCCAGATTGAAGCCGGAAACGTCAAGGAGCTCAACATCATCATCCGCGCCGATGTCCAGGGTTCGGTCGATGTCCTGATAAAGTACCTCACGGAATTAAGTACAGAGGAAGTAAAAATAAAAATCATCCACTTCTCTCCAGGTGGTATAACTGAAGGCGATGTCGTTCTCGCAGAAGCCTCCAACGCCATTATCATAGGATTCAACGTCACCGCTGACGAGAGAGTCAAAAAAATCGCTGACGAAAAAGGCGTCGAAATCAGATTCTATAATATAATTTACAGAATAACTGAAGAC
>Ga0315533_1003278_pt1 | contig 10749 bp, 15 predicted proteins | sample SalMarSW160130MG_FD_203081 | JGI IMG/M metagenome (GOLD analysis project Ga0315533, IMG submission 203081) | Salt marsh sediment microbial communities from the Plum Island Ecosystem LTER, Massachusetts, United States - Salt Marsh Sediment SW1601-30 ...
ATTGAGCCGCGCGTGACCTTTGTGCCATATCGGGCGACAGATGCCTGCGTGTCGCCATCCGCTGCGGCGATGATCTCCGGGGCGGCATTAGACCAACGGATAGCCACCACGCCCGTCAAGGCGGCATTGCTGCCAATGGTGACGGCAGTAGGGTTGTGGTAGGTGTTAAACGCCATCTAATCTCTCCTAATGAGATGTTTTCGAGGTGAGGCTGTAGCCGAATTCAATGGGGACCATAGCAACAGCCCACGGGTCATATTCCGTCACATCCAGGCTATGTTCGCCCCATTCAATCTGCTCGTGGTAAAAATCGCCATCGCCGCAGGCTGTGGCGCTGGTAACAGAGCCATCCTCTATCGCGTTCTTTGCGGCATTGACGAGGCGGAGGATTTCAGCGAGTCTGGTAGATTCATCCGCCCCCGTAGCGTCGATCTTCGTGGCGATGGTGAGTTCAACTGACAAGACACAGTTGCATGTACCTTCGCAGCCCGTGTCTTCCGAAACACTGATATACCGGACAATCACTATGGGGTCATTCCCGCGAAACTGTACCTCTTTGGCTTGCGCCGGAGAGGTTGTGGCGCTGACCGTTTTAAAGACTGTGACCCCGCTTATTGTTGCGGCTGTCAGGGCGTCCTTAACCTCGTCAATGATCGCCCAGTCGGTGTTCGCTATGGCAATCTCTGTCATTTTGGAGTGCGCCCCGCATTGAACTGTGCGGCGAGTTCGTCAAGGGTCGCTTGGTAGGCTTGGTCTAGTGCGGTCGCAGAAGTGCGACCCTCGAAGTGTAGCCATTTCCGCTCTTTCTTCGGCCCGCCTCGACCTAGCGGAAGCCCCTCTTGGTGAACCTCTGCGTAGATGCCCATGCGTTCATCGGGGGCTGTCCAGACCAGCGCAGCACTTCCATCAGCTTCCACCTCATACTTGAAGTGCTTGCGGTCGAGCATCCCGCCCCTTTTGCCTGTTCTCCCAATGCCTCTCAGCCACATGCCCCCGCCCTTCTTTGCTTTCAACTTGTCGTATTCGGGGGAGTACGCAGGGTATGGTTTGTCACCTGGCCCAATCCCCGATTCGGCGGCGCCGATCACGGCATCAAGCACAGTCTCCCCATGATGCTCTGCGAGGTGCTTGTGAATCGTCTTTGTGCTGAGAAGCGCATTGAGGTCGCGCTCGAATTCCCTCAGCCCCTTAATCTGCTTCGCCACTACGCCCGCTCCTGGTGAATAACGGTAGTGGTGGCTTTGGCTACAGCATCGTCACCGCCGCCCGCCTTGAATGCCAGGAACAGCGCGGACATCGCCCGCTCATATTCTTCCTTGTGGTAGTCCCTTTGGACCGAGTACATGGTGCTGGAGGCCATTTCGTGAGAACTGCCCATCATAATTTCCAAGGCATGATGCGCGCAGGCAAGGCGAAGTTGAGCGGGGTTGGCGAGTCTGCGAAGGTCGGGGTAAGAGCGGGTGGCATCTGTGATGAACCAGGCCTCCGCTGCGCCGTAGCCTCCCAGCTCCGAACGGAACATCGCGGCGACTTTCCCGAGAATATCTTCCCCGGCAATGCGAATGAACTCCGCACATCCATTGGTGGAATCGTAGGTCGGAAGATCGCTGATGTTCTGCCACAGCCCCCCCATGTCCTCGTCCGTACACAAGGCGACTTGAACGGGAATCCCTGCGGTCGGGTCGGTTTCGTAGTCGTAACGGTGAATCCAGACTGAGCCGCTCATGCCGCTGGATTCGGAGGCTGCCAAGGTGACTTCGGCGGCGCTTTCTCCCGTGCCGTCGATACCGGAGATATCCGCGCTGCCAGTAGCGACCTTGTTTTCAGAGGCTAGGCCGTCGTCTTTGTACAGATTGACCGTAAGGGTATCCCCGGACGTGCTGACCTCCAACCAAAGCGTGCCGCTATCGGTATTCTCCGCGCTTTCCCTGGTGGCGATTCCATCCAGCCGCCATCTGGAGGTATGGAAATACGCCCGGTCCTCATAGCAGATTATGGCTTGCCATCTTCTCGACATGAGGCTATAATGTCTCCATGAAGCAGGTGAGGCTCTGCCCAGTTTGCCGGCGGCGCTATCACGAGCGGATCGTCAAGGACAATGGGGATTTGGTGTACGTTCACGCCCAGGTAGACTTAGAAGGTCGGGTACACACCTTCGGCTGCATCATCACGGACAACAGCACTATTCGGGGAGTGAGATTTCGACCCCGGAAGCCGCCAGAAACCCCCTGATCGCCTGCCGCAAATCCTCTTGGTCGTAAGGCGGTAGGTTTTCCGCCACGCTTCGCAACATGGCACCGGAGGGTACGGGGAAGACCGAGCTGGGGTAGTCGCCCAACAGCCGCTCCAGTTCCCTTCTCAAAACGTCCAGCGTGCTATTGCCGGGAACCATCCGGTGCCATCGGTTCCGGCCCCAGAAGTTCGTCTGCCCATCTACGTATCTTGCCTCCATGCCCAACAGGTAAACGGGATAACAGCCCATGCTGACAGCCCAGCGAGCCGCCCCGCAGCCCGTATTCCCATCGACATTGAGCGTGGTCGGCTTAGAGAGTTCCTTATGCGCCCTTACCCCGATATTCGCCTTGAGCCCAATGTGAAAAGCCCGGTCTTTCACGGATCGGTCGCAGAGCAGCAGCGCTCCGCACTTGTCCATCAAGCCAGCATGGTCCGTCCGATTGCCGTTCTGCTTGTAGATGTTCCCATCTACCCACATCAGGACGGTGGGCGTAAACACGGAGGCGATGCGGTTGACGCCGATGGTAAGCTGGTTGTCCAAAACCCCAAGATCGTCAACGGGAAGACAAGGGGAGTTGCCCAACACAAACGCCGGCATTCCTGCAAGGGGCGAAGCTATTTCCGCGCCTTCCTCGCTACTTCCTCTGCGATTTGCTCGTGGAATTTGCGTATCGCCCTCCGTTGCTTGTCGGTCAAGTATCGGGTCATTTGCATATCCCGAATGTGCCGGCCGGCGTGTCGAGTAACGGCGTTTCGGTCCAGGGTCATCGCTGGTTTGTTCTCGGCGGGGCGCTGACGGCGGAGAGCCCCATCTGCGGACCGCCCGATGGGGGTGTCTGCGGAACCGCCTCCGGTGGCGCGATTGGGGTTTCGTGAGCGAGAATCGCCTGGACAAGCTCCTGTTTCTTCTGATTGCCTTGAATGCCCATCGTTTTCGCCTTGGTCTGCAATTCCCGATACGATAGGCCCTGCAAGTCGTTTATCTGTTCGGGCGTCCGCAGCCCCTCTTCCTCCATCCGGGCCAGCACGGCGCCGCGTGTAGCCTGCTCCTGGTTCTCTAGAGCATCGATTTCCGCCTGGCTCGGCGCCACGGGGGAATCGAGCGGATGCTTCCAGCCCTTCTTCGTCTCATACCAGGTGAAGTGGTCCATGTTCGGCGACTTGTTCGTATGGGCCTCAATGGGTGCATACCGCAGACACTTCGCATACAGCGTTTTGCCCTTGTCTTCGATCTTCCGCCAGTTGCCCGTCCACATTTCAACAGAACTAGTCCGCCGCCACGCGCCGCCCCCATGCAACCCCTGCGTCATTCTGGGGGTATTGTGGGGGAAATACCTCCAAACCTTGCCCCTGGGGCCGACGACAAAACGCCGGCTGCTGAGACGGATGTGAGAGACTTGCTCCCGCCTATTCCCGTTCTGCACCCAATGCCGATTGCCGGCGGCGTGGAAACGCCCCAGAATTGCCTGTGCTTCCTGCAGCTCGTACTCATTCAGGTCGTAGTCCATCTCGTACATGGTGTCTCCTTGGCCCATCCGGGCCGGCCTTCATCCGAAGGATGTCGCGGGAGGGGGCGGAACGCTCACGCCCCCGGCCCACGACCTGACGATTAGGCATCGGTGATGATCGGAACTCCGCGGACTTCGTCGTTTTCGCCGACGCCGTAATACACATCGGCCACAACCTCGGTCGTCCCCTTGGACGCATCGCGGTCGTATTCGACGGCAATGCCCCGCAGGTTGACCAGGGCCATAGCGCTTTCGTGGAACATAGCGCCTACCCTATCGGCATCGCTATTTGCAGTGTCCACCTCGGTGGTGGTGTAGATCGGAACACCAAGGAACGTGCCCCAGTAACCCGTTGCCGGCGTGCCGGAAGGCAAACGGCCATCCCGCACGAGTTCAGGCAGATTGAAGTGGAGCGCTCCCGCGTTGCTAGTGTTCACGATGCTGGTGTACAGATCGAACTTCTGAATCGGATGCAACACGCATCGGTACGGATACGGAGCGTTGTTGTTCTCCAGCGTGTAGACAGCCGACAGGAAGTTGGCCACGGTCATGTCTGTGCCAGTGGAACCCACTTCCGCGCTGGCGTTCAGGCCAGAAAACAGAGCGCACAGGTCGCCATCGATCTTCTGGCGAATCGCAATGCCGGCCTGCTCGCCCCACTTGGCCAGGTTCGCGGATTGTCCACGAGCGGCCAACTGGGCAATGTCGGTGATCTCCGTATTCACGCCCACGCGGCCGACCGTCACGTTGGCCTCTAGCGTAGTCGTGCGCGTTGCCGCAGTTACTTCGTCGGCTTCGCTGGCGGCTGCGGCGGTCACCTCCGGGAACTTCGTCTGTTGCCAGATCGTGCCTTCCCCGGTAGGAAGGGGCTCGTTCTGCACGAGTTGGGCAACAACGATGTTCGGGTACAGGTACTCAAGAATAATTCGCTCGATGTATTCAGTCGGAACATTGTAAGCGAGCGAACTTAGGGTGGTTTCGTTTGCCATTGATACTCCTCAATCATGTTTTCGGAGGGACAATGGGGTTTTTGATCCCCGCTATCCTCTCCTGGAACACGGCATCCATCGCCTCTTTCGGCGCATTGTCCAGAAACTGCTGTTTTCGCGCCGGCGGCAGGACGTCATAGTCGGCCCTGTTCGTCGGCCAGCTCCCGGCGGCCTGAGGCGCAGGTCCGCCGGCGGGCTGAGCGCCGCTTCCGGGTTGGATGGTCGTCTTTACAAGGTTTTCATTGCCGGGCAGTGCAACATAAGAACGCACCAATTGGTCTGCATCCACGATGCGCACCCCTTGGTCGTCCATCGCCGGCTGGCCGTCTTCGTCGAGGTAAGTTGCGGCGAACTCTCCAGTCGCCCCGACTTCCTCCATCTTGACCCTGTCCCGCAACAGCTTGACCACTTGGGAGGGGTTCTGGGCCTTGGCCTCAATCGCAGCTTTTAGCAGGGCGCCGTCACGCAGCAGAGTAGTCAACTGCTGATCTCGCTTGACAATGATCTCCTCTTTCTCCTGGAGTTGCTTTTCAAGCGGGGCGCGCGCCTTGGCCATGATCGCGTCCACATCCTTCTGCTTCATGGCCTCCTGCGTCTCGGCCTCGTCCTTTTTAGCCAGCCATTCGTTGAAGGCTTCCATTTGCTCCGGTGAGGGCATGGCCTTTAGCGCTGTCTGCGCGTCGGTCAACTGCACCTCAAGAGCTTGCCTCTGGCGCTTCTCCTTATTGCGCTGCTCGATGATCTCTCTCAACTTTCCATCATCTTTGGGGACCGTCCCCGCTGCATTCGACCCATCCGGGTCGCCGACTGCCGGCTGTTGCGATGCGGCCGCCGGTTGCTGCGCGTCCTGTCCAGGGGGCGCAGCGATATCTGGGTTAGACATGGGTTCTCCTTGCCCATCCGGGCAAATCAGGTCGTAAACGTCGTCGATTTGAAGGTTCGGCGGATGGCGATTACGAAAACCATTGCCCGCCGGCCCATTCCCGCAAAAATTCTTTTCAGGTTACGCCTTAGCATATCGAGACTTATAGCAATTTCACTTTTCCGCCCGGATTTCCTCTTGACGCGGTAGCCCTTTGCCGATATATTGCATATAGACGATGAGGATAAGAATGATGAAAACCGAAACCAAGAAAAACGAAAGGGAGAAAGCGATGAACACCAACCGCCTGAACGCCTGCTACTGTGAGCTGGAAGCAATGACCGAAAGGTTCACGAAGGTTATCTGCGGTCAGGTCGTGACGAGATGGTCAAAGAACTCCTTTGAGATCGGAACCTTCGGCAAAGCCTACACCGACATCCACAAGACCGCTGAACACCTCGCAGAAAACGCCGGGTGGGATGGCGAGTCGGTTGCCGAATCCTAGGACGAAATCGAAGAGGCGCTTGGTTGCTGAAGCCGAAACGGGCCGCAAGGCCCGTCGTCCCGGCCTGGGCAGCCGGGGCCTGACGAGGCAGCCCAACGAAAGGAAAAGGATGGTGGACGATGGAGAACCACGAAAACGAAATCGCCATTTTTGCCGAACACTGCACAATGGCTGGCCAATCGCCAAGCCAAGATCGGATTGCACAGAGTGCGGACTCGGATGACTGGTCCTGGTGGCCGCTGACGAATGAGAGCGTCCGCTTCCTCCGAGAACAAGCCCGCGCGGCCAGTGGTGGACACGCCAGCTATCTGCGCCGCTGCGCCGAAACCATCCTGGATGCGATGCGCTGTCGATGATTCGTGGCGTCCCGAGCTTGTGTTCGGGCGGGTGCGACTCCCGCCCGGCGCCGTGAACGGATCAAGATTTCGCAAGGTCAAGTGAAAGGGACAAGGACATGACACAAACAGCAAGCAAATGGGAAGCCGTTGGACCATCCACCGCTGCGGACCTTGTTGTTATGGCAGATGGGCAAAACTTGGGTGCGTTCCGACCTGATATTGCTCACCTGATCGCTGCTGCGCCGGACCTGCTGGCGGCGTGCGAGGCGGTCCTCAAAGAACTGATATTGCAGCGCCAGCGGCGGCCGATTCCTGAAGAAGAACGGCTTTCGTCGTTTGATCCCGCCGTCAACGCCGCCCGCGCCGCCATCGCCAAGGCCCAGCCATGAACATCGCCGAGAACATCAGGCGGCGGATGGAAGCTACCGGCATGAACCGTCAGCAGCTCGCCAACGCCGCGAACATGACCTGGGCCAACGTCGCCCGTATCGTCTCAGATGAAGCGGTGCCGCGCATCCCTACACTAGAGCGTATCGCCGCCGCCCTCGGGTGTACGGTCGCGGAACTGGTCGAATAGAAGGCTGCGCAGCCGGGGGAAACTCAACCATCGACTGACTCCCGGCAGATCGGTTGGAATCGATCAGTGGCCTTCCAGTCACAAAGGCGGCATGGCCCCTGGTGGCCGCCGAAGCCGATTGCAGATCGGCGCCAAGATACGGCCCGCCGACTCGCATAGGCCCGAAAGATATCGCTGTTGACCACCAAGTCGGCCGTCCAACAGTCGGCATGCTCGTCGGCATCCGTGCGAATCTGGCAGCAGGGAACAACCTTCCCCGTGTGCTCGATGACAAAGTGCCAGGACGGCTCGAAACACGGGACTTGCCGCTCTTCCGGGCTTCCCAAATCAGGCACGAGGCCGCCGCGGTTCGTCCCGTTGGCCGCGAAATTCCGCCACGTCACGCGCAGGTTCATTTTGCCTTGACGGCCCTGTATCTCATACCAGTCCGGCTCGTCGCGCGTAGCCGGTAGGGAAATGCGCAGCTTCTTGGCCCATCCGTCTACCTGGGCGCGGCTGTCGTAGGCCATCACATACAGATTCGTCAGTCCCGCCGCAGCTAACTCATTTATCAACTCTCGTGTCAGATAATCCCCGTTGGTGTGCGTATGCAGCATGGCGCGGGGCAATGCTTCCCTAGCCTTCCGCACGCGCGCGATGAAGCCGGGCTCTGCCAATGGTTCACTATAACCGCTACTGTACACCATCTTGCCCGACCAGCCGATACTGGCGAGCTGATTGAGTATGGATTCGTACAACTGCGGCGAGAGGAGTTTCTGCTTGCTCCGAGGATAGCTTGCGTTGGAACACCATCGACAACGGCGGTTGCAGAATGCACTACATTCAATGGAGACAACCCACACGCACTCGGCGAATAGCGCTTTGGCCTCTCTGTCATTGAGCGGATACTGAAAAGATTCGTCCCGCACCGCGCCGAACCACCAGTCTTTACGCATGGGCGAGTACCTCACACACCCGATCCGGCAGCTCCTCCACGGGTATCTGATGTTCCATCGCGCGATTCAATGCGGCTTGCATTGCCGCCCGGTCCACCGGCAGCCGCCCCGCGATCAGGTCTTCAACTGCCCGGCACGTCTTTTCCGGGTCGTTGTCCAGGCAGACTACCGCGCCGTCGTGGCGGTAGATCGCCCGGCCGTAGCAAAGTACGGGAACGCCCGCCCGCAGGGCTTCCAGGCCGCAGGTGGAATTGATCGTGGCCACCGCTGCCGCAGATTGCATCGACTCTTCCAAATCCGATACTCTGTCCCATTGCATCAGGGGGTTGCCGGAGACGATGGGCTCGTAGGCTTCCGTTTCTCCGCCCAATGCACGCGGATGGGGCCGAACGCGCATGGGCATATCGACGTGATCGGAAAGGAATCGCAGCCAGTCGGCAAACCGGGCGAAATGTGGACTGAGCAGGGTAATGCTTGAATCGTCCGCGCGCTGACAGATAACCAGCAAGTCCCCCTGTCGCTTCCGGGGCCGACCCCTAGCCCGCCAAGTTAGGGGCTCCTCCGCCCACGAAGATAGAGCATTCGGGCCCTGGCGGTCGATCTGTACTGTCGTGGCCTGTGGCAGCCAGCCATGCTCCATAAACAACATCCGCGCGCCACTGCGACAGCCGGATGCCTTCATGTTCTGCCAGTATCCTCCCGTTCCGTTCCAAATCACTACTACGTCACAAGTGGGGCAGGGCCCCTTATCCCACCACAGGACTTTGTGCCCGCCGATAAGGCACCCAGCGGCGAAGGCTTCCATCGCAGGCCGGACACGTAGATCGCCATCGAAGCCAACGGCAACCCTGTATAATTCATCCTGGCTTACCTGCTTGCTCGGGGCGAGACGGCCAATTTCTACAGCCAGTCTATCTTCCAGCTCCAAGCGGCCAAACTGATGATCGCGCAGCTCGTCCAACACGGCATCCTGGGCGTCTTGGCGAAGGTCGCAGTGCCCGGCCGCAAGATTGGCGGTGATCGCCCAAGTACTCATGGCCCGATCTGTCAGACAATACACAGCACCGCGACGGGCATAGATGGCCCGGCCGTAACACAACACAGGAAGATGTTGTGCCATCGCCTCCAGCGCCGCCTTGCTGGAGATGCAGGCCACGGCGCATGCCCCCTCCAATGCCGTAGTCATGGAGGTCGATTCATCAAAGCTCACGTCTTTGATCGCGCGAATGTGGGCCGGGCGCTTGTCTTTCGGATGCAGCCGAACGACGATAGGAAGCTCAGAATGCCGGCTGAGGAACTCTATGAACTGCTGATTGTCCCTGAACCAAGGCGAAATCGGGGCATCTGCAAAGCATCGCTCGTCCTGAAGGGCGACGAGCAGATAGCCCTTTTTTACCTTGATGTGCGGCCCACCTGAAGGAAGCGGCTTATTGGCCCATTCCACCCAGGCGTCAACCCCCACGCGCGACATCTGATACGTCTCGGTCGGCGGCAGCCAGCCATATCCAATGAGGAGAACGGATGCGCCGGAAAGCTGGATGCTTTCACGAATCTGGCGATCTTGCCGGCGAACGGCGTCCCACATAATAGCCAGGTCGCAAACGGGGACATCGGGCACTGCAAATCTGCCCACAACGTGCCCAAGCTGCTTACAGATACTAGCCACCCGGTCGAGATCGTATGCCTGGACGGTCGTTTCGGCGGTGCGCTGGACGGCTATGCGCATACGGCCCCCGCGTATTTCTGGCGGAGATTCGCAGCGGTGGCCTGCTGTCCCGCCCAATCTACGCTCAACTGCCCCGCGTGCCGGCGTTGATAATACCACGGCTCGTCCAGGTAGGCCCACCGTACACCAGCAATCAGCGTTCGCATATTCCAGTCCGAGTCGGGAGAAGATGCGATCTCGGGAGAGGCGTCATAGCAACCGTTCTGGTCATAGACCGCGCGCCGCGCAATCGCCGAAGCCCCGCACAGCGAGCAGCCGGTGGACAAATATGCCTCCGGGCGCATCGGAATCGGGGGGAAAACCTTCAAGACTTCATCATCCGTCCCGATCCAGGTCATGCCGCAACTGACAATGCCGATTTCAGACTTGGAGAGCATTGCAACTTGCCGCTCCAGGCGTTCGGGGTGTTGAGAATCGTCCGCATCCAGCCGCGCGATGACCGACCCTCTACATAATGCAAAGGCCCAATTCATGGCCACGGCGTACCCGGCCTTCGGCCCCACCGCAAACCGCACCCGGGCATCGCGTTCCGCTTCGGCCTCGACGATTCCAAGAAGCTCCTCGTCGGGTCCGTCTAGGGCAATGCACAAGTCCCAGTTGGTATATGTCTGGTCGCGGCAAGAGCGGATCGCCCAGCGGACATAGGGCAGGGCCGTGTCGCAGGCGGGCATTACGATACTCACCAGCGGGCTTGAAGGCGGCTGGCGGGACAATTGCTCGACCGGCTTCTCGGGCACCGCCGGGTGTACCGGTTCGCCGTCCGCGTACACCAACTCATATTCCCAGCCGTGGGCCTTCCGCCCTTCTATGTCACACGCAATCTGCGGCTCGTTCTTCTGGCGAAAGACCCGGTGGCCCTTGGTGAACTGATGGAACGTAGTCACATATTACCCTTGGAATTGATAGCCAAAAAAGCTCACGTCATCCGCATACCGCCGAGCCACCAATTGGGCCAATTCGGGAGTGTAGGGCCTTCGCTTTCCTAGCGTGGCGTTGCGGCGGGGCAGGTCTTCGATCTGTACGCTACTACACCAGCGCTGGACAATGGGCCATTGGGCATCTAGCGATTCCAGT
>Ga0315533_1003280_pt1 | contig 10746 bp, 25 predicted proteins | sample SalMarSW160130MG_FD_203081 | JGI IMG/M metagenome (GOLD analysis project Ga0315533, IMG submission 203081) | Salt marsh sediment microbial communities from the Plum Island Ecosystem LTER, Massachusetts, United States - Salt Marsh Sediment SW1601-30 ...
AAAACTATTATTATATTACTATGATATTGATGTATTGTATTACTACTATCATAGTCGTCCTATAAAAAACTAACAAAAACATAGTGACGGGGAGCCCTCACTCCGAACAATAATTATTTATATATTGTTAACAATTATAGGGCCACCCCATTGATGCGCCCTTACTCCGCACCTAAACTATAAACAAATGAGTTTTTATTATAGATTCTATAACATTTATTTTCTTTCTTTTCCAATCCCGATTTTAAAAAAGGAGGTATTTATTATGATTAAGGACATTAAAAAACTGTTTTACACATTGACTAAAGCACAGCAAGCTGTTTGGGTAAGAGCAATTAAAGCTGGTTTCTCACCTCTTCTCACTACGAACAACAAACTTCTTAAAAAACGCTGTCCAGTATGTTACCGCGTTGGTCTCATCTACAGTAAAGCGGGCGTTTCTTACCTCGCTTGCTCTAACGAACACTTCATTAAGTTCGACTAACCCTATCTTACTATCGGGGTGCGTGGTTTCCGCGCATCCCGATTTTAAAAAAGGAGGTATGTTATGTTATACAAACTGTCTGTAAAATACACTTCTGGTGTTGTGCATGTCCGCGCATCAAGGGACGGAGAAAAACTCATGTCTAAAGCACATGAACTCATCGACACCAACCAGGCTTATTGGGTTATGGTATCTAATGAAACAACTTTCACTGTTTTATTAGAACGCGCATTATAAATGTGCAACTAATCGGGGTGCAGGCTTTCCTGCATCCCGATTTTAAAAAGGAGGTGCAATTATGTTATTTAAATTCTATTTCACAGATGGTACAGTTAGTACCTTGCGTGCTAACGATGATTTAATGGAAGATGTAATAAATGTCTACGGTTATCCTCATAAAGTAGGCATTGATAAAATTGAAATTCATCACGGTGATGGATACCACAAAACTTTTGTACCTGAATAAAGAAGGAGGTGATACAAATGGCTAGTTCTATTGCTCTTGCAGCTAACAACCGCAACATACGACGTTTTGAACACATGCAGAAGAAACTTATTACAGCTATAGACTATCGCGCAAAACATGTTGATGAGGATGTACTTGACAAACACCTTACCAGTGTGACCGAGGATGGAGAACGTACTTGGACGTTCAAATAATCCTTAACCAATCGGGGTGCAGGCTTTCCTGCATCCCGATTTTAAAAAGGAGGTGCAATTATGTTATTCAGATTTCCCAAACCCAAATCTGGAATTGTAGTTGAAGAACCTAAATTCTTCAAGGGCGTACTAATAAGTTCAGTTATTTGTATACCATTTTGGTTAGTGGTATTGTATTTTGTTTGTTATTAGTACATAAACTCTTAACTATTACACACGTCCGGAGCTCGGGAGACGCCGCGTAAGTGGGAATGGATAAACTGAGCAATTAATTTTTAAGAAAGGAGAAGGACAATGGCAGGAGTAAATAAAGTTATCTTGATAGGAAATCTTGGTAAGGACCCAGAACTTAGGTATACCCCTGATGGTACACCTGTAGCCAATTTCAGCATTGCAACATCCGATAGCTGGGTTGACAAACAATCCGGTGAAAAGAGAGAGAAAACTGAATGGCATCGTATTGTTGCTTGGAGACGTTTAGCTGAAATATGCAGTGAGTATCTTACTAAAGGTCGGCAGGTTTTTATTGAAGGTAAACTGCAGACCAGGTCATGGGAAAAGGATGATGTCACTCGTTATACCACTGAAATCATTGCACGTGATGTGCAGTTCCTTGGTAGACGTCAGGATAATGACACTGATTCTTCACTGCTGGTACCTACAACACCACCGGTAGACACCACTAATAAGATAGGTGATGATATTCCATTCTAATCCTTAACCAATCGGGGTGCAGGTTTTCCTGCATCCCGATTTTAAAAGAAGTTAACTATTACAAAAGGAGGATATCATGACACCAAAAGAAATTAAACAATTTATTATTAATCGTAAATATTTTGTTGGTTGGACAGTTGCAATGTTTATTAAACAACTTTATCCAGAACGTTTTAAATCTCCAATTAGACCTGATGATGATGGAGTATTATTACCGGGTGGTTGTAAACTTACAAGAGTAAGACAAGGAAACAAATGGTTTCTTAAATCCTATTCTGATAATGATATAGATCTAATCTGTATGGAACTATCACAGTTTAAAACTATAGATATAGATATTGATATTAGTCCACAGAATATATATGGTGATTCTGTTTGGATGTGTATTAATAAAAAAAGAAATTAACTAATATAAAAGGAGGTGTTATTATGATAGACACAGAAGAAAGGGTTTTAGGTGGAGAGGTCAACTACTGCTGTGAAGGATGCGGTAGGGTGGACCACAAGGACAAATCCAGATGCACCGCTTACAAGTTTCCTTGGATGATGTGGCGACTTGGTATTTGTCCGCTCGCTACACACGTTGAGGTTGCAGTTAAGAAGACCAAAACTAAGGTACGTGTGGGTCAACAAAAACAGAAGAAGAAAGTTGCTTAAGGAGGATGTTGTGAAAAAGACATTTAAAGAGGATGTTGTAGATTTGGAAGTTAAGAAAAAAGAGTTATTAGAACAGATTAAACCACATGTATATCCTACTTCCCAAATATTCCATAAACAGATAACTGTTGAGGAATACATTATTAGTATCTCAAACTTCTTTAGTAAAGAGATGTTGGATAGAAGAATGAATATAGAGATGTCACCATTATTCGCTGAGTTAGGGGTAGTTCTATATAAACTTGGTGAATTTAAGTTTTAGCGATTGGAGCTTGCTAAGGTCAAATAGGAATCTTAGCACTTGTTAAAAAACAAAAGACCAAAAAGTGTCGAAAACCTGAAAGGTGGTGATATCATGTTATGATTAATTCAATCCCCGAGCTGGTGGTAATGGCGAGCCCCCTCGGGGAGGCTAACTCTACCATAGACGGTTCACAGTCCGTTTGAGAAAAGAGGATGAGTCAAATAAATTACAGGAGGTGGTAAATAATGTATGGATTTATATTAACGAGACTAATTCTTCTTTTTATATTAACTACATGTTGGTTTGTACATTGGTACAATAAACCTGTTTATGTACAACACAACACATGTAAAATAGAGGATTTGGTAGATAACCCTGAATCCATTGAAATAGCTGTACGGAAGATGGGTTCTGGATATAACTATGTTATATCACCTGATGGAACATTAAGAGTTAACAAAGGTGATGGTGTATGGTTGGTACTTAAATATTAAAAGGAGGTATTATTATGGATTGCTATCCAGACTTTGATGATGTCTTTGATCCTGACTGGTTCATTGATGAACATTATAGTCAAGAAAAAGATGATGGTGTATTAGGAGATGATCCTTTTGATGAAGGGGGTGATAATTAATGGACGAAATCACTAAAATAGAAACAGAATTTGGTACTTTCTACACTTGTAATAACTGCGGCGCAACGGCTGAATTACCAGAAGCGATTAAACATCATGATACATGCACTCCGGGAGAAGCCAAATACTGGAAAGACTTCTATAATGAAGCTAATAAAGAAGAAGAGGTGATTAAATGGAATTCATAGGAATGTTATTCTTTATTGTATTCTTTATTGTATTGGGAGCGTGGCCAGTATTATTACTTCTAATTGTTTTTGGAATAGTTGGCACTATAAGTTTGATACCTGATGTATTAATACCATCATTTAAATTATCATTAAGTATCATATTGATAGTGGTATCATTAGGATTTTTATTCTCAATATAATAACTAAATCATTAATCATAAAGGAGGTAATGCTGTGCAATCAATCCCTTTTCTATCCCGATTGATTGAAGTTAATGAAGTAAACCAGGTTCATGGTATGATCACGGACCACAAGGATGGCTTCAGTGCCATAGAGTTTCGTTTCAGCGTTTTTTACTTATAAGGACTATTTACAAAAACTAACAACTGAGAAAGGAGGACATTATGAAAGAAATTGACAAAAAATTGGAAAAGGTATATCTGAGGTTACACAACTTCATTTACAGAAAATGTGGCTTTGTTTTCCCAATCACCAAAAGAAAATCAACAGTAAACACACTCCTTCATTTGGGTAGGACATCCGCAATGTATGAATTGGGTATACACAATGATATGGTTCTATCTAAAATAAAAAACGATATCACATCAACATTTGATCCCCATTCAGTGTATTCCGTAATTGGTGGTATAAGTATAAGTAATATTAAGGATGCCAAAAAATTAATAACCGCATGTAAAGCTACTGACCTATCGTCGGGATACACCAAGAAGATGAAAGTTACCAATGGTAGAGTATTTGGATTTGTTACTAAAACAACAAAATTACCTGCGTTTCATATATGGCTCGAATATGATGGAATGGAAATGGAACGTATCATTATCCCTCAAAATCCGTTTAAACACCACATAAATGGTAATTACTCTAAATATGCCATTAAAGCACAACAAGGAGATCAGATTTCCTGGATTATAGATGCCAAAACAGAAAATTTTAAAGAAAAGTGGGTAGCTTCTATAATTAACAGTATTATTGAGGATATGAATCCTGATAAAAATGAAAATGATTTACCTAAAGGATTAGATCAAGAAACACTATCACTTTTACACATGGACGAACCAATTAATCAATTGAAGGAGGTGATAATATGACTATTGAAGACGCTCACGTGCTCGTTCTTTATGGGTATATTAACGAAGACCAAAGCGATTTCGAAAATGCTAAGGCTTTGGGCATCGATTTTAATAGTGCCACATGGTGCACAGACTTTATTGTTAAGTGTATAGCTCATGGAAAAGGTTTAGTGCACGCTTTGCTAGCGATAGATTTTTTGCGTGGCGCTAAATTAGGTGCTTATGGGATAATGACTCACAAAAGAGCTGAATGGCTTCGAGGATTTGCTACAGCGTTGTCCCAGGTTAAACTTGGAAATATTGATTTGGGTAAAATTAAATCTATTTGAAAGGAGGTGATTTAATGTTAGAAAAAGTAAAGGATTTAATATTTGAAAAAATAAAGAAGGATATCAACAAAAGAATGTCTCAGTACAATGATTCACGACATCCAACCAGTGATGAAGTAACAATAGCATGGCTTGTTCTTGAAATAGAAAGATTAAAACAAAATAAAGGAGGTGAATAACATGTCAGCTAAATTACTTGAATTTTATGGTCTTTCTTTAAACAGTAAGGGTGTCACTTACTTTTTAATGGTAAAGGAAGAGGACGCGAATAAGACATTTCAATGTGATATAAACCTCGCTATACCTAACGATCCTGAATTTAGATTAATTGGTGTTATCTTCGGCGCGCAACAATCCATGGTATTAAGAAAGGTTAGGAAAAGTGTTTTATTGTCCAGACAAAGGTCATCATGATGTACGAACACCGAGCTCCGCACCACCACCAAGCGGGGCTCGGTCAACTACCTCTTCTTACACTTTCTACCTGCTTATGCGACGTAATCACTCCGTACAAACAGACAGAGGACATGACAACGATAGCACACCTTTCCATTGCCCGTCTTTGCAGACCAATGGACGTTTTTCTATTTCTTACAACTCAATTTTATAAACAATTGCTCAATATTTAGAGCCCGGGTATGAGCTTTTAGATTTTCCGAAACCCGATATAAAAAGAAAGGAGGTTCTATGATTAACAATTTTAAAGGACCCAACGATTGGGCAAGTAATTTCAGTGTTCTACAAAATCCAATTATGGTTGGTAATTTAATCTTCAAAACCAACGAGCACTTCTTCGCAGCACACAAGACCTTAATTTATGAAGAACGTGTCTGGATAGCCAACCAACCAACAGCAAGAGAGGCCAAATGGGCAGGAAGCCAAAAAGGTTATAAAGGACGAAAAATTACACTAAGAAACGACTGGCAACCTGCAGTACAAATCAATGTAATGAAATTAGGTTTAACATTGAAATTCATATTAAATTATGACATGGCTACTAAACTGATTAATTCATGGCCTAAAATATTAATTGAAGGAAATTGGTGGCACGATAACTTCTGGGGAGATTGTTATTGTAAAAAATGTGAAAACATTGAAGGTCAAAACAATCTTGGAATACAACTCATGAAATTAAGAACTTTGTTAATGAAAATAAGAATATAAAAAAGGAGGTAAAAATATGCTATATAAATATTACACAGGCGTCGGTGCTAGAAAAACACCACAGAACATTCTTACAATAATGACTGCAATCGCAAAAAAGATGTCATATTTAAATTACATTTTAAGAAGCGGCGGCGCTGCCGGAGCTGATACAGCATTTGAACTTGGCACCAACCACACAACGAAACAAATATTTCTAGCACACCATTCCACACAAGAAGCAGAGACAATTGCTTCCAAATATCATCCAGCTTGGAACAGATGCAGCGAGTTCGCAAAGAAACTACATGGCAGAAATGCACTTCAAATATTAGGACCAGATCTATGCGAACCAAGTGTGTTATTAATATGCTGGACACCAGACGGATGTATATCCCACGCAGAAAGAACTATTAATACCGGAGGCACAGGCACAGCAATATCAATTGCGAATGCTTATAATATTTCCATATATAATCTTCAACGCGCAAACCATTTGGACATATGGACAAAATGGGTTCGAAATTAAAAAGAAGGACACCAACAATGTGTAAACCAATAAAGATAGACAATATTCCAGACAACAATATACTTTTACACCTAATAGATCAAACCAATAAAGCAATGGGATGTTTAATGATGGAACCTGATTTCATAGATCCCCCAGAAGGACCAGCTTTAGTGGATATTGAAACAAATGCAGATCACTGTAGAGACCATCTCAACACAGTGTTTGGATTATTACTTAAACTAAAGGAGGTAAAACATGGTCAAAGTGGTACATTGTAAGAAAGAACCATTCGATGTTTACATTGGTAGAGGATCGAAATGGGGTAATCCATTCAAAATAGGCAGAGACGGAAATAGAGAGGAAGTTATCTCGAAGTTCGAAGCTTATATGATGAATAGACCCGACTTGATCCAAGCATTGCCAGAACTTGTTGGTAAAACATTAGGCTGTTGGTGTAAACCAAAAGCGTGTCATGGAGACATTCTCAAAATCATGGTAGAAGATGAACTTTGGCTTAAATAAGCTTACACTCGCGCCGGGACACCGTAGTAAATTGTTATTTATTTATCCACGTAGTCGATGAATCGATGTTTTCCGAAGCCCGATGTCAAAAAACAAAGGAGGTACAAAATGATTAAAGGTCAATTAGTTAAACTATTACCAGGTACAATACAATTTACACCAGCACACGTTATAGAAACTGCGCTGGGACCAAAACACATTACAATGAGATTACAGATAGGTGTCGATGTATATTATCATAGAAACACAGCTATGAATCGATGTACATTCAATGCTTTTGGAGATCTTGCTATGGAAATTGCTAAAGCTGCAAAGGCTGACAAATATGTAAAGATTGATTATCATATAACAACATTCCTAGGTAAGGTATTTGATAAACACGGTGAACCAATCGTAGATCCATCAACCAATGAGCAACTAAGAGCACACCACATGACATTCACAATCACAAGGTTAAGAACCAAACTCAGATGTGCTCAATGTGGTAGAGAATTGACCAACGAAAAGAGTCTCAAAATGGGTTTTGGACCTAAATGCTGGAAGAAAATCGAAGGTAAGGTCATAGACCCAAATAGAGATTTAAAATATGCTGGTGTATAAAAGGTGTTGTATTGCGCCCGCTCCGCTAAACCTATGCGTGGTCGTCAAATCGAGTCCACGCACAGCGAAGAGCGAAATTTTCCAATCCCGATTCAAAAAAGGAGGTACACAATGGCAGATATACCATACATGGATAAATTGGAAATAAAAATGATGGCTGAAGCATTGTACAGAATTGACAGATACAGATTTGCGTGGACACAGAAGTTCCTTACTAAAGACTATTTGGCTACGCCGGACGATGTTGGTCCGGAATGGGAAGACTTCTCATGCGCAGAGCTGGAAGAGGAGCATCGCCCGCTCCGCTCAGCTGGTAGGTGATCGACATATCGAGTCCACGCAGTCTCGAAGGTCGAAGTTTTCCGATGCCCGATGGGCGAAGGGAAGTCGATGTTGAAGAAATATTAACCTAAAAAAGAAAGGAGATTGTTTATGGACAAGGGAAGTAATACATCAACAGGTGTTGAAACAGCACCAATTGAGACTTTCAACATTAGGATTGTAGGTCATCAGTATATTAGCAAGAAGCTGTTCGAAGTAATTAATCATCTTCTTGTTGATTACGAAATCGTTGATTATAAAGCCATCAATGAAATCGTGATTCATCCAAATGAACCTGAAGGAAAATTCGGAGCTTTCAATCCTGAAACAAGGTACATGTTCATCAATTTGGAAAAACATTTTCATAATGCAATTGAAATGTCCAAAGATGAAATGTTGTCCACATTGTCCCTAAGAAGTCATCTATGGTTCGGGCTTCTTACAACCGCGATTCACGAAATAATCCATGGTTTGTCCTATGCTATTGACCCTGAAAAGATGATCAATGACGATAGGGAAGCTGTAGAGGAGGAGATTCGTAAAGAAACTGCTGCTCGTGTGGCTGATCTTATCCGGGATTATGACGTAGAACCACCGGAAATGGCTGATGAACCATTCTTCGGCAGTCGTTATATGGAGTTCTATGTAAAGAACATCAAAGAGAACTCAGAGCAATGGGCTATTAACCAGAATGAGATGCACAACACAGGCTTCATATTTAAAGATGGAGATCTCAGTTGTAGTACCTTCAAAGAATGGTATCGCTCTGCTTATGAACATGCCGGAGATCCAAACTGGGATAAGGAACCCAAACCACTTCTAACTGCTGAAGTCGAAGATGAAGTGATTCCTAAACCAGAAGAAACCGTGGTGGAAGAAGTTAAAACCGAAACCACAAAAGCTGTCGAACTCCCCGCCGGTCCAGTTGAAGAGAACGTTGACACACCAATTACAACTGTCACACCAGAAGAACTGGACCCAGAAGCACTTGCACTTTTGGATATGGACGAGCCACTTGAAATCGATATGGAGGAAACTGCTATACCAACGGATACTCCAACTCCGGCGGCAGCACAAGTTGCTCCATATAAAGAATTAGTTGAAGATCCCTCAAGAGAACCGGCATCTACTGTAGCAGTAATGGTACAAGATGTTCCTATCAACACAGGAACAGCAATACCAACTGCTATATCTACGCCGGCACCAGCTCCTGTCCAACAAGAGTTGCCGCTAAAACAAGCTGCACCACAAACAACATGCAGATCTTGCAATACGGTACTCGCAGAAAGTGCAAAATTCTGTTCCCAATGCGGTACGAGCGTGGTAGAAACACCGATGCCAATACTTCCCCCGGTACCGGACAATTCAGCGACCCCAGCTCTACCAGTGGCACCTCAACCACCTGCCCAAACAACATTCTCGTACGGCGCCAAAAGAGCAATGCGCCAGGACCTGCCGAACTATAATCTCTCGGCAGAACAGATTCGAGCGTGTGTCGGTGAGGTGTTCATCAGATGTTATCAACACATATTCAGCAAGTGTGGGTTTCATCCGGCACAGAATCCTTCCTTTGCCCCTGAACTAAGAAATGCCATAGCAGAACCCATCAGCGTTGTAGGAATTCCGTGCATAGATCAAGTCCTCATCGGCATGGACAGCGTTGATCCCATGACAGGTAATTTTACATGGTGCGTTCCGCCGGTGAATGGAATGATCAGAGGCAAAATTACTAAGAACTTGGGGCTCCCTTCCTATACTCTCTACTTCAATTTTAACGGTCATGAAGCCAAGAGATTCATCGTGCCCCAAAACCAATGGAAAGTCTCTGGGCAAGGCTATTCCGGGCCAGCTCAACGTGCACAGCAAGGTGCCATGATAATCTGGATGATGGACGGAGACGACTCCGCCCACGATCAGAAATGGCGAGCCAAGATCGAAAATGGCACGTTAGAGTGGCTAATATGAGGTGGATAAAAGGCGTCGTCATCATGACTGCTAATAAAGCAGTCCTTATAGAATTGGAGAATGGAAAAAAGGAATGGGCGACGCCCCACTTCAAACTTAACATCCGTGAACAAGTTCTCATCGCTTGGGATTATACTAATGACTGTATCGGTACTATTACTACCAAAGAGCGTTGGGAAAACACGGAAACAGAACAGGACAAGGTAGAAGCATCGTCGATGATTGATGTTTTCCAAAGCCCGTCGGATGAACCGTTTGAAGGCGATCTTAATGATCTAGGAGAACCTTCAAACAACAATTTTATTGACGAGGCAGAGGAAAACTCGATGATCGATGTCGATGTTTTCCAAAGCCCGTCGAATGAGGATGTCGATCGTGATAACATAGTGGAATTACGAGACGACATAACTAATTAACATTCTTTTATACAGGAGGTTTATTATGAGTGGAAGTTCACATGGTATTACCAAACATCATTTTATTGGAGCTCGTGTAGGAACGTCGGACAAGATCAAAATGCTCTATACTCCGGCCCACGTCAAAGCAGACGGCAAACCTGTCTCTGCCAGACTGGTAATTCCTATTCTCGTAAACGAGTATGGGAAACAAGAGCCCAATAGCTACCGCTTGGTAGCTTGGGGAGCATTGGCAGACATGTTTGCCAAAAACCTGTCCCAGGGCAAAGAGATGACCTTTATCTG
>Ga0315533_1003284_pt1 | contig 10735 bp, 10 predicted proteins | sample SalMarSW160130MG_FD_203081 | JGI IMG/M metagenome (GOLD analysis project Ga0315533, IMG submission 203081) | Salt marsh sediment microbial communities from the Plum Island Ecosystem LTER, Massachusetts, United States - Salt Marsh Sediment SW1601-30 ...
GGGCCCGGTGCTGCTCCTGTTCATGGGCGTGGGGTTTTTCCATCCGTCCGAGCGGCCGCGTGACGTGCGGCTCGAACTGTACGTGCTCTACTTCGCCCTGGTGCAATGGGGACTGAGCTTATTCGTATTGTCACCGGCGCCGCGCTATTTGATGACTGTGCTCATCGCGCTCTCGCTGTGGTCCGCCCGTGGGATGGCCGTGGTAAGCCGTCAGGCAGCCGCCATGCCCTTGGGCCGTTGGCTGCGCCTTCTGCCGGTCACAGCCCTTGTCCTGACGATGGCGTTCGGCGCGGCCGTCACGCTCGCATCGGAACACCTCGCCCGCCGGCCTCGGCAACCTCGGGAGTATAAGACCGCCGGGCAGTGGATGAAGGAGCACCTCGAGCCGGCGCCGGTGTTCACCCGCAAACCGCAGGTGGGCTATTACGCGGACATGCCAACCACCGGCCCGGCCCTGGACGACACGCTCGAGGAGGCCGTGGCGCGCGCCAGGGAAGCCGGCACGCGCTACCTGGTCGTCGACGAGCGCTACACGGCCCAGATGGTCCCCGCGCTCGAGCCGTTGCTCGACCCGGCCCAGGCGCCGCCGGACCTGCGGTTCCTGCACGAGGTCTCCCCGGACTATCCCGACGCGCGCGTCGTGATCTACGAGATCGTCGATGCCGCTATGGTCGGGCCATGAGTGCCATCCGCACACTGGCGGTCCATACCGGGGGCATCGGCGATTTCCTGTTGGCATGTCCCGCCTTGATTCACCTGGCGGAAGAAGGCCCGCTCGAATTGCTCGGTCGAGCGGACCGTCTCGCCGTAGCCGTCGCCGCAGGGATAGCCAAGGCTGCGCACGACATGGACTGCGCCGGGTTCGACTCGGTATTCACGGAGCCGAACGATCGGCTGCGCGGGCTGCTGGCGCGGTTTGACCGGTGTGTTGTCTGGATGCGCGACGAGGGAACCATCGCGCGCGCGATTCGGCGGTGCGGCGTGGCCGACGTGCACGTCTTGCCCGGCCTGCCACCGAAGGATTGGCCGGATCATGCCTCGTGCTACTACCTCGAATGTCTCGGCTATGGCGCCGTGAAACCCCTTCGGCTTGACATCGCACCCGGGAACACCCGGCGTGACGTGATCATCCATCCAGGCAGCGGCGGATGCGACAAGAGCTGGCCATTGGCGCAGTTCGAGGCCGTGGTGGACGCGCTGGTACGCCAAGGCCGTTCGGTTACCTGGTGCCTGGGACCTGCGGAGGAGGCGGTGGCAGTCCCTCCGGGAACGGCGTTGCTTCGACTGGATTCGCTCGTCGACCTGGCGCAGGAGTTGGCCGCCGCCCGTCTCTACCTCGGCAACGACAGCGGCATCACCCACCTTGCCGCGGCTGTGGGTTGCCGCACCGTCGTCATCTTCGGCCCGACAAATCCGCGCGTCTGGGCCCCTCTCGGCGAGCATGTCACAGTCGTGCAAGGCTTTCCATGGCCCGAAGCTGCCGCCGTTCTGGCCCAGATCGAATGCCTGTAACACTTGTTTCGAGTAGCTGTAGCAGACCGATTCCAAGATACCATTGCCATGTCCTGTTCTCAATCCTGAAGGGATTGAATCTGAATAGGACTGCTTGCGTTTCTTCCGCACAAGTAACATACTATGCAGCCTGTTGGATTCCAAACCGAGGCATCGAGGGATGCTCTGTAAGTGACACCTGGAAATGCAAAAGAGAATGGTTACCGAAAAGCAAGTTCTTGACGCATTACGAGGCATTATGGACCCCGACTTGGGCCGGGACATTGTGTCCCTGGGCTTTGTCAAAGACCTGCAAATCGACCGTGGGCACGTGAGCTTCACGCTGGAACTGACCACGCCGGCGTGTCCGATGAAGCAGGAGTTCCGCCAGGCATGCGAGGCGGCAATCAAGAAGTTGCCGGGTGTCGAGGCCGTGACGGTTAATCTCAGCGCACGTCGACCCCGGCAAGCGTCTGGCGCCGCCCCCAATACGCTGCGTGACGTGGATGCGATCGTGGCGGTGTCCTCGTGCAAAGGCGGGGTCGGCAAATCGACTATCGCGGTGCATCTGGCCCGGGCGTTTCAGCGTGAGGGGCACCGTGTCGGATTGCTCGACGCCGATATCTATGGGCCGTCGTTCCCGACGTTGCTCAATATTCACAAACCTGACGTCTACGTGATGGAAAACAAGATCGTTCCCCTGGATATCCATGGTATTAAGGTGATGTCTATGGGGTTTCTCCTCGGCGACGCGCCTGCGGTAATGCGTGGGCCGATGGTGTCCAACTATATTAGTCAGGTCCTCACGCAGACGGATTGGGGCCGGCTCGACTACCTCATCATCGATATGCCCCCCGGCACCGGCGACACGCAACTGACCATCACACAAGTGGCCGCGCTCCACGGCGCCGTCATCGTCACCACGCCACAAGCCCTGTCGCTGGTAGATGTGGCCAAGGGTATCCTCATGTTCGAGAAGGTGAACGTCCCCGTGCTCGGCATCGTCGAGAACATGAGTTACTTCGAGTGCGACAACTGCGGGAAGAAGCACTACATCTTCGGTTCGAGCGCCCACACGCTCGAGGAGCGCTTCGGGCTGCCGACACTTGCCGAGCTACCCATCATCGACGGCATTTCAAACGTGGCAGACGAAGATGCCGGGCGCGATTTGGAGCCGATCGGCGCCTTGGCCAGAAACGTCCAGAAGGCCATCTGCGAACGTCGCATAGAACAGCCCGCGCAGCCTGCAATCACCTTCGACTCCGAGGCCATACATATCCAATGGCCTGACGGGTCGATGAGCCACCTGCCCAATTCCAAAGTGCGCGCATCGTGCCGGTGCGCCACCTGCGTCGACGAACACAGCGGGAAACAGCTCATCGATGTCGCCCAAATCCCCCCGGACATCCACCCTGAGGGCATCCAGCCGCTCGGGAATTACGCCATCGCCATTAAATGGAGCGACGGCCACTCCTCCGGCATCTTCGCCTGGGACTATCTAAAGCATCTGGCAGGCAAGTGATGTGAGATTCGACCATACCCGACCGATGTGACTCAGCCGCCCTCGGCTGTGTACCGCTGAATCTGCGCCATCTGCAAGCTCACGGCGGGAAAAAGGGGAATAGGCGGCGGAGTTCTTCCGGGGTGGGTTGATGACCGTACTCACAGACCTCGAAGAGTTCGGCGTAGCGCACAGTGGCGGCAGCCTTACCGTACCATTGTTCGATGACCGGGCGCGCGCGCGCGGTCCATTCGCGAAACAACGGTGTCCAGGTTTCCTCAAGCCACCGGCGCCGCTCGGCGGGGTCCTGCGGCACGCTGTCCAGAGCGCCGTCGAGCCAAGGGAGCCATTCGTACACCTGGGACTCCATGGCGTCGAGCATGTCGAATTTGACGTCCATGACATCGGTTACGTCCACGGCAATGTCGGGCTGAAATGGGACAGGCTTCGTGACCTCGTCCATCATGTAGAGGAAGACGGGGTTTTTACGCAGCGCGGGCACGTCGGGGCAGAAATGCGGTACCGTGACCATGAACGCGGCGTCCTGCACGACGACCGCCGCGTAGCGGTGATCAGGGTGATAATCGTTCGGCCGATGGGTCAACACGAGGTCGGCGGCGTAGTTGCGAATGATGCGGACGACTTCCTTGCGCACCTCGAGCGTCGGCTCGAGCTCCCCGTCGTGGTGATCGAGCACCACGTCTTCCATGCCGCCCAGCTCGGCGGAGCGTCGTGCTTCGGCCTTACGGCGCCGGGCCAGGGGACCACCGCCCATCTCATGGTGACCGGCGTCGCCATTGGTCAAAGACACCAGGAGTACGCGATGGCCACGCCGTGTCCACTTGACGCAGGTCGCGCCGGCATGCACCTCGGCATCGTCGGGATGCGCACCGATACAGACGATATTCACGGCGCTTCCTCAGAGCGTGTGAAGTTGATTCGAATCGGGTTGCTGATAACCGTGCCGGTTCGTGCCGGTGGGGCCGTGGCCGTTTCCGGGTCGACCGAGGCCGGGTCCGTGCCCTCGGGCATCAGCAGCGCCTCGGCCTGCGCGTAAACCAACACCGTTTCCGGAACGCCCTCGATTTTCGACAGGACGTCCATACTGTATCCCTCGGTTTTCCCGATCAGGCGTTCACCGAGTGTCACTGTGAACGAATCCACGGCCTTTTTGTCCACATAGACCTTGGCCCGGAGCGCCACAGGCGTATCGAAAAAATCCTCGACGGAACTGGTCTGAAACGTGACCCATAGCCCCTCGGGATACGGCGGGTTAACCGTGATGGTGGCCAGGTCGACATAATTCCTGGCATTGACCAGCTTATCGACGGTGATATTGGGTGCTTCAGACTGTTTGGCCAGGCCGCCATGGATATGCACGGCGTACTCGACGTCGACGATGTTCACGCCCCGCTCCGGTTCACTCGTAACGATGCCCGACTCGCCGCTTGGGCCAATTCTTCGGGATGTAGGCTCCATGGGTTTGCACGCGCTGAGCGCCAGTACGATCAGACCCACAAGTACGATACGGCTCATGCTGCCTCTTCTCAGTGCACCGTGCACTGTCGTGGTGGGACCGCGTTATTGTTTTCGCCCGTTGTTGCCCGAGGCGTTTCGAATTGATTGGACTTTCCTTTGGGCGGTTCGGAGCTCCTTTCTGAATCGCTCGTCGCCGAGAGTTTGACGAAAGACCAGACGTCGGCCGATGGTGTATTGGAGGCGAATATAGCGGATGTCGAGAATGACAATGTAGCCCGCGACGGCCAGTAGGGCGAGACAGATGCTCCAGTAGACCAGCATACGCCAAAGCGATTGGCGTAGAAACTCCCCATCCACCCCGTACCATGTCATCACGGCGGCGGCGCCGATAGCAACAGCGCCGACTTTCCGCCACGTGGATTGGTTCAGGAGTGGTTTTCGTTGCCTATCTGTCGTGGACCCAGACGCGTTCTTCGTAGGTTTCTCCCGAAGGGCTCGTGACGACCCGGGTTTCATAATGGCCCCTCTGTACCGTTCGGGTGGCCCTTACGGCCGGCGCCTGCCCGGGCTCGCGGTCCACTTGATCGCCGATCAACGCGCCCGTTAACGCCCCCGCAGCCGCGCCGATCAACGCGCCTTCGCCCTGGTGTCCCGTCTGATGGCCGATGATGGCGCCCGTGCCCGCGCCCAGCATCCCGCCGACCACGGCACCTTCCTGCGTGGAGGTCGTCTCACACCCCAAGCCGAGCGTCGCCGCCACCACAACCAGCGTCATCGTCCAAAAGGCACGCTGCTTCATCGTGGTCACCTTTCCACCTCATTATCGATTCAAAGCCGGTGCGTACCGCGCTTCACTTTCTATTGTACCACGCTCCGGGCAACTATTCACGTGACTTTCGAGACATTAGACGCCGACGCGACGCGGTTATTCACCGTATCCTAACGACTAACATTGCATCGCGCGGCTATTTGGCGGCATAATCTGGTCGCCATGTCACTACCCGCGTTGCGAGATTTAGATGTATCTCCCGTCCAGCATGAAGGCCAAACACTCGTCTGCTTGTACGACCCCGAAGGATTCGTCGAGGAGCAGATGTTGCTGAGTCCGGCGGCGTTCTTTATTGCCTCGTCTCTCGATGGGAAGACCGACACGCGCGATATTCAGGTGGCCTTCGCGCGGCAGTTCGGCGGGACGATCCTGCCGTCCGAACAGTTGCGCGAACTCGTCGGCCGACTGGACGAGCATGGGTTCCTGTTAACAGAGCGGTTTTTCGCCATTCGCAAGCGCGTGGAGGACGCATTTGCACAGGCCTCCGTCCGCCAGCCCTATGGCGCGGGCAAATCCTATCCCGCCGACCCCGTTGGGCTCCGCGAATTCATCCAGTCGGCCTTCCTCAAGGGCAAGGGGCCCGGCGAGGCGCCTGGCGAAATGGGCTCCGGGCCACCCGCCCGGGGCATCATCGTGCCGCACATCGATTACTCTCGCGGGGGCCATGCCTACGCCCATGGGTACCTCCGCCTATACAAGCGGGGGAAGCCCAGGACCGCCATCATTTTTGGCGTTGCGCACATGGCGCCGCCGGTGCCATTTATCTTGACGCGCAAAGACTTTGAAACGCCGTTCGGCGTCCTCAAAACCGACCATGCCGTCGTGGACCGGCTCGAGGAAACCTGCGATTGGGACCCGTATGAACACGAATCGGTGCATCGCACGGAACATTCCATCGAGCTTCAGACGATGATGCTGGCCTACCTGTACGGCACGGATGTCCGCATCGTGCCCATTTTATGCAGCCAGTTTTCCGACGATCCCTTCCTGACCGAGCCGGACTCACTCGAGGCCGTCAACGCGTTTCTTGCCGCCTGCCGCAATATCGCCGCGACCCCGGACGATCGCGTCACCGTTATCGCCGGGGCTGACCTAGCGCATGTCGGCAAGCGCTTCGGCGATCCCTTCGATATCAGCGACGCGGTCATCCACCGGGTGGCCAGGCGCGACGAGGAAGACCTCGCGCATGTGACCGCCGTTGAGCCACGGAAGTTTTACCAGTCCGTCATGCGCGATTCCAACCGGCGGCGCGTCTGCGGACTGGGCTGCATCTATGCCACGCTCAAAACAGTCGAAGGCGCCGCCCAATCGGGCGAATTGCTCTGTTATGATTATGCGCCCGATCCCTTAGGTGGGATCGTGTCCTTCGCAAGCATCGCGCTATCGTAGCGGGCGCCAAACCCGCCTTGGGCGCCTTATTCTTCACTTCCAGAATGACACAAAGCACGCTTTCTTCAACGAACGAGCTGCACCGGCGACCCATCCTCCAAGCCGACGTGCCCGCGTAAGAACGCGGTATTGTCGGTATACGGGTCGGCGCCCTCCTTGATGAATTCTTCTTCAGCCACAGCCAGCTCTTCGGGAGTCTCCTCGGCGGGCGGTTCAACGGCCTTCTTGGTGACGGCATCTTCTTCCTTCCATTCCTCGTAGACACCGCCCTCAAACGGAACGGGCGGGGATTCCTTGGGGCGATCGGGTTGCTTCGACCGGTAGACGTAGAAACCGGCGACTGCGAGGCAAAGCACAACGAGAACGGATACGATCTTTTTCATCAGTAGAGTCCCTCCCACCGTGGCGGCGTGTGACGCGGACAGGCTCGCCGCACCTCGTATGCCGCCACGAACACCAGACACAGCCAACTTCCCGAGCGTGGCAGTGAAGGATGCCGGGGACGCCTCAGCCATCTCCGCGCTCAGGAAAGCGCTCAACGTGGGAATCGTGATCGCGATGCCGCGCCTGGCCAGGGCCCTGCGGACTTCCTTGACGCCCCGGCTGATGCGGTCCGTCACCGTCTGTCGTGGGACCCCGAGGGCCTCTGCAATCGCCTGATGCGTTTGGCCCTCGAGAAAGTGGGCTACGAGCGGCGCCCGGAGCCGGTCGGGCAACGCGGCGATGGCCTCATCGACATGGCCGTAGACGTCGTCCCACCCGGGTTCGGCGGGGACCGGGCGCTCGGAGGCATAGGCCTCTTCCCGCTTCCTTCGCCGCAACCGGGAGCGGGTCCGCTTGAGGGACAGATTCGTGGCCACGCGGTGCAGCCACGGGCCCAGGCGGGCCGGGGGCGTCCCTTTGAACCGGGCGAGGCTCTCGAAGCATTCCTGGGCCGCGTCTTCGGCCTCGGAAGCGTCGCCAAGCACGCGCCGGCAGGTGGCATACACTATGCCGGAATGGCGACCTACAAGCTCCTTAAAGGCCTCCGCGTCGCGGTGCTCGATCCAGCGCCCTAGCGCAAGGGAATCTCTGTCGCTCGGAACTACGCTCATGTCCTATGCTCGCGATCGGATTCTACCTACAGGTTCCCGCCGCCCACAACTTGGCCGGGAAAAATGCGCTCCGCCGCACCACAGACCGGCGCAGTCCCACTGGGAGAGCGAACGTCCGGCAAGGTCAGGCCGCTCACAAGTCAGATTGTGGCACGGCAAGATGTGGTTGACCCGCAGACGTGGATGCGATAGGCTGGGTAAGTCAGTCGGCTTTGCTCGTCAAATGTGGGGCCTTGTATGGCCCAACGCCTTGGCGAATGATTCATGGGCGCACCGAAGGTGCAGAAGGTGCGACGGGCTATCTTCACGGTCATACTGGCACTGGTTACACTCGGCGGCCTGGCGCACTACAGCCGCGTCCGGAGCCATGAACGGCAGCTCATGCGGCTTGCCCACGAGTTTCCGACCCAAACCGATCAAACTGAGTAGAATAGGAACCGAAGGGGACACTGTCAACTCAACCGATCTCCGGGACAACTTGGTTCAGCAGCCCGAAATCCCCGGTTTGGGCGATGATATACATGATACATGTTTGGTCCGTACTCTTCTGGAATACGTCGTGCTCTGGCAAAGGGGCGGGCAGGGAGAAATCGCGGTGAGCATCATTCGGCATAGTTTGCTATTCCTCTCGCTGTTTGTCTTGTGCCAGGGAATGGCTTACTCAGCAGAAACGGATCAGTTCCTGGTTTGGGGAGTAGAACTGGAGGATTCTTCAGAAGCCATTAATCGGTATCTTAATACTGAGATCGAGAGATTTCTTGAAGAGAGAAATCGCCTGGATAAGCAGCCCTGTAACTGTCAAGAGCTGATCAACAAGCTTTATCTGTATTTTTTTAAGGGCCTTCACGCCTCTCGATTGCGAAACTGGCTCCATCACTCGAGTGAGGTGGATCGCTATCCGGATTCTTCCGTTTCCTATTTTCAGTACCAGAGAATGAGCGTTTATCGAGGCCATTCCTTCCCTTACATCTTGCCAATATCCCGGACTATTCGCGTGGGTGACGTTTATTGTGGAATTGACAAACTCGCTCATTTCTTCGGCTTTGGCCGGCGATTCTATAACCGTTATCTGCGCCTACGCGCCAAAGGTTACACCGAGGAACAGGCCATGGAAAAGGTCGTTCTTACCGGACTGGCCTGGGAAAACACTGTCGTCGGAAAACTGGTTGACGGCATCTTTTCGCACGCTGACCTGGAAGCGGGTTTTCAAGGGTCTCTTATGGCGAGGGACCTTTGTAATGGCGAAAGGCCTCACATCCAACGAAATGGCAATAAGTGGGTCCTCGTTCGTCCGATCGATATTAAAGCATACGTAACGCCCGATTTTGACGAATCATATAATCCTTCACACTACTGGGCCTTACGCAAGCGATTTGTCTTGCCTCTCCTGAAAGAGGAATACCGCAGCAAAGCTTCTGATCCGGCAGTACAAAAGCGCTTTGCTCGCTACAGGCTTCGAGAACCCAGTTTCTCGAGGCGGACGATTGAAATGTATTTCAACAAGAAGGGAAGAAATCCTCAGAGAGAGCAATTCTTCGAGGCGTTCGGCCTGGAACCCGTAAGTCCCGCACTTCACCCCGTGGCTTTGTCCCAGGACCCCGGCGGGTCTCATGACCTGTAAACTGGGCTCAACACCCTCCGCAATCCTTCCATCGTGCACTTAGAATATGAATCCGGGGCGTCTCAAGCCCAGCGATGAAATCAGCATCGCCCAAGAGCCGGCCCCGTCCGTTCGCGACGGCGCATCAGCGACGCTGCCGCCTCGTCAATGTCCAACGCCAGACCACAAAATGAAGAAGTAAGTATGGTGTTCCCAGAGCTGCCCCGGAATTCCTCCCTTCGGGTGCCTTCAACGCTCAAGCGACAGACTCTCCCCATAAGATCGGCCCGGCGTGTTGCACTGAATTGGACGTAAGTGCTGTGTCGGCACGGGCTTGAGCTTTGGCGGGCGTGAAAAGGCACGGTTTGCGAAACAAGGGGGATTTGATTGACTTGTGCCGCAGAATTCGCAGATCGCGGCGCCCAGCGTCAGCATGACCGTGGTTTCGATATACTGGTTGGTCACGCTATACGGATTTGGTGCGGAGGCCAGCCTTTCTGGCTGCGGTGATCTGTCTCTTGTCCGACGACACAAAGAGTTGCGCTCCCCATTCGCGCGCGCACGCCACGTGTAACGCGTCCATGGCACGGACCGGGCCGGCCTCGAGAATGGCCGTGCAGGCCGCGATCACCGAGGGCGTCAGATTGATGATGATGACATCGCGCACGTCTTCGGACAGACGTTCTTTGGCCTGGGCGTACTGACGACGTGAGAGCCGCCGCTCCCGGACTCGCCTGTTGAGGGCAGAAATGATCTCCGGTATGCATATCACACCGAGCGCCAGTTCAGAGGCCTCCGCACAGAGGTCATCCACGGTTTGGCTGCCTGCTTCGTCAACATAGCGCTTGGCGAACGCAGAGGAGTCAACGAACGTCCTCACGGGCTCGGTCCTCGAGTATTGCGGCGCCCAGGCCCGCGCCTTTGACAGAAAGCCTCAGGCCGGGTCTCTTCCAGGACGGGCTGTCATCGCGCACCGAAGCCGCCGGGATCACCTCCGCAATCGGTTTCCCATGACGCGTCACCAATACGACCTCGCCCTTCTCGACATCCGAGAACAGGCTTGACGCGCCCTTCCGAAACTCCGTGAAAGTCACTGTTTTCATGGTTGGGCCTCCACCGCTTCTGTACATCAGTGTACAGAATTGTGCACAGAAAAGCAAGGGCTATGTCGGTGACGAAATCCTGGAGAGAACAGCAGCAGAAGGGAAGCCGCAAAGTGGTTTCCCGGCCGGCCAGACGTGTCGCGCCCCGCTGACGCGTACACGTGCCCCACCGGGTGCGAATTCCGTCATTGCCAAGTCCCCGTTTTGAGGTCTGTCAAAGGAGAAATTCGTAGTCTGTCCCCACATTTC
>Ga0315533_1003290_pt1 | contig 10727 bp, 9 predicted proteins | sample SalMarSW160130MG_FD_203081 | JGI IMG/M metagenome (GOLD analysis project Ga0315533, IMG submission 203081) | Salt marsh sediment microbial communities from the Plum Island Ecosystem LTER, Massachusetts, United States - Salt Marsh Sediment SW1601-30 ...
AGGTAATGGACAGAAAGTCTTCCTACCTGCCTGAAATGGATGAGGTGGCCGATCAGGTAGAAGCGGACTATAAAGACTATCTGGCGACAATGGAGGCAAAATCAGCGGCGGAGAGGTACCTTGCAAGACTAAGACAGGGAAAGGATTGGGATGAACTAGCTGAAGAAATGGATATGCGGCCCGAGACCACTGATTTTTTTACACGGTTGGATTTCCCTGAGAATACTGGAGTCATGCAAGGGCTGAACGAGGCGGCCTTCAACCTGAGCGAGAACAACAGATACCCGGAGGCTGTGTTTGAAGGGGAGGAAGGGATATTTGTCATCAGGTGGGAGGATAAGCGGGGAATTGATAAGGAAAAATATCAGGAAGAAGAACAGCGATATGCCGATTCAATTATTTCCTCGAAGAGACAGAACCTGTACTATAGCTGGCTGGAAAGGCTGAAGGACAGGGCGGATATAGACCGCTCCCGTTTTGCAAGGTATAAATAGGACATTAATTCCTTCTCTTCCTCTTCCTGGTCCTCATCCTGGGGGACGGAGGATTAATGCCATGTTCTTTGAGCCATTTTAGGACTTCTTCGTGAAGGTCCTTGAGAGGGGCTCGGTTTAATATAGTCTTGTACATTTCCACTTCAGCCATCTCGTCACTTAGCCCGAGACAGTGGGAAAGCTTACCCGCTTGACCGGGATGCCTTGCCACACATGCCTTGAATGTCTTTACATTCCTCTCCCGGAGTACGTGATTGAGCTGTCTGTGGAAAGCGGCATATCCCCTTTCAACGTCCCTTTCGTCCATATTCTTTAGTCCGCAAACGATCGTTTAACCGTTCAATGCCTAACATGTTTCTTGACAGTCCGCAAGGTGTTGTTTAAGAATAGATAAAGGCGCAAGACGACAGATATAGGATTCAAGGATTCGGGGGTTCAAGGTGTCGAGTGAGAATAGCTAATAGCTAAAAGCTGGTTCCCGGTCACAGCCATTCTTTTCAAGACGACATCTATAGCATTCGGAGGACGTGGTCTTGTTTTCAAGGGTTTGGCAAACCTTTTCCTGTTTGCAACGGTACATTCTACGTGGTGTCCTGGTGGAGCAAACCCTTGAAAACAAGACCACTGCATACCTTGGGTGGGATTCTTTTAGAGATGTCGTCTTGAAAAGAACACCCGTGACCTCGGGAAAGGCTGGAGTTGTGGAATTAAGGAGAAGTGCTGTTCCTTTTATGAGTGACTATCGGGAGGGCGCTGTTATTTCATGGGGTTACGGCTGGGGGACCCCCTGGCCCCGAGCGAAGGCGAGGGGAACAGCGGAGGGGGTAGGCATCCCACGGCCGTAACCTCTTGAAATGACCAGCCCGGGAGATACGGAACGAAGAAAAGGGACAGCACTTCGTGGACAGCCATTGTTGTCAAGAACACGTATTAGGATTCAAGGATTCAAGGGTTCAAGGTGTCGAGGGAGAAGAGCTATTAGCTGAAAGCTAACTACAAATAATGCTCAACGATCATTACGGAGGTGCGATATGTCCAAAGGAGGAAATAGAATGACAAAAGATTTTGAGAAGGCGCTCAAGATCGGGCGTCCGCCCAATGTGAAGAGATTATTTCCTAATTCAAGGGCGTTGCTGGTGGGCGGAAAGGTTGTCGACCGGGCCCTGAGAGCCAAGGGCAAGGCCATGACCATAGCGGCAAACGGAAGAAACCGTTTTGTTATCCGGGGCGCACTTTCTGCGGCACAGAGGGCGAATGCCGCCATAATTATAGAGATCGCTAAATCAGAAGGAGGAGCAAACGCATATTGCGCGGTGAATTTCTGGAATCTTGCCGCAATTGTAGATGATGTATGCAATGAACTTGGTTTAACCATCCCGGTGGCTATCCATGCCGATCATTATAGCATAAAGGGGGATAAGGATGTAGAAACGGGAAAGGTGGAGATCCCCAGCATGTTTGACGCGGGTATTACCTCTATTGCCATTGATGCCTCCCATCTGCCCGATGACCAGAACCTATTGGCCAATATAGTGCTTCATCCCTTTCTGCCGCAATGGGCAGGCTATGAGACTGAGGTTGGTGAGATCAAGGGCAAAGAGGGCCTTTCCACCGTTGAAGAGGCGCTTTTTCTGATCCAGGGGCTGAACGCGCACGGGATTCTCCCGGACTGGATCGCCCTAAATAACGGGACTACCCATGGTATTGAGGCAAGTGATCAGGGCATACGGGTACCGTTGACACAGGAGATCCATAATGCGCTGGCCAAGTATAAAATATCGGGTGCCCAGCATGGGACTTCGGGCAATAATTCTGAAAGATTACGCCGGATAGCCAGCGAGACCACTACCACCAAGGCCAATGTCGCCACTGCCCTTCAGATGATTACTTGGGGCGTTAAGGTGAACGAGTTCGGGAATGCCTTCCTGGATGATGAGGGTGAATTTGTTAAGCTGCCGGACGGAGGAGTTTCTGAGTCCTTATGGAAGGAGATGACGGAATACGCCAAATCAAAGGATATCAAGGGCGGTAATTATAAGAAGCTCAACCTTCCTTTCGAGAACAAGATGCTGGCCCAGCCAAAAGAGATCCAGCACAGAATGACAAAAGGTGTCGAGGATTTCGTTTATGACCTCCTGACAAATGTATTTAATGCCGGGGATACAGCCCCCCTTGCCTTTGAGGCCATACTCAGCGCCGGTTCTTATGACTTGGGGCCAAAGGCAGAGAAGATAGAAGACAGTGCCGAATGGACTGAGGAGAAGATCAGGGAGCGAGCCTCAAAGATGTCCGAAGGGAAAGGATCTGAAGGAAACTTTGATGACTAAAGGGCAAAGGCCTGAGACCGAAATCAATATGTCCCATATATGGGTAAAGGACATTAAAGAGGATGTACGTGTCCATGGCTGTTATCTGGTCAAGTTAAAGAGTATGGGGCAGACCAAGAGCGGAGAGCCTTTCATCATTATCACCCTGTCCGATCGCACCGGTGATGTGGAGGCCAGGGTATGGGAGAACGCATCCCAGTTGTCACCCTTATTTAAGGAGGGAGATATTCTGGAGGTGGAAGGACGCGCGGGTTCTTATAAGAACCGGGTTCAGCTTGTGGTTTCGACTTTGACGGTGGTCGAGGAAAGTGATCCGGAGCTCTTTCTTGAGCCCGCACCCAGGGACATGGAGGATATGATGAAGGCCCTGCGAAGGATAATCAAAAAGATAAAGGATCCCTATCTAAGGACCCTCTCAGACAGATTCCTTTCAGACCGCACTTTTATGGGGCTTTTTAAAAGGGCCCCCGCAGCTAAGAACTTTCACCACAATTACATAGGGGGATTGCTGGAACACACCCTTTCCGTCTGTGAATTGTCCCTGCGCGTAGCCGAATATTATCAAATACTGGACAAGGACCTGATGATTGCCGGAGCCTTTCTCCATGATATAGGTAAGGTAAGAGAATTTAATTACGATGCACGGATAGATTATTCTGATGAGGGACGGCTCCTGGGTCATCTGGTGGAAGGGATCATGATGGTGGAGGAAAAACTGTCCGGGATAAAGGATTTTCCCGAAGAAACCGGCCTCAGGCTTAAACACATTATACTTAGTCACCATGGCCAGTATGAATTTGGATCCCCCAAGAGGCCGAAATTTTTGGAGGCCTATGCCCTCCACCTTATGGATGACCTGGATGCAAAGATGAACGGGCTCGCGCGTTTTATGGAAAAGGATATTAAGGAGGGGGCATGGACGGATTTTAACAGGATGTTTGACCGGTATTTTTTGAAAGGCAGGATTTCGGAAGGCGAGGAAGAGGAAGACCACGCAATGGCTGGGCAGGACGACGGGCAGAAGAGTCTTTTCAATGTAGAAAAGTAATGATTCAAGGTTATGTAGATAATCAGTGAAGATGTCCAGTATAGGGGGTTAATCTAGGTACACGGTATCAAAGCCTACCGGTTTTTCCAGGACAAATATCTGATCAGGGATGGATTTATTGAACACCATCTCCTTTCTGTTAAGCACCAGATCCCTTTCCCCTTTTATGTTGTTCACTGATAGCTCCGAGGCGTAATAAATCCCGTCATTTTCCTTAAATCCCGAGAAGGAGATATACCAAGACTTACCCGGAAAAGAGGCACGTTTCGGCAGGAAATGTTCAGGATAGAGCTCTATTATCTCTATCTCCATACCTTTTTCATCCATCAGGCTGATGCTGTTAGTGTCTGAAAACCCTATTTCGTCATAACATGCGATGGGTGTATACCCCCTTAACACAGACCAGACAACAGCGGGGTCCCAAAAATTTCCCGGTAACAGGTCTGAAAGGGCTTCAGCCGTTATATTACCCGTATAGATCTTCTTTTCTTCAAAGGAGAGCACCTTAATCCTTTGGTTATCAACCAGGATATGAAGTACAGGCATGCCCCATGGATGAGTGATCTCGATCTTCATCTTAAAGGGTTTCTTGGTACCGGCTACCAGGATATCGGCTTCCGATTTGAACACCCATCCTTTTAACACGACAGTTCCCAAAGAATAGAATGAAGATATCCTATCCTCCTGATCCAGCATGTCTGAAATAAGCTCCGCAGCCTCATGAGGGCGTGGAGTTGTGGGTGGAACAGGGTGGTAAAGCGCCGCACATCCCATGGAAAAGATGATAAAGATCGCTAGGATCAGGAAAGGCAATTTGACTGTGAACAGGTATTTCATAATGCGGAGAATGTTGTTGATTCCTGAAATCAGGCAGAGAGCCTATTGGGCCGTAATTGCCGGCTCTCACCCCGGCTTTAAGGTAGACGGCGGGGCAGGAGCAGAAATAGAAGACAGGTTGCTATTGCTCGAGGAATCCTTTCACCTCCTCAATCTTTTCCATTATTCTATCATAAAACTGGGTTTCAAGGGTGATGGCCTTTTGATACATTTCCAGGGATTTCTCATATTCACTTATTTTGAAATAGACATCTCCCAAGTGCTCGGCAATGGTCGGGTCATGCGAAAGAAGGGAGAAGGCCTTTTTGAGAAAGTCCAGCGCCTTGTCATAGAGTCCCTTCTGGTAATAGACCCATCCCAAACTGTCAATAATGTAACCGCTGTTGGGTTTGATTTTCAATGCCTTTTGAATTAAATCCAGGGCCTCGTCAAGTTTTATACCCTTTTCAGCGTAAGTATAGCCGATGTAGTTCAGGGAGTCAGCGTGATCCGGATCGATCTCTAGGACTTTTTTCATCTGCTCAATGGACCCCTCTTTATCTCCTGTCTTGTCCAGCATGACACCGAGTCGAAATAGAAGCTCCGTGTTTTTACCTTGGTATTTCAAGCCGTCTTCGATTACCTCCATGGCCTTGCCGTATTCCTTTTTGGCATCAAAGAGAGAAGACAACATCAAATAGAGATCAACCTGTTCTCCATCAACTTCAATAGCTTTTTTAAGGACATTAACCGCCTCATTGTATTCCCCCATTTCATCCAGAATGTAGGCCATGTGTATCCGGGAATTTACAAAACACTCTGTTTCTTCCGGAATCATTCCGTAATGCTCGAGCGCCTTTTGAGGTTGTCCGTTTTCCTTGTAGGCAAGGGCAAGGTAGAATCTTGATTTGTAGTCTCTGGGCCATGTTGTAACGATAAGGTCCAGTTCAACAATGGATTCGGCAAGTCTGCCCTGCCCCAGATAATACAGGCCCAGGGTCTGTCGTATGGGCTCTCCAGGTTCGGATTCTCTCTCTATATCTTCTATAAGCTTCCGCGTACTTTCCTCCTGCCCTAGCGTGCTGTATAATGATAAGAGCCGTTCTTTCGCCACTCTATTGGAAGGATAGAGTTTCAACAGCTTTCTATATAGCTTGGCCGCTTCTTCAAATCTCTTTTCCATCTGATAAAGACTGGCCAGGTCAAAAAGGACCGGTTCGATGGTGTCATCTAATTCAAGGGCATGAAGATATTCCTTTTCCGCTTTCTCATATTCGCCGGTTTCTACGTATATCCTTCCCCTGTAATAGTAGGCGATAACCAGGCCGGGATTCTGTTTTATCAATTCGTCAAGATGGACCATGGCTCCATTAAAAAGTCCTTTTCTAATAAGTGTAGTTGCCAGGACTAACCTTATCGGCTCTTGGCTGGGATCGATTTCAAGGATGGTTTCATACTCTTTTTGTTCCGATTCCCTGTCACCAGAAAGAAAGTACAGTTCTGCAAGAAGGAGGTGGGAGTCAATATCATGGGGGTTGATTTCTACACATCTTTGGGCCTGTTTGATTGCTCCCGTGGAATCCCCCAGTCTCTGCAGCAGGATGGCCATTCTTCTATTCAGATATACTGAATCAGGGTCGGTCTCTATGACCGCGGAAAGGTGTTCCCTCGCTTCTTTATAATTGCCCCGAATCATGTTAAGGGACGCCAACATAAAATTCATATATGTTTCCCGGTCAAGCCTCTCACTCTTCTCAAGCGTCTCTATATTCTTGTTAGGGGTCTCCGGCTCCAACGCTGCTCTATCGGTTTCCTGCAAAGATATAACCGGCTCCATGGCAGCGGGATTCTTTCCCGTTGTGGCACAGGAGAGGAAACACCAAAGCAGCACAGGGACCGCGAGAATTATTGATCTGCGAAAACAGTTTTTTGTCTTGGTATGTCGGTTCATAATAATCCAATGCCTCGGAAATGGCATAGCTTTATGCCTTGTTTCATATGCCAAGCCTATAGTCTATTTAATGAAATCCGAGAACTCCTCATCAAAATCAGGGATCTCCTCCCTAAGCCATTTTTTGATATTATTGACAATTCTGGATTGGATCTGCCGGATCCTTTCTCGGGAGATGTTATATTTATCACCCAATTCTTGAAGAGTCTTGGGATTGTCGGACATTATACGGTTATCGAATATATCCAGTTCCTTCTCAGACAGCCTCTGTCTAAATTCTTCCAGTTTTTTCAGGAGAAGTGATCGGTCTTCAGCCGCTGACAGTTGTTCATCAATATCCACAGCCCTGTCCGGCAAAATAGAACTATATTCCTCTTTTCCTCCATGCCCTATGGGCGCATTGATAGAGACATCCCCTCCTCCCAGTCGCTGGGTCATTTCCTGGATATCCTCTTCCTTGACATCGAGGCGTTCTGCCAGCAGCTTGGGTTCAGGCAGGAATCCCAGTGCTATCAATTTATCTCTTTCCTTTGCCAGGTTAAAAAACAATTTGCGCTGTGTCTGGGTAGTGCCGATCTTGACCAGCTTCCAGTTCTCCATAATAAACTTCAGCATGTAGGCCTTGATCCAGAAGGAGGAATAATAAGAGAATTTGATGCCCCGGTAGGGATCGAATTTCTTTACCGCCTGTAAGAGACCCACATTACCTTCCTGGATGAGGTCCAAAAGACTCTTCGTCCAGTAACGATGAAAGTCCATTGCTATCTTTACCACAAGTCTCAAGTTGGAGGTAACGAGCTTAAAGGCCGCTGCCTGATCGTTGTGTTCCCTTACCCTGATGGCAAGCGCTACTTCCTCTTCCTTGGTCAGCAGGTCATACCTCTTGATCTCCTGCATATAGAATTGAAGGGGATCATAGGGCACAATAGCCCTCTCCGCGTTTTGATACACGCGAGTATGATCCGTAGTCGGATACACATCGATGCTGATGTCGACCTTGTTCTCGTTGGTTTCTGGTTTGTGTTTATCATTCATTGTTTTTGATCCGATAGGCCCTTCCTTAAGGCCTTATGTTTATCTCCTTGCAGTAACAATCAAATCCCACTTGGAGCTTTTAGCGGTCAGCTATCAGCAGTCAGCCAAATATTTGTTTCTAATTCTCTTAGCTGATAGTTGAATGCTGATTGCTTATAGCACGCCTCTCCTCCGTAACAGCCTGCCCATCATCTGTAGCGGGGTACCGCAGAGGTTGGGCACGGAAGGGGGAAAGGCGAAAACGATATTTCATGGAGCGGCACTATTTTACAGCAACCCTGATGTATTTTTTTTTGCCCGCCCGCAATAATATGGAACCACCATCCATATCATTCAAGTCTATGACCTGATCAACGGCACCAAGCTTTTTCCCGTTGACATAGGCTCCTCCCTGGGAGATAAGGCGACGCGCCTCGGACCTGGTAGCACAAAGATCTGCCTCTTCGAATAGAATATAAGCCGGGACCCCGTTTTTAATTACTGTTTCGTCTATATGAAAAGTGGGCACGGCCTCGGATAATCCGGAATCTTCTTTCCCAAATAGCTGTCGGGAAGCACGCCTTGCCTTTTCAGCTTCCTCCCTGCCATGACAGATGGCGGTGGCCTCAAGAGCCAGCACTTCCTTGGCGTACCTGATATCAGCGTCCTGTAATGCTCCCAGCCTCTTGATTTCGCCCATGGGCAGGAATGTAAACAGGGATAAGAATCGCACTATATCTTTGTCGTTCTGGTTTACCCAGTACTGGTAATATTCGTATGGCGATGTTGATGCGGGATCAAGCCATATGGCGCCTTGGTGTGTCTTACCCATTTTTGTGCCGGCCGAGGTTGTAATTAATGGGAATGTAAGTCCATGTACTATCTCGCTATCCATGCGCCTGATCAGATCGGTCCCGGCGAGGATATTTCCCCACTGATCATTTCCGCCCAGTTGGAGACGGCACTCGTATTGTTTAAAAAGATATCTGAAGTCATAGGCCTGCAATAGCATGTAATTAAACTCTATAAAACTAAGGCCGGTCTTCATCCGGGCCCTGTAGCTTTCCGCCGCCAGCATCCTGTTGACACTGAAATGACGCCCGATGGTTCTTAAAAAATCAATGTAATTCAGATCCGACAGCCAGTCAGCGTTGTTTAACATTAAGGCCTTGCCGCTGCTGAAATCAATAAATCTGGATAGTTGTTTTTTGATCTCTTCGGCATTTTTGTCGATCTCTTCCTTTGTCATAATGGGACGTATCTCTGTTTTGCCGCTGGGGTCACCTACAAGGGCCGTTCCTCCTCCTATAAGCGCGATAGGTATGTGTCCGTTCATCTGCATGTGGGCCAGAGCCATGATGGGCATGAGGTTACCCACATGAAGACTCCCCACGGTGGGATCAAATCCTATATAGCATGTAACGGGTTTTTCTGAGAGTTCCCAAAGCGACTCCCTGTCAGTAGCCTGTTCGATAAAACCCCTTTCATCTAATATTTCAAATACGTTATCCATCTTCAGCCCCGTAAACCGTTGATTCAAAACCTTCAGGGAAGCTTATTCTGATAACCTTGCCGATTCTCCCCAGATCCGTTATCCTTTCTCCGTCAAAGTCAAACTCTATACCTCCCGCGTTCCCTACAAGTATATCAAAGCCTTTCTCGGCAACCCATTGGGGTCGGCTGCCCGCCTGAAATATGTATTCCTTAGGCGGATTATCATCCACATATATCTTTATATAGGTTCTCATGTTTACAATCCCTGTAAGAACAAGCTCACCTGGGGCAGTGGCTAGAGGCGCTATTGAATAATCAGGGACAAGGGCAACCGCTTCAGCAATGTGATCAACCCCGGATTCAAGAGGTTCCGTCGCGTGTTCGGATGTTGCCTCTTCAAGAATGGGGGCCTCGGGATCCGGGTACGGTGGGTGCGCTTCAGGTTCAGCGGGGGGCTCGTCGGGCTGTGGTTCATCTGCAAAACTCGATATCTGTTCCCCCGGGATTTCAGCTTCTTTTTTTTGGAAAAACAGGAGGCTATTGTCCGCCCACAGATAGATCCCCGCTGCCAGGGCCGCGGTCAACAAGGCTAGAAGCAGATAGAGCCTTTTTCTGTTGGGTTCTTTTGGAACCGTAAGGGGCATGGGGATTTCTTGCGTCACAGGGGCGATACTTTCAAAGAGGCTGATGGCCTCTTTTCCGTCAAAACCGACACCTTGGGCGTAGGCCCTGATAAATCCCTTTACATAAACAGGAGAGGGCAGATTATCCCAGTTCTCGTCCTCCAGTGCCTCCAGGAATTGTTTCCTGAGTCTGGTAATCCGGGCCAATTGATCCAGCGTGAAGCCCCTCTTTCCCCTTTCCCCTTTTAAAAGGATGCCCAACCCTGATTTTTCCTGAGTCGCCATGTTAACTTTGAATTCCCTCAAATTATCCTAAAAGATTATCTTTATGTAGCTATCTTCACGCAGATCTTTGATCCAGGAGGCATATCTCTTTTCGATTTCCTCCGAATAAAGCGTTTCATAGATGGACCCCCTTACTTCCTCAAGAGGTGTTACTACCGCATCCTCCCTCCTGATAAGCTTGATGATATGAATGCTGTTTTCCCTGATAATAGGTTCGGTAAGCTCCCCTTCGGGCAAATTTTTGAGTATCTTCGACAGGTCGGGGTCTATCTGAGATATTTGCAGAGCACCTAGGTTTCCTCCATCTTCTGCACCCGGGCCCTGGGAAAACTCCCTTGCCAGGGTACCGAAATCTTCGCCTTCTCTGATTCTGGCCAAGATGCTTTTGGCCTTTAGTGTCAGTTCGGTGAGCTCTTCTTTGTCTTCCGGATTGTTCTGCATCAAGAAGATGCCGGCAATATGAACTTGGCTATCGGTTTTATAATCGTCTATGTGCTCATTATAATACTCTATTATCTGCTTTTCCGTGACGATTGTCTTTGAATTCACCTCGTAATCAATAAGTCTCCTGCGTTCCAGGTCCTCCTTTATTTCCTTTCTAAACCTTTCATAGGTTAATCCCTCGGCCTTCAATTGGTTTATCAGGTCCTCCTGAGTTAATTGGTTCGATTGTTT
>Ga0315533_1003296_pt1 | contig 10718 bp, 9 predicted proteins | sample SalMarSW160130MG_FD_203081 | JGI IMG/M metagenome (GOLD analysis project Ga0315533, IMG submission 203081) | Salt marsh sediment microbial communities from the Plum Island Ecosystem LTER, Massachusetts, United States - Salt Marsh Sediment SW1601-30 ...
TAAGTTTTAAAAACTATGTATTCCATTATTAATATTATTAAAAGATGGCTAAAAAAAAGAGTGTGAAGAAATCAAAGAGAAGTTCTAAGTCTAAGACTAGGTTAAAGACTAAAAAAATATCTTCTTTGGAAAAGAGAACAAATATTGCATGGAAGAAGTTTACTTTATTCTTGATTATATTCTTTGTCTCTTTTGTGTTTTACAATGTTTCCATGAACGAGCTTTTTAGAAATTTCTTTGGTATATTCTCAGTTATTCTTGGTTTCTTGTCATTTGCATTTTTAATTGCCTTTATTGTTTTGTCGCTCCTTAAGTCAAGATAATTCTGGCTCCGGATTTCCTAATTCTAAATAAACTTAAACTTTTTATAGTCTGGCTTGATTTTATTTTCTAAGCCTGTGTAGCTCAGTTTGGCCAGAGCGCGTCATTGGTAACAGGTTTCTTTTTTAGAAAAAAAGAAACTATGCTGGTAGAAAAAACTAAGTTTGCTCCAAAAATGACGAGGTCCTGGGTTCGATCCCCAGCACAGGCTTACCAACATTTATAAAACACATTTCTTAGATTAAAGAATGTCCGATCCAAAAAAATCAGAAGATAAACAAAAACTTGAAGAGTTGAAGGAAAAATATAAAGATCTCCAGAAAAAATATGGCTTACCTGATTTTGAAAAACTAAATGAGGATTTCCAGATAGAAAGAGCTGCGGAATCTGAGACAGATTTCTTGATAAGAGAAATAAGAAAATTTGTAGGGGACAAGATAATTAATTATCTTAAGTTTATTGAGAGCCTTTTGAATCCAGTAAACGCTCCCATGTTTATTTTTTCCATGATAAAACTAATTGATTCGGAGGGAAAGAAAAAGCTTTCTGAAATTTACAATAATCTCATGAAAAAAGAGCTTAAATTCATTGAACTTGACCTGGAGTTTGACGAGGAAAAAGAAGCGGAATTTATAAAAGAGTCTTATGAATCCTGGCAAGGAATAAAGAAAGATGTTCTCAAAATTCTTGAAACTATTAACAAAAAGTGGGACAATAAATCTGAAACTAATAACAAGGGTTATTTTGGGTAAGTGATTTTAATATTTCATTAATTTTTCTAAAACTTCTTCCAACTCAATTTCAAAAAGAGCAATAGGCATTTTGATTTTCCAGTTCTTGAGGATTCTTGGATGGATTTCTCCGAGATAGCCCAAAGTTTTTCCATTAAAGATTATTTCTACTGTTCTTCCTTCGATGAAGTGGTTTGAAAAACCGTGAAGATTGGAATGATTTCCTGTTTTCTCAAATTCCTTTAAGATTATTTTTTTGTTAAGCCCGATTGTTCTGAATAAATATTCCAGAACCTGCCTGATTCTTGTATAATTGCCTGGCGAGACTGCAGCTGCCAAGATTTCTTTTTCTTGTATTTTATTATCTTTTTCCTGGAAGATTCTTCCTATTTCAAAGATTTCCTGAGGATATTCGGAGTCAATGTTCTCTGAGAAGTTTTTTAGTAATAGATGTGTCAGGTCTGCTCTTAGAGTATTATATTCTGTTTTGGATTTTTCAACTTTTATGAGACTTTCTTTGCTATGGTTTTCATTTTTTTCAATACCCATCCTTTCCAGCTGGTCTTTTTTGTTGGTAAGATGGTAATTTGAAACTTCGGTCATGCCAAGACCTGAAAGTACTTCTGATATTTTCTTTTTTATTACAGCGGCTTTGTTTTCTTCTCCTGTTGTTGATATTTCTGGAATTTCTGGAACAAAATTTTCGTATCCGTATGCGATTGCCACGTCTTCAATTAAATCTACTTCGTGCAGGATGTCTGTTCTCCATGCAGGAATTTCAACGCTTTTGTCTCTACTATTGTAATCATGACCCATTTTTTCAATTAATTTCTTAAGTTCTTTTTCAGACAGGTTTAGGCCGAGAAGTTTGTTTGTATTTTCAATGGAGATATTCAATTTTTTAGGGATCAGGTTAGGAGTTATTTCCTTTTTTCCTATGAGCTTTTTATATTTTAGATTCATTTGGAAGATTTTTCCGCCGACTTCTGCAAGACTTGTTACAATTATGTTAAGGCATATTTTCAAAGTTTCAAAATCAAAACCAGAGCATTCAACAAAAACATCTTTTGTTTCAGAAGACACGCGACCTGTTAACTGCGAGTTGATGATTGGCGGCATGCTTAGGATCTGATTATTTAAATCAATAAATATTGGAAATTTTGCCTTTCCAGCGAGAAGATGCGCATACTCTTTTCCCGTAGGATGCCTTTGAAGAATTTCAAGTCCTGAAAGCTTATTATTCATCTCTAAAGGCGTGAACTTTATTTGGTCAGGCTCCATTGCTTTGAAAGTTATCGGAAGCTTGATTTTTTCTAGAGGGTAAATTCCTATAGCAACCTTTTTCCTTCTCCTTCCTATAGTAAGATGAAGTTTTTCCTGGATTTCAATTAATTCGCGGATTTTTTCATCATCAAGTTTTAATCCGCGGACAATTGCACATGCAGTATGCGGGCGAACATCTTTTACAGAGCTATCTATAATGACCTCATAATCTTTCTCTGGCTTGTTTAACTTGTATTTTTTCAGGCCTGTCTTTTTTCCTAAGAACGCAAGAAAGGATCTCTTAAAGCCCTGGTAAGAAAGCAGGTCAGGGCGGTTTGGAAAGACCTCAACATGAACTTCATCTTCTGTCACATCTTCAATAGGGGTTCCAAACATCGCAATTTTATTCTGCATCTCATCAGTTAATGCCCCAATTTCTTTTTCAAAGATTTTTTTATTAAGTGTTATGATTGCCATTTTTTATTTCATCCAAAACCTCATTTTTCTTAATTGAGTTAAATCGTTTTTGTAAAGTTCTCTTAAATCTTTTATTTGATAGTAATCCATCAAAATTCTGTCAAATCCAGGGCCCCATGCGAGTACAGGGATATTTTCTCCGAGTAAAGGGATTACAACTTCTGGCCTGAATATGCCTGCCCCCCCCAGTTCAAGCCAGACTTTTTTCTCAGGATTCCAGACATCTATTTCAACACTTGGTTCTGTGTATGGGAAATAACCTGGCCTGAATCTAACTTTCTTAAAACCCATTTTGGCAAAGAAGGCCTGAAGATATCCAAGAAGATGTCTGAAATTGACGTTCTTGTCTGCTACAATTCCTTCTGTCTGGTTGAATTCAAATCCGTGGCTCCAGTCAAGGGTTTCGTTTCTGAAACATTTTCCTATTGCAAAGAATTTTACAGGAAGTTCCTCTTTTTTTAATTTTGCGAGAGTTTGTGCAGAGAGGCAGGTAGTATGCGTTCGCAGGACAAGCCTTTTGGCTTCTTCCTCATTCCAGGAATACTTCCATCCAGTGCTTCCTGAAACTCCTTTTTCATGAGATTCTTTCACTTTTTTTATAATCTCTTTTCCAGCGTCAATATTTTGCAGTTTTTTTTCAATAAAGAAAGTATCCTGCATTTCTCTTGCAGGGTGGTCCTGCGCTGTAAACAATGCATCAAAGTTCCAGAAACTGCTTACCACAAAATTGCCAGTCATTTCTCTGAAGCCCATTTCAGTCCAGATTTTTCTTGCGTAATCAACTGCCTGGTTAACAAAATGGCTCTTTCCCCCATTTATCTGTGAAACTGGCAAAGTAATGTCATATCTTCTGAATTTTTTTCCTTTCCATGAAGATTCTTTCTTCAGAAGCTCAGGAGTTATTTGTTCAATCAAATTTTTGCCTTTTGAATCGCTTTCCATAATCTCTTTACCAAGAGGAGTCACTTTTATGTTAATGAAAGTATTTTCATATGTCCTAACAATTTCTCTTCTTTTTTCAAGAGACTGGAGTGAAGAAATCTGTTCCTGGCTTAGTGAATCATAATCTAAGGGAAGTTTCTCAAGTAAGGATTCCTCAGGGGTTTTTTTGGAAATTTCTTCCTTGTTTGCATTAAAAATTATTTTTTCTTTTTTTAGTTCAATTAAGCCCCTTTTTTTTAAAACACCAATAGATGCCTTTAATTCATCTTCGTTAAGATTGTTTTGTTTCAAGACATCAGAGATCTTTAAAATTCTTTTTTCATTTAAGAGATTTAATAATCTTCTTTCAGGCAGCCCCTTTTTTCTGTACAAGGCTCCGTTCACTCCGACGTCAGCAATTTTCTTTTTTTTAGTTGAAACTTCCACTATGCCTTTATGACTTAAATATTCAAGAGACCTAATTACTGAGACTTTCCCCAGATTTGACTTTTTGCAGATTTCAGTCATGTCTTTTTCCTTGAGGTGCGGTAAAATCCGTCTTTCGTTCGGACTTAAACTTTCCAGAATTTTTTCTATGGGTTTGGTAGTCATAATAAACTTAATATGCAGGGGATTAAAAGGGTTTTGTTTAGGTTGTAATACTCTGAGATAATAAATTAAGTTATATTCTTAATCATCCAGGTAGGCATTCCAAGAACAAGACCAAGAGATTTTAAATCATACACATCTCTGTAATTTCTTCCTTTTTGCGCAATGAATTTCATTCTGACTTTGTGTTTATTGCAGAGTTTTACATTTTGTCTGGCCCTGGAAAGTATTTGTGATTTTTCTTCTGGTATCTTGGCATTTATTATCTCATCAAGATTTATTCCTATTGCCACATTATTTTTTTTAGCGAGCCTTGCAAGCACTTGATTAAAGCCGGAATTTCTCTGTTTTTGAAAATCTTTTCTTCCTGTTTGGTTTATTGAAAGGATTTGGATGGGTAATTTTTCAAGAACTTTTCTGTTTAATTCATCATTACTACTTAGAAAAATAATCTCTTTACCTTTATTTTTTCTTATATCATTCCGTGCTTTTTCAAAATTATTTGACCAGATTAAAACTGAATCCTTCATTCCCGCCATTTTATCCAAAAATAATAGACTTTTTAAACTTTTAAATCATTCTAAAATCATGAATAAAAAAGGTGTTTCAGCCATTGTTGCGACCCTGATTATAATTCTTTTAGTTATTGTTTCTGCTGGAATTGTTTGGGTCGCGATAAGAAATATAATAAGTGAAGGAGCAGAAGGAATTGAATTAGGAAGTTTTTTTCTGGATTTGCAAATACAAAAAGTGAATGTGGAAAGGGATCAAATTAAAGTTACAGTAAAAAGAGGAGGGGGAGACGGAGAAACTGAAATAAGTGTGATAGCTTTTATTATTTCTGATGGAGAAAATAGCCAGACAATTAAAAAAGAAACAACATTAAAAGAGCTTGAAACACAAAAATTTACAATTTCCTCTTCTGAATTTGCAGATATTGCATTTGTCAAAGAAATTTCCATTGCTCCTGGAATCACTTCTGAAAGCGGAAAGGAAAAATTTGGAAGAGAGGTTGATACGATTAGTGATAAAGATTCAAAAGAACTCACCTTAGAAAATCAATGGTGGACAAAAAATCCCGAAGAAATAAAAATCTTAATTATTGAAAAACAAGGGGAAACTGGTTGGAAGAATAAAATAAATGATTTAGGATATAACATAGAAATAAAAGATTCAATAAGTTCAAAAGAAGAATTGGAAAATTATCTATCAACTTTAGGAGAAAATGAAAGACCTAACATAATTGCATGTATCAGAACAGCTTGGGCTTGTGAGAAACGTGATCTTCTCAACTCTCTTTATGATTCTGGTTATTACATATTTACAGAAGGAAATGATAATACTGAATTGATTCACCCAATCTCAAATGTAGAACCTACAACTTCTCCGGCAGGCGAGATAGTGCCCACTATTAATGAATGCGCAGAACCTTTAACCTATGGATGGACAGAAACCCCTAATTCTGGGGGGGACTCAAGAAGAGGAATTTTAAGTATTCATTCTAAAGCCTGTTCAATTGCAAAAGATAATACTTTAAGTTATATAGAAGCAATTTATCTTGAAGAGTCAGGAAAAGGAAGATGGTATCATCATCAGCCAAGTGGTATTGCTGAGGAAGAGTTAATTAATAATTTTTTAAAGTATCTCTCTAGATAAGCTAGCCTTTAATCAGAGTTCCTTTAAATTTTCTCCCTCTGAGAACAGCTTCAAGCTGTTTTGTGTCCTGCCCAAGAAGGAATGTAGTGATTTTATTATCAAGAATTATTTTTGAAGCTGTCTGGTCAAGAACAAAATGCTGGCCTGGCTGATATTTCATTTGATTCGCCATTTTGTCAAATTCATGCCATGTTATCCTTGAAATAAATTTTGCATTTTTATATTTTTTTGGATTTTTGTCATAAAGACCGGAGACATTTGTGAGGTTAATAAAATCTGTTTTAAAAATTCTGGCAAGTTCTGCAGCTGTTGAATCTGATGTTTGTTCTGGCTTGTATTCAAGAGCTCCAATAAAAATAATATCATGTTCTTTCAGGTATTTTTTAAGGGCTTTTTTAGTATGCGGAATTCCATATTCAGAGTCTTTATTAAAGAAATAAGTCATGAAACGGGCGTTCGTTCTTGTCGCAGAAATTCCTGAAAAGCTTTGAAGTTTTTCACTCAATCCTTCTTTTCTTAACGCAGAAATATATTTTCTTGCAATACCACCTCCGCCGCAGACAACTACAAACTTATATCTTCCGGTGTTTTTTAAAAGGATTTTTTTGAATTTTCTCAGAAAACTAATATCAATATCATCAGGAATTATAAGACTGCCGCCGAGACTTAATACTATCACCTTTTTTTTCATTTCAAAGAAAAGTGGAGGGGGTTTTTATAGTTTTTTAAAAAATCCGCCTTCAGCTTCCTTTTTGTAAGGTAATTTTAAAGAAAATATTTATTAATGTGATTTTTATAATATTATTATGAAAAGAGATAATAATAATTTCCTCCAAAATTTGAATCGGGTTGTAGGGGGAAGAGATTTTAGGGGTTTGTTGATAAGTTTGTTTTTAGTATTGTTTATAATAATTTTTTCACAAAATGTTAACGCTACTACTTGGTGGAATGATTCTTGGGGTTATAGGCAACCAATAAATATTTCTGTAACTTCAGAAAATTTGACAGATTATCAAGTGAAAATTCAGACTAATTTAACTGATGAGTATAATGCAGGAAAATTAAATTCAACTTGTAAAGATATAAGGGTTACAAATTCAACAGATAGTTTAATAAATTTTTGGATAGAAGAATGTAATATAACTGGTTCAAATTCAACAATTTGGGTTGAAGTTCCTAAGTTAACAAATAATATTAATACAACAGTTTATATGTATTACGGGAACAATGATGCTTTATCTTTGTCAAATTTTTCGGTTGCAATGACAAAATTGATAGTTGATAGCGATCATTTAGGTGTCTATCATGCTGATGAAGGTTCAGGAACTTCAATTTTTGATGAAACAGGTAATAATAACATGACCTTATCAAACTCGTCAATATGGGTTGGTGTTGATGGAGGTACTTCTGGTCTTGATGGAGGTTCACAATTCAGTTCGGGTAATTCATTGGATTTTGCTGGGACTTATTATGCTGAAATAAATAATGTCCTTGACAATGTTAGTGAAAATGGACAAGTATCATTTTGGTTCAAATTTGACAATACTTTTAACGCTTCTGCTACTACATCTCAAAGATTGTTTACTAAATTTAATAATAATAGTCCATTTGATTTTATTGATTTATATGCAAACGAGGTAGATGGTAAATTACAGCTTAGAAAATGGAATAATGGCAGTGCTAAAAATATAACCACCTCGAAGACCTCATGGACAGGTGGGACTTGGTATCATGTTAGGGTTGCTTGGGGTTATGAAGGTCTTTTTATATATATTAATAATTCCCTTACTGATGGAGCTGCTGATTATAGTGTAAGAGATAGTTTTGGCAATGGTACTTTAGCTGATTTTACTTGGGGTGCTTATTGGGATGGGACAACAAGAACACAGTCTTTTGAGGGAGAAATGGATGAGCTAGAAATATCATCTAGTCATAGGTCTGCTATTAAAGCAAAAGCTAACTATGAGCGAAGGAAGGTTGTTTCAGACCCTTGGGTGAAATACGAAAATAATCCAATAATAGGTCATATTCATTCATCTATTGATAGATGGATAGGAGAATCAAATATCCTAAAATTGAATAATACCTATCATGCATTTTTCACTGGGGGCAATAACACTGGGGGAAATCATCTCAATATTTATTATTCAAATAGTTCTAATGCATTAAACTGGACAAATTCAACACTTGTTATAGAAGACCATCTGCGTGCTTATGTGATGAAAGACAAAATTAATGAAAAATGGTATCTATATGCTATAGATTGGGATGATGGACAGAATTCATATTACGATTTATACACAGCAGATGAACTTGCCGGGCCTTGGAATAGTCAAAGTAGCGTGTTAACAAAAGGGGGATCGGGACAATGGGATGATTCTCAATTAGGAAATCTTGCTGTAATAAAGGAAGGGTCTAACTACTATATGTGGTATGAGGCTTCTGATGTTGATACTGGAACTTGGGATGTAGGTTATGCAAACTCATCAGATGGGAAGACTTGGACAAAACATAGTAGTAATCCCATTCTTTCATGGGCTAGTGGACCAGAAATGCATAAAATAGGAAACATCTACTATATGATTGGGCATACAGTTTTTAAGCATAGTGGCGTTCTACCGAGTGACATTACATGGTGGACAAGTACGAACAGAATAAACTGGACAGAACAATCACCTACTCCTATAATTCAGCGAAATGCTAATGCCAGCAATGATCAATTAGCAGACGTATGGATTCTTGAAGAGGAAAATAGAACTTTAATGTATGTGTCAGCTCTTCCCGACCAAGTACAAACAACATCAAGAATTTGGGTGTATGTTGCAGAAAACAGAAGCTTATATCAAGCATTATATCCCGAACCGAGTGGTAGTATTGGGTTAGAAGAAAACGAATCTGTTACACCAACAATCTTCTTTTCCTGCTTACCAACTTCTGTACAATTGGACGAACAAATAACTTGTTCATGTTCAGCTACTGATAATTTTGATTCAAGTCCAACTGTTTCATACAGTGTAAATCCTTCAACTTCTTCAACAGGAACTTTCACGACAGAGTGTACTGCAGAAGACGATACAGGAAATTCTGCAAGTTCTTCTATAAGTTACACTGTCAGCCGTGCCAGTGGTGGAGGCTACCCAACCTTTAAACCAAGCCAGGAACAAATGGAAGAGGGTTATGAAAAATCTTTGAGGAAAAACTGGAAAATAGAATTTGAGATTAACAGAGAAAAGAAAATCCTTGAGGTTAAGAAAATTTCAAATAATAAAGTTGTTGTTTCTGTTGATAAAAAAGATTATTCCGTGGATCTGAATGAAACAGGGAAGATTGATTTAGATGATGATGGATATTATGATTTGCAGATTTCTGTGAAAGAAGTGCAGAGTAATGGTTATGCTAAGCTGGAATTCAAGGAAATCCACGAGGAGATTCTTTCTGAAGAGCAGGAGGAACAGCAATCATCAAGTAAATTTAAGATTAGGAAAGATATATGGATTGCAGGAGGATTGGTGGTTTTGATTGTTATTTGTGTGGTTATTCGGAGATTGTTGAAGAAAAAGTGAAACCTTTTTATAGTTTACTTAACAGTAAAAAGTAAGTTATTTTCTACATCAAAAATCTCAAGTCTGACGCCGGAGTCAAGCCAGCCATGAGCGTAGCTGAGAGCTGCGAATGCGTTTATAAAATCACCATTATCCCGGAAGTATTTTGAGTCAGAGACATAGTTGGAAACCATTTCAATAATTTCATCAGCTTCTTTTTCCTTTCCTTTAATGATATTTTTTTTTGCTTCTTCTAAAGCTGCTGACGTTAATCTGAAATATTTTTCAAGTTTTTCTTTTGTTATTTTATCTTTCATTTTTTTATTAGAGCGTTTCCATTTTTAAAATCTTGGATAGTAATCTTTAAATATTCCTGCTTATTTGTTTTTATATGAAAAGAGGAATGAAAAGATTATTTGTAGCTATAGCACTTATAATGATTCTTTCAATAGCCGGAGTATTTGCAGAAAATATTGGCTTGTCAGAGAATACTGAAAAGATTGTCAAGAATGTTGCTGAAAAAAAAGGGATTGGGGAAGAAAAAATAAAAAGCATAGAAGAAGTAGATTTTAATAAATTACCTGAACAGATTGACGTGGAAAACATAGATGAGACTTATCTATCTGTCTATGAAGTTAATTATGGAGAAGATAAGCCAATTTTTGTTTTAACTGTTTCTGACAAGGTTAAGGAAATAAAAGAAGAATCTAAAGTTTCAATGCTCTTGAATTTTGGTTATTCAGGAACAATGTCTGGTTCTGGATTTTTGGAGACAGCAACAGGAGTTGAGACAGATCTGGAAAAGGGATATGTTATGATGCGTGACGGTAGCATTACAGCTATTTCAACAAATCTTGAAGTATTTGAAGAAGCCTCTGGAAGTCTGGAGATTACAGTTTATGTAAATGGTGAGAGAGTTGGTTTTGGGAACTTGGTTGATATGGGAAGCTCGGGCGTGAAAAGGGATTATGCAGTCCAGTCTTTTGATGTTGTCAACTTTGAAGCAGGGGATATTATTTCTGTTGCTTTAATGTCAAGCGATGGCTCTTCTGAAAGCGCTTCTTCATGGGGAGATGTCACAACTCTGGTTGAAATCACGACAGAAGATTAAAGAGACAACTAAAATCACATAAAGTTTTTAAAGTAAGTTTGCTTAGGTTTTATATGGCTGATAAAACAAGAGTTACTATTGCTATCT
>Ga0315533_1003297_pt1:5000-10711 | contig 10711 bp, 6 predicted proteins | sample SalMarSW160130MG_FD_203081 | JGI IMG/M metagenome (GOLD analysis project Ga0315533, IMG submission 203081) | Salt marsh sediment microbial communities from the Plum Island Ecosystem LTER, Massachusetts, United States - Salt Marsh Sediment SW1601-30 ...
ATGTCAAGTATTTTTTTGGTTTTTTAGAAAAGGACAGAACTTTAGTTTGTCTCTTTGAATTTGTTAATAGTATCAACAACATATCTTAATTGGTCCATTGACAGCTCAGGATATATCGGTAACGCAAGGGTGCTCTCAGATGCTTCCACTGAAACAGGAAAATCGTCTCTGTTATAACTCATTGAATTCTTAAAACATTCCTGCATATGAAGCGGAATGGGATAATATACCTCGCAGCCTATCCCGTTATCTATCAAAAACCTTTTCAATTCATCTCTTCTATCCTTTACTCTTATCACGAACTGGTGGTAGATATGCCGGTGCTCCTTTTCAAACGGCAAAGAAATATCCTGAATGCCCGCATCTTTAAATAATTCCCTGTAGGTATTTGCATTTTTATTTCGCCTCTCCGTCCAATCATCCAGGTATTTCAACTTAACCAGCAATATTGCGGCCTGCAGGGCATCAAGTCTGAAATTTCCCCCGATATAACTATGGCTGTACCTCCCCACATCACCATGATTACGTAGTATTTTCAGCATATTACATATGTATTCGTTATCCGTGACCACCATCCCTCCCTCACCAAAGGCCCCCAGGTTTTTTGTGGGATAAAAAGAGAAACAGCCATAATCTCCCATGGAACCAGCCCTCTTTATTAAGCCGTCACTGAATCTGTATTCGGCCCCTATGGCCTGCGCCGCATCCTCGACCACGGTTAGATTATATATACGGGTTGTTTCAATGATCTTCTCCATATCGGCGCATTGTCCGTATAAGTGTACGGGTAAAACAGCCTTAACCTTAGCTCGTTTTTCTTCATCCATGGAACCCAATAACTCCTCCAGTTTATCAGGATCCATATTATAGGTCTCCCTATCTATATCCACAAAGACAGGCAAAGCGCCCAACCGCATAATAACCCCCACGGTTGCAAAAAACGTGTAGGAGGTGGTAATAACCATATCACCGGATTTCACGCCCGCATTCATTAGAGAGACTAACAGGCCGTCCGTGCCTGAAGATACCCCTACGCCATATCGACAGCCGCAATATTCGGCTATCTTTTCTTCAAGCTCCTCTACCCTAGGGCCTAGGATAAACCTCTGGGACCGGAAGACTGCCTCGGTCGCCGACATTATCTCATCCTCAAGATTCTTATATTGTGTTCCTAAATCGAGTAAGGGGACTTTCAACTGTTTGCTCCTTTGTCCTAGTTAATAAAAAGCCTACTCTGCCAATTCAGAGACAGGAACTACCTTAAACTCCGTCTTCAGCTTGTAGGTATAATCTTGTATAACCTTCACCGTCTCCTTGTGAGGGTGAGCTATGCCTACAGCTTCACCAGAAGACCTTGCTATCCCGAGAAGTCTTTCCATCTGCAGTTTTATTGCTGCTGAAGACACCTCATTGTCTAAAAAAATGCTCTTTTTTACCGCGGGCACACCCATCTCTTTAGCAAGATCAAAGGCTACAGTCCTGGTGGTTGTCCTGCTGTCTAAATAGAACAAATCCCGTTCTTTTACCTCCTCCAATACTATTCTCATCTTATCGGATCTTTCAGTAAAACACGATCCCATATGATTGTTCACACCCCGAAGTCCCGGAACCTGCTTTATATCCTCACCAATAATGCTTCTTATCCTCTGCTCATCCATATCAACTAACAAGGCCCCGGGCCCAGGATCCAAATCAGGATAGTTTTTCGGCTGCATGGGCAGATGTAGAAGCAATTCCGACCTCCTGCTGTTTGCTATATTGACTATCTCTTCGGTGCGAGGGGCCCAGGGGAGAACCGAAAGGCTTAAAGGTATATCAAGCTCCATAAAAGATATCGCCAGATCCGTATCATAGCCAATATCATCGATGATGATCGCAACTTTCGGGACAGCCTCACGGTCTATCTTTAACTGCTCTCCATACCTTAATCCTATTTTATGGACAAAAAGTCCGAGCACATAGATACGGTAGACAATCTCGCTGGCTGAACTCATTTCCGTATCAAAGGTTACCGATGGCCCTAACTCCCATAATCCAACATCTATTATCTTTTGGAGGGCAACAGCGTGTTCCCTGTTAGGCAAATTTATTAACAACTCGGTGTAATCCCATTCATATTCCCTTTCATAACTTGGTATTACGTTTAAAAAAAAGACATCTTTTTCTTCAACCCCCATCTGAAAAAGGGCCCCATAGACCACTTTATCGATCTCGCCGATTTTGTCGTTGAACTCGGAGGATACAGAATAAATCTCTTCATACAAGGTGAAAGGCGTCTTGGTGGTGATATTAGGGAAACAAAGGGCCAATCCCAGGATAACTAAAAACGCCAGGAAGATTGAGCTTAGGAGGAAAAGACCTCTTTTTTTGATTAACATTGACGAACCGGAGATTAGCAGTCTTATGTTACTCTGGTATCCATATAATAGACCGCACTAACCAGGGATATTTACCGGGATTAAACAGGCTTCATTGCCGAGAGTTACAGACCAAGAATCAATATCAAAGGTTGAAACCAAAGACCCATGGAGGACAGAATACCAAACAAAGAAGCACGAAGACGAATGATGAACCAGTTTATTCACAAGCTGGTCTTGATTCCTAATATAACATCCCAGGATTTAAGCAATTGAACGGCCTGTAGAACCTGATTATCTTTCTCAAGGGCTGCCTTAAGCAGTAGGTCGGAAGCTTCCTCTTCATTATCCGCATCTTCCCCCACATCTTCCTTCGCATCTTCTTCCATGTCTTCCTCAATCATTTCTTTACCCTCTTCCTCAATCATTTCTTTACCCTCTTCCTCAATCCCTTCTTCTTCAGACTCCTCGTTCTGCATATGACCTTCCAGGTCTTCCTCTCTCATAAAACGAGGGGTTTCATCCTCTGCCTCTTTGTCTTGAGGGACATAGGGTATCTCTATATCAGGGGATATCCCGCTTAACTGAATTGACCGGCCGCTCGGGGTATAATACCTGGCGGTAGTCAAACGCAGACCGGAGCCATCCGAGAGAGCTAGGACCGTCTGTACAGATCCCTTTCCGAAAGTCCTCGTTCCCAGTATCAGGGCCCTTTTGTTGTCCTGCAGGGAACCCGCAACAATCTCCGAAGCACTTGCACTACCACCATTGACCAGCACGATTATCGGGTAATTTCTCTCTTTTTTGTTCTCCTCGGCATATTCCTTCATATTCTGCTCTTCATTTCTGCCTCTGGTGCTAACAATTACTCCCGAATCCAGGAATTCGTCCGACACCATTACCGCCTGCTCCAGCAACCCTCCTGGATTGTTTCTAAGATCCAATATTAATCCTTTTAATTCCTGTTCTTCCTCAAGACCATCCAAGGCCGCGATCAGGTTCTCCGCAGTCTTGCCCTGAAAATTAGAGATACGGACATACCCTATATTATAATCAAGCAAACAACTCTTGACACTCCTCAAAGGGATCACATCCCTGGTTATCTCAAATACAAGCGGATTATCCACGCCTTCACGACTTATGGTCAAGGTCACTTCCGTCCCCTTGTTACCCCTTATAAGTTTTACGGCATCCGTTAAGGTCATATCATTTGTAATTTTATCTCCTATCTTCACTATCTTGTCTCCGGCCTTTAATCCTGCCTTATAAGCCGGTGTATCTTCTATGGGTGAAACAACCGTGAGCACATTTTCTTTTATAGTTATCTCAATACCGATGCCGGTGAAGCTACCTTCCGTGGCAATGAGCAGATCCTCATGTTCCTCCTTGGTCATATATGAAGAATGTGGGTCAAGACTCCCCACCAATCCTTTTATTGCGCCATTTATAAGTTCCTCTGATTCTCGAGGTTCCACATAATTTTCTTCAACCAGGCTCAATACTTCGGTGAACACCTCTATATTCTTGTATATCTCACTGGTATCCGCCTTAACATCTCTAATCTTGTTATTTATAAAAAACATACCAAGGATTAAAAAGGCGATAACAGTTATATTCAGGAATAACTTTTTCTTATTTGATGCCATCTTATTGCCCTCACATATAGTAATTTTTGTATTTTATCCCAGTATATAATCAAAGGTCAATCAACTTTTAGCCACTCCAGGGGCTCCAGGTTTGTATCTGCTTCTCTTATCTCGAAGTATAGCGCCGGTCCGGTTAACATGCCCGTCTCACCGACCTGTCCGATTACTTCGCCTTCTGCTACCATTTCACCCTCCAGTTTGTTCCTCTTCAGCAGATATGCCGAGATAGTATAAAACCGGGAACCGTGATTTATCACAACCACCTGTCCGTAGCCCTTTAACTGGCCGGAAAAATCAACCCTTCCCGGGAAAACAGCCTTTACATCCGATCCGAAATTACCCCTGATATAGATTCCTTTGAGTGTATTAAAATCCTTTTCCCCTGACTTTTCACTCTCTTTTACGATCTCTCCCTTAAGGGGAAGAGGTAATTTCCCCTTTGCCTTCACAAAATTTGTGGGCAACCCCTGCCTCTTCTGTTCATCGCTTTCCAGGTTTAATAGGGTTTCCTTTAAATCTCTGGCGGCTGCTTCTAATTCCCTTACCGCGATCTCATAAAACTCCTTTTCCCTATGAATCTTCGCGAGCAACAACACTTTTTCTTCAACATCTTCCTTCAGTTCGGATACACGGAGCTTCTCCTCCTTCTCCAGTTCAGCTATGGCTGCTAGTTTTTCCTCCAGCAAAAATACCCCTTTCCGGTAATTCTCCTTTTTTTCGGCTGTTTCTTCCATTATCCGACGGTCTTCATTCAGGATAACCCGGAGATATTTTATCCTGTGATTTAACTGATCCAGCCCCCCCGTGGTTACAAGGATTTTGATATAACCCCTTCTGGCGTATTTGTAAAATGCGACAAGTCTTTTACCCAGCAAATCCTCCATCTGAGTTAAAGCATCATCTAATTCCTTGAGATGTCCCTGCCGCTCCTTATATTCTGCTTTTCTGATTTGAATCTCCTCCTCTAACTCCTTTAATATAATCCTTCTTTCCATGATATGCTTTTCAAGGGATGAAAGCTGTTCTAGGAGACCTTTTTCCTTTAAATCAAAGATCTTATATTGCTCTTTTTCTCTCTGCAGATCTTCGACAATCTGCTCCATCTGACTTATCTCTTCTTCAGATTCAGCCAAGCCGGTGGTAGGGGAAGGCAATCCCAAAATAAAAATAGGCAAAAACATACTAAAAATATAAAGACTTTTAACAGGAGATAGTCTCATTTCATGCCTTGAAAAACCGTCCTATAGCAATCAGCGCACCCGTAAAACCCAGGGAAAGACTGAGTAGAACGACAAATAACGCGTTTTTAAATGATAAAAAGGCTATCTCAATTACAGGCAGGCCCAACAAATGGACTGTTTTTTCCGAAAAGACCAAGTAAACAAAGAAAAGGATAATAAAGGCAGCTAAACCGCTGAGTATTCCCTGGATAGCGCCTTCTATAAGGAATGGGATTTTAATAAACGAATCTGTTGCGCCAACAAGTTTATATATTTCTATCTCATCTCGCCGCGAATAGATAGCCAGCTTTATGGTATTAGCGGTGATAAAAAGGACCGCGATACAAAGAAGACCCCCAATTATAAAACCTACGACCCGGAATACGAACATTACTCCTTCAAACCGCTCTATCCATTGCTCGCTATATTGAACTTCATCGACCCCCTCCATCTCTTCCAAAGAACCTTTTATCTGCCGGGGATCGATT
>Ga0315533_1003303_pt1 | contig 10691 bp, 5 predicted proteins | sample SalMarSW160130MG_FD_203081 | JGI IMG/M metagenome (GOLD analysis project Ga0315533, IMG submission 203081) | Salt marsh sediment microbial communities from the Plum Island Ecosystem LTER, Massachusetts, United States - Salt Marsh Sediment SW1601-30 ...
GATGAAGCCCTGGCAACATTTACAAAGCTGATCAAGGAGAATCCAAAAAGCAATATAGCGCCGGTCACCGAGCTGATGGTGGCACAGGTGAAATATGCCATGGCGAACTACAAAAATCAGAGGCTGGTAAATAATAATCCTGATGAGAATACCATTGTTGATCCCGAGACGGGGATCACTTACAGAAAAATAAAGACTTTCACAGGCAAAAATGATGTAATTGAGGCAGCAGGAAGTTTATCTCCGAATGGTAAATTCCTTTTAAAAGGAAATACCATTGTCCCTATGGACGGTAGTGATCCGTTTGAATTCGTTGATATGCAGGTTGATGATCAAATATGGTCTCCTGACGCAAAGAAAGTTGCTTTTACCATTGGAGATTCTTCTCTCTTTGTGGTTCCTGTCTCTCCGGAAACAGGAAAAGCCACAGGTCCTTCAAAAAATCTGTTAAGCAAGGATTGCAATATATATGGAATCAACTGGTCGCCTGACAGCAAAAAACTTTTTTACAGTATCCTCGATTACCAGAAAAAAAACTATCCGGAAATCTGGACCATGTCTGTGTCAAATGGCTTAACACAACCACTAACCAGTGACTCTACCATCGGCCTGCACCCCAGCTGCTCTCCGGATGGAAAAACAGTTGCTTTCAGGGATATGTTAACAATATACTTATGTCCTTCAGAAGGGGGAATTCCAAAAGATTTTATAAAAAAAGAAAAGAGCTATAATCCTAACTGGACACCGGATAGTAAATGGTTATTCTACGATGAAACAAGATACAGCAGTAGTAAAATGACTTTTGTCCGTCTTTCTGATAAACTGGAAATCAAACTTAATCCGCCTGAGAGAACCGGAAGTTATTTATCCTTTTCACCAGATGGAGAAAAACTCATGTTCTACCGTCCCTCGCATCAATTATTTTGGGGGATGAAAGTAGCCTCAGTTTCAGGAGGACCTTCTTATGAACCTGTACCTCATCTTCCTGTGTATGGAGCATGGTGGTCAAAAGACAGTAAAATGATTATTGTACAGGATGATCCAGCTATAAAATTTGTTCCAATTTCTGGCGGAGAATCATATCTGATGGACTTAGATATTGATGTAGAAGGAAAACCTTGTCATGCCGATGTTTCACCTGATCAGAAATACCTTCTGTTTGAGATAGTTAAAGAAAATGAGAAAACGGATCTTTATTTTGCTCCAATTTCAATCGAGGAAGCCAGGATTGTAGGACCTGCGATAAAAATAATTGAGAATTGGTCGTATATTGGTGGCTATAATACCAATTTATCATGGTCATCAGATGGAAACAGATTAGCTTTGATTCACAAGGGAAATATCTGGGTTTATACTTGTGATGAAATGGATTTGAAACAATTAACGAAAACACCTGAGGATAAACATTGGATTGCCTGGTCGTCTGATGGCATGATGCTGAGTTATCACGGAAATCCTGATAATAAAAAGGGTAGCCAGGGTAGCCAGATAATATCATCAAAAGATGGTAAGTCCATAAAAATAATTGAAGATATCCTTCTTTGGCCCTATGGGTGGGCACCCAACAGCAAATCAATAGTATATGAACAACTGGATGGGAAAATAGTCAACCACAATATCCAAACGGATGAGATCAAAATAATAGTCGATCCAAAATCTAAAATGTTAAGTTGGGTTCCCAGGTATGCATGGTCACCTGATGGCAAATACCTGGTCTTAGATGCAAGAAAAGAATCAGAACCAGATAAATATTATTTATATAAAATGTCTGCAGAAGGTGGCACATTAACAGAACTTGCTACCGGGGATGCAGATGCATTTAAATATAACATTGAATGGTCTCCCGATGGGAAATGGATCTGCTATTGTTATATGAAGATGGAGAAAGCACGTCCGGAGAGCACCCTCTGGGAAGCTGATTATAATGAGATAATGGAGAAATTGGCGAAGTAAGGTTATTGTTAATATTTCTAACCCTGTCCCCAACCCCGTCCCTTAAGTCTAATCACGCTTTATACACATATACTTATTTAACGGTTAAAACAATCATTTAACTGCATCTAAAATTTTTTCTTCATAGACTTGATAAAATTCCGCCTTCAGTAATATCTGGTTAAGGAATATGGATATGGAAGATACTTAAAGGATGCCAGCGGCATCCAAGACTAATATCCATGGTTACATCCATGGTAAGAGTTTGCTTTATTCTCTCAACACCAGAGGTGTTGAAGAAATTCAAATAAACAACAAATACTCATCTTTAAAATCTACTTCATGTTCATTCAACAATTTGATTAATTCATCTTTGAAAGAAATTGTCTTATGATGTTCGGCCTGATTTTTTACATAATTGATCAGAGATTCCTTACAGGAAATATGATAAGTGAACCCACTATAACCAACCTGCCACCCCGGGAAGTTCTGAAATAGGGCTCTTTCCCTCAATATTAGTGCATGACTGGCTTCTTTTATGTCTTTAATAAGATACGCAGGACAAATTACAGGATGAATATGTGTGATAATATGAATATGATTAACTGCCCCTCCGACAATATAGGAATGGCATGATTTCCTTTTCAGCACTCCTGCAATATATCCAAACAGAATATACTGATTTTTAGCTGAAATGAATGGTTGGTGACCCTTGCTTCCGAAAACAAGCTGATATAAAAACTGAGTGTAGGTTGACATATTTTTGCACTTTAAGCACGAGAATAAATTTAAGAAAAAATTCAGAATATACAACTTCAACCCGCTCCGGGGTTGAAAAAAAATATGCCTCCTACCCCGGATGTAACCGGGGATATTAGACTTTAAAGCCTCCGGCTTTAGTAATTTATTGGACTTCCTGCTTTAACAATTTGTATTTCAATACTTTACTGGGTTTTGTTTTAAGTGTAGCTAAATTTAATCGAAGGGGTTATGTATCTCTATATTATATATTTACACCTCTTCCCTTATTATTTAATAGGTATGAATGTTAATTAATAGCACTGTGGACTATTTTAGCGAACAGCCAGCTTGAAGGGAAGGAGATGGAGATGTATTAAGATTAAAGGCAGGCAGAGTCTGTCTCGTGACAGCGAGAGATTGGGAAATCCATTATATAATTATAATCCTGATAACCTGACTTTCTGCAAATACTTTCCTGACTTGATAAGCAAAGAGTATCTTTCTTGATGCAATCTTGACAAATCTGGCTCAATTCTTTAAACATAACTGCACGATTTTTACTAACTTGTAAGATCAATCATTGAGTTGAATCATAATGAATTGCATTTATCATTATGATGAAGAAAAAAGTCAAGGTAAAAAGACCAGGGATAATCACCTACTATGCACTGGCAATAGTACTGCCATGCCTTATACTCGGTATCCTTGCCATAAGAGGTATCAGGAATGACCAGGCTCTGGTGGAACGCGAACAAAGAAGCTCTCTGCTTGAAGCTGGTCAACATATTATCAGCGAAACTTATGAATACATACAAAATGTTGAAAATAGTTTTACATCAATAAAAGGCTCAATAGCGGTTCCGGAAAAAAGAATATTCCAGGATTCATTATTACAAAGCTTCAGTGCCCTGCACCATGCTGTTACCGGGATATTTTATCTGCCCGGATCCGGAACTCCATATCTGCTGAACTATAACCTGCTGTATGTGCCTGATGATTTTTCATCTGTCACTGACATTACCAGGCCACAATCAATGGAGAATATACTTGAAAAAGGCTGGCAGATCGAATTCAGGGAAAATGACTACAGGAAAGCACTCAGATATTATCAGAATGTGCCGCCGGATGTCAACAGCAAAAATTCGCAGGGCGAAATATTAAATATCATTGCCCGTCTTCAGAAAAAACTGAATCTGTATGATGATGCGATTAAAACTTATGATCTGATATGGAATGACTACACTGATGTCCTTATTCAGAATAAGATCCCGCTGGGGGCAGTTGCATCGCTGGAAAAGAGCCTGCTGTGTATTGAAAAAAAGGATTCAGTTTCTGCATTGGAAACTGTCTGTTTATTGCTGACTCAATTACAGAAATCCGCCTGGGAAACGGAGTATTCGCATTTTTCCAACTTTTTGACAAAAGCTAATGAGATTGTCTCCCTGTGTGAAAATCCGAACAATGAAGAGATAAAGAATCTTATTGAAAGCATAAATGCATTGCAGGATAGTATATCATCATTAGTAAAGCATACAGAGTACCTCATGGCATTCCTGCAGAGCGGTGATATAATGGTTGACAACACAAATCAGGGAACCAGTAACCACAGATATAAAACCAGGATCAACGGTAAATCTTATTTCTTTTCTCTTGTTCCGGCAAATGGACTGGGGGAATGGGGATTAATAATGGATCAGGATGATATTCTGAATAATTCTGTATATCATTCTATAATCACTAATAAAGGTACATCGGATGTAAGCTGGGAGCTGACCGATGCAAACGGAGAACAGCTTTCAAAGTCTGACTTTTTTACGGAAGAGACCTCTCCGGTCTATGTTGTTTTCCCATCAGATCTGCCCTCCTGGTCCCTGACATTCTACCCTGAATATACAGGATTGTTTAATTCTCTGTTCCGTCCGGGAGCTGGAGTTTTCCTCTATATTTTCATTGCAATCGTGGTTATCCTTGCATTTGGCTTGTTCTTCACCCTTCAGACTGTGAATAATGAGTTGCATCTGTCAAAAATGAAATCCTACTTCATGTCAACTGTCTCACATGAATTCAAGAGCCCGTTAACATCAATAAGGCAGATGGCTGAGATGCTGGTTCACGGAAGAGTACCTTCAACTGAAAGGCAACATAAATATCACACGACAATATTACAGCAAAGTGAGCGGTTGAGCCATCTCATCGACAATATTCTCGATTTTTCAAAAATGGAAGAAGGACAGAAGGTTTTCCGTTTCGAGAAAGCTGACATTACTCCGGTTGTAAAAAATGTTGTTGAGTCATTTAAGGATCATAAAGCCTTACAGGGATTTAATATCGATATTTCAATTCCTGAACCGGTGCCGGAAATCGTTTTTGATCGCGAAGCCATGGAACAGGTAATGCATAATCTGCTTGACAATGCCTGTAAATATTCGGGTGATGCAAGGAAGGTGGAAGTTCAGCTCCTTTCAAAAGGGAACAATGTCATTATAAGTGTAAGGGATTATGGTGTCGGGATCAGGAAGGAGGATCACGACAAGATTTTCAGTCGCTTTTACCGGACCGGGGATGAACTCACCCAGACGGTGAAAGGAAGCGGTATCGGTCTCACAATCGTGAAGCAGCTTGTTGAAGCTCATAATGGAGAGATCACTGTAGGAAGCAGCCCGGGAAAAGGAAGTACATTTACTGTGATTTTGCCGATGAAAGGTACTGACATACCCCATTCCCAGTCCCGCCAGTCGGGAAGTTAATTCATCTTCCCGCTTTACGGGATAAGAAAGGGGGTTTAAATTAAAGAATATGAACAAAAAGATCCTGATCATTGAAGACGAAGAACCGATCCGGATAGCACTGGAAGATGATTTCCGGCTGGAGAACTATGATGTTACAATTGCTTCAGATGGAATAGAGGGACTGTCAAAAGCTTCAGATCCTGGTATCGACCTTATCATTCTTGATATCATGCTGCCGGGGATGAGCGGGTTTGAAGTCTGCAAAAAACTGAGAAGCCAGGGTGTCAGGACCCCGATTATCATGCTGACAGCCAAAGGACAGGAAATTGACCGGGTGCTTGGGCTTGAAATCGGTGCCGATGATTATATAACAAAACCTTTCAGTCCGAGGGAATTACAGGCACGGGTGAAAGCCGTTTTACGAAGGATGGAACCCGAAACGGATGACAAAGCGGATAAAATGTTTCAATCAGGAGGACTGGAAGTGGATTTCCGGCAGTATGTATGCCGTAAGAACGACAAAGAGGTTAATCTTACGGTCCATGAATTCGAGCTTCTGAAATATCTCATACGCAACAGGGGACAGGTTATAAACCGTGATGAATTGCTGGATGGAGTGTGGGGTAAAGATGTTTTTGTGACACCCCATACCATCGATACACACATTGCAAACCTGAGAAAGAAGATCGAGGACGATCCTTCCCGGCCACGGTTGGTCATTAGCATCAGGGGTGTCGGGTATAAATTCGTTGCCGGGTAGTTCCTTGACTGACTCTTAAGAAAACTCAACCTGTCCTTGAGGCTATTGAATAAGCAGGCCCGTACCTTTGAAGAAAAAAAAGTTATGAAATAGCCATGATACAAAAATCACTAACCGGAATGTTTATTCCATTCATGGCTATTACATCTGACCTTTAAAAATAAATTATTTACAGATGAACCGTATTATCTTAATTATGATTACTTGCCTTGTGCCAATGATGATGGTATCAGGGCAGGAACAGCAGGCACAGAAGCTGTTAAGTGAAGCTATTTACCAGGAAGAAATTAATGGTGACCTCGATGAGGCCATAAAAACGTACCAGTTGGTCATAAACCGCTTTCCTGGTAACAGGAAGGTCTCTGCAGAAGCATATTTCCATCTGGGTATGTGCTACGAAAAAATGGGCAGGCAGGATGCAATGAAAGCATACCAGGAGGTTATCAGGAACTATGGCGATCAGAAAGACATTGTTGCCAAAGCCCGGGAAAGACTTTCAAAATTGGAACAGCCAATCACAAAAGCTGAAGAACCGGAGGGAATAAGGATCAGGCAACTATGGGGAAGCGGTTATCTGGAAGACTTAGGTACTGTATCTTATGATGGGCGGTTTCGCTCCTATGTGGATTGGGGTGTGGGAAATGTTGCTCTTCATAATCTCATAACAGATGAAAAAAAGAAACTGACAGATAAGGCTTCCCTGGGTGATACATCCTATTTTGCTTTAGGGACAGCGATTTCTAAAAACGGCAAGGTGATTGCATCTTCCTGGTGGAGACCTCATAATACGACCGATTTAATTCTGGTAGATGTGGAAAATCCATCAATGAATAATATTTACAGTCAGGCGGGTGAGGAAGTATATCCTGCCACGTGGCTTTCGGATAAGGAGCTTGTTGCCACTAGATATATTCCTGATAAAAGTACAGTTCAAATAGTTTCTTTTAATATTAAGGACAAAACACTTCAGGTTAAAAAGTCATTCGAAAAGACTCAAAATTTTCAATTAGCCTGTTCTCCAGACGAAAAGTATATCGCTTATGATTTCAGCAATGAAACTGACAATGGGACTTCCGATATAAACTTATTGTCAACAGAAGTAGATAAAGATATTCCTTTGATCAGACATCCTGCTGATGACAAGGTTCTTGGCTGGGTACCAGGAAGAAAGGAATTCCTGTTTTTGAGCGACCGTTCAGGAACTTGGGATCTGTGGGCAATAAACCTTGATGCGGGAAATCCAACCGGACTGCCAAAGCGGATATATGCTGATATTGGTGATGTGTCGCCTATGGGATTTACTCAAAACGGCAAATGTTATTTCGGCTTTGTAAGACGTAATTTTAACACTTATATCGTACCATTTAACTCTGAAACAGGGGAACTTAAAGAGGGATCGGGCAAATCTTTAATAGGTTCGAATTTCTGGATTAAATGGTCTCCTGATGGTCAATACTTAGCCTATATAAAAGAAAATATTAAAGCCGATAATCCCTGGCAACTTACTATTCAGGATTTAAAAACCGGCGAAGAACGCAAAGTCGCCAATAACCTTTTAATGGCCAGAATGCCTTGCTGGTCTCCCGACGGAAATTCGATCCTGGTACATGGAACTGAAAAGAATAAATACGGTACAGAAAACTATAGAGGAGGCATTTTCTTAGTGAATGTTAAGACTGGTCAGACAAGCGAAATTTTTCTATTATCAGATCAAAAATATACACTTCCTGAAGATGATTCATCACCCATCTCTGATATCCAGTGGTCTTCTGATGGAAAGAGTATTTTCTATCTGTTCTTTAAAGACAGGCTTGTAAAACGTGATCTTGCAACCGGTAAGGAGAAGATACTGTATGAAAATCCCGATTTCGAAAGGTTAGTCTTAGATTGCTCCCCTGATGGTAAAAGGCTGCTATTTGGAGTAAAGGATCCGGCAAAAAAGAAGAGCCTTCTCTATACTATGTCTGTAGAAGGCGGTGAGGTAAAAGAATTGTGTACTCCGCAGGAATCTAATAGTTTTCGAACGGCTAAATGGTCTCCTGATGGTAAATATATCTTCTTTTCTGAAACAAAGGAGGAAACCAATACCAGTTTATGGAGAGTACAGGCAGAAGGAGGAAAACCTCAGGAAGTTTGGAATTCAGAGAACCTGACTGAAATTTTCGATATTCATCCCGATGGAAATCAGGTAGCTTTCTCTGTACGCGAAAGAGCAACAGAGGTCAGAGTTATCGAGAACCTGGTTCAGGAACTTGAGAGGCTTGATAAGATTGACAAATAAATAATCTTAACCACGGAGTCACACGGAGTTGGCACGGAGTTACACTGTTAGAGTTCTTACTCCGTGTTGCTCAGTGTAAAACCCCGTGTTACTCCGTGGTTAAACAATACCATCATTAAACATCCATAGATTGTACTTCTTCCAGGTCTAACGGGTAATTACATCTCACCACAAACTTTTACAACTTTTTACAATTTATTAATTGATTTCAGCTCAATAAATTAGTAAATTGTGGTATGTTTAAATTCCTTAAACATATCACTCCAAGAACGAAAATTCTTTTCGTTGCCTTTATCCTGATTTTACTACCCGGCGCTATCATCAGCTATCTGAGCCTGCAATCTATAAAACAAAAAGCGGAAAATCTCCGGATAAAGTACAGCGGTACGGTTAACTTAGTGCGCGACAAGCTGGAAAACGAAGTTTCCCGTCTTGAAGATAACCTCCGGAATAGTGTTATCGAAATTTCGCCACGGTATGAGAGAACCGACTCCCTGAAAACATGGCTGAAAAAAATAGAATCTGAAAACCCGGCTTTCAGAAACCTGTTCCTGATCAGTGCTAATGGAGATCTGATTACTTCTTCAGTTTCACTTGGATGGAATGACCGGTCAATATTAACGCCTTTAATGAATTCAAAAGCGGCGGCCAGTTTCAGCAATGCGGAAAAGTCTGAGTTCATAAACAGAAATTTAACTGAGTCGGCAAGGCTTTACAGCGAGGCACTGGCTTTTTTATCGTCTCCCCAGGAACGTGCTTTACTGCTTTCGAGGATTGGACGCTGTTATTTTAAACTGGGAGAATATAAAGAAGCTATTGATCAATACAAAAAGATCCTGGATAAAGAGAACGAAACAATAAAAATAGGCAATATCCCTGCACAGGTAATCGCGCTCTCTCAGATCGCCGACAGCTATGAAGCAATGAAGGCTTATGAAGAGCAATATAATACTCTGCTTGAACTTTATCAACATTTGCTTGATCAACCTTGGGACCTTGCAGGTGGTGATTACCTTTACTATCTTAAGTCTGTCAGTGAAAAAATACATAATTCGGGAATTCCGGTCAGCAATGTGAACTCTGCTGAAAGGAATGTTGAGGATCTGCTGATAAGGGAAGAGAAGTTGCTTAAAGAAATAAGTTTTATAGAGTTCATCGATCAGGATATTCTACCTGCAATAGAATCTGAGCTTAGGAAGGGATCTCCTTCTGAATTAAAATCGCATTATATTTCCCGGGAGGTTAATGATTCAGCATTTCAGCTCAGTTACTTTAAGCTGCCGGGAGCATTTCAGCAGTCACAATTGTTAGCATTGTGTTATCAGTTCGAAAAGGAGTATATCCTTTCAAATCTGTTTCACGAAGTATTGGCTTCTGTGGAGTTTGGCAAAGACATACTTGTCGGTATTCTGGATCAAAATGACAGTGTTTTATATATTCAGGATGAACACCAGCTACCGGAGTATCTTGTAACTGCCGGTTTCTCTCAGCAATTTGCCGGCTGGAAGGTGGCAATGTTTGATCCTGATGGGAAATCAATAGAGCAGCTTACGGGGAAAGAGAAACGGCTCTATCTAATGCTTTTTGCGGGAATCATTGTTGTGATGCTCATCGGGATCATTCTGATGGTACGTGCAGTGATCCACGAGTCGGAGATATCACGCCTGAAATCTGAATTTGTCTCGAATGTATCGCATGAGCTCAAAACCCCGCTTGCGCTTATCCGTATGTTTGGTGAAACCCTCGATTCGGGTATTGTCACCGATGAGAAAAAGCGACGGAAGTTTTACAGTATAATACGAAAAGAAAGCGAACGACTCACACACCTCATCAATAATGTTCTTGATTTTTCGAGGATGGATGCCGGAGTGAAGGAATATAATTTCAGGGAAACCGACCTTGTTGAGGTGGTAAGGAATTCCCTTGAAGTCTATAAATTCCAGATAAGCGATAACGGTTTTAACATTGAAAGTGATCTGCCCGATGAATCAATAAACCTTAAAATTGACAGGGATGCTATCTCACAGGTTCTTCTTAATCTGTTAAACAATGCAGTGAAGTATTCGGATGAGAAAAAGTACATACTGGTTAAAGTTAGCAGGAATACAACTTCTGCCCTGATCTCGGTTTCGGATCATGGTGTGGGGATATCGAAAGAGGAGCTGAAAAAGATCTTTGACAAATTCTACCGGGTATTAGATGCCAGCACAAAGGAAACGCGAGGCAGTGGATTGGGCTTAACACTCGC
>Ga0315533_1003304_pt1 | contig 10691 bp, 14 predicted proteins | sample SalMarSW160130MG_FD_203081 | JGI IMG/M metagenome (GOLD analysis project Ga0315533, IMG submission 203081) | Salt marsh sediment microbial communities from the Plum Island Ecosystem LTER, Massachusetts, United States - Salt Marsh Sediment SW1601-30 ...
AGTTTTTAACCCGTGCCTCGTTATACGCCAGGAAGGACCCATCATATAACTATTTATTATCACACAGGTTATAAACACAATACACCAGGTCTGCCAAGCTGGATATTGCTTTTTAGTAATGGCGTTTAACCTATTCAAATTGTATTTCCCATCAATTCACAATGATTTCTATGGTCTAAAACCTTGCTATTAAGCTAATAATAAGGTTTTATGTTCCTTTTTAGATTATCCCGAACTGATTACACGAAGCTGTTCTTGACCTGCCTGTTCAGCCTTCTTTTTCGTTGCGTTCAATAACTTTTTAAATAAATCCCTTAGCACCGCTTCGGGTGACTTTTTGAATCTCTGATGCTGCCGCTTGCGTCTTAACTTTCTGGCCTCAGCTATCGTCCTGTTCCAGAGCTCTTGCAGGTAAGAAGGACCAATTCCAGCTAATTGAGCCTCCGCCCAGGCCTGCTTCCAGCAGGCCAGCTCACTTCTGGCCTCCTGACTATCCAGAGGATAAGGTGTGCCTATTGCTTTATAAACAGCATGTGCAAACTCCTGGGCATCAGGGTTAAAAAGCTTGTGCAGAACTGTGTCTAAACGCTTTGGTTCTCCCCGTGTAAACGACTTCCGGGGTGGGTCTGTGCCTTGTCCGGTTTTATCATTGCCCACCCCGGCGTCGGACACCTTCGGGTTCCTCGGGTCATCTTGCTTTTGCTTTAGCCCTTCGCTGATGGCTTGTGCCGTAGTCTTTTGTTTTGCCTTTTCTTTTTCGGGTGTTTTGTCTTTATCGGGTTCTTTACCCGATTTAGTTTTCTTATTAATATTTCCGTTCCCGCTTCCCGATTTAACTTTATGTTTTTTTAAAGGCGCTCGAGATTTCTCGGATTTTCTCGAGCGCGCACGAGAACCGGACTTTTTGCCTCTTGTTTCCTTCGGTTCTTCTGATGGTTTTTGGGGTAATTCATTCAATGCAGGGTCAAACTCCTTGGGCATGAAAACCTTTATTATCAATCCTATTTGTTCAAGCTCTTTGAGTATTTCACCGCACTCAGTGACATTAAGACCCACCCAACATGCTATCCTATTGATGCTTGCCGGCTCAAATTGCTCATCTAATAGATAACCACGGAAACGTCTGCTGTGATTAGCGGCAATATCCAGCAAATCATAGAATGATGCTAATAGTCGATGGCGATTTGTACTGGCTTTACAAACGGCTATTTGCATCTTAAAATTTGCCGCCTCATCAGTCCCCCCAGAACCGACATATCCGCGGTAAAATTGTAGCGGTCCTTTGCGGCAAATTCTTGAATCATCTGGCAGCTCAAATCTTTCTTTGAAACGAAAAATCCGCCAGACCTTTTTTTGCCTTGCCTTCCGTGCCTTCATATTACCCGCATCAATTAAGAAAACGTCTCGATATCCGTTTCTGTGGCAAGTTTATCGCCTTTTAACTTGGCCCCGTACTTTTCTGTGGATTGTGAATAGCATCAACAGCATCCGAAGTCACGCCAAGCTGATTATACTCCAAGACAGCCTTTGCGGCCTTAACTTTGTCCTCTGGAATGACCCCTTCATTTAATTTTGGGTCAAGTAACACATCGACTGAAACAACAGCATCAGCGAGTATTGTTTTTTGCTGATTTATTTCCGCTGTCTGCTGTTTTATTTTCTGTATTTGTATTACAAGTTTGGTTACAAGGCCGCCAAGTATTGGAATCAGCAGACCTGCCAGATAAGCATAGCCGCTAATAGAGGCAGGCAATGATGGGGCGGACGCTGTTACAACGTTACCATAAGCAGACAATTCCGTTTGCGAATCAACATTATTCGCATCAATGGCGTCCAAGATAGCCTTCGTCTGCAGGATGACATTATCGACTTTTTGCTTTTGCTCAATAAGGGCGTTTAATTTCGCTTTCGCAACAGTCAGGGCAGTCTGAAGTTGGGCCTTCGATTCGACTGTGATATTAGGGTCGCTTAAAAGAAGTTCAGTAGCAGCAACGACCTGATTGAGATTATCAATAGAGGTGCTAACTGATTGACTAACGGAATTTGCCTGATTGATGACCGACTTTGCCGCAGCAATTCGCTCTTTAGGAGATGTATCGCAGCCTCCCCAAAAACCACAGAGGATACATAGAACAATAATTTGTTTTTTTGTTGACATTTTTTGTCCCTTTCAAAAAATTGATTAGTGATTATTTTTTTCCCTTTTGGATAATATTTTAAGCAGCGGTGATGGTATTGTTCCTATCGGTTTGCCCGCATAAATCTCGGCTGTTCTGTGGTAAACTTCGGATATTCGAAGTAAGGTTTTAATGTGTCCCGATTCTATTTGTCTTTGTTCTTTTCGGGCATTATCAATCAACGTTTTTAGTTCAGCATCGCTTATTATATTGTAAGAGAGAACATGCCTCATACCGCTTCCTTCCATGATTTGGTGAGCATCCTGATATATTTGAGCTGCTCTGCAGTGCAGGGTTTACAAACTGAATATATCCAGAGTCGGCACAAGCCGAACTCCCCGACCTTCTGGATTAATAAATGCCGCACCCATTTCTCTTCATCTACTCGGCCCGGAATCTGCCAGATAAAAAATCGCTCGGACCCATCTCGAGATTGCCCTTTGAACTCAAACAGCCAGATGCGGTCCGTCGGCTCATCCAGGGGGTTCACTATCTCGACATTGCCGGCCAGAAATTTCGGGAAATTGTCCCGCTCTCCCGCTGGCACATCCTCAACTATAATCCGAGTGTTTGCTCTCATTGCGTCCCTGGCAAGTGTTTCTGTATTGGTGATATTATTATTTGCACTGCCTCACCCATCTCAATGACAGATTCAATCGATTCTGCCTGATTTGAACTAACCTCAAAATCAGCAAGGCGAAGATATTTCCCTCCTTTTTTGATTGCTACTTGTTTAATGTTACAGCTCGATGTGATTTTTGAAAAATCCCCGGCTGATTCCTGTTTCTTTGCCATATTCATGCTCCTTTCTATCCTTCATCTTCATAAATACACTTTTTTAATTGACAGCCATTGCCCCATGCTGAACATCTGATATTTTTGTATGGGCAATAATTTTCATTCTCCTTTTCTTCTACTGCCGGCATTGTCGGCACTCCCCACAATTGCTCATCTGTTAATGGTTTGTCCATTTATATGCTCATTTTAAATAAAGTCCTATTCGGTTTGCTTGCCGCCAGTTTTTCTAAAATTGGTTCTTCCGCTCGCTCTCGTATCTGCTCGAAATTTTCACGCTGCTGTCTGACTTGTTCTGGTGTTCGCGGCCTATGGATTTTGATGTCTGTTTTTATCCATCCGGCCGGCTCTCCTTTATCGCCGGCGACTCGCCAGAAATGATATGTCTTTTTCTCGCTATTCCAGTTACCGCTATATGTTCCGAGGTCCCTGATAAGCTGTAATTTTACCAGCTCGTTGCGACGGGCCGTTACCTGATTGATTTCCCATATTCTTTTGAATTGTCTTGATTTTAGTGATGCTTTCTCTTTTTGATTAAGAGCTTCGAGAATTCGCCTATCATGAGCCGGGCCAATTTCAGCCAATATCTCATATATTGCCCACTGGTCCGGCTCTAATCTCTTCTGTACCTCCTCCAATGCCATCAAACTCGTATCACGTATTGGCATTGGTTGTCTTATTTATCCTTTGAATTTTTCAAACCAAAATTTTACATTTGCGGAGCTGCTGAACATGGCCCACCAGGAGCTTTTTGACGGATTTTGTTATCGACTTTCACTTTTTTGCCGGTCGATGTTAAACGCATCTCGTCAATCCATTCCCAATCCTGTGTTTTACCTTTATCATCAAGCTTGCGATTTAATAACGCATACTGGCTGCAACCTGTATAATATTCTGAACGAGCCATAACTACGCCGGTAAAGCCAGTGATGTTATCTTTTAATATTTCGCCAATTTGAAACTTAAACATATTCATGCTCCTTTCTTGACCATTTTCCCCTTGCTGGGATAAAAGGCGGTTTTAAATTTGATTCTTTTTTCATATTATCTCTTGAATTTTTTAAACCAAAATTTAACATTGCGAACCCAGTTAATATGACCTTGTGGGTCCGCCTCTTCGGAACAATATCTCTCTCCTAAAAACATGATAAAATCCCCGGGCCTGTCTGCGTTATGCCAGCGAATCTTGTTTTTAACGATGGTTGCCGCTGCCCATCCGGCTTGTATATCGAGACTTCGCTCCGGCTCTCTTTCAATTTGTGCCAGGCATTTCGGATGCAAGATGCCGAATTCCCTGCCGGGGCCGCCGTTTTCCGCTTTTCGAATTGCCAGCAGAATCAAAAAATCATCGCAGTAACATTTATTGCGGACCGCAGCTTGCCAGATGGTCGGCAGCTCTTTAAGAATATCGGGTTCTTTTAAAACAGTTTTTGCGCAGGCGGGATGGTCGCCCAAGATAAAAATCGCAGATAAACCGTAAAGAATTGCAATAAATAATCGATATGTTTTACTCAGCATTCCGAATCCTTTCGTTTAATCGATGGGGCTGAGTTCCTGGTAAACTCAGCCCTAAACCACAACCTACAAGGCCCTTTATTTTCAAAGTACGGCAGGTGGCATTCGGATTTTTGTTATCCTACAGTTACCGCTCGAAGTTTCACTTATCCACCTGCCGAATCATAAGGTTCAAAAGTGGACTTGGTGGGAAACAATTCCAAGTCCACAGCAAAGAAAAAAACCATATATCCTTGATGCAGCTAAATCATTATTCACTTTTTAAAAATGCCTGCTGATAACCCTCAGCAGGCGAAGGGCTATTTAGGAGATTCATGTCAGACCGGCGTTATTATTATTTTTAGCCCACCACCGGCTGGGGCTTATAAGGGAGAACAGGGCCGGGTGCGGAGGGAGAGGAAAAAGCGAGATATCCCCAGCCCTGTTGAATGTAATACCAGCGAGCACAAAACGCTCGCTGGTTCTTGCGAGAATAAATAATTGACGCCATGAGCGTCAAAGGAATGCAATGTCAAAGGTATGTCAAAAAATATCTTGACAAGGGTAATTTTGGTAGGTTTAATCGGCTTTAATTGCGTGATTAAGTAATGTTAAAGGGTTGACAATTAAGTTCCCAAGCTGGACGTCGAGGGTTCGAATCCCTTCGCCCGCTTTCGTTACAAGTAGTGAGAGGATAAGAACTTACTCTTTCATACAGCGCACAAACTCTACGCCTGGGAAGCTGCCTGTCAAGGTCCTGTCAAGATTTTCGTCGGGAATCTGTCAAAATGGCAAGTTTCGGTTATATCAAAAAGCTTCATCGCTGGCGTGTTCGCTGGCGAGCAACAAACAAGATGCACAAAGTCTTTTCCGGCTCGAAAGTCTTTATTGAAAAATCCCCGGCTGTAAAATTTTATGCTGATATGGAAGCACAGGAAAAACTCTGGCGTGATGGTGAACATCTATCTGGTGATTCTGTTAAACAGATTCTCGACAATTTTTTTCAGCATTGCAAACGTCATACATTACGAACCCAGCAGCACTATAAGTTTGTTCTTTCGCGGTTTGTGGAAGGCCTGCCCTGCAATATTTTACAGGTTCATCAGATTGAATCATCTCATATCCAGGAGTATCTTTATCGACTCAGGGATAACGATTGTATTAACCGAACACTGAATGCTAATCTGACGGCAATAAAATCCTTTTGTAAGTTCTTCAGCGAAAAGCATAATATCCCGAATCCTGCTGCCAAAGTCTGCCTGCTCAAAGAAGATCCGCCTCAGTCGCGATTTCTCGAAGAATCCGAATATCAAGCCCTGCTGAAATTAGCCCCAGTCACGGCATATAATCGTCTTGTTTTTTTGGCTAACACCGGCTTGCGGGCAAGTGAATTTGCTTCATTGAAGCCAGCGAATCTGAATTCAACCGCTACCGCAATTACTATTGTCGGTAAGGGCCGCAAGCAAAGGACCATTCCTTTGAACGATACAGCCCGTAGTATTTTGCCGGAGCTCAAAATCGGTACGCCCAATGCCTTATGGCTTTCGTTTTCTCGATTGGCCGAAAAGGCCGACATCCCGAAGTGTGGTCCTCACAGTGTAAGGCATTACTTTGCAACGCAGCTTTTACTTAAGGGCGTCCCTGTAATTGTGGTTTCTCGTCTTTTAGGGCATAGCTCCGTTCGGACGACGGAGCGAATTTACGCACACATTCTCATTGCCGATTTGGCTAATGCTACCAAGGTTCTTGATAACTCTTCTTAACTTATAAAAGAGCGAACTGTCTTTTGGGCGAGGCCAAGTGGTGAGCTTGGTCTCTTCCACATGTTTCACTTTGCCGGAGGGAGTATTCCGAGTGGTATGCAAAGTTTCCTATCGCCATCATCTAAAGAGAACCGCTCTTTTGTGGTTATCTCCCCGCCCAAAAAACAGTTTTAACTTGTTAAAGATTTATTTGATTTCCGATTGAATCTTTTCCAGCATTAACTGAACTAATTTTTCAGCAGCCACAGGGCAAACTCCTTGATATACAACCCCACCACATCTTTAGGGATGCGGGTGTAAAAGTTTTTTATTATCACTGCGAAAATTGTGGCAAAAAATACGACAAAGAACAGAGTTCTTAATAATTTAGTAATATCCATTTTTATCCAGTTTCTGTTAAAATAGAAAATGTCCTTCCTTTTGGTCTTAGCGAGACTTATTTTGGAAGGACACTTTCTTTTGGCTGTTACACCCCACAAATCGGGGGCTATCACAGCTCGTCACGTATAGCCGATACCCACACTCAGCATTCTCTGCGGCAAATATCATTTTAATCCTCAGTTTCCGCTTGACTTTGGTTTCCGTTTCTGTTATGCTCATTGTTGAATTCTACAGTCGGAGAAAGGGCCTCCTTGCCCTCCACCAGTTTCTCCAACTGTCCAATTTTCTTACTACCCGCCTCAAGGATGAGCAACCGAATTGAATCATGCGGCTTTCGTTGTTCGAGCTCCGCTAATCGGTTCGCCACTACCAAAACATCAGAATATTTGTTCTCTGAAAAGACCAAGTTCTTAATGTGATTATTCGCCATAGTTACAATATCGACTATTTATCCGTAAAAGTCAAGGAAATTCAGTAAATTATAGTAAAAATAATTATTATTACGGATTGATAGGGTTATAAGCTCTGATAATCTCTATATTTATAGCAAAATAAAGAATGAAATAATTTTATGGCAATGCACAATAAATCTTTCAATGTAGATGTTAATGAAAATCTTTCTGATGAATTTTCTAATCAGATTTCAGAGCGTGGTTATACCAAGTATCGGGCGATAGAAGGCGCCCTGCGTGCGTTTATGGCCTTATCTCCAGCTGAACAGGTCCAGTGGATGTCGCAAGGCAATTCTGTTCAACCTCAGGGCAAGCAGGAGGCCCCACAGACCATCCGTAAGGTACTTAAAGCAATCGCGAAAAAGGCCAAAGAACAGGGCGGTGAAGCAGAGTTGCCGGGTACAACGGGCGAGGGTTGTTTTACCGGATGAAACCTTGCCCGACAATAAAACGATTTGATCGATCATTTACTTCCCTCCGAAACGGTAGTCATATTTGCCCTCACGATTCGACAAAGCTTAGTTGGCGAGTCATTTTCTTCGGGCCTGCCTTAGGTAGGTCGTATACAGTTACCTTAATCCCCTTCTTTAAGAGTATATCTTCGAGCAATTCACTGATTACCCACCAAGAGCCACCTGCTTGGCCGCATCCAATTCGGGGCATATGTACGGAGGCTCTTTGTGTCATAGCTTCTTCGGCAAGCTTTCTGAGACAGGCCTCAAGGGCTCCGTACCTAATTCTTGGCATGGGTGATTCACCATAACCGTGTTGTGCTACCATTTTGAAAATCATCAGGTCTGGTTCTATCATTGATGAATGGACGTTACCTAATGTGAATTCTGATCTGTTGTGTTCTACCCAATGCTGGAATTCATCAAGAACAAACGGCCATTTTTTCTGCACAGTATGAGCAAATCCAGCGCCCCATGATCGCCCCTTATCATTTATGATGAACGCAATTATTTTCTTCCCGCTACCCCGTGTCTTTGTTGCATCCCCCTTAAGGTAACGTATCTTGTTGACGTAACTTGATTCGTGCTTGTGCGGCAAGATGAGTCCCACAGCCCTCGGGTACTGATACCCGGTATATGGTGGCAAACCCACACATTCGATATGTACCCTTCCAATGTTATGCCTCCATGTTTCCTCTCCCTTCGCAGTGAATCCTATCGCTGTACACTCTGAGACAATGCTAGGTTGTGGCAGCCTGGTTCCTCTAGGCATAGTTTTTAAATATGTTTTGGACGGTATCATATAGTCCAGACAATAGGGACTGTTTTTATTTAAATCCCCACGCTTTGAACAAGAGAACACGGCAAAAATCTCCTCTGCGATTTTTACGACTCGCAATAGCAAAGCTTCTGTTAATACCTCGTATTTCTTCCGCAAATTCAGAATAGTATCTATATTCAGCGAAGTCTCAGCCAAGTCAGGAAAGCTTCCTATCGGCATCAGAAATTCTGCTGCACCGATATTGCAAAGCATCTCTAATTCCCATTCTCCACTTCCTATGCCCGGCATCCTCTGTCTTTCTCTTATGTGATCAGCGCAATCAGGGAATAGAGTATGTGCCAATTCATGCGCTATTGAATAATTGATGCGAGCCTTTGGCTGGTTCGGATTAAACTCGATAACCAAATTCCCTTCTCCACGGGCCAATATCCTCGCATCAAGCACATTCTCAGATGCTGTTACACGTACCTTGAGGATATCAGCAAGTGCAAACGGGTCAAATGGTGGCCCACCCCAACCTTTTTGCATAGCAGAAAATACGACCTCCCTAGACATGGATCTGATATCTTCGATTGCATCACTGGTCTTTAAAATCCGAAGCACAGACGAATTAGTCCATTGATTTTGGCGCGTTTGTGCCGACATAAATACAACCTTCACCTCTCAAAAACTTAAACAGTATTAATACCAACTCAATCATAGCTCCCCTTGCCAAAAATACAAGTATCTTATAACTTAGTATTTTTTAATGTCAACTCTCTCGCACTAACTTATAACCAAGCAGGCTAACTAAATGCGTTCTGGCGAGATACCCAAAACCGCTAAAATACCAAGTATTCTTTTATTATTAGAAATCCGCGTAAATCTGTGGTTAAAAATAATGTTTGTAAACATTAATCCGCGCCATTCAATGCATCCATCACATCCTTGTCGAGTGCCAACGTCTCTTTATGCAGCCGATTAATTGTCTTTCTCGACTCCTCGAAATCGCCATTATCCAAAAAGGCAGCTTTAAGTTTTGACAGGTTTTCATCAAGTTTATTGAGAATCCCTACGGCCAGAAAATTCAGCCGGTGTATTTCGAGATTTCGCTTATAATTATCCATCGGAAATTTCCGAGGGGCAAAAGCTGCCCGCAATATAAACTTTGCCATCTCCATCGACAGCCACGGCATCTGCAAAGGTGTCTACATTATAAGAAATCCTTGTTGCATAGGCCCATTCCAGTATCTTTGTGCATTGAAGTTTTTTAACCGTATCGACCATATCAATGCAGTGGTCGCCGGTTACATAGATATTGTCGGAAGGGTCTATCGCTATACTATAACAGCTAAGACATGATACAAAGTTAAACCATGTCCACCGCCCGGAGCTGTCTAACTTTCCAATGTTTCTGCCTATGTAATAAAGCGGGTGAGTCCAAAAACCTGCATAAAAATTTCCTTCGCTGTCGATAACTATTCCCGTGCATAATTGGGCATCTACAAAATCATAACCCCATACTAAATCTCCCGTTGATAAACTCAATTTTCTTATGTAGTTTTTCTTGGCTACGGCAATATAAACCCCGGACCTATCAATGGCTATATCCCAGATTCCTCGCCATATAGCCGCAAGGTCTTCTACCGTATAAGACCATAATATTTCCCCGGCGCTGTTTAGTTTCCAAATGGTTGTTTTTATAACACCGCCGCCGCCATTGAAATAATCGCCGGACACATAAATATTACCGAATTCGTCAATGATTATGGCGTATGTACGGCCTAAATCAACGTCTATAGTAATGGACTGCAACGGCTCTCCTGTGCTGCTGTATTTCCAGAGATTTATATCGCCAACGGTATTGCCTGTCACATAGATATTACCGGAAGAATCAATCGCTACTTTGTAAGTATAGGCGCCCGTAGTATCAGCAGACCAACCGGAAGAACCGTCACTATTAAACTGCCGGATATTTTTATTGTTATAGCGTTTGCAGGCGACATAGACCTTGCCTGATGAATCAATCGCTATGCCATTTGCATCCTCATTTTCTGTCCCTCCCGGTGCCGTATCAGCCTTCCATTGCAATATTCCAGAGCTGTTTAATTTCCAAACATTTCCCCACGTTCCCCCGACCTGGACACGGACTCCCGCTATATAGACATTGCCTGAAGAATCAACGGCAACATCGCGAGGAACGCTCATCGTGTTATAACCCCAGACTTTTTCTTCAGCCGCCGAAATGCCTTTAACTTTCCAGACTGTTTTTTTGTTTCTATCACAATAGCCGGCCAGATAAACATAGCCATCAGAATCGACTTTAATATCAAATAAATATGAGCTGAATGTGTTGTAAGTCCAGATGACTGCTCCTGAACTATTCAGGGCCCAGGCGTTTGCACTCGCAGGAATAT
>Ga0315533_1003306_pt1 | contig 10687 bp, 7 predicted proteins | sample SalMarSW160130MG_FD_203081 | JGI IMG/M metagenome (GOLD analysis project Ga0315533, IMG submission 203081) | Salt marsh sediment microbial communities from the Plum Island Ecosystem LTER, Massachusetts, United States - Salt Marsh Sediment SW1601-30 ...
ATCGTCGTTCGGAGCGGCTCACCAGAGGACAGGTGTGTTGCTCATCTCGAAATAGAACTTGTCCCTCTTTATCGGCGATTATATCACCTCTGACATAATTAAATGATTGCGGCAGCTCATTGATAATCTCGATCCTGCTCCATGGAACGACACGCACCGTTATATTACCTATTTGGATGTCTTTAGGTCCGTTGACGACCCTACCAAAATGGTATGTCCTACAATGCAGACGGATATATGAATCTGTGATTTCCAAAACTTTGCCTACCATTATATGGTTGTGGGCCTCATGGTAATTTTTTATGGTTCGAATCTTCCAGATTTTACATACATTTTCATCGACCATATTTCTAACCAAACCTACCTGTGACATAATCTTCTGTTTGTTTTTTGCTCGGATTCTCGAATATCTTGGTAGTTAAATCGTATTCTATCAATTCACCGAGACAGATAAACGCTGTTCTCTCACTAATGCGTGCGGCTTGCTGCATATTATGGGTTACGATTACAATTGTATAAGTGCTTTTGAGTTGCTCAATCAGGTCTTCTATTTTTCCTGTGGCGATTGGGTCGAGAGCCGAGCAGGGCTCATCCATAAGAAGAACCCGCGGCTTGGTTGCCAGGGCACGAGCTATGCACAGGCGCTGCTGTTGGCCGCCGGAAAGTGACAGAGCCGACTTTTTAAGATCGTCTTTCACCTCATCCCACAGCACCGCTGCTATCAGGCTTTGCTCAACAATCTGTTGCAGCTCGGAACGTGTCTTTATTCCCTGTCGGCACGGGCCGTAAGCGACATTATCAAATATGCTCTTTGGAAACGGATTAGGCACCTGAAAAACCATCCCTACTTGCTGACGCAGATTGACTAAATTGATATGCTTGTCATATATATTATAGCCGTCAACAAGGAGTCTGCCCTCAGCATGAGCGTTGGGTATCAGGTCATTCATTCGGTTGATACTTCGCAAAAATGTGCTCTTTCCGCAGCCACTCGGTCCAATTATCGCTGTCACAAAGCACGGGTAAATATCCATAGTAATGTTCTTAACACCTATCGTTGAGCCATAATAGAAACTAAAATCTTCGGCTTTTATAATCGCACATTCGCATGTCGATAGCCTTGTTTTGAGTTCAGTTTTTTTTCTTTTTCTGGTATCCTCAACCGAGCGCATCTTATACTTTATACCATCATTATGTTTAGTGCTCAACCCAGATACTGATTGCTTGATGCTTTCTCTATTCACTTCAGTTCCTTTCGACACTTCCGCTGCAAACATCAATGGCCTTTCAGTTTGTTAAAAACCCGTGCGCGTAAAACTATAGCTAATCCGTTAAGACAGAGCACAAGCATCACCAATGTTACCACCATTCCGTATTGATTGTGCGGAACCAACGCTGACAGCTTGTCACCAACAGCCATATCCCAGCTTCCATACGACAGTGTACGGGTTGTGCTGAAGATCGATTTTGGAATCGGACCGACAGCAACACCTGCCGTGAATAAGATAGGTGCCGTCTCGCCGGCGATACGGCTCAAGCTCAATATGATACCTGTTAAAATACCCGGCAGCGCCGCAGGCAATGTCACGGCAACAAAGGTATGAAACCTGCTCGCTCCAAGGGCCAAAGAAGCCTCTTTGTATTTGTCCGGGACCGAGCGAATCGCTTCTTCACTGGCTCGAATCATAACAGGCAATGTCAACACTGCAAGTGTCATAGAACCTGCGAGGATGCAAGGCTTTGAAGGTGCGCCAAACAAAGGCAAAAAATATAATATAAAAAACGCCATGCCGAAGAGTCCAAAAACAATGCTTGGCACGCCTGCAAGTGTGTTAATACACATTCGGATAATCCTAACAGCCGAATTGTCGGATGCACATTCCACTAAATACGCGGCAGAAATGACTCCAAGCGGAATTACAAAAAGCATGCTCAACAGCGTCAGGACCAACGTTCCCAAGATCTCAGGGCCTATCCCGCCGAAGTAATGGCCTGGTATGCTATCGTCTAAAAAGTACCGCCAGTAGAACGTCCATCTCGGCTTGAGCATCTTATGGAGATTCTCTTCGATGTATCCGAAAAGTGGCTCTATCTCTGTGCCTACAAACTGTTGTATCCGTGAGGTTTGAATCTTTACACGAGGTTTACCTTGTTCCTGCTGCACCCACTGCTGGTGCCACAGCAGCCTGTCCAGCAGCGACTGTGCCACATCCCATCGTGTGGCACCATAACGATTCATAGCCAGTGCAGGCAAAGGTTCGCCCGGGCGAGGCCCAAAAAGACCCGGTCGTTCCCGGGAACCGAAAAGTATCTGCTCCACCTCATTTAGCTCTTTGGCATATTCCTGACGCCTGTCTAAATCAACTTTCGCCACTGTCTGCTGAAAGTTGGCTGCCAGCCGAAAGAAAACCTCCACAATCGTACCCTTGAACCGCTCATCATCTTTGTAACGCAAAACATATTCGATGTTCTCATTTATCTCGGCTCTATCCCGGCTGGCAAATGCAGCCTCCAGCCTGTCACGAATATCCCGTGTGACCGACCTCAAGCTTGTATATTCATCAGGCGGTATGTCTTTGTAGCGTAACTCTTTGCCAAAATCCCTGTGAATTTTGCGTACTTTATCCCGCAGCGCCTCTGTATCGATACCCTGTTTGAATTCGCTTATAGTCCTGTAAACATACTGCCGCGCAGCCTCTGTTTCATCGACTTCAGCTTTGATTTCAGGCTGATTGCCGTGCTCAAATTCGGCCAATTGCATCTTGCGGAACTCAACGGTTCCTCTAAAAAATACGGCCTTGGCTCCTCGCCACGACATCGGTCCAAGAACCGCCGCTAATACAAAGCACAAGAGCACAACAGATACAGTGGTCAACGCTGTAAAAGCCTTATCAAATATGCCACGTGTATTTACATTCATTTTCCCGAAGACCTTTCCCTCGACTTGGCTCGGAACGGGTTTGCGGACGCGAGGAAATAGCCACTAACAGTATTAAGGAAGAAATTCAGAACCAGCAACAACAGGCCCACAGCAAAAAGCGCCTGATAATGATCGGAGCCTTTCACCGTTTCGCCCATATCACCTGCAATTGTCGCAGTCATGGTACGAACGGATTGGGATAGATCCCACCAGGGATGCGGTATTTGACTTGCATTGCCGGAAGCCATCCAGACCACCATTGTTTCGCCGACGGCTCGCATTATTCCGAGAACTACTGCTGCTATTATACCGCTACGAGCCGCCGGTATAATGACTGTAAGGATCGTCTCCATTCGGGTAGCTCCCAGAGCATACGATGCCTCTCGCAGATTTCGACCTACCGCCGAGATGGAATCTTCGGCCATACTTACTATCATCGGAAGAGCCATAACCGACAGAATAAGCGAGGCGTTCAGTGCGTTTGTGCCGGTTGAAAAGCCGAGACTTTTCTGCATCCACGGCGCAAGAACCAGCACGGCGAAAAAGCCGTAGGCTACGGATGGTATAGCCGCGAGAATCTCGATTATGGGTTTGATAAAGGTTCTGATCCTGAAAGAAACAATATCACTTATAAAGACAGCAGCTAAAATGCCGACGGGGACAGAAATAATCATTGCCGTGACTGTTACATAAGCGGAACCTGCTATCAAGGCAAGCATGCCGAATTCCGGAGTCTCATGCTGAGGGTACCAGCCTGTGCTGGTGAAAAATTCGATTAAACCGGACTTTCGAAAAAACGGCAACGCCTCACGGGCAACAAAGAGAAATATCAGTAATACAGAGAGAACCGAAGTGCACGTGATTATAAAAAGGGCAGCTCGCCCCAAGTAGGATGATATAAAAGCCTTGAGGTTTTCTCTATGTGTAAGCAGCAGCGGCCGATACAAATCGGCCGCTGGCTGCAATACGTGATTTAGCTCTTTTTCATTCATTCTAAGCAATAGCATTACGTTGCTCGTCGCTCGTTTTACGGGTTACGGGTCGTGGGCGACGGGCCACGATTAGTAGTTCGTTACCGGAACAAATCCTTTTTCTTCGACAACCTCTTGGCCTTTCTCGGTCAAGTAGAAACTTACTAATTTATGAACCATTGAGCCGAGGGGCGGATAACCATTTGTAAACATAAACAACGGTCTGGATACAGGATATTTCCCGGATAAAATGGTTTCTCTATTTGGCATAACGCCATCCAATTTTAATGCTTTTACCCCGGTCTGGACAAAACCAAAACCTACATAGCCGATGGCTCCCATCGTTGTTGACACTCTGGAAAAAGCCTGTGGATTCGTGCTAACATACTCAATATTAGAAGCCATTTTCTGCTTTTTCATAACGAAGCTTTCGAAGGTCTCGTATGTGCCGGACGACGTATCCCGGCTGACCGGAATAATATCCACGTTAGGGCCGCCAAGCTCACTCCAGTTTTTTATTTTGCCTAAGTATATGTTGCGTACCTGTTCGATAGTAAGCTCTGTAATGGGATTGGACGGATGCACCACAACGCAAACACCATCCATCGCGATGACATGTGCCACCGGCAAGACGCCCTTTTCGATGGCATCTTTGAATTCCTTCTCTTTCATAAAACGGCTCATCGTGGCGATATGGCAGCGACTATCTATTAGAGCTGCCGCTCCGGTGCCGCTGCCGCTTTTGTTGACAGTAATCATGACGTCGGGACACATTCTTTTGAAGACCTCGGCGAAACCGTCTGCAATAGGTCCAACGGTGGTCGAGCCCTCTATGTGCAAATTCTCCGCCAACAGTCCGCTTTGCATCACAAGCATCAACACAACTAAGCCATAAATAAGCTTTCTCATTTTTCTATCTCCTTACAAACCTTATTAAATTGTGAACTAAAATTGTTAAAATTATGTTAGAATTTTATTAGGATTTTGTTAATCAGTCAGTCATCGGACTTTAGAATTTCAGCTTCAAGTCAAGCTGCAGTCTTCGGTAATCCAGAGAGCGACCGCTGGTTGCGTCTTTCTCATTGTGGAAGTATGTAGCACATGCCTGCAGATTCTTTGCTAACTGATATGTGAAGCCGAACTGATGTCCTTTGCCGTCGGTTCCACCGCCGATAAAGTCTGAATCAGTAAATGCGCCGAGGACGGAATCGGCTTCCAGCTCACGGTAATTGTAACCTACTTCCCAAGAGCCGGGATTTTTAGCCTTATTGAATTTTCCTCCGATGAGCCAGGCGGTGTCCTTGCTGGAGCTTGCAACGAGGTTTTTGGCCCAGTTGCCGTGTACTGTAAACGGCAGTCCCATTATCTTGGTGCCGTATTCAGCAAAGGCCTCAAAGATATCGTAGTCGCTGGCAAAATTGCCTGAGGAGGTTGTGTTTCCGTAGAAACTGTTTGATGAGGACCATGTGCTTTTGAGGTCACCGCGTCCCTGTATATTACCGTAATCAAAGTAGCTGACTCCGCCGAGCACATAATCTGATTTTCCAACGGGGTGTTTGACATATCCTTGCAGGCCCCAAAGCGAGGTGTCCACGCCGCTGGAGTTTTCATCGACCCAGAAACCACCGCCGTTTATATGCAGATCGGTCTTGTCGGTAAGCGGTATTGTAAACTTAGCGGCTATACCCTCAGGATTAAGATCTGAGTCCCAGATGAGTTGATTGCCACCGACTTTATAAAACGGATTTTTAATCTTACCGCCGAAGACATTCGTTCCTTTTAGTGACTGTGGATGCCAGTCGAAATAGGCCAGATCGAGCCATAAATCCTTGCTTGAAAAGCTGTCTTCCATCGTCTGGTTCGTTGAAACCGGGTCTGCCGAGCCACTGGCGAGCCTAAAGGCAAGCCCCCAGTCGTCATTGACTATCGCTTCTATCATCAACCTTGCGCGAATTCGGTTTCGGTCCCTTCCATCTTTCCATCTCACACCACTTCCAGTCTGTTCCTCATCTATACGTTCGTGGCGATACCTCAAATCACCGGATATCTTGACTTTCTCGGCCCACTTCAGTGAATCCGGCAAAGCAACAATTTCTTTCTTTTGCGCTACTTCTTCTATCTTTTCGGTTAGCGTTTTTTCCTTTAGTTTCTGCCTTGCCTCAAGCTGCTCAAGCCTTTCCGTCAGCTCTTGCAGCTTTTGGTTCTGTTCGGCTACTTGCTGCTTAAGCTCGCCAAGCTCATCAGCCTTTGCTTTGCCGACAGACAGTGATAGCAGCAATGCCAATATTAATGCGAGAAACAAAATTCTTTTTTTAACATCTACTTTCTTCATTTATGCGCCTCCTAAAAAAGTCCTGTCCCGAGCTTAGCCGAGGGAATGGAATTTCTGCGCCGTCCTAGGCCAAATCCCAGGCAGCGACTTATTTAGTGTATAAATTAATTGAGGACTGTTAAGCAGATGTGAGGTTTAGATTAGAATTGTGTTAATATGTTAAGATGAGGTCATAAAAATATCAATCGGCAGGCAAGTGAATTGTGAAGGTGCTGCCGCGACCAGGTGAGCTTTCTACTGTAACGGAGCCACCGTGTACTTGGGCGATGTGTTTGACTATCGCAAGACCCAAGCCGGTGCCGCCGAGTTTACGGCTCCTGCTCTTATCAACAACGTAAAAACGTTCGAAGATACGGGAAAGGTGTTTTTCTTCTATTCCACATCCTTTGTCATGTACTGCGATAGTTATTTCTTTGTTCAAGCGATATGCAGTGATTTCAACCTTACTGCCGGGTCTGCTGTACTTAATAGCATTGTCGATAAGATTGAGTATCGCCTGCTCCAGCAAAGCTGGATTCATGCGAGCTTCTATATGCTCATCACAATCAAGCTCGATTGTCATTTGCTTTTCCGCTGCTTTGGTATGAGAAAGCTCTATGGTGGTCTGAAGCAGGGTCTTAACATTTGCTTTTTCAAAAGAAATCTTACTTCTTTCGCTTTCCTCTTCCAGTCTTGAAAGACTCAGCAGGTCTTCAATGATTGCATTAAGTCTGTCGGAGTGTTTGGCAATGATTTGTAAGAAACGTTTAGCCTCATCATGGTTATTTATGGCACCCTCAAGCAGCGTCTCCACATAACCCATAATAGAGGTAATCGGAGTTTTAAGCTCATGAGAGACGTTGGCAACGAAATCACGTCGTATGTTTTCGAGCCGGTGAATGCGGGTTACATTGTTCAAAACAATAACCGCTCCGCTTCTTTGGCCTCGATTGTCCGAGAGACTAACTCCTTGAAGCTGAAAAAAACGAGTACCGTTGGTCGGCCTGTCCTGAGCTGAGTTGAAGGGCAGGGACATTTCCCCTTCGGTAGGCTGTTCACTTTCGAGTGTTTGATTGATGAATTGTTGAAGGCCAGCATTACGAACACCTTCTTCTACGTTGCGTCCTTGGACTTGCAGCGGATCTATGCCTAACAAGTCCGCAGCGGTCTTGTTAATGCTCATGATATGTCCCTGGGCGTCAACGGCTATTACGCCTTCCATCATGCTCGCAAGGATCGCTTCCAGCTCATTTCGCTGCTTAGTTATAGTAAGGATTCTATCATAAAGCTGTCTGGCCATTTCGTTTAAGGCTTTGGCCAAATCGCTGAGTTCCGATTGTGTTGGTATAGGAACGCGAAGAGTAAGCTCACCGCCTGCGAAACGCTGAGCTATTTGTTTCATCTTGACTACAGGCTCGTTGATTCGCCTGGATATAAGATAGCTCAGGCCGGCGGCAAATGCCGCAATAACAATACCACCCCAGAAAATCTTAACATAAATGTCCCTCAGTGCCAGGTCAATATTTGTTGTAGCTATGGAGATACGTATCACAGCAACAGCCTTACTCTGTTTTTGTACGGGAACGGCTACATACATCATTTTCGTGCTAAGAGTCTCACTTAGCCGCAGAGACCAGCCAAAACCTTTTTGAAGCGCATCGATAATCTCAGGCCGGTCGGAATGATCTCCCATAATTGCAGGATCTTCGTGAGAGTCACCCAACACTTTACCTGAAGGCAAAATAACCGTAACACGTGTTCTGCCGTCACCGGCCCGTCCCAGTTTTTTGCACAGATTATCTAATTGGGCCGATTCTACGACTCGACTTAGCGGCCCGACTGAGCTCGTCGAAGTCTCGCCGAAGTCAGTATGTATCATTGGTGCTATCTGCTCAGCAGTGATATACGCCAATCTTTCAAGCTCATCACGTGTCTGGGCGTAATAGAAACGACGAAACGAGCTGGTGCAATGCCAGGTTACCGCGATTAAAGTTATAAAAGTAACCAGCAGGAAAGAAGGATAAAGCTGCCAAATAAGTTTTTTTCCAATCATCACTCAGTCTTTGAACCTGTAGCCCACGCCGCGCACGGTTTCTATATATTTGCCGCAGATACTCAGCTTTTTTCGCAAAGATACTATCTGCACATCCACGGCTCTATCGGTCACCAGATAGTCGCTGCCATGGATGGCATCTACAATTTGGTATCGTGTGAAAACCAGACCTGCACGTCTGGCTAACGTATATAAAATATTAAACTCTGTAAACGTCAGTTCGACCGGCTTATTTTTAACAAGCACTTCGCGGCGAGCTGGGTCAATTGTTAATTCATGAATTCTTATCATAGGTGTCTCTTCAGAACGCTCAACTGTTCTACGTAGAATCCTGCGAATTCGCGCAACAAGAACTTTGCCGCTGAAAGGCTTGGTAATATAATCATCTGCTCCAAGCTCAAGTCCGGTGACAATGTCGACTTCCTCACCTTTGGCCGTAAGCATCACTACAGGTATTGACTTGGTCTTTGGCTCGCTCTTGAGCCTTTTGCAAACTTCTAAGCCGTCTATGCCCGGCAGCATCAAGTCAAGAATTATCAGTGCAGGCAGCTTGGCTCTCGCTGTCTCTAAGGCCTGTTCACCTGTTCCGCAAGTAAGCACATCGTAACCTTCGCGGGCAAGGTTCAATCTTACAAGCTCTTGTATGTCCTCCTCGTCATCCACTACAAGTATAGTTGCTTTACTCATTTCCTTCGACCCGGCTCAGGACGGGCAAGCTCCTTACAAACACCTGTAATATATAGTTATCTTAAAAAATAATCCGTTAAAAGATGGTAATCGGCAAGCAAAAAACCACGAAGGAGTAAAAAAAACTCGTGCTACGTAGCGATGGAGCTTAGCCCGTATTTCTCACCGCGGAGAACACCGAAATTGCAGAGCTTCTTGATATATAAAAACTTACGCTTGTTTGCGACTGTTGTTATCTGTGACAGCATGATGGGCAGGGAATTTGCGTTAAACGGTTGCGGTTGCGAAGCTTGTTACGGTTGCGTTGAACGTAAAACGTTTTTTAAGACGCAACCGTTAAAGGTATTACGAAACGAGCAGCGCAACCGATAAACGAAATACGTAACCTGCGATCTCTGTAGTTTGTGAGAAATGCAGGCTAGTTACTACACAGAGTAGTATCAGCAACATTTGATAACAGAAGTGTAAAGTGCCACCGCTTGCGCGAGGACATGCCTGACCTGTCGTAAGACATCCTGTGGACTGCGAAGGCAGGAATGCTAAAATTAGGAAATAATCCACCTCGATCTTGTTTTCGACAGGAAGACGCGGGGGGCACACCAGTCTTTCGGCTAATTCAACACCTTTTCACCATTCAAGGCTGATAGAGTCTCATAGCCTTCATCCTTCATATTGTACTCAACCATTTCAACGATATCATGGTCATCTTCTACTATTAGGATTTTGCCTTTGCTCATTTAAGCTACGACGGTAATTCGATATGAAAATTAAATTAGTTTGTTTGGTGGATTTATATCTTTGCCGTACCTTTTTGTTTTATAGCCTCTCGGATTTCGCGATTTATTCTGACGCTGCACCACTGTTGGCCACACATTGAGCAATAATCAGCAGATGAAATTTGTTGTATACCCATTTCCTTACAGGCTTCAAAGTGCTTAGCTTCGGCTGTTTGTGGATCAATTGACGCAGCTAAGTGAGTTTTCCAGTCCAGGTTTGTCCGTGCAATGCTTAGTTTCCTATCCTGCTCGGAGGCATCATTTAAGCCACGGGCGACATCTGCAGCGTGAGCGGCTATTTTTGCTGCAATAACGCCGGCTCGAACGTCATCGGTGTTCGGCAGGCCCAAATGTTCTTTCGGCGTGACATAGCACAGAAATGAAGCCCCGTAAAAAGCGGCAGCCGTTCCACCAATAGCCGATGTAATGTGGTCGTAGCCTGCAGCTATATCGGTCACTAACGGTCCAAGAACATAAAAGGGGGCACCGTGACAAATTTGCTGCTGGATTTCCATATTATATTGTATCTGGTCAAACGGCACATGGCCTGGACCCTCAACCATAACTTGGCAGCCTTTTTCTTGTGCTCTCTGAGTAAGTTCACCAAGAGTCCGTAGTTCTGCAATTTGAGCCTTGTCGGTAGCATCAGCAATGGCACCCGGACGAAGACCATCGCCAAGAGAAAAGCATACGTCATATTCGGCTAATATGTCACACAAATCATCGAACATTTCGTACAGTGGATTCTGTTTATTGTGATACAACATCCATTTTGCTAATAGTGCTCCGCCTCGACTGACAATACCTGCTACACGATTCTCAAGTAACGGCAGATGCTCTTTCAACACCCCAGCGTGAATGGTAAAAAAATCAACGCCTTGTTTAGCCTGTTTTTCGATAACTTTGCATATTATCTTGCTGTTTATGTCTTCTACATTACGGTCCTTAATCATTTCATAGATAGGCACT
>Ga0315533_1003307_pt1 | contig 10686 bp, 15 predicted proteins | sample SalMarSW160130MG_FD_203081 | JGI IMG/M metagenome (GOLD analysis project Ga0315533, IMG submission 203081) | Salt marsh sediment microbial communities from the Plum Island Ecosystem LTER, Massachusetts, United States - Salt Marsh Sediment SW1601-30 ...
GAATCTATCGATTACGGCAATCCTGAGGTTATAATTTTTCTTTAGATCTTTAATTTCGTTCATAATGATATCTAAATTCTTGGTATTAAAAGACTTAGCGTAGTCTATAATTATTTTAGGACCCTGCCGGTGGGATATTCCCAGTCCGAATAAATCTCTCCCGGCAAGCCCTGAGGCATCGATGCCTAAATTATAGGTAAAAGTAGAAATATATTTTTGATCCCCTGGTAAAATAAAACATTCGCTTAGCATATCGAAAGAGAAAAAGGCTTCCATTCGTTCGGCAAAAATAGCTTCAAATTCTCTTGAATAATTATCTAAGTCCCGGACTTTTTCCTTTGCCAAAAATTCTTTCGGGATCATAGTATTGACAAAATCAGTCGGGGCCTGACAGGTTAATCGGTCTTTGATATTAAAACCCTCGTTAAAATATTGCCAGAATAGACCCTGCTTTGCGCCGGCGGTCGATATCATAAATAACTTGTTCCCGGTAAACTGAGCCTGTCGCGGTCTCAAGCTATTGAATATTTGCTCATCGGCAAGCGGTCCTTCTATCCGGTAAAAAGCCAATTCATCTAATATTAAAACCACTATCGGCAGGCCCCGCATTGCGGTTGAATTACAGGGTCCGGATATGATTTTTATATTATTTTTTAGAGTTATTTCTAGATCAGTCGATTTTTTTATAAAGCGTTTTAACATAGGGGAACGTTGCAGCATACGAAGGCAATTTGTCTGAATGATCTGCCTGGCCTGCAGTTCCCTGGTTGCCACAATACAGATATAAATACTTTCTCCCGGTAATATGGTTTTCTTCCAATCGGAATTTAGCCAGCCGACCGTGGCCTCGTAAAGAGCGCATATAGAAGCTAAAAAAGATTTTCCGGAGCGGGCGCCGAGTGCTAAAACTGCCTCATTTTTAACCTGTCCGGGGATATATTCCCCGCCTTTAGTCAGGATCGAATATATTTCCAGTTCTTTTTTATTCAGTGGTAAACCATACAGGGCCTTTAAGATTACTTTTTGCGGTTGCCTCTTGGCGAATGATAGCCCCAGGATAATAGGATTTTCGCAAAATTGAATTATATTAAGGTCTTTCAATTTCTTTTTTTGGCTCTGAAATTTTTCCGCCTCTTTTTTCATTTCTTCTAGATCCCTGGCCTGATTCTGTTTCAAGTTTGACTTAGCTTTTGCCTCCGATTCCGGAGTTTTATATTCGTAAGGTCTTTTTCTTCTTGCCATAATTAATCATCTCTTTTTTGATTTTTTAATCCTTCTTTTTTCGTATGGTATAAAGTCAATTCCCGGGAATTTTTCAATCAGATCAAGGCCACCATCGGGTTTTAGGAAAGGATTTTTCTTTAAGCTCGGGGCCCCGAGCTTGTTCCTGATTTGTTTTTTCTTTGTCATAAAGATCACTCCTTTTTATTTTTGTCTTTTCGCTTTTTATCTTTTCTCTTTTTAAAATAGGGTATATGCTCCTCTATCCATTGGAATATTAAATAAAGAATTATTAGTAAAGTTCCTGCAAGCATAGGGTGCTCAACCCAAAAATTAAAGAAAGGCATAAACACAAAAACCATAAAGATAAGGATCAGTATACCCTTACTAATCTTTTTCAGGAATTTTCCAATATTCATAATTAGTTACCTCTAATTTTTAAAGGTAACCCCACTCTCCGGAGAAATACTTAAATAACCGGAGAATGGGGTCGACAATCCGGAGAACTCTGGAGAGAGAAGGCCGGATCACCGAGATTCAATTCCTTTTATTTATTTTAAATATTTTCCCTTCCAAATGCTCCTAAATTTTATTTGACAAAATTTATTTCTTATGTTATATATAAATTAATCCGTTTATCGGAGGTGGATATCCATAATAGGTATCGGGAAAGAGCCAGGAGGAAAAAATGAAAATTTTGCTCTTTTGTCTGGCTCTTTTTATTTTATCAGTTTTTTACCGCAACCCTTTATTTTTCCTGTTTTTATATCTCTTCGATATTTTCCTTGTATAGTATCAATAATTAACTTAGTAAAATTATCATCTAATTCAGAAATTACATTATAACAATGTAAGACATCCAGTTTAACGGCTAAAGCAAGTAAGTCAGCTAGCTCTAAACCCCAAAATCCTTGCCCTTTAGATTTTATTTTTATTTCCTTAGAAGATAAATATTTTTGAATTCTTCTATGATTTATATATTTCGTACCTTTTTCATAAAAAATTTTATATTCATCCTTTAGAGCATAATCTTCCTTTTTTTCTCGAGATTCAGCTACGACATCACCTCTTGCAATATTACCTGTTGTAGTATTTTCTGACAAAAATATTACATAGCGTTCTAATAAAACTTTCAAACAGTAATGATAAGGGTGATAAGCAGATGCTCCCCATCTTTCTAAATGACTTTTCTTGTCCAAAACAATTCCAATTATATAAAAATATTGATTTTTATATAATGATAAAAAATCTCTATCCCATTCTTCTTGAATAAGAGGATCTCTTAATTTGGTGAAATGATTTGTTTTCCCAGCAATCTCTTCTCTGTGGAAGATTAGTTCTTCATCCATATCATTGGCATATTTTTTTTTAAGTTTATATAAACATGGTATAAAATCTCTTTCAGCAACTTCATAATTTAAAATAATTCCGCATAAACAAAGATATCTTTGTTTAATACTATCTACTTTAGAATAATGATGTGTGCCAGATTCATCAATATAAAGCCTATATTTATCCATTAATTTGACCTTCTATTCATTTTGAATCCCCTTTATTATCTTTCTTTTTTTTATCTGCAAATAGTTTATATTCAAAAATACAACAAAGGATTAAAAAAATAAGCCACACATACCAAGTTTTTTGCCAGTCAAAAGGGTCGTGAGTATGAGAGATACTCGGTATTGCTCCACGTTTATACACATAGGTAACTCCCACGCTATTTGCAATTATTAAGGCGATAAAGAGAACAATTATCGGTACAAAAATTGCTAAAATTATCTTTTGGTTTTTATTCATTTTTAAGCCCCCTTAATTTTAAAATAATTTTAATTCTGTTTCAGGAAATTCTTTTATTTCTTCCGGATAGATTCCCCTCAGGCTGTTTTTTAGATAAATAGGGATATCATTATCCCGGCAATAATCAACTAGGCTTTTGATCCATTCCTTTTTTGGAGTAACCTTGCCTTTTCTTTTGCCGGTTTCAGCGCCCAGAATTACCCAGTCAATAAAGATAAGATCCAAAGGATTTATTTTTTCAAGGATCGGCTCGATAGATACGAAATATAGATACTTTCCGTTCAGAGAAAAATCCCTTAATTTTTTGATATGTAATATCCCATTGGCCAGATCCTTATTTATGGTAACCGTAAAGCCCAGCCAGGATTTGGCAGGGAATTCAAGCCGGTGATAGATATAAGGATATTTTGTTAAAAACTGAAAGATATGCAGGGGATATCCCTTTATTTTTTTGAATACTTTAGAAAGCCAATCCCTTTTCCAGAATCGGATTTCACTCATGGACCCGATAAATATTTTTTGTGATTTTTGAGGGAATTTCTTATTAAAGCCCTTTTCTTTCCACTCCGGATTATCCCAGTTCGCGATGAATCCAAATCGTTCGTTCATTGCTCGAGCATAACAATATTTACAGTGATTTTTGCAGCCAACTACCGGATTCCAGGTCAAATTGCACCAGCCTATTTTATTTTTCATTAATAACCTCTCCTAATATTCTGAAATACTGCTTTATGCTTTTCTTTTTCTCCGGATTCCTCTCTTTCCTTAATGATTTTATTAATTGATTTTAAGGCCAGCAAATATTTAGATCTTTCGCTTTCGGTTAGGCTTTCACTTCTTTTTAATTCCCATATATAAAATTTTTTAGTTTTTTCTAGAGTTTCTAACTTTATTATGTTTACCCTGGCCATAATAGGTCAAATACCCCCTAATTTTTCTCCTGATAAGCTTTTCTTGCCTTCTAGCGTGTGATTATATTAATTCTTAGGTTTCGCTAAAAAAAGTATGCCTAGGATTGATTTTAAGCCCCCTGTTTTTCTGAACAGGTATAATGATAAGGGTATATCGTGATATTCTCCGTATATGCAATATATGAACGTTTCCTAAAATCAGGGAAAGCCTTTATTTATAACGGTTACAGAGATTTTAAATTCCGAAGCCATTAATAACTTCTTTGTTTTCATCATCATTGATTCCGATATACCGAAAAGTTACTTTGATATTCTGATGATTTAATAGATTAGAGATCCTTTCAATACTGACCCCTTGCATTCTCAGATGATAGCCAAAGGTTTTTCTAAGCGTGTGACCTCCAACTTTATGCTTAATTCCGACTTCACGACACCAGGAATTTATTAGCTGATAAGCCCGGATTCTGGTAATCGGTTTATTCTTCTTTGACTTCTCATTAGTGAATAGGTATTGATCCAGGTCGAATATATCAGTCCTTTTTAGATAATAATTTAAGGCCTCTTTGATCTGCTTATTAAAAAATACCCTTCGGGTCTTTCCGGTTTTCTGTTCTTTGATATCTAAACAATCTTTTAAATTGCCCTGGTTATCTTTAACATCTGCAAGTTTAAGGGATAATATATCCCCGATCCTCAGGCCTGAGTTAATACCGAAAACGAATAGCAGATAGTCCCGGGGGTTCTTTTGCCGGTATAAATTCCCCCTGATCTGCTTTATCTGATTTTCTGATCTAATTGGCTCTACGATATTCATATTTAGCCCCCTATATTATATTTTATCTATCTAATAAAATTATAACATAAGTTAAATAAAAAGTAAAGTATTATATCAAAATAAATTAAAATATTTTGTAACCCTTATTTTATAAGGCTTTTGGAATTATACAGAATTCTTATTGTGTTAAATATCCCTTAATCAATTCGGTAATACCCCTCTACCGAATTTTTCGGTCAAAAAAATAGATTTTTTGCATACCCCCTTTTTACCCTTAACTATCCTTCTTGTTTAACTTAATCTTTATATGCAATTTCTCTAATAGAATTAATATTAGATTCAATCTCTTTTAACCACGTTTCAAAATGTTCTTCTGCAATTCCCGGCTTACGATCTTGTATTTCCTTTATTAGAAGTTTAGCAATTTTTTTTATATTATTCAGGCTTTCAATCGTTCTATAATCTCTAATATATGGCTTTTTGCTCATATCAGTTTATCTCCTTTTTTTATTCCTTAGGGGTATATACCCCGATATATAGACCAAAAATCCTCTATAACCCTTACAAACAAAGGATTTTTTCTTGGTAAGCGTTTTAGTAAGTTATTAGTAAATATTAGGTAAGCCCTTATTTTATACCGCTTACCTAATATTTACCCATCATTTACTAAATACTTACTAACTATTTACTAACCTATAACCTATATATAATAATAGGTATAGGGTATTATAGCCCTATGTATGTATCTAATAATTAAAATAGATCTTTTATAAACCATTTTCCGCCTTTCTTTTGCTTATCCCGATCAACCAAATTAGCCTTTTTAGAATCGCTTAATAATTGGCTTATTCTTTGCGGGGTAACACCTAACCGGTCAGCGGTAAAAGGCACAAATTCCTTATAGGTAGCACTACCGCCGAAGGTATCTTTTAGGATATCAAGCACGTCGTCAATCCTGGCTTCTTTTACTGACGGCAAGTCATCAAATTCTATCGTTTCATAATAAAGATATTCCGGGATTCTATGTAAATATACCGGAGCCGGGATCGCTTCTCTCCTCATCTTAAAATTCAAAATCTTTATATTTTCGTTTCTCTTAAAGTCCTCTCTTTCCAGGCTTATAAAGGATTCGCAATAATTCCCTAAATTACTTGATCCAGCCAATTTATGAATAGGCTCAATTTTAGAATCGTCTTTAAAATCGGGTTTTCTTAAATGGTGAATTATTATCCAGGCTTGATCCCCTAAGGTATCTAAATTATTTAAAAATTTTAAAATATTCTCTCCCCGGTTAATATCGAAATTGATAAATCGACCTAAAGGATCAAGGATAATCACGTTAAAGTTTTCTTTCATTAAGTAAGATCTCAATTCGCCTAAATCCTTTTCTGACATAAAAGAAAAATTTCTACCATTTAGAGTTACAAAATTATTTGTTTCTCTATCTCTTATCTTAATTCCGGCCTTTTCCTCAAAACCTTTTATCTGTCTTTTTAGATATGATCTAAGCCCTTTGTCGGTATTTTCGCCATAAATATATAAAACTTTGTTATGATCCTTTATAATGAATTGCCCTAAAAACGGAGTTCCGGATATCAAATTTAAAGATAATTGCAGGGATAAAAGGGTTTTTCCTTCTTTTGCGTAGGCTCCGATAACCATAAAACCAACCTCAGGGAGTAGCCCGCTCCCTATGATCATGTTTTCCTCAGGAATATCAGAATTGATTAAATCGGTAGCGGTTAAAATCCTTTCTGGGAAGTTTCTTATGTAGCCGGGTTTCCTGGTTACCTTTAGAATTTTGTCTATCTCCGGCCGGTTAAAGATCTTCTTTTCCACTAAGAGGCCAATTATTGCGTTCTTCTCTAATTCCGGTAATTTTACTAGGTCAAGTATTGTATCTTTTTTAGTAAGATCCTTTATCTCTTTAGAAAAAGTATTCCAATTTTCAATATTGAAATTCAAAGTTTTAATAATTTTTGTTATGGCCTCATCGTATTCCTTTTTACTCATTTATCGCCTCTCTTTCTTTTAACCCGGTCAGATCAGTTATAGAGAGACGATTAGACCCTCACCGACCCAACCGGGTTTTAACGGCCGTTTTACCGGCCATAATTTATTTTCTTGACTTTGGCAGCCTGAATTTTTTTGCAGTTCCGGGAAATATGTTATCATATTCTTTTTTTACTTCGTTCCTTCGGTTTCTCATTTCCCTGATAAATTGCAATCTTTTTTCCTCTTTTGATGACTTTTTCTTATCGCGATCCATTACTTAAAGTCAGCTCCTTCACCGGCTCGGAGTATAAAGTAAACTGGTAATTTCCGCCCTTTATTTTCTTATATTCAAGATAGCCTAAATCGGCCAGACGGGCCAGAGATTTATCTATTTCTGAAAGTGTTTCCACCCCTGCGAATCGGGCCATATCTCTCTTATTCAGTCTGCCTCTTAAAATATTCATAAGATCACCTTCTAATATTATTGACTTGCAAATTTTATTAACCTGTTATAAAATAAAATAGTCTCGTAGAGGGAATGAGTTTCCTTCTCCATATCTTTATAAAATGGGAGTGTGAAAATTAGCGGTTTAGCACTCTCATTTTATTTTTAAACAATAGAAAAAACACCACTAAAGAAACATTCTGAATTTCTTCTCATTTAGTCCTCTTAAATAATCGTCTAAAGAGGCCATTTATCCCCTGCCATTTGACTTGACTTGTCGTGTCATCTGTCTGGTCTTTTTTGTCCGGTCCCTTGCCCTTTGATTTATCTTCTAACAACAAAACCTTGTTTTGTAATTGCCCCATCAAAATATTCGTTTCCCTTTGTCTTTCAAGTAAATTTATAATTTGTGTGTCCTTTGCTTTCAATTGTTTTTGTAAAAGCTTCATAGTGTCTTTAAGAAGTGACAAAGTGTCATCTTTATTTATAATCGTTTTTTTATTTTGTCCTGTCATCTGTCCGGTAGTGTCCGGCTTTTTGAGGCTCTCCAGTTCAGCCAGGTTAAAACTATACTTAATTCCCTTCTGGGATTTTATTTTCTCCGGTATTATTAATTTTCTCTTGATATATCTTGATAAAGTTCTTTCACTTTTCCCCAGTATCTTTGCTGCTTCTGCAAAGGATACAGTTTTTCCTTTGTCTATCATTCCGGCCCCTTTAATTTTATATAATAGAAAAATAATTATAATTGCAAAGGGCGGATTGCTCCGCCCCCTGAGACGAAGAATAGAAGAAATTGAATCTGAGCTTACAAATTAAAAATAAATAAATTCGCAGGGGAGTTCTTTTCAGCCCTCCCCTGACTACTAAAAGAAATAAATAAAAAGTGAAAGTTATCAGGTCTTTCACCCCTTATAGAATGACCCAGGGGATACTGAACCCCGGGATTTTCTCCCTGCAATGATCGACATCTTGCAAGGATATTTTTATTTCTATTTTACGCCCAGGTTGTAACATTCAAGCTATTGAGTAAAAATATCTGATGGGCCAATTTCACAGCCGGAAAACCATTGCAGGCCCCGCTTGTGTACTCCTGAATTGGTGCCACGTCTGACCATTTCGAGATCAGAACGATGTCCTTTTTTTGCTGTATTACCTGGGCCGGAGGAAATGCCTCTTCAGCCGTTTTTGAGTTCAAGATCCAGCCGCACTCGTCCTGAGGAAGGAAAGCGACCGTAGAATCGTGCCAGGCCTGTAAATTTGTAATGGTATGATCTTCATTCTCGAATTGTAAATATACGTCGATCAGGTCGATTGCCGGCAGGCCATCAGCGACTAAATTTTCGTTTACGGCTGCCAAATTAGGATATTTTGTAACAGCACTTCCGGCTTTACCGAAAACGAAATTGATCGTTTCTGTGCTTTTTCGCATATAAGAAAAACTTGTCGGAGACATCAGAATCTTTTTAATGATCACGCCCTGCAATCGTGCCAGAGCGCAAACGGCTTCGATGTCGGTTATCGGTTTGGTTGTGTTTACTGCAGCATTCCAAAGCACCGAAACACCGCTTTTATTTGTTATCTGAAAATCGATATCGCTTTCGGTTTTTATCCCCGCATTATTTGAGGCATCCAAAGAAATTACCCCTTTTGAAAGACATTGAAAACCTAGCCAGCTTAAACGATTTCTGACCGCTTCATAGCAATAGGTTATATCCCCGAAAACGAGTTCGATTACCGCTGCAGTATCGGGGTCTTTCATTGCCGAGAATTGTATAAAACTGTTCAGGTCCGTTTCCGACATCTGTTTTTGAATTCGGATCGCAGGGATCTCTCCGGAGATTTTTTGTAGTGCTGGACGTCCCTTGCGTGGGTAACTCGTGTCATACGCAACCACGTCCCCCATGGGCCTAGAAAAAGCACCCAGAACGACCTCATACGTCAGCGCCGGGATCGTCTTATAAGGCAGATATTTCTCAATCGGAGATTTGCCTGGCTGCCATTCGTCAACGAATCCGGCCAGAACTTTTGGTTTTAAAATACTTTTTAGAATTGAAAACTCCATAATTTTTCACCTCTTTTTATTCTTTAGGACTAATTTTTTTTGCGTAGTCCTTGACTGCCGTTTCCATCGATCCAGATCCGGTGAAAGTTACTTCGCCTTTTGGAGGGATTTCACCCTCTTTAAGTTTTTTATCTATGGCTTCTTGTTTCAACCCTAAAATATTATCGTTCAGATCTTTTATGGCTGATCCAATATCCTCTTCTTTATCAACCTTAATATATTTAGCAAATCCTTCGGAAAGTCCAGCCTCTTTTAGGCTTGCCTTTATCGAATTATCTAAAGTGCTTTTAAGGTTGGTATCCTTTAACTGTTTTAGTTCGGTTTCGAGCGCTTCCAGTCTTTCTTTGTCGCTTAGATTTTTTGCCTGGGTATTCTTCTTAAACGTGTCGATTCCCGAGCTAACTTTCTGATCAGTATATCGCTGAAGATATGCCTGAAATGATTTACTCAAACCACTTTCTTTTATGGCTGCTATTAGCTCATCTTCGGTCAATTCTATCTCTTTATTATTTCCGTTTTCCATCTGTTTCTCCTTCTCTCTTCCTCAGTATTTTTAATTTCTGCATACCGTTCGATTCTTTCTATGTTAGTTTTAGCTTCATTTAGATATTTGTTTATCTCGTCTTTTTGTTTGAGGAAATTATCTATATCTTCTTTAAAATCCTTCATTGCGCCCGTAGAATTTCCTATCTTTTTTAAATATTTTAACAAATTTTCTTTTGTTACTCTTTGCAAATTTCCAGATAAGCTAAACTCTAAATATCCCTTTTGCATCCAGCTATATACTGTTACTTTTGACACATCTAAAATATCTGCGATATCATAAGCAGTCAGATATCTGTTATTTTCCATTGAATCCCACATCCTTTTTATTATTTTGTATATTTAATATATACTATCTATTTAGTTAAGTCAAATTAATTTTCTTATTAATCAAAGTTCATCATAATCAGGATCTCCCGGACGGACTAGATGAGGCTGATTCCATTTCTCCGGTGGACTTTTAGGATTTCTCTCTACCCAAATATTGCCCGGTGAATCATAATGAATTATGCCTAGTAATTCTTCTTTTTCGCTTATTCTCGAGCTTTGGAATACTGAGGTTATAACTGCGTCAGCTAAATCGGAGTGTCCGGTCGAATCCCTGGGATGCCCTATTGTGAGGGAATTTGATTTAGAATAAAACGCCTGGGTATTCAATAAACCTTTTTTCAATTCATTATTGATCGGTAGGGATAGATTCCCAGATATTGCCAGGCTTTTTGCATTGACATAGATATCAGCCAGCGAAGGCCTGATCACCACAACTAAACCTAATTTCTGTAAAAATGCTTTGACAAATCCCTTTGCGAATCTATCGATTACGGCAATCCTGAGGTTATAATTTTTCTTTAGATCTTTAATTTCGTTCATAATGATATCTAAATTCTTGGTATTAAAAGACTTAGCGTAGTCTATAATTATTTTAGGACCCTGC
>Ga0315533_1003308_pt1 | contig 10678 bp, 13 predicted proteins | sample SalMarSW160130MG_FD_203081 | JGI IMG/M metagenome (GOLD analysis project Ga0315533, IMG submission 203081) | Salt marsh sediment microbial communities from the Plum Island Ecosystem LTER, Massachusetts, United States - Salt Marsh Sediment SW1601-30 ...
CTCCACGAGGTTGCAGTGAAAGACATCCACGCCGCACAGCGCGTCCAACAGGCTCCCCCAGCCATCCGTCGGCGGGATGACGTCCACAAGGGTCATCGAGCCCGCAGCCCTAGCCACGTCAAGAACCTCGTCGAGACATGGATCGATGCGTCTCAGCCCGCCCACCGTTCCCTGGTAGAACACCCTAGGCCTTAGGCCTCTGATGAGCGTCTCCACGTGCTCAGGCTCCAGGAGGGTGTTGGCCGTAAGCTCCGCGATGAACCTTCTGTCCTGGTTCCTCACTATGAGCGCTATGTTCTTGGCCGTGGCGACGCCCTCCGCCACCTGGGGGTGCACCTGCACCCCATGCTTACTGAGATGGTTGACGATGAGCTCCCCGACGGGGTCGTCCCCTACGCAGCCCGTCGAATGGACCTCCTCATACCCGAGCTGCACGAGATCCAATGCAACGTTGGCGGAGTGGCCCCCCGGGGACAGGTGGATCCCCCTCGGGGCGTATACGAGGCTCCCCGGCTCTCCGATCTCCGGGAGGTCGGGCACGATGAAGTCCGCCAAGTAGCTGCCCGAGCAGAGGACGCTCATTTGTATATGCTGGGTTCCCCTCGGTTTTTGAGGTTTCCCTGATCAACACTCAAAACGAGAACTCGTGTCTCCGAGGAGCCGGCTACTTACTTCACCCAAAGGTAACCCATGGGGAGATGCTAGAGCTGATCAATAGCAATCTGACCATGTTCAGGGTCAAGGTCGTGACCGAACTCTAGAGGTCCCTGGGTATCTTTTTTCCGCAGGCCGTGCAGTACTCGGAGTCGCTGGGGTTCTTGGCGCCACACCCTGGGCAGTAGACGGGAGTCGACCTCTTGACATCCCAGTCCCTAGCCTTCTCGACCTCCACGCCTATCTCGTCGGCAGCCCGCTGGAGACCCTTCTTGGCCGCCTCGAAAGCGTCTTCCATGAGCTTGGCGGCGTTGGTCAGGGCCTTCTCTACGTCTCTCTCCCATCCGGGTATACTCGATATGGGTGTCTTGACGCCGGCTTCTTCTCCTGCCTCGGTTCTCAGCCCACACCGGGGGCAGAAGTATGCTTTGTCCGAGACATCTTCTCCGCATCCTCTACATTTTACCATAAGATCGTTATTACGCTAGCGATATAACAGTGTTGTGGTTAGCCGTCACCACGCCTTCAAAGATATCCTCGCGTCGTGGAGGATCGCCCAGACGTAGGAGGGCCCCTAACCAGCGAGGCGATCTCGCTCGGGCCCTTCATGGTCACCCTGGGGTAGGCCTTCATGAGGTCGCCCTTCGACAAGCTATAGTTGATCCTGATGAGCATCACCTTCTCCCCCTCAACCCCATAGGTGAACCTGATCCCTGTCTTGGTGAAGAAGGCCTCGCCCGCCCTCTTCCGTATCCTCACCCAGACCTCTTCGAAAGACGGTTTCTCGGACATGGGACACGTTCATATTTATCGATGTGTGACGATAAATTTTGCGCCAGTGGATATGTTGTATACTATATCACAAGGGGATATCTGGTTAACCACATGGCCTGTAATTCCTTCCGCGCCCACCCTTGGAGTATTACGGATTCGCTCTCACACTAGATATCCGAGATCTCTCAGGTACCGGCGTACTGCAGACTTCACGAAGTCTGGAATGCTGGTGTACCCGTGGTTACCGCTCTTGATGACTTCCTCTATCTTCTTCGCCAAGCTCTCAGGTAGGTTCACAGTGTGATACTTGTACTTCCTTTCAGGCATCCTAAACTATTATCAGCTTTTTCATTTAAAAAGTTTTATTTTTATAGGCAAATCCAGAAAAACAAAACTAAAAAATTTCCGGATTAATGGATCTCTAGCAAGCACATGTGTGAAACATCATCGCATATATGCTGTTAAGAAAAAAACACCTGATATTTAGTTACCCCGGCGGTGGCCGAGAGACGTGTCAAGGTCCCGGAACCAGAGGAGCAGCTTCCTGTAACCCGCGTACACGATATCACTCACGTTTTCGGGGGTAATATCGGAAAGGTAGAGCTCCTCGGTGATGTCAGCGACGGCCTCGGCGAGCCTATCCCTCACGTGGTCGATGGCCCTGAGCTCGAGCTCCATAGTTTTCGCCACGTCGTAGATGTCTGGGCCTTCGTGGCCCCAGAGAACGTTCTTACCGTCCTCACCTTTCACGTAGATCTCGTCCTCTATTACGACCACAGTGGGCATCACATTGCCGTTTGACTGAACGGATTCTCTCGCCCTCCTGCCGTTAACCTTCCGCCTGATCCTGCCCGCCATTTTCTCGTAGCCCTCCAAGTTGTAGAGAGTTTCGAGTTCATTCTGTGAGAAGAGAACGACAGGAATAGGTGAATCGAGTGTCAACTGCAAACCAATGAGGTCTCCAACGCTCGATGACTCCGTCGTCGATACTATACAGTCGTACTTCTTCGACACGATTAGCCGCCGGATTTCCCTCATGTTCGAGGCCAGCTCCACCCGGAAACCGTGGTCACATCTCTCAAGGCATTGTTTCACAGACCGCTGGGTATCTTTTTCAATTAAAACGAGTATGTTTACCTGGTCACCCACGTAGCTCACCCTCATGGGTTATATTAATGAGTAAAGAACATGAGTATAAAACAATAGCTATGACATGTGACAGTCACATGTTGTTTTTTTAGGTGAGTGTAGTAACGTGAAGTGTTTTTAATATTGGTTCTCGATAATAAAAAAGCTCATGAAAAGATGGTTATGGGCCGTATTCTCTCTCATCGTAAGGGTCGGCGACGTGCCCATGGGTGGGTAGGTCTCGGAAGAGCATGTCCCAGATGTCTTCCTCGGTGATCATCTCCCGTTTGAGGATGGCCTCGAGGAAGGACTCCAGGAAAGGGTGGTGCATGAGCTCGTCTTCGTAGATCATGATTAGCGGCTTCTGGACCCGCTCGTCTTTCACTTTGTCGATTAGCTGTTTAGCGGCCTCCAGCATCTCCTGCTCCTTCTCGATGGGGAGCATGAGCTTCTTCTCCAGCTCCTCGTAACCACGTCGGTTATGGATAGGCTTCTGCCCTCCACGGTGTAGGCGGCGGCCTTGTAGAGGCCGGCGTGCTTCTTGGAGTCCACCATTACGGATAGGATCAGCTCCCTAACCACCTCGTTGCCGTAGCCCCTGTACTCTCGGTCGAGCTCCACGGCGTACTTTTCTTCCAGATCTGAAAGCATCCTGAGTCGCTCTGCGACTGACATAACAACCATGGTGCCCAGTGAAGCATGTATAATAAACGTTTACAGCTCGGGTGCGGTGGCTTCTTCTTCCGGGGGCTGAGGCTCGGGCCTGGATCTTGTGCTGAAGAGCCTCAGCTTGTTCACCAGCGTGGGCATGGTGAGCCCCTGGAAGACGTTGGACCCGAGAACCAGCCCATAGGTGAGCGCGAACATTTTCTCTGTGTTGGGGAGGCCCAGGCCAACGATGCCCAGGACAAGCACCACGGAGACGGCGCCCCTGAGCCCACTCCAAGTCATGCCGACACGCCAGTTCTGGGGGATGCGTTTGCTGCGACGCTCCTCGAGGAACTCCGCCACCAGGGACACCATCACATACCTGAATATGACGCTGAAGAGAAACAGGCCGAGTATCGGCAACGAGAAGCCTATCAGTATGGAGGGCTCCAGGCTGACGCCTATGAAGATGAAGGCGAAGCTGGAGGCTATGAAGCCCACGAACTCCCACATCACCTCCAGGCTCTCCTCACCGTGCTCCGAGATGCCTCCGCTGGTCTTGCAGCGGTAGTTCAGGATCAGCCCGGCGATGACTACCGCGATGACGCCGCTCGAGTGGAACTGCTCGGCCAGCCTGTAGACGCCGAAGGCGACTATGAAGGTGAGCAGGATCTCCACGAAGAGGTCGTCGGTCCAGCAGAAGATGAGGTGGACTATGTAACCGGCTACATACCCAAGGAGGACGCCGCCGAGCACCTTCACCAGCGTTATCTGCAGGACCTCGAAGCTGGTTATGGTCCCCGCCTTGATGATTATGAGGAGTATGCTGTAGACTACGATGGCGACTCCGTCGTTGAACAGGCTCTCCCCAGCCACTATGAGCTGGAAACGCCTAATCACCCCCAGCTGCTTGAACGTCGCGATTACCGATACAGGGTCGGTGGGGGCCACTATTATCCCCAGCATGAACGACTCGATCCAGGTTAGGCCCAGGATGTAGTGTGTGTACAGCCCCACCGCAGCCACCATCAGGGCAGTGCCCACCACCGCGTAGGTCAGTATGATGTCGCTGTCGTCTATCAGGCCCTCTATGTCCAGGGTGAGAGTCTCGTTGAATAGAATGGGCGGCAAGAGGATGGTGAGGAAGATCTCCGGCGAGAGATCAGGCAGGGTGAGCCTGGGCACCCAGGCCGCCAGTAGCCCAGCGAATATGAACGCTATGGTGGACGGGAAGTTGACCTGACGGGCCACGAGGGAGATCACCACGACCAGAATGAGGATATTGTATATCGCATCAAACTGACCGAGCCCAACCGCCATAGGTGATCAGTCTTCTAGAAGATACCGAAAATAAAAGCTATACGCCATATTGTTCTATGTTTACAAGCCACTGAGCGAGACAGCCTCGAAAAATGAGTGAAAAAACGTATCAAGCGCTTATATCAAGAGGTAGAAGCCTATCCCATCGTTTACTAGCCCTCACATAGCATAGAGCAGCGGAAAAGAGACTAAAGAGGATAAAACACCCGTTTTTGCATCTTTTAGACGCGGAAACCCCGTTTTTTTGCCTTTTTATCTGATTTGGGCGGAGGGTTGTCGAGATACAGCCCAAGGATGTCTCCGGGACGGGGGAAACCGTCTTATGAACGTGTGCCGGAGTTGGATTCATGATGTTCGGCCGCACGAGGGTAAGGCTGGTAAGAGGCGACATCACGCACCAGGAGACCGACGCCGTGGTGAACGCCGCGAACAGCAGCCTGATGGGCGGCGGAGGGGTGGACGGAGCCATACACAGGGCCGGCGGCCCAGCGATCCTCTCGGAGTGCATGGAGATAAGGAGGACAAGATACCCGGACGGGCTCCCCACCGGGGAGGCAGTTATAACATCTGGCGGCAACCTGAGGGCCCGGCATGTGATCCACACCGTGGGTCCGGTCTGGCGGGGCGGAGGCAGCGACGAGGAGAAGCTGCTGGCCGCCGCCTACAGGAATTCGCTCCGGGTCGCCCAGGAGAACGGGTTGAGGACGATAGCGTTCCCCTCCATAAGCACAGGGGCGTACGGGTACCCAATAGAGAAGGCCGCGAGGACCGCCTTGGGCGCAGTGAAGGCTTTCCTAGAGGAGACGCCGTTCCTCGACGAGGTGATCTTCGCGGTGTTCAGCGAGGGGGACCACGAGGTCTACAGCGGGGCACTCGCCGAGCTGTAGTTGGGTTTATATCCGGTGCGGGGTCAGTGGTGTAAACTCCGGAGTGTCTGGTTTGGGTGAGAGGAAGCTTAGTGGGCCCATAATGACGTTGGGCGCCGTCCAGCTCATTGAGTCGCTGGCCGTGGCGCTGCCGATATCTTTCTTCCCCAGTTACGTCGTGGAGCTGGGCGCCACGGTCGCCAGCATAGGGCTGTTCACGAGCAGCTTCATGATCGCCCACGCGGTGCTTAGCCCCAAGATGGGGAGCCTCACGGACAAGTACGGCAGGAAGAGGCTCATGATGTTCGGCGTAGGCGCCGACGTGATACTTGGCATACTGACGGGGCTCGTGCCCAGCTGGGGGTGGCTGCTCGCGATAAGAGTGCTCAACGGAGCCGTGTCGAGCGCAGCCATGCTGGCTTCCGAGACCCTTCTCATCGACCTGGTGAGCCCTCAGAGGAGGGGCGAGGCGGCGGGGTACATCATGTCGATGAACATGGTGGGCAGGAACCTGGGGCCGATGCTGGGCGGCGGCATCCAGTGGCTCTCCGTGAGCCGAGGACTCAGCCTGATGATGAGCTACAGGATACCTTACTTTGTGGACTCGTTACTTGCGTTGATCGCCCTGGTGATGATCTACCTGCTGATCAAGGAGCCTGAGCGGAGGAGCGCGCCAGGCAGAGGCGCGGATAAGGGGGAGGCGCCCAAGGTCGTGTTGACGCGGCCGCTGAAGATCCTGCTCGTGAACGGCTTCGTCAGCGGGATAGGCGTCGGGTTCATCATACCCATAATGGTGCTCTTCTACATGGACCGCTTCGGCATGGACCCCGTGGCCATCGGCGCCATCATAAGCGTCACAGGGTTCATCGGGCTCCTCGCCAGCTACGTCGCGGGCAGGTTCTCGGACAGGATAGGCAGGAAGCCACTCATAGGGTTCGGGAACTACGTGTCTCGGCTCGCCGGCCTGCTACTGCCTTTTACCCGCAACGTCACGGAGGCTGGCATCGTGGTCAGCGTGAGAAGCCTCGGGTTCAACGTGAGCATGCCCGCGTTCAGGGCGCTGCGGGCGGACTTGGTGCCCCCAGAGGTGAGGGGCAGGATGTTTGGTCTCTTCGGAACGGCGTTCACCGCGGGCAGCGTGGTAGGCCCCATACTGGGGACGTGGATCTACGACACATATAGGTTCACGACATTCAACGTCATGGGGTTAGCGGTGCCCGGGTACGGCATCCCCTTCATCATCAACTCGGTGCTGGGCCTGCTCACCACGACGATGATAATGCTGCTGATCAAGGAGCCCAGCGCCGAGGAGCGGGCACCCCAGTTCAGCAGGGCGACCCACGGCTAGGGCTTCCACACACCCCTCATCACTTGAGGCTTGTAGCCTTCGAGCCCACCGGGGCTGAACCGCATCGTCTTCTCCTGTTCCGCCGACCTATAGGCGGCCATCATGAGCTGGGTGACGAGCAGGCCGTCCATCCAGTTCTCGCGGGGCATCCTGCCCTCCCTGAAGCACTCCACCATGTGCCTGTTCTCGTGCTGGTAGCCGTAGGCGACGGCCTCGTCGGGGATCACAGGCATCAAGCCCTGCTCGGCAGCCTGCTTCTCCACGAACTCCTCGCTGGGCGGCGCCTCCACGTTCCTGCTGAAGAAGACGGTGAGCTCCTGGCTGAGGCTGTTTATGGCGAGGCTGTACTCTGGGCCGAGGGCTTCGAGGCTGAGCCTGAGGCCGGGGCCCACGTAGTTCCAGCTGGTCTTCGCCTCCGAGAGGAGGAGTTGCCCCTCGTCGTCCTCGTATAGTATGTTCACGGAGGCGTAGTCCTCGGCAGGAGCCTCACGGTAGTCGACGCCGTAGGTCTCCTTGAGCTGGGACAGGTACGGCTCCCGGGTCCACTTGAGGGACGCTGTCGCGGCCTGCACCTTGAGGGGCTTCAGGCTGGTCTTGGGCTTCCCCGGGTCCGACAATAGGTACCTGTCGGCCTCGATGCTGTGGCAGCTCATGTCGAGGAGGACGCCCCCGCCGCTCAGCCGGGGGTCCCAGAACCAACTGTTGTGGGGGCCTCCGTGCTCCTCCGCCGCCCGGGCGAGGTATGGCCGGCCCGTGTTGGCGGCGCCGTGCCTCCACACAGCCTCCTTCCCCTTCACGACCGAAGGGGCGAAGACCTGGTTCTCCAGGTAGCCGTGGAGAAGCCCCGTGCCTTCCATGAGCCTCATCATCTCATCTGCCTCGTCCACGGTCCTCGCCAAGGGCTTCTCGCAGGCGACGCCGACCAGGTCGTTCCGGCCCTGCTTGGCCTCCTCGGCCACCGCCTCCACGGTCTCTAACCTTGTGAAGTTGGGCGTCATGACCCAGACCGCGTCCACGCAGGGGTCCTCCAGCATCTCGTGGAGGTCGGTGTACACGGCGGGCTTACCCAGACCGAGGGTTTCGGTGTAGGAGGCGAGCTCCCTGGCCGAAGCCTCCCTGTGGTTGTAGATGGCCTTGATGTCAGCGCCGCGCACCCCCGTCCAGGACGCAGCCATGAAACGCGCTATGAACCCCGCACCGATGAACCCCACGCCGAGTCTATCCAAGATGAGTCACGTGTATGATTCACCCTCATGGGTGATATGTTTTTCACGTCTCTCTTGAGTTCGCATTAAACAGCCGGGGGGCTAGAGCTGGATCACTTGGTCCATCTTTGAGCCGAGGCGCATCATGAGTGTCCTCTCGCGCCGGGATACGCCGGTGCCCAGGTCGTCGCCATGATCGGAGCCCATGCAGCCCGTGAGTACGACGGTGTCTACCTCCCTGATGGAGTCCCAGAGGGTCTGCAGCGTGCCTCTCTGCAGGTGAAGGTGGACATAGTTTATGAAGAGCGTGTCCGTCGAGCCATTGAACTGTTCTAGCAGAGCCTCCGTTATGTCGCGGTTGTACTCGGCGAGCCTGACGAGCTCCTCGGGGGTCTCGGCGGTGATCCTCGGGGTCTTCACGAGCTTGCTGCTCAACACCCTGACCATTGGGGAGTCGCCGTTGTACAGGCGGCCACCAACATCGGCGCCGTCCTTGGTGCGAAGCGAAGGCGAGAAGTCGATGACCGTGATGAGCCCCTTCGCCTCCTCTATGGCTTCCTCCAGAAGCCTCCTCGCGTACTCGATCATACCTGAGCCCAGGTCCCCCGTGATCAGGGTCTTCCTGCCGTTGAGGTCCGAGTAGAAGTACTCCATGCGTATACACCCTATTATATTGGAGCCGGTGGCTCCCAATCCACGAGAGAACGTTTCAACCTTTTCCCTCCGCCAGCATTACCTGGTTCAGGTTCCTCGGGTCGACCCTGAGTCCTCTCAGCCGAGCGCCGCCCAGCTCCCCCCGTCTCTCAGAGTCATTACTTATATAAGATTTAAGCCCTGTGGGGCCTGGTGAATGCGCCACGTTTAAGGGGTGCCGGCTGTCTAACACGATCGTGTCTGGAAAGAGGTTCATCCCGGTTTTCGTCGTGGCGGCGCTGGCCCTGCTCGCCTCTTTCGTTTACGCGCACACCCCTCTGGAGGCTGAGGGCGGGGGAAGCATTGGATCAGCCCAGGTTATACCCACCCCCTCCAAGTCGTGGACGCTCTACGAGGAACTCCATGAACCAGGAGAGCCCCACTACTACAGAGTGAATCTGGGTGAGGAAGAGAGGCTCGTCGTCAGCCTCTTCGTGCCGTTGGGGGAGGCACTGTCGTTCACGCCGAGCCTGGCGGTGATAGGGCCCGACATAGGTGGCGGTGGAGGGCCTGAGGCTTTGGAGGTTCCCGAGGGGTGCGGCTTGGAGTTTGTCGAGGGAAACAGGTCGCTGGGACCTGAGTATGAGCCATTCACGCCTGCGAGCTACATCTACGTTGCGGAGGTTCGTCACGAGCCAAGGGTGCCCGCAACTTACTACTTCGCCGTCTACGAGCCAGAAGAAGGGGGGAGGTACGGGCTGGCGGTGGGCTACGTCGAGGAGTTCACCGCCCTGGAGTGGGTGATGGTGCCCGTAGACGTTTTCGGTATCAAGCTCTGGGAGGGGCAGAATCCCCTCCTGGTATTCGGGCCGCTGGTGGCCACCGTCGCCCTGGGTGTCTGGTACGTCAACGGCAGGGAGACGATCAAGGGGGCGCCCATGTGGCTCGGGCTAAGCGCGTCGATGCTCTACGTTGGGACCGCCGTGAACATGTTCACCCAGATGGTGTTAGCCTTGACCGCCTCCGGTTTCAGCAGCGGCAGCCTCCTCACATCGATCTTCATATCGGTTCAGCTGGGCCTCGGCTACTCCATCCTCCAGAAGACGCTCAAGGACCGCAGGAAGAGAGACCCCAAGAACAGGCTCATAATCGCGGGCTACGGCGTCTTCGGCTTACTGGTCTGGGCCGGGGTGCTCGTCGGACCGGCGCTGCTGCTGGCCTCAGCGGTGTACCCGGACCGTTAACCCTATTCGATATGCAGCAACTCGTTTTCGCCGGTACCCCCGAAACGTGTGAACCCGTTACTGACTTGCCGTGGATCTTAGTCGTGTGGTTGACGCCGCCTTAACGAGGCGAAGAGGCTTGACAACGCGTAGGAGACGGTGCCGGCGACGATGAGCAGCGCGAAGAGGAGCCCCATGCCGATGCCCACGGCTAGCGCCCCGCCAAGGTCCAGGGGCCCCGGCACGGATAGGGTCACGTAGAGCCTCCCAGTGGCCTGTAGGACGGCGAACAGTACGGGGAGGCCGAGGAGGGAGACGAGGAAAGACGCCCAGTTCCTGTCGATGTAACTGTGTAAGAGGTTGTTAGCATGGTAGCCGGCGAAGACTGGGACGACGATGAAGTGGAGGGGCGTACCCAGAGCGAGGAAGGCGGTGACGGCGGCGAGAGCCGCCTTCTTAGGGCTCTTCTCCCTCACATAGACACAGTATTTTTCCCAATATAAGTAAGAAATAAGCTGTTTTAGGGCTAATTTACCGTTTGCCTCAAATACGGTAAACGGTATTTTGATATGAAAATGTTAAGATTGATGAGGAGAAAGGTGAGTGGATAGAGGAGAATTAGATCTATTAAATTTATATCCCCCTCATGTTTCTCAATCTATAATTATACATAACCATCTGTTGCACCTAAATGTTAACCCAGAGAGTTAAGCAACACACTAGCGCGGTGAATTTGACGTTTATTCTAGATGTGGAGAGACAGCATATCATGATGACACGGTGCGGGGAGTAATAGGTACCGATCACGAAGCATATTCACAAGCAGGTAGATGGGGTGTGTCCTAGAAAAAAAGGTTTTAGTTACAGTTTGATGAATAT
>Ga0315533_1003313_pt1 | contig 10670 bp, 4 predicted proteins | sample SalMarSW160130MG_FD_203081 | JGI IMG/M metagenome (GOLD analysis project Ga0315533, IMG submission 203081) | Salt marsh sediment microbial communities from the Plum Island Ecosystem LTER, Massachusetts, United States - Salt Marsh Sediment SW1601-30 ...
TGGCGATGTCGGTCTCGAGGTCCTCCGGGATGCGGTCGGGGTGTGGTTGGAGGCGCTTCTTGAATGTGTCCCAGTCTCTGCCGGTTTTCAGGGTGAAGTCGATGTAGCGCGGGATGCAGCTCTTGTGCTTCCAGTCCTGCTGAACCACGCCGGACTCGTCGCGGAAGATGCGGTATTCCTCGGTATCCTCGAGTGTCTCTTCTTCAAAGGGCGGATAGAGGCCGAGGTTCACCCCGACGCCGGCCCAGAGGGGCTCGGCGTTGAAATACTCGTTCTCGTCCACGTCCTCGGGCATGCCCTCGGCAACCCAGCGCTCCAGGGTCTCCGGCCATCCCTTCCAGTGGAACACCGGCACGCGATCGAACTCGCCGTAGTGGATGATTTGCTGCCACAATTCGCGCGTCGTCATGGTTACTTTTTCTCCGCACCGCACGTTACGTCCATGATTCATCCATTGCATCCTGTCAAAATCGGAAGCGCTATTGTCCCCCGAACCGGCGGTTTAAGTCAACCCGCGTCAGAGTATTCTGGGGACAGTATACTTAATTCAGGAGGAAGCGAAAAGCAGGACCAAAGACCAAGAACTACTGAATTAAGTATACTGTCCCCAGAATACCAAGAATGCTATAATGTCCAGCGTCGACGGGTCGCGGGTGGTCGGCGCCCTGGCGATTGGCGAATCCTATCAGTCCAAGGAGGTACCTGATGAGCAGGCAAAACCGTTTCCAGCCTACGGAAGAAGAAATGGCTGCCATCCGTCAGCAGGCCATGGAATCTGCCGGGCTCGGGTTATACAGGTACAAGTTTGACGGAACGGTGTTGTTTATGGATCCGGTGGCGCTAAGAATCCTTGAACTTGAAGAGACGTTCCCAGACCCCTCGGCAATAGCCGGCAAGGACATCGCTGACCTCGTCACGTATACCGGGCCCAAGCAGTCGCCTTGGGGGGAGGTTCACAAGCATGGACGCGTGCGCGATTTGGTGTATCCATTGAAAACCCTCAAGGGCACGGAAAGGTGGGTCCTGCAAGATTCCTATTTGGTCCATGACCGCGAAACGGGGGAGGAAGCGATCCAGGCAGTAATCCGCGACATCACCGAGCGCAGGCGGGCCGAGGAGGCCCTGGCGGAGAGCGAGGAAAGATACAGGAATCTGATGGATGAAGCCCCCGTCGGCTTGTGCAATGTGGACATCAAGGGCAAAATTACTTATGTCAACAGGAGATTTGAAAACGTATCGGGTTATTCACGGGAGGACGTAGTCGGCAAGAGTGGGTTCAAACTAGGTATGTTCTCACAGGAAACGCTGAAATACTTCCTCAAACGGCTAAAGGAGATATTGGCGGGCGATCCACCTAGCCGTATGGAAACTCGGTTCAAATGCAAGGATGGATCATGGATATGGGTGGAAATAGAGTCCAAATTAATCAAGAAGTGGGGGCTCCCAGTAGGCTTCCAACTTGTCTCAAGAGATATTACCAACCGCAAGCGGGCCGAGGAGGCGCTGCAGGAGAGCGAGGAAAGATACAGGAATCTGATGGATGAAGCCCCCATCGGCTTTTGCAATGTGGACATCAAGGGCAAAATTACCTATGTCAACAGGAATTTCGAAGACGTATCGGGTTATTCACGGGAGGACGTAGTCGGCAAGAATGGGTTCAAACTAGGTATGTTCTCACAGGAAACGCTGAAATACTTCCTCAAACGGCTAAAGGAGATATTGGCGGGCGAGCCGACTCGCCATATAGAAACTCAGTTCAAATGCAAGGATGGAACGTGGATGTGGGCGGACATAGAGTCCAGATTAATCAAGAAGGGGGGGCTTCCAGTAGGCTTCCAACTTGCTGCAAGGGACATTACCGACCGCAAACGGGCCGAGGAGGCGCTAAGGGAGAGCGAAGAGCGTTATCGTGAGCTGTTCGAGAACGCAAACGACATCGTATACACGCACGACCTGGACGGGCAACTCATATCGAGCAACAGGGCTGCAGAGCTGGCGACCGGCTATTCGCGCGACGAAGCGAAGAATCTAAACATTGACAAAATCGTGGCGCCCGAGTATCTCGCCGAGGCCCGCCGGATGGTTGAACGTAAATTCGCCGAAGGCGAACCGACCAGGTACGAATTGGAGATCATTACGAAAGATGGCAGGAGACTACAGCTCGAGGTGAGCACGCGGTTGATTTACAAAGACGCGAAGCCCGTCGCTGTCCAGGGAATCGGGCGTGATATCACCGAGCGCAAACGGGCCGAGGAGGCGCTGAGAGCAAGCGAGACACGGTTCCGGGAACTAGCCAATTCGTTACCGGAAACTGTTTACGAGGCGGATGAAGCTGGCAACGTCACCTTTGTCAACAGAAGAGGTTTTGAACTCTTTGGCTATAGCCAAGAGGACTTTGAGAAAGGACTGAATATTTTGGAGGCGGCCGCTCCAGGAGATCGAGAAACGGTCAAGAGGAGTTTCCAAAGGGTATGGAGCGGAGAACAGTTAGGCTGGAATGAATATACTGCACAGAGGAAAGACGGCACCACATTCCCTGTTCTTGCACACACCCAACTCATTCGTCGTGAAAACAAAGTTTGGGGGTTCAGAGGCGTTGTTATTGACATAACCGAGCGCAAGCGGGCCGAGGAGGAACGGCAGCAACTGGAGGCGCAGATACAGCAGGCGCAAAAGCTGGAAAGCTTGGGCGTTTTGGCAGGGGGCATCGCGCACGACTTCAACAACCTGCTCATGGGTATTTTGGGCTACGCCAGCATTGCGCTGAAGGCCCTGCCACCCGCCTCGCCTGTGCGGGACAACATCGGGCAGATCGAGAAGGCGGCGCTACGTGCGGCGGACCTGACCAGTCAAATGCTGGCGTATTCGGGCAAAGGCAAGTTTGTAGCTAAGGCAATCGACCTGACCGAGCTGGTCGAGGAAATAACTCGTCTGTTGGAGGTCTCCATCTCGAAGAAAGTCGTTCTTAAATACGACCTCGAGCGCGGATTACCGGCCATTGTAGCAGACCCCGCCCAAATCCGCCAGGTGGTCATGAATCTGATCACCAACGCTTCGGAGGCCATAGGCGACAAGAGCGGCGTCATCAGGGTATCCACGGGCGCTATGGAATGCGACAAAGCTTACCTGAGCGGGACCTACCTGAATGAGGAACTGCCTGAAGGGTTCTATGCGTATGTCGAGGTAACCGACACGGGGTGCGGCATGCACAAGGAAACAGTGGAAAAGATATTCGATCCGTTCTTTACGACCAAGTTCGCCGGCCGAGGTTTGGGCCTGGCGGCCGTGCTGGGGATCGTGCGCGGGCACAACGGCGCACTCGAGGTCGATAGCGAACCAGGTAAAGGTACGACGTTCAAGGTCCTGTTTCCTTGCACCGAACGACCGGCCGTAGCGATCGAGAGCGGCGAACCGACCATAGAGGAGCAGCTTGGCGGTGGGACCGTCCTGGTCGTGGATGACGAAGAGATGGTTTGTAGCCTGGCCAAAGAAATGCTCGAGCAGGCGGGGGTTACTGTTCTGACGGCTGCAGACGGGCAGGAAGCACTCGAAGTGTTCCGTGAATATGCCGATGAAATCGCAGCCGTACTGCTCGATATGATCATGCCCCGCATGGATGGCGAAGAAACATTTCGCGAAATCCGCCGCATTAAGCCCGATGTGCGCGTCATCCTTTCCAGCGGCTACAACGAGGAGGAGGCCACTGAGCGCTTTGCCGGAAAGGGCCTGGCAGGCTTCATCCAGAAGCCATACAGGGCGGCCGCCTTAATAGCGAAGATGCAAGAGGTGCTTGAGCCCTGAGCACATCGACCAGCAACATACTCGTGCTCGTACTCGTGCTCGTGCTCGAAATACGAAAAACGAGGACCTGCACGAGCACAGAAGCTACGGATAAGACCGCAAGGGACTTCGAGTCATGACGAAACGAGGATTCACATTGATAGAGTTGCTAGTCGTTATTGCCATCATCGGCATACTCGCCGCCATCCTGTTGCCGGCGTTGGCTCGTGCCCGTGAGGCGGCCCGCAGGGCGAGTTGCCAGAACAATCTGAAGCAGATAGGGCTTATGTTGAAGATGTACTCCAACGAGTCGAGAGGCGATCGCTTTCCGCCGATGCTGCGGTTCACGTCTCTGGGAGACCCGAACGACCCAGGAAGCTACGTGGCCCCGTGCGCGCTGCCTAACCCGCCCGCCGCGCCTCCGGCCGGAGGAGACGCCGAGTTCGTCTTCGACGGGCCTGCGGTCTTTCCGGAGTACTTGACCGATCCCAATGTGCTCGTGTGCCCGTCTGACTCGGATGGGGCGATCCTGGTGGAAAACGGGCGCTTCAACGTGAACGGCGACCCCAACGGGCTCACCGACCCGTGCGCGTTCAACGCGCTCTCGTACATGTACGGGGCGTGGGCGATGAAGGGCAAAGAGAATTATATGAGGGCCGGCTTCGACGAGAACGACCGGTACACCCAGGACGCCTTCGGCATTCCGGACACGGTATCGCCGGAATTCGTGGCCGGGATGGTCAAGGCGCTCACCGAGGCCTCGACGGGCGACGTGGCGGTCTACGACAAAGACCTGACCTACACTAACGACTTCGGCGAGCAGACCCTCTACCGCCTGCGGACCGGCATCGAGCGGTTCCTGGTTTCGGACATCAACAACCCCGCCGCGACTGCCCGGGCGCAAAGCACGATTCCGGTAATGTGGGACCTCTTGAGCACCACTGCCTCGGAGTACAATCACGTCCCCGGCGGGAGCAACGTCCTTTTCATGGACGGCCACGTGGAGTTCCTTCGCTTCCCCGGCGAGTTCCCCGTGACCCGGGCGTTTGCGGGTCTGGTTTCCGCGTTCTAGGAAAAACGGGGGCGATAAAACTTGGGGGAGGGCGAGACTCCTGTCGAGCCGTCGGGGCGGGTGCGGCTCGACAGGAGTCTCGCCCTCCCCACGTAACCCTTTCCGCCGATATATGGCACAGGAAGCCATGGAGGGAAGGGAGCTCGAGGATGTCAACCTCCCTCGCGTCCCAGGCACATGCAAAAGTATGAGGCCAGACCATTGCCCGACCGGAGTGTCCGGGCATCGAGCACGTTGAAACGCGACTGGTCAACCAGAGACAAATAGCCTTCGACTGTCCGTACATATCGGCCCCGGTCCATGCCGCAGAACAGGTTGTTAGCAAGTCTTCCTTTGACGAAAACCGGGTCCAACGTGATCGCGCGCTTTAACCAGGCGCCATGGGCCAAAACCGACAAGAGCTCGAGAGCCTGAACCTGCGAAAGGTGGTGAAGCAACCCCACTAGTATGGCCTTAGTGGGTCGAATACGCTCGATGTCCGCCGCCGTCAGGGTTTGGCAGTACAGAAAAACGTTGTCCGGGAGGGACCTTTCACGGAAGCGCCGCAGTGCCCTCTCGTCTACGTCAAATCCGTGATATGAATGAAATGCTCCCAGATGGTCCATTGCCATCCCCGTGCCGCAGCCCACATCTACCAGGACGTCGTGCTGTGTGTCTCCAAGCCACTGGAAAACACGCTCAGCCGGGCCGCCTCCAAGCACGAACACGCGGAGCTTCTCGTATATCCATGGTGTTCCCAGCACCCGATCATACAAGCGCACCGTAGGGCTCCTGGTGGTTCATAGCGGCATGAAGAAACTGAAACGGCCTGTGGTCACGTCGGTCTGCTGTGCCCATTTCGGAGATGTGGGGATATTTGCCAAATAGGGGGATATCCCCGCATCTCTCCACATCTCCATATCCCTCAAACGCTGTCGTTGCGGCATTGACAGGCGTCAGTATACCGGTATCCGACCCTACCTGCAAGGCCGCCGCCGCACGGGCCGCCGACAAGCAGAGGTTTTGGCCATGAAGCCCGCGAGTCACCCACATTCCCACAGCTATTATGGTTACAACCAGCGCGACCGCTCAGCTATGAAAATGTGGATAACTCGCTTAGGATTACACCCTAAAATAGAGGACATTTCTAATGAGTTTTGAGACCAAGTAAACATTGACTCGCGAGGTGAGCTTTTCTATAATGTTAAATTCCAAGGACATAGGCGAGTACGCGCGGGCGCTTCGGCTTGCGCGAAGGTACTGGCGTTACAAGCCGCGAGAATATATAATTCATTCTCGAGGGCAAATTGGTCGTTCAGAAGAAACGTTTAAGGGAGTGGCGGCATGGCGAGTGGTAAAAAGCTGGTTCTTGCAGCACTCGTGAGCGTGATGATGGTATGGGCCTTTGCCTTCGGCCTTCTACCGTCACAGAGCCTTGTGGGCGTCTGCGCCGATCCCAGGGGTGGGCGTGTCGACATGCTCGACTTGCTCAACATGGTGCTGAACTTGAAAGCGCTCAGCGAAGTCGACCTGGTGGGCGTGAAGGACGGTCTGACGGTGAAGTTCGACGAGGAACAGACTGCCGTCCTCATGACCTTGCGTGCCAGCACCGATGATGACGACGATGTATCACGTGTCGATTTCAATATCGGCGACAAGTCGATTACGGATTTGGGCGGCTCGCCGCCAACGGAAGCCCCATTTGCCAGCGATGCAAACGTGGCTTCGCTCACCGGCGCTTACAGCATCTATGCCACGGCCTGGAACTTAAACCAGACTGCGCATTTTTATTCGAGTCTTCCCCCGGATTTTGAGACGTTGAACGTCGTGCCGGTCGGTGGAGCCGATACCGACGGCAACGGTATCCCTGAAAATCCTTTTTTTGATGTTCTCCCTGGCGAGGTATGGCTGGATTTCATGGACGGGGAAGTGACAGGCAGCGGCAATCCGGTGCTCATGGCGGTGATCAATCTGGATCAAAGTCCACTCGGGCCGGGCAAGTCCGATCCCCCGTACATAGAGTTTCCCTTTGCCGGTGGCGTCGTGGGCGCCCCAGGGACGCAGGCGTTGCGAGATGCAGCGCTTATATACAGCGATAGCACTGCCTTGCTCATCGTCAAGGCCGCAGCGGACATGATCGACATCATCGACGAGCTCTACCGGCCCGATACCTCGCCGTTCGACGATGTCGCGGCCTGGGCGGCGGACGCCGATTCCAAAGCCCCTGAGGGTGGCTTGGTTGCCCTCGGCCAGTACGTCGAGATCAGCATCATCTATGACTACGACTTCGGCGCCAAGTATACCGAACTCGAAGAACTCACCTACGATACGGGCGAATTGCCGGTCTATCTCGAGCTGGACGGGCTCGATATCCCCGAGGACCGCACGGCGAAGTTGTGGAAGTTTCCGACATTCATCGCCGACGGCGCGGTCGGTCCGGTCGTCATGGACGAGCCTGGACGCGGCCACCAGTGGCAGGACATGGCCGGGAGCATACCGGTTGACGGACCCGCTTCTACGCTGCGGGCCAGAATCACCTCGCTGTCCGTCTTTGCACCCTTCCTGGGCGCGCCGTCTGAATTGGACACCAACTTCTCGGACGACGAGTTCAACTTAACCATCGAGGCCACCCCCGAGGGTAGCGGCACGACCGACCCCGCAGCCGGGGTGCACACTTACGTGTCCGGTACGGAGGTGCAAGTTACTGCGACGGAGAATGTGGATTGGACCTTCGACCACTGGGAGGTGGATGGCATCGATGTGGGAGCCGATAATCCCATCACCATTACTGTGGACGCGGACAAGACCCTGACAGCGGTGTTTGAGTCCGGTGGCGAAGGTGAGGGTGAGGGCGAAGGTGAGGGCGAAGGTGAGGGCGAGGGCGAAGGTGAGGGCGAAGGTGAGGGCGAAGGTGAAGGTGAAGGCGAGGGTGAGGGTGAGGGTGAAGGTGAAGGCGAGGGTGAGGGCGAAGGCGAAGGTGAAGGCGAGGGTGAGGGCGAAGGCGAGGGTGAAGGTGAGGGTGAGGGCGAAGGCGAGGGAGAAGGTGAAGGTGAGGGCGAAGGCGAGGTTACCTTGACGATCACGCCCGAGTGGGCGTGGGTATTCGGGGGCGTCGTTGCGGAGATCAAGGTCGAGGGGTCCATGGACCTTCTCGGCGTTACGGCGGCGTTTCGCAATGAAGCGCAGGCCATCGATATCTACGCCCCTGTCCTTGACCGTGTGGGAGACGACACGCTGTACATCGAGGTGCCGGCGCTCGAGGATGACGGTGGAGACGCCACCATAGCCGGAAATATGGTGCTGACGAGATCGGGTGAAGAGGCCGACGGTCAGCCGTGGACCGAAGTGAAGGTTCCCTTTACGTACTACCGCTATAGCCTCCAAGAAGATTCAGACGGGAACGAGGTGGTGTTTACTGCTTTCGCCCATCGGGCGGCCGACGGCGACACCGTCGAGCAGGCTATCTATGTGAGTGACGTCCACGAGCCGGCGGACCTCGGCGCCCACATCAAGCTGCCGGTTCCGGAGGATTACGGCACCGGAGACATCTACGGGCTGGCTCGGACGAGTCTGACTCCAGCAGCGTTACTGACGAACAACATCAGTACCGCGGAAAACACCGAAATTGTCGGCCTTTGGGATTTCGATCTCCACCTGTACCAAAAGGTCCCCGGCTGGGATGAGTATCGCGCCGACCCATCCCAAGAAGCCCCGGAGTCTTTCACGGTCGGAGCGGGAGCGGCTTTCTGCAAGGAGATCGACTGGAAATACGAGCGGGATGAGGACAAACCGGGCATCCTCGCCATTCCCGTTCCGGAGCGGGCCAACTTGACCCATGTCGTCATGCGAGAGAAAGGGCTGTCGCTCTGGGCGTATTACGACTACAACTTCGACTACGTAGGGCTGGCGGTAACCGGCAATACAGGGCCACTTGCGCCCCCTGACGGGCCGGCGCCTTGGTTCGAGTCAACGCTTGTGGACGGCGATGTCGTGCCTCAACCTGCGGATAAATTCTCCACCGAGCGGATCACGATGGTCGAGGCGCGCATTTACGACATCGGCGCCTACGGCCTGCGCACGGAGTGCGCGCCGGGTGCGGACTACTTCGGCGATGATGTGCGGGTCATCGAGGGCGACACCCAGAGCGATCTGGCAGGTGGAAACGAACTCGTGCTCCACTCGCCGCGCGGTGGCCTCGGTTACAACATCGGCCAGGTATTCTTCGCCGAACCAGCCGGCACGAAGCAGGAGGACGAGGCCACGACCTTTAGTGCCCAGGCAGGGATTGTCGAGCCGCGCGATGACGAGTTTACGCTGAAGGTGCTCGTGCCCCGCGCAGATACGGCCAAGGGCGATTGGATGCGTGTTGGCGACAACATGGAACTCAGGGTCAACATCGAACTCCACCTGAACAACACGAACGCCGATGTGGTAAGCGTCGAGAATGCATTCAAGTACGTAACCAAGGCGGAGCCCGGCCTGGAAGGTGCCGAGCTGGTTGCCACGCTGCTGGCCGCTGCAGCCGCGATTATCGGCCTCGTCGCGGGTGGTGGCGGCGGTGGCGGCGGCGGTCCTTGCTTCATCGCGACCGCGGCCTTCGGCACACCCATGGCCGCTGAGCTCGACACGCTCCGCGCCGTGCGCGACACATACCTCCTGGACAACGCTATGGGCACGGCGCTAGTGGACTTGTACTACCGCGTAAGCCCGGCACTGGCCCATGTCGTAGCCAAGAGTCCGGCGCTGGCCGCCGCAGTCCGGGTCATGTTCATCCCGGTTATCTTCGCCAGCAAGCTACTTCTGAAGCTGCCGGCCTACACCGTGGTCATGGTGGTCCTGGCCGGTTTGGCGGCGGCGGTACGCCGCCATACGCGCCGGAAGTCTTAGGCACAGCCCCAAACACAAGTTCCCCCGGCGGGCGAGCGAAAAGGCAGGCGAACCCGCCGGCGTTTTTTATCTTCTCACAAATTGCGCGATTCTCAACCCCAGGACGTTCGCATCGGCGACGAGGCGGCTTTCGAGACCGGCACGGCCTCCTCGAAAATGACCGCCGACTGCGCGCCCGGACCGACCAGGCCAGATGCGTGCTATAATGAACCCGGTACGTAACGGGGAGGGAGTGAATCATGGGACGGAGGTTTGGCAAGCAGCATAGGTCGCCGTTGGAGCGCTGGTGGCTGGGAGCCTCGTGCCGTCCCGCTCTGGGCGCAACCGCTTTGGCCCTGGCCGTGTGGTGCGGCGTGGCCGCGGGGCAGTTGACCAGCGCGGACCTCGATGAGTTGCGCCAGCGGGGCGAGGCCGAGGGCTGGACCTTCACGGTCGGCCAGAACCCCGCCACACAACGGCCGCTCGACGCGCTGTGCGGCCTGGCCATCCCGGCGGATTGGCGCCAGGGCGCGCGGTTCGTCGGGACCCCGGCGAAGTTCGACCCGCCGCCCAGCTTCGATTGGCGCGACCTGGGCGCCTGTACACCCGTGAAAGACCAGGGCGCCTGCGGCAGTTGCTGGGCCTTCGCCACCACTGCACCGCTCGAGAGCTGCATCCTCATCAAGGACGGCGTTGCAATGGACCTGTCCGAGCAGTGGCTGCTCAACTGCAACAGCGACGGATACAACTGCGAGGACGGCGGCTGGTGGGCTCACGACTACCACATGGACAAGGAAGACCCATGCGGCGGCACGGGCGCCGTGCTCGAGTCCGCATGCCCATATACCGGCACCGACGGCCCGTGCGGCTGTCCCTATCCGCACAGCTACCTAATCGACTCGTGGGCCTTCCTGGACGGCGAGGAATGGATTCCCCCCGTCGACACCATCAAGTGGGCCATCATGACATACGG
>Ga0315533_1003314_pt1 | contig 10670 bp, 7 predicted proteins | sample SalMarSW160130MG_FD_203081 | JGI IMG/M metagenome (GOLD analysis project Ga0315533, IMG submission 203081) | Salt marsh sediment microbial communities from the Plum Island Ecosystem LTER, Massachusetts, United States - Salt Marsh Sediment SW1601-30 ...
GTTTGACTCTTGAATCGATCGGTCGGGCTAGTTACGGACTATCTGCAGATATACATGCTTTCGTAAACAAGGGTGGTGAATTATTTGAACAAAAACTCTCTCTCAAAAAAAATGATGATTTGTTCGAAAAGACAAAAAATGAAAAATATAGAGGCATTATTGTTGAAAGTATTGATGCTTCAATTGGTCTAGTCACCTTTGAGAATCATCCTGATTTATATTTGAATGAGGCAGGGTCAATCTCTCATTCAAAAGAAGAAATTTTCAGAGTTCAAATTGAAAACACAATCAAATACCATTTTGAAAAACAAGCAGAACTAAAAGAAAGGGGTATAAAAGTTCTCTCTCTATTTTTTATTGATAGAGTTGCAAATTATGTTTCTAATGATGGTATTATTAAAAGAATTTTTGACGATTCATTTGATAGACTGAAAAAGGATCAACCACTATATAAAGGCCTTTCAGCTATAGAAGTAAGAGAAGGCTACTTTGCAAAAAGACAAATTAAGAATCAGCCGGAAGAATATGTTGATACGACAATTGAAGAAAGTAAAAAGACATCCGCTGATAAGGAGCTTGAAAAAGCAGCATTTCAACTTATTATGAAGAATAAAGAGCGTCTTCTTTCATTTGATGAAAAGGTATCTTTCATCTTCGCTCACTCTGCTTTAAAGGAGGGATGGGATAATCCAAATGTCTTCCAGATTTGTACACTTAAGCAAACGACCAGTGAAATGAGAAAAAGGCAAGAGATTGGCCGGGGAATGAGACTTGCTGTTGATCAAAACGGTGAAAGAATTTCTGGAGATGATGTAAATATTCTTACAGTTATTGCCAATGAATCATACGAATCTTATGTAAGTACTTTACAGAACGAATATGTTGAAACTGGGGATGCAGCTCCTCCTACTCCTTCGAATGCAGTGAAGAAACATGCAAAGAGAAATGACAAACTCTTCAATTCAGAGGAGTTTAAAAGGTTTTGGACCCATCTTTGTCAAAAAACCGATTATAAAATTATTGTAGATACGGAGGATTTGATTTCGGCATGTGTTAACAAACTAAACGCTACACAATTTCCTGAACCTCAAATTGTACTTACACGAGGAAAGTTCGTGCTTACTCAGATCACCGTGCAGCTTATTGAAATTAAAGCAAATCTTGCAAAAATCCGTGTTAATTCTTCAGATACAGATGGTAATACAACAACTAGTGATAAATGGTATGGATCAGGAAAAGATATTGGGAGGGTATTGAATGATCAACGACTAAAAGGATACAAAATCATTGATATTATTTCTGCCGGTGAACAGTCCAAAGTCATCTTTGGTGATAAAGGTGAATTACTTATTGGGCAAATAGTTACAGAATCGAGTGAAAAGGGGCAAAAAGTTAATCCCACAAATGTACATGAATCACAAATAAACTTTCCAATATTTAACCTGATTGATCGGACAGCAAAAGAAACCAATTTAACCCGTCCAACAGTTCTGAAGATCTTCAAAGGGATGGCTGAAAGACCTAAGTCCTCAATTTTTAAAAATCCTGAAGGATTTGCAAATGTATTCATCACAACAATCAAAGGGCTGCTTGCATCACATATTGCAGAACGAATAAAATATGTTGTTAACCCTCGTGAAATAGAAGATTTTTCAGTAGAAGAACTTTTCCCGGAGACAACTAAATTTCCACAAAAGGAATTAATTTCCGGATCAAGGGCGTCACTTTACGATCAAGTCCAGATTGATTCTGACATTGAAAAGAATTTTTTGGAAAAGCGACTTAAGGAGGATGAAAAGCTGATCTGTTATTTTAAATTCCCTTATCGTTTTAAAATAAATATACCCAAAATAATTGGCAACTATAATCCTGATTGGGGAATAATACGATGGGATGAAGATAGAAACTTGAAACTTGAACTGGTTAGAGAAACAAAAGGGAATATTGATCCGAATCTACTACAATTTAAAAATGAGAAACGGAAGATCGATTGCGCGAAAAAACACTTCAAAGCAATTGATATTGACTACCGGCAAATGACTGATCAGATACCGAATTATTGGGAACCCGGGAACTAAAGATTATCATGGGAGAAAAGAAATTATTTAAAACTGAATTCGGCAAATATCTAATTGGAGATTCCGTCGATTTGATCAAGAGAAAACTTATCAAATCACAAAAGGGAAAAATAAACCTGATTATAACATCTCCTCCATTTCCATTGAACCAGAAGAAACGATATGGAAATAAAAATGGAGATGAATACAAAGAATGGTTCATCAATCTGGCCCCGCTTTTTGCGGAACTTTTAGCTCCTGATGGCTCGATTGTTATTGAGATAGGCAATGCCTGGGAAGCTGGAAAACCTATTCAATCAGTTCTCCATTTAGAATCCTTACTTGGCTTCCTTAAACACCCTGCCGCTGAACTGAACCTGTGCCAAGAGCTTATTTGTTACAATCCTTCAAGATTACCTTCTCCTGCACAATGGGTTACAATTGAAAGGTCAAGAACAATTGATAGCTATACACATGTTTGGTGGATGGCAAAATCAATTAATCCAAAAGCTGATAACTCAAAAGTGCTCAGACCATACAGCAAGAGTATGCATGATCTTTTAAAAAGAGGTAAATATAATGCCGGCCGAAGACCTTCCGATCATGTTGTAAGTAAAGAGTCTTTTCTTAAGGTCCATAAAGGTAGTATTATGCCAAATTTCATTGAAATCGAGAAGATGAAAGAGAATAAAGATTGGAGACTACCGGAAAATGTACTGCGTTTTTCAAACACAAGTTCAAATGATTCATTCCTGAGAATGTGCAGAGAAAAGAAGCTTACACCTCACCCGGCCAGAATGAATCCCGGACTAATTGCCTTTTTTATTGACTTTTTAACTACCCCGGGAGACCTTGTTTTGGATCCCTTTGCCGGTACTAACACAACTGGATTTGTCTGTGAGCTAATGGAAAGAAGATGGCTGAGTATTGAGGCTAAGGAAGAGTATAGCAAACAAGCTCTTTTAAGGTTTGAAGCAGAAGATATTTCAATAGTTAGAAATAAATTAAAAGTATAAACCCAATGTCAATCGAATCTCAAATTAAAGAATTAGCAAGTATTGATATACTTAAATTAGGCAAGGCAGAAGAACTCTTCATTGGTAGGCCGTTTAGTATGGCATACGATAAAACGAATATTCTGGTTTCGGATTTTTGGAAGAATAAAGTTGGTGGTATTCCACAGGGTACTTTCCTTTTAGCATTTTATGACAATGAAGAAAATGTTGAAGAGGCACTCCTACTTAGAGCATTAGGACCGGCCAAACTTCCAACTGACACTGATGTAATAAGTTCAATGATTGAGTATTACAAGGATGATTTAAAAACTTCAGGTGCAGGTAATCAACTAGATCAATTCACAAGATATGAGTTCAGTTTCTCGGGATTAGAGTGTCGGATTCTTGGTACATTTTATCGAACCAAAGATTTAAAAGGTATTCCTAAAATAGAATATGGTGCAGATGTTGAAAATTTCTTTTCTGCACATAACTACAAGGTTTACAAAGCAACATCGGATGTTTTAATGTATATATCAAATCAACGTGATTCAGATGTTCCGGCAGGTAATGATAATGAGTTTGAATTGGGTAATGTGCGATACAGTTCCAGCCGCAGGTTCCAGGACGCTAAAAGTGAAAATGTTCCTGTCTATATCAATCCAAAAGATTTGCTTGGAAAGAGAACTGCTCTTTTCGGTATGACTAGAACAGGTAAATCAAATACTGTAAAGAAAATAATTGAAGCTACTGTTCAAATTTCCAATAGAGCACCTTTTGAGCTAACACACGAATTTGAAAACATACAGGAAAGACTCGAACCATTTGCGGAAAACGGCTCTCCAAAATTCCCTGTTGGACAAATCATTTTTGATATAAATGGAGAGTATGCTAACCCAAATATGCAGGATGAAGGAACAGCAATATATGAACTTTTTGAAAAACAAGTTACTAGATACAGTGTTCTTGAAAAACCCGGATTTAAAGTAATGAAAGTGAATTTTTTCGAACAGGTTGAATCAGGATATGAACTTGTAAGAAGCTATTTTTCGGAAGATAACAGTGATTACATTAGAAGTTTTGTTGCTAATGAAATGACAGAACCGAAGGATAAAACAGATTGGAGCGCAAAAACAAGATGGGAAAGAAGGCGCTCTGCTTATCTATGTTGCTTGTTTCAAGCAGGTTTTGTAGCTCCAAAAGGTTATAAAGTAAAATTCAGCGGCGAAGCGAGTCTAAATGACTTAGTAAAGAAAGAAAATATACCAATAGATCCATCAAAAGGAATATCATTAGAAGATGCGGTTTATTGGTGGACAACAATTTTTGATTGTCAGGATGATCAATTCTTCAGTGATTATAAAAAGAAAAAGGGTCATCCTTGGATTGACGAAGAATTGATGGCAATTCTTATCCTTTTAAATAGGAAAAAAACAGCAGGTGGAAGTGCTACTTTAAGTGGTTATATTAAACTTCGTGGATTGTTGGATTTGCACACACAAACAGTCGATAAAGCATTTGAAGAAGAGATTATTGAGATATTAAGAAGAGGAGAAATTGCGATTATTGATTTGTCTCAGGGGGATCCTAAAGTACAAAACTTATATTCTGAAAGAATCTGTCGACGGATTTTTAGTGATTCAATGGCAAGATTTATTAAAAATGAATCTAATAACTTCATCCAGTTTTATTTTGAAGAAGCTCACAACCTATTCCCCAAAAAGGATGATAAAGATTTAAGTCAAATTTATAACAGAATTGCAAAAGAAGGAGCCAAACTCAACTTGGGAATGATCTATGCAACTCAGGAAGTAAGCTCAATCAGTGGGAATATTTTAAAAAACACACAAAACTGGTTTATTGCTCACCTTAATAATGATGATGAAATCAAGGAGCTTCGTAAGTATTACGATTTCAGCGACTTTGCAGATGCATTAATTCGCTTCAGTGCAAAAAATGATAAAGGATTTGTCAGGATGAAAACGTATTCAAACCCGTTTGTTGTTCCTGTGCAAATAAAAAGATTTTTAGCAAAAAGGGATTAAGTAATGGGTTACGTAAGTAGATATGGGCGTAAGCCACAGGAGCCTGCAAGCAAGTCATCACATGTTCATATTATCAATGATGAGAATGTAAAAGCTTTTTTAAAAAGTTGTAACCTTCCGAAAACAGAAGATCAAATACTTATTGATCCAAAATTTCTTTTTGAACTTGATCCTCCCGAAAAAAATGAAATCAATATTATCATTGCTGTTGATGGCGGTTATTCAGAAGTTCCTGTAAATAAGTCATTTCCTTCCTCAACTATTGCTTTCTTTCAATATGGTGCACTACTTCTGAAAATAAGAGACCTTGAAGAAATGGCAGAATCGCCTTTTATTTCACCTGAAGCAATTGCAAAGCTCAAAGAATTACAAAGGCTTAAACTTGTATTACCCACAAAGAATGTTTCAGTTAAGGATTCATCATCATTGACCGATTCCGTGAGAATTACAATTTATAATTTCTTTAGACACGAAGAAGACAAGGGAGAGTCAATGATCGAAACTCTTAAATGGTTTTTATTTCAAAAATATGATAAAGAAAGGACTGATTACCAGCTTGCTTCCTGCCCTTGTTGTCCTAACACAAGAATTGTTTTTAAACTAGCTGATATAAAGGATGATTATACATTTCGCTGTCCAAAATGTTACAAGAATTTATTTCTTACCGATGTCTTCAGATTTCACGAAGTCGTCGATAATGAAATTGGCGCAGGAGGAATGCTTGGTTACTTAACAAACTTGGTAGAGCAATTTATTATTATACACACTATCAGGGTTATTCTAAAACATAAGCCTGATTTACTCAGTCAAACCCTATTCATTAAAGATGGTCCGCTTGCATTTTTTGGGCAGACTGCAAATATGCATGATCCTATGAGAGAACTAATGAAGTTCTTAATTTTGAAGTACAATATCAATCTTGTAGGACTTGAAAAAAGTGGTGCATTTGTAGAACATGCGGATGAAATCAGAGATAGATTAAAACCTGGTCAAATTTTACTTTTCAGTAATAAGCACATTTACAAATATATCCTTCCAGGCGATCCGGATAACCCGGAACCATACGCAAGTACTTCATATTATAGTGGTAAATTAATTTTTAAATCCAGAGATGAGAAAATCTATATAGTGACAATTCCTACACTTGATAAAAGGGTAGTTACGGATCCAAAACCCGGGGACTTTCATAACCTTCATCAAATCCTTGTCAATATTGAAAAACTTCGATGTGATATGTACGATAACTCACTATTACCAATTGCGGTAGTAAATAAACTTGTGTCACTTTCAAATCACCCAAGTGCTGTACTTCTGGAGAAATTTGCAAAAGCATCAATATAAATGACCTTCCCAATGACGGGCGAATTTAACCAAGACTTAATCAGTGATAGAAACACAACCTTCACTTTTGCAAGCACATTTAAAAGCCCCGCAGGCTGATACACGACCAAAGCTTTTAAAAGAGCTTGCAAAAATCAACATCGTGACTTTTTACATCTAAACGAGACAGTTTACTGCAACATGATAAATAACAAAGCACTGGCTATAACACGGACAATATGGGTAAGTTGTTTGTCACGGTTTTTGCTTTTGCTCCTGCACCCTAGACAGCTTTGTAATGGTTCTTGCACCCGGACACGCGCATCTGCACGCAATTAAAATCCTGCACCATGACAGATTTCTGGCTCCGATTAAACTTGTACCGCGACACTGCTCAAGTGCCCCCAATAAAAAATCCTGTACCGTGATAGTTTCCCGGCTTCGATCAAACTTGTACCGCGACACGCGTAATGCTCAATAAAATTTGTACCCGGACTGCAAAAACACGTGCCATACCCTCCTTGCACCGTGACAATTTTCTGGCTAAAGTATCAGGACTCTGCCCGGATGCTTCGTCGGGTAACACAACCTCCCCATATTGCCGGGCCGTTATAGGCTATGTGTCAAACATCATATTCCTAAACATAAATCCAATTAAAGAAAGTTAAATTCCGAAAAAAACATCCATTGAAACCAAATATTAATTATTTTCAGCTTTTAATCTACTTCTTGTATTTGGATTAAAAGTATTACCTTTATAGAACTAAATGTTCAAAGGATTTAGAAATAAGGCTGTTACAAATTTTGATGCTGCTGAAAAACTTATTCAATCGCCAAATTATCATTATTGTTCCAGTATTCATTGTGCATACTTTTCTTGTTTCCAGATTCTAAAATTCATACTTTTGGCAATTTTTGAAGAGAAAGAAGAAGAAGTGTATGCAAAACGAAAGACAGGAACCAGGGAAATTGGAGAACATGAGTACTATATCCAAAAAGTTCATGAATCACTTTTAAGCACAAAAGACTTTGTGGCTGCAAGGGATTTTAAAAATAAGATCAATGAACTTAAATCTTTGAGAACTGTTTCCGACTATAAAGTAGATATCATCGAAAAACCAAAAAGTGAATATGCTTTGCAACTTGCTGGTGACATCCAGAAAATACTAAGAAAAAATTTTAAATATGATAGCTGAATTTATTAAGAATACTATAAATGAGATATTCCTTGCATTCCCGAAAATTAAAGAATGCATATATTCATTTGATAAGTATTCAAATACCCATTTTATTAAAATTGATTCACTCCAAATATACAATAGTGAGGAATTTGCAGAACTAGACGCTGAAGTTTCTGTTAAATTCTATAATCTTGGGATAGATGGTTCGCTATGCATCCTATCTCCAGAATCTCAAATTGAGCTTGCAAACTCAGAATCATTTCTGAATAGTAAAGTACTTGAAGAAAGCAATATAAGTGAGGGAATTATCTATTATAACACTGTTGATTTATTTTATTTCCATGCAGTCACTAATAATGTTCTCTTAAACTATTTCTTTGACGAGTCTTTTAATCCCGATAATTCAATTACATATTCACTCGCAGCATGACTGAAGCAGAAAAATCTTCATTCAGTTTTATCAATTTTTTGATAAATGAATGCTCTTTGGATTTTAAAAAGGATAGAACAACAGAAATTAATATTGAATTCGATCCATCTGGAATTCATTTCCTTAAAACAAACACCTTTAAATTGTTCTTAAACGTTAGAGTAAATAACTCAAATAAAGAACAGTTGATCGAGATCAAAACTGAATCTTCATTTCAATTTAGTGACGATTTACCAAATTTGATGAAATTCTTCACTATAAATGCGCCAGCAATAATATTCCCCTACATAAGATCCTTTATTAGTTCACTTTCGGTTCAATCAGGACATAAACCTATTCTGCTTCCAACATTAAATCTCAGCGGACTTGCCAAGGTGTTAGAATCTAATATAAGGACTACTGAGGAGTAATTAATCAAATTCTAACAAAACACAGCCTATAACACGGACAATATGGGTAAGTTGTTTGTCATGCTTTTTGCTTTTACTCCTGCACTCAAGACAAATTCGTAATGGTTGTTGCACCCGGACACGCGCATCTGCCCGCAATTAAACTCCTGCATCGTGACTAATTTCTGGCTCCGGGATAGTTTGTACCGCGACACTACGCAAGTGCCCCCAATTAAAATCCTGTACCGTGATAGTTTACCGGCTCCGATCAAACTTGTACCGCGACACGCGTAGTGCTCAACAAACTTTGTACCTGGACGGCAAAAAGCACGCCATACCCTCCTTGCACCGTGACAGCTTTCTGGCTAAAGTTCACAGGACGTGGCCGGTGCTCGCGTCGGGTAACACAACCTCCCCATATTGCCGAGCCGTTAGGTGTCAGTGATCGTACATCCGAGACATCAATAAAAAATGAGTAAAAAGTGCCCCCTCTCAATAGTATCCCGGGCATATAAGAACATTTGTAAAAAAACAAAAAAAGCAAATTAGCCAAGTAACATGACTACTTCTGAATTGATAAACGAACTTCATTCTAAGACTCTTGATATCTATCATAAAGAGAAACTGAAATGTTTACGAGAAAGTGAAGAGAATGATTATACTCTTAATGGAAAAAACATACTGATTTGGCATTCTGAAGCAACGAAAAATCTAAAACAAAAATTTAATCACTTCGAGAATATCGATAACCTATTATTCATAAGCGATGAAATTATGTATTTCACATCGCAACTATTCTTATATAGACCTTTCTTGAATAATCCACTTGAGAACCCCATTACAATAAAAGAGAAGACTTATTTCACGTACACTATGTATATAGCCGATCGAAGATATTTCATGTTCTCTGAAATTACTTTTGAAAAGGTATATGCCTATTGGGGACAAATTGCGAAACTATTAGCTGCAGCATTTGAAGAAGAAATTGATGAAAGCAGGATATTCTTTCCAAGAATTATTCAAGATTTCCCCAAAAAAGATTCTGATAATTATAAATGGTTATCAAAATTCTTGAATACAGAATATACGGAACTTAATTCCCATAGAAAATTGATAGTACATCATCGAGGGCTAGAAACAAAATTCAAATTTGAGCATTTAAAAGCTGGAAGTAATAGAGCACAAATGGAACAATTAATTCATGATAGAAATGAACTACCTGAGTATTTCAAAATGCATATTGAATTAACCTTGATTGGCCTTGAAAAATCATTGGAATTGATTTCGGAAAAATAATATATTTTGCCATTAACTACATAGGAATCAACAAGATAATTAAAATACACCAACACCTAACACGGACAATATGGGTAAGTTGTTTGTCACACTTTTTGCGTTTATTCCTGCACTCAAGACAAATTTGTAATGGTTCTTGCACCCGGACACCCACCTTCGCTCTGCTTCGGTGGGCAAAGCGCGCATCTGCACGTAATTGAAATCCTGCACCGTGATAAATTACTGCCTTCGAGATAGTTTGTACCGCGACACTGCGCCAGTGCCCGCCACCAACTCTGTAACCGGGGATAAACTCTCGGCTCCGATCAAACTTGTACCGCGACACGCGTAATGCTCAATAAAAATTGTACCTGGACGGCAAAAAGTGCGCCATACCCTCCTTGCACCGTGACAGCTTTGTGGCTAAAGTACCAGGACACTGCCCGGTGCTTTCGTCGGGTAACACAACCTCCCCATATTGCCGGGCCGTTAGGTTTAAGGCAAACTCGGCAGTATACCATGACTCCCAACCCGCAAGCAAGAGTTTGGCTAACGCCAAACACATGCTTTTTGCCCAAGCTGCCTTATTTCTTGAATATTTAATAACTTTAATAAATATTCTTTCAAATTAAAAATTAAAACCCTAAATAGTAAAGGTAAAACTCAATCAAACTATACCTTCTAAAATTACATTATCATGGTTATTTTAGGGATTATTCTAATAATACTTGGTTTTCTTTTACGTAAATTTCTAAATAGACCCGAACCCTTCAGTCCAGCAATTGCGGTATATGAACTAGCCCATATTGTACCGATAATTTTAATACTTGTTGGGATAATTCTCCTTATTATCGGTATAATCAAATTTTAAGAACCAACAAAATAATGAAAACAAAAGAATAACAATGAAAATACATAGACTATTACTCCCAAAACAAGAAAGGGAAATCTTAAAAATTTGTGATGATATAAACACAT